>Ga0307508_10000136_pt1 | contig 86895 bp, 103 predicted proteins | sample 9_EM_MG_FD_203089 | JGI IMG/M metagenome (GOLD analysis project Ga0307508, IMG submission 203089) | Populus trichocarpa ectomycorrhiza microbial communities from riparian zone in the Pacific Northwest, United States - 9_EM | ecosystem: Host-associated > Plants > Roots > Unclassified | place... | reverse complement strand
CCCCCTCCTCCGTCCCTCCAACCTACCCGCCTCCGTCTCCTTCCTCCTCGTTCTGTCCTCAACAAACATCAACACAAGCAAGCACCATGCCGCGCAATCGCCGCCCGCAATCGCCCGACTACGAGGCCTTCCTCCTGTACAGCGCCTCATCCTCGTCCTCGCCGCGCCTGCGAGCGGGGCGAAGAGGCGGCCGGGGAGGGGGGGAGCGGTACTACCCGTCGACCAGCTCCTCCTCCTCTTCCTCTTCCTCCTCCTCCTCCTCCTCCTCCTCATGCCGCTCCTCGTCCAGTGGCGACACCGAATACTGCTACCACGGCGGCGTGGAGGAAGACCCAGACTATGCCACGTATTACTCGTACGTCGACGAGGACGAGTACAGCGTCTACGAACTGCCGGATGATGACGAGGGCGATAACGCCTTGGAGGTGAGGGGTGAGGAGAAGTCCGTCGTGCCGCTGCCTCGTGCGCCTGTAAGTCTCCCCCTCCGGAATGGCGCCGGTGGTGGTGGTGGCGGCGGTTGGAGGGAGTGTGTGCTGATGACCGGGGCGGCTCAGGCAAAGACGGAGGACTTTGGTATCGTCATGGTGTGTGGCGTACTGACATACTTCTTGGTGAGGAATTACGGTAGGATCCTGTGGGAACGGGTGGTCTGGCCGCATATAAAACAGCAATGGTGATGGATGGAGCGTAGGGAGAGGGACGAGACGAGCATGGGTACATGTGTCATGGCGATATGGGGTGGCACGATGGCATCCGGGTACACACCTGTAATCCCCCTCAGTGGCATCCTCAATGATTATGGCAATCAAAGTTCATTGTTTTGGTTTATTTTCCTTTGAATTCATCAACACCGGCCCCCCGGCTTCGGCTTAATATGTGCAAACCACATCAACTTCAGACATCTTTTGCGCTCCCATCTCTCCCCTCCCTTCCCCATCCCCTTCATTATTTTGTATCACGTTTTAGTCACTCGACCACCCAACAGACCGGCTACCCGACGACCCGTCCACTTCCACAGCATCCAGTAAAATAAGAAAAAAAAAAAGAAGTCTTCCTAAACAGAAAAGGCGGGAAATTGGGGGGGTAATTGGTTTCAGCATACGAGCTCAAGTTCAAAAAGGACCAATGATGAAACAAGAAAAAAAAACGGCGCAACAAACTGTGATATGGTATGGTCCCCAAACGCCTGCTTCGCAAAACGAAGACCCAATGAAATAAAAAAATAAAACCGAAACGAGTGTTCGAGTGTATGGCTACAGCTGCCTGGTTGCAGTTATTCGAGCTTTGGCGATTAGACGGAAAAGGAAAACCAAGACACCCGCAATGAAAGCAAAGAAACAATAAAAATAATAATCGGGCAAGGTGAAAGCAAAGCGTCAAGTCATTCATTAAATCGGCATAGCTTCTCCGGCCATCTGTCTTCGTCCCATCAACTGTAATTCCGTCCCGCCGTGTACTGTCGTTTTGGTGTCGGTCGGTTGATCAGTACTGCTTGTAACTCTCTCTGCAGCGCCAGTGTGGTGTCTACTGTTTTCCGTCGTTCCACCAGCTTCGTCCGTTCCTCCTGGACCTTCCTGATCCTTTCCTCGCGAGTCATAAAGCTTCGCGGCCGCGAAGGCGGTTCGGCGATTGCTTCGTAGACTTCCTCCGTGTCCTGCTCTTGCTCGCTCTCTTCCGTTTGTGAAAAGAGTCCTAGTCCCGCCGCATCAGCCCAGCCCCCGTTCTTGTCGAAGAGCCCCGAGTTCCGCGGTGTATCTCCGACCAGAGTTGTCCCGTCGATTGAATCGGGCGACCTGGAGTTGCGGGGCGAATTCCTGTCGACGCTCATGGAAAGGTACGACCGAGCATTCTCCCACTCGTCGACAAGACCTCGGAGATCGGCACCGATGGAGTCGTAGTGCGAGAGCAGGTCCCGACCGAAATCGTTAAGATCCGACGATTCCCGAAGCGTACGATCCGATTCTTCCCGGAGGATGTGCATCTTTGCCTGCAGACCCCGCAGAGCTTGTGAAAGCGAATTCAGCTTCCTCAGCTGACCTCGACACTTTTCACTATCCGGTGACAGCGGAGTATTTACAACTGGGCTCGTGGGCGACGCGAATTCTAGATGCCATCAGCATGGAAGGCCGGCAGATACATGTCTGATTGTGCATGCACTCACGCTCTTCTTCAGTCAGAATCTTCCTTAGTTCTCCGGCAAGCTCCGCGATCAAATTCCCAAGACTTCTTAGCTGCTCCACGGCCAATCCCCAGCGCGTGCAGTCCGAGTATCCACCATCCGCATCGATTGCCAGTAAAGAACAAAGGAATACCCTCCGGATGGCGTGCAATCGGTGAAGCAGTGTTTTGAGCGCCTTCAAGCTCTCGAGATCCCCCAAGTCTTCGTTGTTTTCGAAGCCAAGCTCAGCTTCTTCCACGTCGGCCAACTGGATATCGTACATGTCGTAGTACTTCTCCAAGTCCATCTCCTGTACAAGATGACGAAGAGAGATGCATGCGCGATTGTGAGGAGGGATAGCCATGCTAAGTGCTGACAGCACCGACTTGCGCAATCTCGCGCACCGTCTCGTCTTGTTGTCACGCTCAAGGCGAGTGATCGGCGGTAGGGGAAGACTCCTAAGGCATCGGTTAGTATCCAGTGGTCACGCGGGAGGCCATCCTGCCTTGCTTACAATCGGTATCCCCTCGACACCAACTCAACTTCCTGAATCAATGTCACGGCGTTCGACGCCAGGATGTCGAATGTTTGGCTGTTCTCCACAAAGACCGCCGCAAATTCCACAGCCTTGAGTCTCAAGGATCGCAACCACTTCCTTCTCGCACGGGTGAACAAGAAGATTCCCACGACCACGATGATGATCACGGCAATCACCGCCCGTCCCTTGCTGAAGACCCCATCGCCGCTGTGACCGCGAAATATCCACGAAAGCACGAGCGACGACGCCAGGACGGAGCCCCCGCTTCCGATCCAATATCGCGCCCTCGCGCTAGTGGCAGTGATTCCGAAGATCGCCGCTTTGTGGTCGTCCTCGGAGAAAAGCTGCTCTTGGCTTCGATCGTAGTGCGAAACATTCACATGCCCGTTCAGCAGTTGCGAAGCTATTATGATGTATCGGAAGCGCTCGAGGAAACGTGCGTTCTCGCTGCGGCCCAGACGCGAATCGACTGTTCTCTGAAGGGCCAGCTGACCGTTAGTCTCATCGTGTAACTCGCGCGCGCGCCCGTCCGCCCGAAGGTAGTTCGGCGAATGCAGGAGGATTGACGAGCGGAACGGGTGAATGACGCACTGAGAAGAGTTCAAAGAACCTGGCGTGCCTGCCCGAGCCGTATTGACTCATCCTCAACGGCCGCAGTCCGTTGTAGCCGATCTTCGATCTCACGTTTGACGGTGGAGCGAAGCAGGGCGGAGAATCCGACTCGTCCGAAGATTCGTCCACAACCGGCACGATCCCCCAGTCCGCTTCGTTTTGGCCGCTCCCTGATAGTACGGATATCCTGTAAGCTGCCTGCGAGATACTGGTTTGCACGCGACGGAGGAAGCGTGGAGGAGACGGACCTTCGAGGTACTCGGCGAGCGGCGAATTGGCAAAGACTATTGACTCCATGGGGCTGACGGTGGCGACGGCGACGGCGGCGGCGAGGAAGACGATATATTAGACGTGTGTGACATGAACCATCGACCGGGCGGCTTCGCGACGAAGACTTAGTAGATCGCCGATGAAGGTTGTTGTCGGTGTAATGTCCGCCGTTGTCGATCGAGAGTTTGGGGGGGTCGATAGTTTCCGGTGGCGGTGGTGGTGGTGCCAGTAGAGAAGCTGTGGAGGGAGGTCTGAGGCGGACACAAACGGTTGGGGAGACGGGAAGCGTCCAGGCCCGACGTCCGACAGGATTATCTCAATCTAACGGGTTCCTCCTTTCACGTGGATTTGCGCTCTGGAAGTATGATAAGCCGTGGGGTGCGGGTGTCTCGGTGGAGAGCTAGATGGAGCAGAGCAGCATGGACATAACATATGCATGCAGGCGTCAAGTTCGAATGTAATACAACTTCAGGGGGACCCTGAAATCGATCGAAAGGGGCCGGGAATGGAAGCTGACGGAAGTGTGCAGAGTAGGTACCTAGGTACATAAGGGCGTATGTATGGAGTAGAGGAAAGCACGCGTTGGTGGCTGGAAAACCGGGGGAGGGGATGGTAAGGGGAGCCCTTCGAAGTTCGAACTCTCTGAGTGTCCGGAGGGCCTTGGGCTCTGTTCCTCCAATTTTCCTTGCCTGCACTTCTTCAGCACGGTCGCAACTATGTATCTAGTTACCTGCTGCGCCTCAAGTAGGTAAGTCAACGGCAGCGTCTGCACCCCGGTCATGGCGAGCTTGTCTTGATGCGCCTGCATATCTACACACCATATGGAATATCCGCCAGCATCAGATCCAGTTTTACTGTGCTCGATCGCGACGAATACAAACGCCATACGTCAACTCAGGGATGGATCTGGTATGTAGCTAATTACCCGGCCCCATCTGACGGGAAAACTACAAATCTTTCGCACAAGCCAGTTGTAAGTCCGTGGTCATCCCCACGGTTTCGATCACACGTTGGACCCGTCCGGGTGACTGGTTTACCGATCACAAGCGTCCGCGACGCCACCCACCAGGATGATCTGTCTCGGAGCCATCCCAGAATTTCCATTCTTCCTCTCGGTGGCGGCAAGCGCTGGTGCTGCATTTGTCGCGGAGGCACATCGAGAAGATGATTCGGAAGGCTAGATAGTGGTTGCAGTGGTGTCTGCTGCTCCCCGGAAGTCTATGGGCGGGTTTCCGCGGATAACTAGTTCTGGTGTGAATCGGGGTTGAACAAAATGGCCGGCTCGTATGAATCCGATATCCATAGTGCACTCGGCTGTGTTGCCTGGAGAGTCGGCAGTGCTGTTGTGCCCACTTGAGCAGTTCTGACGACGGAGAAGGTGGAGGCTGAAGCCCCATCGGTGTAATTATATTAATTATATCATAATTCCAGGAATCCATTGACGGGATGCAGGCAACGTGTGATGGTTCGGATGCCGCAAAATGTCCGGCGCTCTGAATGTATGCAGAACGAAGACACGAAGAACGAAAGGGGATGGCGTAGGGACGGCGATGGAAAGTGTAAAAGGCGGCCAAACTGTAGAAACGCTGCCTATTCGTTCCGATTCCGATTGTGCAGCGCCTCAAACATTTGTATGCGGAGTGGCAGATTATGTCATAGTTAAGCGGGAAGCCATCTAGACCGCGGAGACCAGCACCAGTCCGATGTGTCACAAATGATGGCCCGCCACTTAGGAGGCACATATGTAATCATCGAGCCAGCTAAAGCGGACAAGCGGCTCAACTGCCTAACCTCATTGGGGGACATCAATTTTATTTCGCATCTATAAGCCTGTTAAGACTACGGCGAGCCTAATTGCAATTGGGCCGATGCGGTAGATTTGTAATGCGACAGTCATCGTTCTATCACACGTGCTGGGGAAGGCAAACGCGCCTAATGCGTCTGATGGGGCGAAAAGATCAGCAGGGAGAGCCGCAGAGCCAGACTCACGGACGGATATGGGTTGGTGTTGTTGGCGTTCGCCGTAGTTAGTCTTAACAGGCTTAGATAAAATTGATGTTCCCCATAGTCTACATACTACTGTAGGAACATACTGTAGGATATGGACACGGACGTCGCAGGACAGACCGCGCTATATACCCCGTCCGTTCCGATCCTGTTCAGCCGATCTCTCCGTTCTCAGGCGGCCCACCGGAGCATTCCTATGTAGAGTTGCCATGAACCAGGGAAATGCATTCCAAATATAGACGGCCCGGCTCGGGTTCGGGCGAACTTTGGCGACACACGCGATGTCACTCGACGGAGTTGCACCGCACGCGAAAAGTCGGCGCCAGATTCTCCGCCAGAGCTGAGGGGCTATGTATCGTGTACCTAGCTGTCAGATCATCGTGCGGCTTAGGGGTGTTCGGATGCATGGGTTAGCTACGCAGGCGAGGTATCCATGTTGGAGTGGCCCCGCTCATCCCCACACATGCCGGGTGCGATTCGACTTGTCCCCTCACGAACCCGTACTCCATGCGACGAGTTGCGAGCAGAGCTATATACATAGGCATCTATCTACGTGCATGCATAGATACATACGTGCGCATGATGGGTCGTCGCTGAGAATCCCGGTCAGACGCGTGGGAAAACTTGACGCCACGAGGGCGCAGGTCGAGATCTCCGAAAAAGAAAGAAGGAGAAAGGGGAGAAAAGAGAAAGAAGAGTCAAATGGGGGGAGCGAAGGTGGTAATTATCTGGATCTGGAATTGCGCCATTATCGAGTATCTAGACCCGCGAGTTCCAACATCAGCAATCGCCTTCGATTCCGCCCGCCGGTCGGCCAACGGCCCGGCGACCGCCCGCCGTCGGCCGCGTGCGATTCCCGCATGCTTCGACGTGAGCTGCAGCATCATCATCGCTTACGTTCGGCACGGCAACCACCGCCAATCGGCTTGAAACTGGGGGTAGCACTACCTGGAGCCGGGTGGAGCGCGAGAAGCTTCGCCCAGCTTCCTTCCGATCATTAGTGAGCCGCCCAAACACCGACTGCAGAGGTGCTCTAATCAATAAATCCAAAACAGATTCAGATGGACCGTGACTATCGGTGGGTGGGGATTTGGAAAGAGTGGACAGGAAACTTTCTCCGCCCCCAGGTTCGAAAAACGGGCTCCGAATGTCGTTGGATCGGCTCCAAGTTTTCGACTCCGGGCCACGTAGGCTGCTGACCGGATGCCCATCGCCAACCCTAGCTGGATTACTTGCTGACGGAAGCCCATAGAGCCACTAACTGCAACGGTTAGTCAATGCGCAGAGTGCTCACACATAAGCGGAAGGGAGAGGAGGGGTCAGTAAATCAGCCACTATGGACATACATACCCGCACCGCCCGACTATGATGGATCTCACCTGGTATGTGATTCGATTCCGGACCACGATCGCCGCTGCGCTAGATAGAGAGGGCGTCAGGGTAGGTCATCCAAGTCCAGAGCTGTGCAGAGTAGTGGCGGAAACTTACCTGCTACCTTGCTGCACCGCCCGTGACTCGGGCCAAAGCCGTAAACAGAGGGTATTGCCGTGGCGGTGATGGCGGTAGCCGTAGAGATTTACTTACATCGGGCCCTACCAGTGGCTTTCGCCTTCTCGTTCCTCCGCGTGTTGAGCGTGAACCCTCGGTCCATCACGGCGAATACGAAAACGTCGGGAATATCCCAGATATGACTCAGCTTCTGGTAGTCGTGCGGTCGGTGTGTCTGCAGTAGCACACCGGGGCGAGGGCGGCAGAAAAATCCCCGCGCGGTGCTGCGGCTATGCCAGGTGCTAGACTGCATTCGCTCGATGATCTCCGTACGAAGGGCAAGCGCACATATCCATTGGGCGATCTCCCTCCGGCCCTCCCACCCACCCACGGGCCATATATGCGTGCCAAGTGGGGCAGTTACATGCTCATGCTGTTCCGTGAGGCGCCGTCCGTGGCGGGTTTCGAGACGATCGCACTGCACAATCCCTTCCCGCACGGTGCCTGGCGCATCTCACTGGGAGTTCCCGACCTCGCATCCAATCTGCGAGCCTACCGACATCCAGAGCTACACCCCGGTAATTCGGTCCCTAGAGTTGCCTCCATCCAGTCATCCAATGAGGCGGGTTTCCGCCCATATGGATACCCGCCTCCACGGCCACGCATCCTTCGAGCCCCCTGTGCCTATCTGACTAGTCGAACTCAAGCGATTAGTCCCGTGCTCTTCTGGCGTCGACAAACTGCCCTACCTGGCGACGCATGGCGTTCTCCCACATAGCTACATGGATCTCCGATGCCAAATACTCTCCCAGCACAGCTCCGGGCCGCGGGGTGGACTCGGGCAGAGAGAAGTGTCTGGAGTACATCGTACGTAGCTCCATGCATACCTGGCGGAGGCTTGAGCGTCAACATCATCAGCATCATACCACTGCCGGAGCAGACTGCGAGGGGACAAATGCCGCAGACCGTAGGAATTTTCGTGTTTCGGTTGGTTCGTCAACGGTGAGGCGGGTTGACCTTAGCCAGATAGGTATCTCGAACAGCTCCGGAGGGCTTAGGGTGATGATGATGACGGCGATTATTGTCATCGCCGTCTCTTGGGCTGTCCGTCTGTGTGCGTCTCCCCCTCGCTGTTTACACCGCTAGATTAGTAAAGATGGCAGAAATGAAGGGGAGTTTTGCCTCGCATCAGATTGGGATAGTGCACTGTGCCACAGAAACCTCTCGATGGTATCCACTTCCTTGGTTTCTGGTCCACGATACTGGACTTTTTCTCCATTCCTGTCCTAGTTCTGTTTTTTCCTCCATCCCCAGTGCGTGCTTGTGAATGAAGCTTTCGCAATGGTCATTCTCGAGATGCCGGTGATGATGTTCGGGAGGACTATTGGAGGAGGGATAAGGCGTGCAGATGGAGAGCACCCTTCTTCGTCCCTCTCTGGAGCTTCCATACTTCCCCCAGAGCTCGCAATGCTCCGAAGATCATATATATTGGGCTCCAGCTCCTCAGGCCCATATCTCCAGAAAACAAACATTCGGATCGTCAGCTTTTAGTTCCAGCCAGCTTCCAGGAGACTGTTACAGTCATCCCATACCGTCCGCAGCCGTCATCATCATCCTCGGGCGAAGAGCCGTATATAGCAGCGGAGCACCGGCACTCTCCTCGGGAATTGATCATCCAAGATCTTTTCCTCCATATCCTCCTCCTCCTCCTACTTATTCTCTCAAATCCCTCGATATATTCCACATTCCAACCGAAAACCAACAGCAAGCAAGCATAGCAAAATGGACGCCCGAGCAGAGCAATTCGTAGCCAGTGCCAAAGCTGGTCTCCAGAACGTGCGCAATTCGCTCCAATGCAATCCCTCGCACTGGCGGAGCTGCACTTCGGCGGTGCAGCAGTGCATCTCCTACATCGACCAGAGCCGGATCATGCACGATCCCCAACGGATTCCCGAGCGTGTCGTATGTAGCACAACTTCGAGGTGGTTTCGCCCCCATGGATGGATGGCTGACGGTTGTTGTTTCTCTCACAGTGGATCCTCGAAGAGGTGCAGTACTTTGCCTACTTCGAACCTGACTCTGGCGGTGTGCCGGAGGTGACCACCTGGTGCGAGAGGGAGTGGAACAGGGTCATCAACATCGATCCGCACCATGTAGGTGCCTTAACAGGTTCGTACAATCACTGCCACCACTGCCACTACCATCCTCCGTGCGGGCTGCAAGTAGCGGGAGAAGATGAGCAGGACTAACCGAATGATACAGGTCTGGGAGAAGCTTGGCTGTCCAAAGCCCAGTTCTGGCTTGCGCGCATCCATCAGCAAGAGCGAGGCGGCCGAGAGATCGATGATCTCGCTGCGGAGCGCCGAGTGCAGACCGCCGATTACGTCGAAGCTCGTGCGATCCTGCAGCCTGCGGTTGACTTCTTTGCCCGTGCTGTGGAAATAGCTAGGATAAAGGGATGTTTGACCGGCAAACTACTCGAGAAGGTACCCTTCCTCCTACATCCAACGGATATTAGTATTCATGGTATTGACTTGCAACGTCCCTACGCACAGAGAGCAGAGGCCTTGATGAGCTTAGGCAACGTTTCGCCCATGAGCGTCGGCCGCGTCCATTTCCGGGACGCAGTGCAAGCCCTCCAAGTGGCTGTTTCCATTGGACACTCCCTGCCTCGGCATCTGCAAAGGTATGCCCGGGCGAAAGGAATCCCGCGTGAGGCTTGACCTGACAGCTATATCTAGTTGGCTCGGAGATAACGAGCGCTACTTCTGAGTCGCGACGGATCTGGTTGGACGAGTCTAGAGCAGTCAGATGACGGGAATAGGCGCAGATGTTCGTTTTTGGAGGGCATTCACCTTGGCATTGAGATTACCTTCAAGTGGTTTTTATTTGAGAATGGTTGCGTTCGATCTGGATAGAATTAGATTGTAGTGCGTGCTAGACGAGGACTGTAGTAGGAATAGAATTGATATGATCACCGCAGCCATCGAGTATGTATGCGTTCAAAAGCGTAACCAAGGCTAATTGCCGGTGGTATGCAGCTGGTTGCCAGGTGGTATGTACCATGATCGGGATAATCGTGATGAGCCATGGTGTGGTGTCCTGTCATGAATCTGAAACGGAGATCGAGTAATCCCGAAGGTGCTGCCTAGAGGCACAGTAATACCGTTCAGTCGGCTTCTGTTTCGGTTGTTGAGTGACCTCGTCTTCAGTGGGAGAGTACATAACCTGGGATCGCAGTTGCTGGGGTGGTTAGCTGGTGCTAACTAGATTCGAGCCGAGTAGTCAAATGTAATGGTCGGCGCTTAAGGACTGCGTCAGATGATAGGGCGGCTATCTTGACACCATAACTATCGAGTCAGCCATGGTACATAAGGCTGATGTTCCTCGGGAACACGGGTCATTCGAAAACCCGACTAAGCTAGTACACCAAACCTCCCCGCGACCGCCAAAGGGAGTCCTCCGTGCGGCAAGCGTGGGGTGTCCAGGTGCGCGTACTTCCTGTGCCCACCAGACTGGAGACGTTCTGTGTCTCGACCCAAGTAAAAAAAAACCTTAAACGAACAGTCTCCCAGTGAATCGGTTACGGCGGGCCCTACCAAGGATCTTGTGCGCTCTTTCGTTGGTCCTGTTCTCGGGCATCAGCGTTCTTTCTAAAAACAGTACTGGATCGGAATGGAGCTCTGACAGCGGTCACGGGGCCGAGACGACACGAGCTTGCGCTGACTTCCGCTTTCCTAGATCCCGAAGCCGGGGTGAATAGTAATCATGCTGGGACCGCTATCCATGGGGTTGTGAAATAGAAACACCGCAGTCGCATGCACCGGATCCGAAATAAGGTGACCAATAGAAGTATCTACATTCTGCTTGGGAGAAGTTTCAGGTCAGAGTGGGCTGGTATGGGGCACTTACCTATACCTAAGTGCTCCTCCAGCCATCACCACCAGCACCCTCACATCGACACCGCCACCGCCACCGCAACAGATGTGATGGTGATGAACGCGCAGGCCCGAGACGCAGAGGTTTCCCCGCGTGCTCCCGCCTGATATCGCAACGATATATGTATCCATCCTAAGACCTTGGCGAAATGCCGTGCTGGGCCTGGTGGCGGCTGAAGCTCTTGTGTGTGTGGTGTGGGTTGATCGTTCCGACCGGTGTGTCGCCGCGAGCCGTAAGTTTCCCGTCCAGCAGAGTTTTGTATCGGAGGAATGCGAAACAGCAGCCGTAGAAAGCCTCCACGCGGTTGAGTGGAGAAATGGTATACAGTGGGTTGTGCGGTATGTATGAATAGGGAGTGGTGTCGGTGTCGGATCAAGAGAATCCATCTGCTGTGGTGACATCAATGATTTAAAGAGTCCGGCGGACTCCATCGTCCATCAGTACACGTTTACAACACAGTGCTTTAACGGCCATTTTGGATGGCAAACAGGAGAGCCCTTGATGACATATGTGAGTATGCAATTGCGCATAAGCACAGCAAATCGTCACCCACCCTGTGATCCTTCTCGAGCATCTGAGGTATTTTGCGAAGCAACATAGTCAACGGAGATAAAACGGTCCCAACCAACCACAACCTTGAGCCGACAATGATGCCTTCCTGAAGTGGGGGTTTGTCTACTGCGGAGTACATTATCACGGCTTGCCCGAGGAGCGCAATTCGGTACCCACGCAATGCGGATAGGTAATCATCCCGTGCTGACCGGTTGAGAGATGGGGTCCGAACAGGAGAGGCTCGCTGAGTCCGTTTGGCGCCCAATAAGCGGTCTTATACGCGGTAAGGGAGGTAGCGGTGATTGTAACCGTAGTGGCGAAAGTGGAAAGGCAGAGACGAGGCGGCGGCGTGACATATCTTCACGGTGGCGTACCGTAAACCGCGCTCGGGGATAGGAGATAAGACCACTTGATGGTACAAGGTTTCCAGGCACTGCTGGATCAGAAGCACGTAGCTGGGCTGTTAGGAGAGGGGAGTCCATTAGCAGGATCTTTTGAGATCGATCCGGCTGCATACAACCATTTTCAGCCGCAGAGCCCAAAACAACCGAGAAGCGGCCCTACGCAGCGCCATAGTCCCCTGAGCCCGGCTTAGGCGCCAGCGTGGAATATAAAGCCACAGATTAGTGGGGATCGCAGGAGCACCGGCAGCAGCGTGGAGGGAGGACGTGTGATATACTGTGATTGTGCATTAAATCCGTAGGGAACATACGTTGCATGGTGGGTTGAGTGGCTCTGGATTCCGACTTCATAACATTGTGGCGTGTAAAATATTTAGAAGTTTGCCAGCCGCAAGCTAACGAGAAGAGGTGGATGCATAACTATGTTAATGTTTACTCACTGATCATTTGACCCATCTAGCACAAGGCAATAACCTATGCACTTCTATGACAGCCCGAGATACGACTCAATCTCCCGAAATAGCAGGCAGACAGCCATCCACGATGACGAGAGCACTGACAAGGCAAACGTTTAAGAAGTCACCCAACAGCCGATCACGACGCTCCCAGCGGAGCGAGTGGCCTCTTAAGTCCGCGATGAGAAATAAGCAATAGGGTGCCCCTACTTTATCAAGCAGGATACCCAAATTATCTCACTCGGAGCGGGAAGTCGATTGTTAAGAAGAATCGGGTTCTTGCAGTAAAGTTTAAAGTGACAGTAAGTACTGTTGGGAAAGTAAGAGCCCGCCACTTCCCTCCCTCGACCCAACTGCTACATACATAAGTACCTCTTACGACCTACTTCTCTTCGACAACCTCAATATGCCCCGTGTCTGTTCGTCATTCTCTCCTCCTGCACCACCGTACGGCTCCAAAACTGGAAAGTTGGGCTCAGGAGAGCGAGCAGATATATAATTCCCACTGACCGATGAGAGGAAGCTTTCCGACGACCGAACTCTATGGATTGGGTGCTATCACTACCATCACGCTACTAGTACTAGGTTATCCGATTGTGCTTCTAGGTTCATTGGTAAGACGGTAGATGTTCAAGAGTTTCAGGAGTGAGGTTCTATATAACCACTGAAGACTATGCACCTAATAACGACATTTCCCTGCTGCATCTTCATATTGCCAAACTGGTCAATTTGCGTTCCAATTGCATTCCTTCTAGAGTCCACTATACTCTTTACTCAGTCTATGGTAAGTATTTCCCTAAAGCCTTCAATGGTCCAATCCTTTCTCTAAAGGCGTTGTCAGGACCCATTGAAGGATATGGTGTCGCCATGTGTCCTGTCCATAAACTCAATCCATAAACTCGGCCCCGTCTGTTGCTTTTCATTCTCACCCGAGAACAAGGCATCCATCCAGATGCTTCGTACTGCTCGAACAAAGAAAACTCGACCGTCGGTTTGAGTGGCCCCTCCGTTCAGGTTTCATCTCGTTCGACGTGGATCTTCCCTCTTCCACTTTCCCCTCCCCTTCCTTTCTTTCTTCCTTTCTCTCATTGAGGTCGGATCATAGAAACTAACAAAAATCTAGCCTCTGCGAACTACCAATATCATCCCTACTCGCACTTCTTCTGCCTCATCACTGCATCACTGTCACGGGGATGTCCACCTCTACCAAATCCAACCACCGCTGCGTGCTGTGTTTCGTTATACCTCGATTCCGCCGCAAGAAGCCGACTGCTCCTGCTGCCGTCAGCACTAGCATCGACCTTGATGAAACAAGCTCCAGACCAAACACCAATACCACCACTGTGGCTGTTGACCGCCAACGGTCTCCGGCCCGCCTCGCTCCAACGCTCAATCTTCACAGGCAGAATAAGGCCCCTCTTCCTTCCCCCCCAGCGCCGCGGCTACCCACTGTTATGGGGAGTGGTACCCTACAACTGGCCACTCCCAACCTATCCCTGTCGACCGCCGAAGATTCGGATGACATTCTACCGCTTGATAAAGGGAAGGGCAGTGCAAAGGTCCAATACTACGGTTATAGTCTACCCACGTACTTCCTCCGCCACTTCCCCCATATTTGCAGATTGCTGATGTGGACCAAACAGGCTCAGCGAAACCGGGCTCCACGGCGGTGAGTGGGGAGAGGGGAGTATGCAAGCCACCACTGATGCGATGCTTGGTATCAGCCCGCGGATATCGGTACAGTTAGCCTCGGACCTTGCGACGAGTTCTTCTCGTCCCAGACCGGTGATTAACCCACGTTCCCCCGGTTCGCGGTCTTGGGGCTGGAGCGCCATCGCTCCCATCGTGGAGGTGGTGGAGGAGGAGCCGGCTGCTGCTTCGGGCGATTCCACCATGTTTAAACAGGAGGTGACCGGGGCTACTGAGGTTATCACCGCCGATTCCCCTGCCCAGGTTACCATGACCTCCGTCAAGGGGGATGGCGGGGTGGAGGAAAAGCTTGCCGATATTACCAACACTCCTTCCGCGAGCACCGAGAAGGCACAAGATGTCGAGGAGGGCGGTAGTAGTAGCGAGTCTACTGACACTGCCTCCCTCAAGGCGTCTACCATTTCGGCGATCGCTGTACCTGGCTCCTGGATAGAATAGGGACAAAGTTAAATTGATATCGTTTGCGCGCCCGGCAGTACCTACGCTGGTCGGGTTGTTCCTGATGCCCCTATAATGTTCGTTATGAGATTCTGTTTGAGATAGGCAGCCAATAGAGCCATGCTCGATAGCATTCGCGATTGTTATGGTGTCTAGATGTATTCCGTGGAATCTATGCTGCATTGATGATCTTCGGTCGTACATACTTCGCCCACTTATGTCTCCGCTCCTCATACCCCGCCTGCGGACCCACATGTGCTATCACCCACCAGCGTCAGCCTGGATTACTTCCATAATTCCGCCCACTCCCCTTCACCGTACGTGCTTACCTTCGTACAAACAGTCCTTGCAGTAGATATCATTATCGCACCCCGAACACCTGTACTCGGCATCCTCGTTGCAGATACAACACCACGTATCGATCTCGCTGACCCCCGGTAGCTCCATCTTCTTCTTTGGTGCGATCCTGAGCGCGCTTCCAGGTGCAACGGAGGGAACCGCCGGGAGACCGAGGTCTCCCCCACCACCACCGCCACTACCCCTTCCACCACCGCCGAGGGCTTCGAACCTAGCCGCCAACGCAGCAAGCTCATCGTCCTCGGCGCCGCCTGTCTCCTTTCCATCCTCCTTCGTTGGCACATTACTTTCTGCCTCCTCGCCGGAAGCGACCACGCCATGGCGGCGCTCCCACTCCAGCTCCTCCCTGACCTTCCTGAGGATGTCGTCCTCCTCGTCCTTCAGATCCCACTCCCTCCTGTCCCCGCTCTCCCCTCCCTCCACCGTCCCCCCGACGCCGACCAGCCATTCCGGTGTCTTCTCGGCAAAGCCCGCGGCCTCCTCAAGCAGCGCATCGATCTCGGCCCTGTCGTCGGCGGCGACCTCGTGCCACCCGCGCCCCTTCTCCCGCTCGACGCCGTCGACCAGCTCGGAGAAATCGAGGTCGTCCTCCTCGCCGACGTTCCTCGGCGTCGCTTCCGCCGCGTCGGCGGACGCTGGCGTGGCGGCGCCCGGCGCACGCGAGAAGAGCGCTGCGAAGCGCGCTGAGAGCGCGTCTTCCGTGCTCGAGCTGTCGTCGGCAGTTCTGGAAGGAAAAAATGGTTAGATATGTGTGGGAAGGAGAGAAGCGGAGAGACGGCTATATACGACTTGGATCTGAGAGCGGCTAGACGCCGCGCGAAGTCGTCGTCGCTAGATGGTGGCATGGAGATGGGCAGCGGAATGTGGAGCTCTATCCACCTTGTAACTAGAGAGTGACGTTAGCAGTGGGGGTGGGCTTGGCGCATCGAGGGGCACTCGGTCTCCCAGAGTCCTGGGAAGTGGATGATCGGCGTGGGGGGGGAGGGGCAAGGATCGCTTCAAGATCTGTGATACCAAAAGTCATAGTAGCAGGAGATATGAACGCCCACAGTGTTTTGTGGAACCCGCTGATGACAGCAGAGGAACGCCCAATTTTGGGAAAACCTTATCGACAAATACAATCTCGAGATCCTGAATACCGATAAAGCAACCAGACATGGCGGCAAGAACCATTCCATTATCGACCTCACTCTTGCCAAAGGGCTGGACATCAGATGGGCGTTGACTGGGGAAGACCATGTACAGGATCAGATCACGAAATTCTTGCCTGGGAGATTCTTGAAACAGGTCAGCTACCATCAAGATAAGGTGCAGCCAGGCGGTCCTGAATTTGCTATTTCCTGGGTGCGCTCTACTCTCCTGGAATGGGCTAGGGCGGAGGGCACAACGAGCCGCAAGAACAACGGACAGGAACCGCAATCAATGAGCAAACGAAAAAAAAAAACAGTTCCAGCTATGTGCGCTTGTTCTCTTCGGACTACGGAAGATACCTCGTGGCTGAAGGACCTACGCACGAACCATCATTCAAACACCAATTCACCGATCCTTGCCGAGGCTAAACAAATGCAACTCATATATTCAAACCCAAAGCAAGACCAAATCCAGCACCATCCGGTTCACACACGAGTTATGTATGGACCGTTAGTACATTATATCCCATCATCGTCCCCACAAAATCCCATCAAGCCCACGCGCCAATCAACGCCATACCGGCCGCACCCGTTGCCACCGCTGCACAAGCCTGGAGCCTCCGCTTCCCCGTGAGGATCGCGTAGCTCTCGTCGCTCAGGAAGTCCTCCGCCAGCAGCTCCACTAGCCCCGCAAACAAGAGCAAACCGGAAGATATGGCGTTCATGACGCCGACCATGAGCAGGCCTGTCTGGCTTGCTGGGTCGTAGAGGTTTCTGGTTAGCAGGCCGATAGCTTGGCCGATTGGCGTCGTGGTGCCGTAGGCGAGGCACATAAGCCAAGGTTTGAGTGAGTGCTTGCCGAAGGCGGTGATGCCGGCGATGCGTGAGCCCAGTGCCAGGCCTTCGAATGTTTCTACCGGGTATCAGTTCTGGAATGGAGGAGTGTGAGCGGTGCATACGTACGGTGAAAAGTGATTGCAATCAAGAGAACTATGAAATTCGACCCGGTAGCCACCGATAACGCCATTCCTGGGAGGACATTAGTTTCAACGCAGAAGTACAGGGCTACGAGGTTAGATGTACCAATGAAAACACTATGAAATAATATCCCCGCCTCCAAAAGCAGAACTTGAAGTAAATTCTTCTTCTGTTGCTGCTCCTCCGTCAGCCGTCCGCCACCGGGCCTCCTCGTATGACTCGTGCTCATCGCCCTCTTCCGACCATTCGAATTCAGAGAACTCAATTGCGTGACCTCGTTGGCATCATCCGAGTCCACATCACCTTCGTCCTCGCTCTTGTGGCACTCCTCCGGATCGGGTGAACCCTCCTCACTGGAGCAGGCCTCCTCATATTGCAAGACATCTGCGTGGAGTTCGATCCTCTGGAGCTGGCTTCCTATGCTGTTGCTCCTGCGAGTTCGGCGCACCGGCCGAATGGCTCCACCGGGCGAGTTTGCTCCTCCGTTCGTGAAGCTTGCCACACTGGCGCTGCTGCCACCGTGCCTATGTCCGAAGGACGCCGTGGTCGGGGTGAGGACCTCGTAGCCAGCACTGACGCCACTATGGCAGCCGCCCATAGCACCGCCGTTCATGGTGGAGAAGAACATCTCGATCGACACGACGACGAAAACCGAGGCCATGGCAATGAGGCCGGCCATCGCCGGGTAGCCTTCGTTCCAGAACCTGGGGAGACATGGGTCGGTGAGGGAGGTGAACGCGGTTGGTAGGAGCTTTTGCGGGCGTCAGAATCGCACAGGTCCCAGGGGCGGGATGGGGCAGCGCACGTGTACGAATGCCGTGGCAATGAGGACACCAGTACCGAAGCTAGCATTACGTCAACAACGCGGTCTCGGAGTGTCGCCCCAGTCGGGATGGAGGAAGGGGCTAATTACTGTCGTGAGAGGAACCTGGAAGCTGTCAGTAACGGCGCACATGGAGCGGAGAAGGGCATGCGCTCTCACAAGAAGTAATGCGGAACCCGCAGCTGCGGCGCTTTTTTGACGACTAACGGGAACGAACATGCTGTCACCAGTCAGTACCAACCGCCTGCAACACCACCACCACCACCACCACCTGCAGCTGCAGCACCACCACCACCACCACTGCTGGGCCAAATGTACATGCCTAACACCGACACTGCCAATATGATGAACAGTGCGAGAACATGTAACGGTAGGTTGTACGCGCCATCTGTCTTGCCGCCGCAAACCTACATCCAAGCAGGAACATCAGCCCTGCATAGCGCAGCATTCGGTTCACCCGGAATCAGATGCCGTTCGCGCGCGTCGTGCGGAGCGGAAGCAGGACATACGAGAGACGATCGCGTGGTGAGTTCGGGCGGGAAATGGGGTGGATTTTGATTGTGGCCTTTCGTGTTGATGGGGGCTTCGTCAGTGACGACGATCTCATCACAAAGGGGGGTGGTGGGAGCACTGCAATCTACCTTCTAGATCGTACGGATTGGTGTCTCGTGTAGGGCAATTCATGGTGGTCGTAGGTCCAGCCGAAGCTGCGGAGGATGAAGAACTCGCCGCCTGTCCGCGAGGGTGTTCAAGCGAGGGAGGTAGGGGGGCAGCGGTACGGTGATTGTCGTTGTCGGCGTCGATGTCGTTATGTAGATTTGGAGTGAGCTGAGCTGGGACAGGTGCATGGTGCTGGGATCAGGACAAGCCGTTTGAGGGATCCGAAGCAAGGGGCCCGAGTTCGCGGCTAAACAGCAGTCGCACCCGACAAGGAGAAATAGTAATCTTCTCACGTGGTCAAAACGGACATAGTTCCATCGGATGGATGCCCGAACGCGACGAAGCTCACTTGGGAGCCATACGCATTATTGACACCTACTTGGTATGCGTTCGGCATCCCGAGAGCTCAATGTGGCTCGGGTTGTGTCGGCTTTCGGTTGGTCAGCCGCCCAATCCGACCGAATGCACCTCCAACCCGAAGGCCCGGGTAATAATAAGATACTTCCGAAGTTATAGCAATCTACCGACATGCAGCATACCAGATAACAGAAGCTGTTGGAGCGGTCCCAATATGTATGTGCTTCACGGCAGCTCACACCAGATGCATTTGACCGAGACACGCCATCTAGATTACGCCAAATGCAGCAATGCATCGCGTACACTGCAGCAACTGAACCGTCTGATTGGTCTCGGCCCTGGTGCATGAATCACACCGGCCGGGTGCCGGCGATGACCCTGATGTCTCCCGTACTTACACCCATGACACTCGTCTCGGAAAGGCTTGAACTGCTTATCACACCCATTGGCACTCGTCAAAATACCCCCGTTTCACCTGTTGAAAGTGGTGATTGTGTGTATTGTCTAAGTAAGGCTGAAGCCTCGAGAGAAAGGGAAAAGGGGAGGCCCATACCTGCCGTCATGACTAAGAAACGAGTGAGATATTACAACACTTCCTCCCTTGCTGCGTCCCGTATCCCGTGGAGGCAAGCGGCAAGCGCATATAACGAGAACATTTGCCCAACACTCCCCGTTGGCCTCGTTAAAACCTACGCAGTAAACCCAGCGGAGAAACCTGCTAGGAAAGAGTGCCAACTCAAGCATAGGCCGACACCAGTAGCGAAATGTTGGTGTTTGTCGGGACCGAGAGCCTTGGTCATGATATCGGCTAGGTTGTCATCGGTGGAGATGTCGGTGAAGTTGACTATTCCGCGCTCTTGCCGGTCGCGACTGACGTGGTACGGTAACGTCCTTGTGCAGTCGTACCAGCCACTCAGCTTCTCTGGTCGCATCGGAGCAGGCAATGTACTTTGATTCAGTGGTGGAGAAGGCGACTAGTCCTTACTTGTGGGAGCCATGAGATCGGAGCTCCGTACGCCTTGGAGATACAGCCACATTGTGACTTCCGACCTGCCCTGTCGCTGGCGAAGTCTGAATCGGTGTATCCGACTAGAGGACTCCTCTGTCGACGTCGTGTTGGGAAAGGCGAGCTTGATGTTGGCTGCCGCTTTGAGGTATCGGAGGACTCGCTTTGTCTTGTATACCCATCCGCAGCCTATTGGCTTCACACCATTGGCATTGGTGACGGGAGTGAACGTGCTATTCTCAAGCAGTGAGGCGTACTTTTGACGCATAGCTTCTTTCCATTACTCGTGCAGTGAGCTGTTCAATGCATCCCCCTATAGGATCAGGGGTCGTCCTCTATTGAACCTGCTACAAGTGCGTTTCCATGAGATTGCCGAGTCCCCATAGATATACGCAGTGGCGCTAGGCCATTCGCAGTGCCAGAGGACCCAAGCCTTCCGTTCTCTTCGGTTTCAACCATTCCAAATTCTTCGGTTCCAACCTCTTCGGTTTCGATCTCTTCGGTTCCAGTCTTTCCGGTTCCGATACAGATACGACCTCGTCAGGTGCGTATTCTGTAGCAGCGACGGCCTCGTCAGGCGTGTGTTCGACTGCTGGTGGTGCGTGTCCTTGCAACGCTGGTGGTACTGGTGAAAGTGTAACTCGCCCTTCCTCCGGAAGACCGAGCACTCTTTCTCGTTCACCAGTGGGCGCCCCTCTGTGTGGAAGTTCGTCGCCCCGTCAAACTTGATGTCCGAGCATTGTGTGACCTTCATCTGTCCCGGATCCCATAGCTTCCAGATCTTGGTAGTATTGTGTACGTATTCAAGAATCATACACTTCCTTGAGCGAGCTCCCGTCTTTGCATCCATCCTTTGTTTTTCCGGTATGAACTTGTGAGCTACACACCCGAAGCGATGAAGATAAAGTGGCGGCTTATCAGCAATATCTCTGCTGCCGATAGCGACCGGTGGCTTGACGGCAATGTCACCGTTGCCGGTAGCGAGTCGCATGTGTTTATGGTGTACCTCGTATGGTGGTCCTTGCATGAAGGCAGGCGGCAGTACAGATAGCTTCCGCCCAGGACTCAGTTGGTGCTCGCGAGTCCAGTAGCAAGGACCTCGCTTTCCTCGCGAGTACACCAATAGTTCGTTCTGCAGCTCCGTTCTTGCGCTGCGTGTAGGGAGGTGCCGGTTCAAAGATTATTGCGCTGCCAGAATACTCCGGAACAGTCTGTTGTCGTATCCACCTCGGCCATTATCGCAGCGAAATCTCTTGATGGTGTCTCCCCAGTTTTCGACCTTCTTCTGGATGAGCTGAAAGATTCCGGTACGTGTGCCGGCCAGCTTTTTGAGTAGGGGATAGACGTAAGCATATTGACTGAAGTCATCAATAAAGACGATGAAGTAGGTCGCGCCTCCAATGGATTTGGTAGCGAAGGGTCCACAGGTGTCAGAGTGTACGAGTTCAAATGGAGTAGTAGCACGCTGTGCTGGTATCCGAATGATCTTCCGTTCATGCTTGGCTAGAACACAGGTTTCGCATATCCGGTCATTCCGTGGCTGTGTGGTTGGAATGGGCTAGACGTCTGCGCCATAGCTGAGTATCATGGAGCGATAGCTTCATCTTCAGCCTAGATGCTAGAGCGATTCCCGGCACCGCCTCCCGAGCGCCGCCTCGTCCGGGTCGAGCGGCTGACGCAACCCCCCGAGCGACCGGCGCCGCGGCCCCCGACCCAGCCCCACATCGGACCACCGAACTCAGTAGGGGATAATATTTCGTTTGCAGTCGGTTATGAGGCATCTGTTGTTTCCAAAACTGACAATGTAGTGTCGATCATTGAATTCACTGACGGATAGCAGTGAGTATCGGAAGGTGGGTATATGCAATGCTTCAATCCGATGCTTGTGGATTGACAACCTTCTACCATTGATTATTTATGTTGCAGTTGGCACAGTGTTGAGTCTTCTGCTCTGTCTGCTTCCCTCCTCTTTTTCACTTCTTCTACCTCTTCCTTTTCCTCTTTCTCTTCCTCTTCCGCGAGCGAATAGTACTGTACCAGATGCCCCACCTCCACCGGCCCTCCCGGCTAGCCTGCCCCGCTCGGCACCTTGAAGAGCTTGAGATACAGATGCAATAGTGGCCATACCTGCAGGCCACTTCTGCATCTACCGAGCATCGGTTGCTACTACTCAGGAGCCGTGAGGTAGATGTGGTACAAGAACTTCTCATCAGATATAGCTTCTTCCGTGCCAGCTAGTTGAACTCGCATGTTGTTTAGACGGGAGATATGCTGAGATACTCTCACTGGTCCCCGGACGGGTACCGTCGAAACTCCTGCTGATCGTGACTCGTCGACCAAACGAGGACGCGCTGCTGAGTTGCTCTGCGAGCGTATCCCACATTGCTTTCGGATCGGTAATACCGGATAGGTAGGTGCTGACCTCGTGGGTACAGGAGAGCAAGATTGCCGTAGTGGCTAGAGCCTGTCGCTTCTCGTAGCTTCACGTTTGGCGACGTTTGCCAGGGAGTTTCCGATAGGGAGATCGTCTTCGGTTTCTTCGCCTTTGACGATCTTGAGTGCGAGCATTGCTGAGAGGAGTGCCGAAATACGCGGTTTCCAGGTGTCGTAGTTGTCCGACGTGCGTTTTTCGATGGGTGCAAACTTCGAGTTGTACATTTCGGTCATATTGAGCGATAAGCAAAGTTTGTTGCGGGAGGTAATATGCGATTGAGGGGTTATTCGCAGTGCTTTGAATATGCTCATAACCTGTTGATAGCGATGATTGTGTGTATTGTCCAAGTAAGGCTAAAGCCTCGAGAGAAAGGGAAAAGGGGAGGCCCTGCCTGCCACCATGACTAAGAACGAGTGAGATATTATATACAACATCACCAACCACAAATCCCCATAATGGAGCCAGTTCGCACGCACACGGCCAGCGAGAATCAGAAAAAGGACATTCACATCAACTCGGGCGCCTCTTCGTACATGATATCGCTCCTCAAGGTATATTTGATCCCCTGCTTCACTTCCTCTCCGCTGTGGAGCATCCACCTGTGCTGGAAGATGAGGATCCTCCTATGTGCTTAGTTAGCAACCTCCCGCAGTGCCTGTATGTAGATAGTAGTCCGGTCCGGCTTACCCTTGCACCGGCTCGACGTCCAAGTCCGATCTCTGGAAATTGTGAAAGAACCTCGTGGCGCCACCGACGTTTTCGGAACTGTTCTCGCCGAGGTACAGGTGGAATGTGAGGAGCGATTGTTCCCTGCCGTCGGGGGTGATGTACGTTCCATCGCAGTGCGCTGGCGGAAGTCAGCAGGCGCTGGGGAGTGGAGCACATGTAGAGGGTGCATACGCTTGAAGTACTGTCCCGGCCCATACCTCAGGAACCGCAGTCTCTCGTTCATCCTCGTCATTCTGAACGGACTCGATGTGAAGCGGGGGTCCATTATGCTGCCCCAGACCTTCTTTCCTGAGGCCAACGGCCCACGGGTCCTGACGACATCGACGCCCTCGCGCTCGAGGAACGGCCTCACGCGCTCCAGCAGTTTCGCGGCGACCTCGACGTCGTCCACGATCAGCCGCTCGGAGTTGCGGACTTCGGTGTGGAGCCTCTGTCTGCCGCCGCCGACGTTGAGCAGCGCCGGCTCCCACTGCGCGCGCGCCTCCCCCCACGCGAGCAGCTCGCGACACTCCCTCCGCGTCAGCGCGTTGTCGATCACCAGCGCGAAGCTGTCGGGAATCTTGGGCCCGATGTCGAACCCGGTCGAGGTCGCGGTTTGGCCGAGGTCGAGCAGATAGGCTTCGACGTTTTCCGGCGGCGCTGGAGGTAGCCAGTTGGATGGAGTGGACATGGAGGACGAGAAAGTTGCGGTCTTGCTCCAACTTGGGCTTTCCGGTTATCCTCTCATATATGTTGCTAAATGCCGCTGAGGGGTAGTGAGGGCGGTGTCAGCTGAGGGGTAGTGAGGGCGGTGTCACTCGCGAAGGCTGAGCTGCAGGCAGCAGGCAGCAGCCTTGACCATGCTGGTCTAGCCGGCCAGCGTCTTTTGTGCGCCCGTACATCGATCATATGTACACATAATGAGGAATGCCGACCGTGTAGCGGCGCTATCATGTTTTTTGTTTAATCATACTCGCATTCCGCCCATGTAGACTACGGTGGCGTACATTTTACCCCGCTGTCGGCACTATCATGTTTGGCAGTGTCATCGTTGCCCTCGCATCCAAGAGCGTCCAGAACAATGGAATCGTCATTTGGACTCATTCGCTGGGCCAACCCCATACATACCCAGCTAGATGATGCGGCTAGTGCTGCACTGCCGAATATTGAGCACTATCACTCCCACGGTTCACGTCACGATCACTCGTACGGACCATAAGAGCAGGTAGGTGAAGTCACTGAATTAGAAGCCTTCCCCGGTCCATTCGGTCCCTTTCATTCGTCGAGAAATAGCAATGACACGAGCGTCTCTCCACGGCTCTCAACATCCGCTACATCCCCTCCGTCCACTCCATCCTCCCCCTTCAGCACCAACACGCCCCTCCTGCACCCTCACCACCAGATCCAGTGTTGTCCCCTCCCCCCTTTCCAGTTTCCCTCGCGCCCCCTCAGCAATTCCTGTCCGTTCTGATACTGCACCTCGCACTTGACTTCCGTCACCTGCTCAAACGCCTCTAGGACTTCCACCTACGTGGTCTTGATTGATCTAACTCTCAAGTACCTACTACGGGTCTCCCACGGGTGCGGCAGGATGCCAGCGACGGCCCTAGCGAAGGGTTCGGTGCCGGAGTCAATCAGCACCGCGCGCCGTCCCTTGACGCCGAAGCCCATGCCCGACGGGGAACTTTCTGGGCGCATAGTCGGAGATGTTTCCGGTTGCCACAGCGTTCCGGCTCATGGCGCCATCGCTTCTGGCATCTCCGAGCCAGATACGCCATCACCGCGCTCTTGGCTCCCGCGCGGACACGAGTTCCGCCAGCTGCCTCTGCCAGCCGCCATTTGAAAGGCGCTGCGTACTCGCTGGAGGGTTGTGCAATGTAGCTGCGGGATGAACTGAGGGCGTCCAGTATAGTCCGTAGAGCTGTCGCACCCACCCTCACAGGATCCAGGGAGATTTCCCTTAGGGTATCCGTCGGAAGAAGCAAGCTTCCCTGCGCCTCGTCAGTTACCGCACACATACAGACACAAGCAGATGCATAGTACCTTCAGCTAGAGGACAATGGCGTCCATCTTCCGCTGCATATCCCGCAAGCGATTGGCGGAGCTCTGTCGAGCGGACCTGTCCGTGGCACGGAGTGAGAGGCGGAGTGGGTTGTCGAGGGATGTGAACGGCACAGAGCAGGGCCGGCGTGTGGCTTCTCGTGCAGAGCGTCAATCTTGACGAAATCAACCATTGTGAGTACCACTCGTGGGCATCGAACAGCAGCAACGCACACAACCGCAGACCCAACTACGAATGGTCCCCGCCAAAGTAGGACCAAGCAGCCAGGACACCCACTAAGTACATAAGCACGACTAGATGTGTTCCGCCGACAAGCCACGCCGAAGTGAACCACCGCTAGTCAGCCCGCCCCGATTCTGCCACGGCCCCTAGGAGCAGCGCCTGGAATTCTGGCAGGTCTTGCGCTTGCGTGCTTCTGGATACCCCGCTCCTGATGTGAATGGACTGGCACGGGTCGGAGGCTGTGGCTGTGGCTGGTTTGGGGCTCAGCTACCCACTATTTGGAAAGATCGATGGTAGGTCGTTGTTTTAGGATGTCAAGAAGAGCTTCTAAGTTCTAAGTTTTATTGGGAGAAAAAAAGAAAAAAGAAAAAAAAAGAACTATTGACGTGGTTCGAACTCATAACCAAAAAATTAAAAAAAAACTTTGAAGCTCTTCTTTGTGAAGCGTGTCATCCTTAGTGCAGGGGCCATGCTAATCTTCTCTGTATCGTTTCAAATTGACCATGTGTCCCGAAGGACATAAGCTGTGTTATTCAACTGCCTATAACCCCAACAATGCTGCCCACCACGACCAGCAAAAAAGAGAGGTCTTCGACCTGCACCGTACGTCGCGTAGGTTTCAATCTGGGCGCAGGGAGGGGAGAAGGAAAAGAAAAGAAAAAAAGCACTGCCTGCACTCACGATGACGCGCCAACTGGAATTTCTTCTTCTGTGTTTACTGCCTTCTGCTCATCCATGTATGTATGTGTTTCTTTTCCTTGGCCCGCAGAGCCTTTCAGCACGTACCTAGGCAAGTACATACGTACGTACTGACCGCCGTGGACCGATCTCCAGCCCTGACCCGCCGCGCGCTGCCTCACTACGACTGCACGCACGTTGCACCAGCGTCGGTAGGTGGTGCAACCGACGACGTACATATGCATCATATGCTCGCTTCCGAGCCCCCTCCTTCCAACCGCTCCGGGCCGCGGCAGCTGGTTCCATCACGACCCTGCACTCGCAGTTAGCTCCACTGTTGTTGGGCTGGGCTGCGTGGGGGCGGTTGCTGGAGTACTCATTCTACTGCTGGTTGGCTTGTGAGGCAAAGTGTGCCTAAATGGAGCTGGAAGGAATGCGCAGCTGTGATGTCGGTCGGTCGGTCGACAGCTCCGTACTCGGGTTAGCACGCTGGATGCTGCTGGTTGTGGGCGGCGCATGGCAAAGATTGCCCCTTCATGCGTGGGAACGAATACCAAGGGGCTCGCCTGACAGCGAGTGACTAACACAGTATATAACTAAAACGTAACACGACAGATAGCAGTATCTAGCAGTATCTCGACACACATCCACATCGGAGGTAAAACCACCATCCGTCCATCCGTCCATCTGTCCATCCGTCTGCTCCTCCGTCCGTCCAGGGTGAAAGCACAGGAACTGGTATTTACTCTACAAAATAAAACCCCAAAGTCCGTCCGTTCACAAGTAGTGCCAATCCTCTAGGTATCGCCCGTCCATGAAGTTTCAAAATTTAACCAGCCTTGACCTCCTGCAACTGTACGGCCGGAACCGGCGGCTTCCCCTGTTTGGCCTCCAGCTCCACCTTGCTACGGCGCATGTCAGTGATAGGATAAGATGGGCGAACGGGATCACGGGGGGACGGGGGACAACGTACGCATACCACGCCCCTCCGGTCAGTGTCAACAGGATGCCCAATCCGTTCAGCCAGCCCACGGCAAGGCCCCAGAAGGAGATGCTCAAAATGATGGTCAGGATCTGCTTGATGTTCGCGGCAACGGTCATGGTGAGGGCGCCGGTCTTCTTGTTCGCCGTGAACGAGATGACGTTGAGCGCAAACGCGAGAGCTCCATTGCCGATGAGGATCATGACCTCCCTCCGACCGATGTTTTCGCTGGCAAACTCCTGGACCGCGGCGATCTCGCCCGTGAAGTAGGCGTAGATCATGGTCTGGACGAACGCGAGCGGCGACATGCGGTAGAGTAGCTCCAGCGGCGAGAGCTTCAGTCGGCCGGTCTGGATGCGGTTCGTGACGACGGTCTTGAGCGCGGCCAGGAACGCTCCGAGAAGCGTCAGGATGAATCCCATGGCGGTGAAGTAGTAGTCGCCGGCGGTGGCGAACCCGACGCCCGCGACGACGGGGAGGAGCGACGTGTAGGTGGCGCGGCTGTACGTCTTGCTGAAGCCGACACGGTAGATAATAACGGTGAAGAAGGGGGTCATCGCGCGAACGATCTGGTGGAACGGGATCGTGACCAGGTGTCTATCCGTCTCCGGTCAGCCGGGACCACCACTAAGCACGTTCGTCAGGGCGGGAGGCGGGCCGCACAGGGAGACATTGCTGATAGCGATGTTGATGGTGTACAGTGTCGAGAACAGCAGCAGCGTCAGATTCTCTCGATCCGTCAGGCGCGTGAGCGTAAACGTTCCGCGGTAGTAGAAGAACATGCAACCGAGACTGCCACAGGCCGCATGAATACCGGTGAGCAGGTACGGGAACGGAAACTGCGCCATCAGCTATAGCCGCCGCGGTTTCTCAGCGATGGCCATTCACCTTGCCCATCACGGCCTTATTGTAGAGCGTCAATGCCAGGTTGAGACTGAAATACAGTGTCAACCAGGCATACTTTGTTCTGGCTGAGTCCTGCTCTGGCGTTGAGACGGACGCACTGCGTCCGCGGGGTAGCAGGGTGTCTTGTTGCTCCGATGACGACGCCATGAGCGGCAGTGATGGTGGTGGCGGTGACGGGTGAATAACAAGATGCCGGAACGACGGTGGAGCTGGGAAGGGGTGAAGTTCGTGGATGGTTGCTGGGGGTTATGTAAGATACTGGAGCTATAGATATAAACATAATCGCAGCCAGGGATGGGCAACGAGAGCTGACACGTATATACATATATAGGATTTCAGTGTTAGCACAGGGATCTGCTGTACTCCGCAGTTTTAAAATTGGTGGATATTATTAATGGATTATACTCATTACAACCCCAACCCAATCAACCGTGCACTCAAACTACCCCTCCGGATACGACCGACCACAACAAAAAAAAAAAAGAATTCCACAGCCGAGCGCACAAAAGGGTATAAAGACACATCAAATAATATCATACAAGACTCGCTACGTCTCGACGACGAGAGCCGGAATGTTGAAGCTGTACGGCTTGGTTGCACCAGATGGATCGTGTTGGTTGATCTCCATCCGTAGGGTGACTTGCAGCCCGTCACGCATCAGCTCGTGCGGATCGAGCTCTAACGTGCTACCGGCGGCGCCGTCGAGGCCGGCATCGCCCGGCAGATCGACCGCCGAGGGCTCGCTCTTCTTCATGAGCGGCTTCACGATCTTGGAGAAGGTTGACCTCTTGGTTGGCTTGGTCTCGAAGCCAGTATTGATGCTATGGGGATCGTACGAGTTGATGATGCAGTAGTTGCGCCCTACATCTGTTAACAGCCTGCACTCGACACGGGACCGTAGAACTCACTGGGTAGCAGTCGCTTATTGTTGCGCGGCGAGCCGTCGATATCGGTCAGGAAGATCGGATACATGTCTTCGTCGGTGCTGACGTCGAGATGATGGATCCTGTTGCGCTTGTTCAGGATGTCGGCCATCGCTGCACACACGGTCAGTCTGAATCTCAGTTTCCGACGTCGGACTTACTGTTCGGAGGCGGTGTATTAACGATTGCCGACGAGATCACATTCGGCATGTATCGGTGATCATTCTTCTTTGCTAACTTCAACTTCGGATTTGAGAAGAACTGGCCAATGCCGGCGAGATGGACATCGCCTCTGCACAGTGTTAGCTAGACTCGGTGGGACAATATGCGTAAGCGACGAACCCCAAGATCGTCACTCGAACCGAGTGCTCGTGCGCGAACTCTTGCAGCTTTTTGATCAACCAGTTCCGCTCGGACTTGTGAGATTTTGCCGTCCAATGGTCGTCCAGGTCGTCCAGTAGCTCCACACCACCATCGAAGTGGTTCACGAACCCACCCAGCATGCCCATGCGTCCCAACGCTTTGAGCGGATCCATCAGTCGGGATGTTAACCTGGACAGGCGTGTAAGTAGGCGTTGCGAGTAGAAACGGCGACTTACAGATTTTCCAACCAAACGAGCCGCGGGTATGCGATAGGCACACCGAGCAGCACGATCAGATGTTTCGTCTCACCAGGGACCATCTCCTTCCTGAGACGGGCGAAAACCCTTTCGTAGGTTTGTGCGGATAGAATCAGATCTCTCATCCGCTCCGTGCGACAGTCTAGTCCCAGGAGCGCAATCGCTCGTCCAAGGAACATGAATGTGCTGCGACTCAGTTCGGTGATGTATGGGCCGGGCGCACTACCAAGGAGCCAACTTGGCTCTTCCTCCTCACGCTCTTGAACAGTACTTTGGTGCTGGAACAGCATATAGTACTTGAACGCAATCGCGCCGAGGCCGGTAAACACGGGACAGCGGTTGAAGTGGTTCGGGTAAGATCCAAAACCATCGATGATGTCGTGGTCGTCCCAGATGTTGACCATCGGAATCTGCGAGTTGGCGACGCCAAACTGCCCCTGTGCGAACCACATGCCTGGAGGGTTAACTTTGCGCAACCATTGATCGGATAGGACATACTGTATCGCTCGAGATAAAAGGCTTCCAGCTCGACCGCTATCTCGCTGGTAAATTCGTGCCCCGACTTCTGGAACGGCGTCTTGATGGACAGCCAATCCCGGAAGTGCGTCGTCTCCTTGGAAACAGCATCGTTGTAGACTGCCAACGTCAGTGGAGTCCATCTGCATGTCGAGGAAGCCTACTTTGATCGCCACCACCGAGCATCACATGGAATGGTCGCAGCTTGTGCTTCTCGAGCACGTCGCGCCACAAGGGGTCCGGGCCGCAGAAGTCACCCGGGTTAACGCTGAGGCTGAAGCCGTTGCAACTGTGGAACATTATGTTCATGGTTTGACCTTTCGCCGGAACCCAGAAGTGTACGAGCGGCCCGCGGCTAATCTGGTATGCAATCTGGGACTCGGTGTCGGCCAATTCTACTTCGAGGTTGAATCGCCAGAACGTCACGCCATGCTGTGCATGCAGTCGCAGACTCTGAACCTCCGAGGAACGGCCCCTGCGTCCACCCTGCTTACTCTCCCCGGCGTCGGCAACGTAGAACAAGCGTAGGGTTGGCGCCGTCGAGTAGTCCGATCCGCTATCGGTAGTTAGAATCATGACAGAACCTCGCCAGGTCTCGCGACCCCCCCGCGACGATCTGGCTGGGGCGTCATCACGGCGCAGTCCAGTGTACCGCAGCAGCGGCCCACACTTGACAGAAAGATTAGGTCTAAAGAGGCGTGGATCTGGGACTTCGCGGCGGGGGATCGCCCGTATATAGGCCAATGTTAGCGCGTCTTCTCTCTCTTCTTTGGTATGTGGGGCCTGGAGGTGGTCCGGGTGATGGTGGTGGGAGGGATGTTCGGGATCGTGATCATGGCGGTGAAGATGCGGGTGGCGGTGGTGTCCTCCAACAGCATCGTCGCCGCCACGCTCAGACTCGCCATGAGAAGGCCTAGGTATAGTGGGATTTTCGGTATCCACGGGACCATCAAGGGAGCCAGGAATATTCACTCTGGGGACATTGGGCCCAGCCATACGACCAAGAATGTCTGTAGGCAGCGGACCCGTCTGAGGCAAATACTGAAATCCATTCCTACCATCCTGATTCGGCTCGTCTTCCATCTGCCCGCCGGCCTCTCGATCCTCGAGGGTCAATCGGGCGACATTATGTGTAAACCCACCGCCGATGGGCTCGGTCGGCTTCGAAACCCCGCCGGGATTCCCGCCCCAGCTGGTCTTACCACCGAACAACCGCCGTTGTTGGTGTCGGAACCCAACTTCGCTGTTGGACTGTATCGCGCCCGGGTTCTGCGGCGGGATATCGTAGGTAGGCTGTGGCCCCTTGAGATCCTCCGCTCCGGACTGCGTCTTGTAGTAATCGCTCCGCTGGATCTCATGTTCCTTACCTGCCTTGACCTCACGAGAATTGCGGCGGCCGAGGACGCGCATCTCCACTTCTTGTTCGTCTTCCTCGTCCGGGCGTGGTGTAGGCGGGAGCGGATGTGGGTGGATCCGACGAAGCTGTGGCTGCGGTGGAGGTTGGAATTGCTGCTCCTGGAGTAGTGACTGTGGCCGCTGCTGCTCTTGTTGCTCCTGCTGCCTCCAGCTGCTGCCGCTGCGTATGCTATCGTCGGTATCAATCCGCCTCTGACTGTCCCTAACAGTCGGACTGGCCGAGGATGCAACGGAGCCTCTCTGGCGATCCACGTGTCGTCTGCTTAGGGACCTGGCAACGCCCTCAGGATCAGCTTCGGAGGTCTGACTGATATTCTTCAATTCGCGCTCGAGTTTCTGCAGCGGCGATCTATCGCTAGCGAAATCGATCGATCTCGTGGACGTGGACGAGGGTTTCCGGAGAGTATGCGTCGGCGAAGTGACAGGGAGACCAGCTGCACCTGACACTCGTCGAACCGGAGGGAGTTCGGAATCCAGGTTTGGGGTAGCTTTTTCTGGTGGTACCTATGACGGGGCGGCGGCGGTGGCGCGTGGATGCAGATAGCAGCGGAGGGGAGTAGGATTGAGCTGTTTTGTGTGATGGGGGGGGTGCTGCTGAGGACGAGGTAAGGTGCGAGATGAACTGCAACGATCTCAATTGCGCATGTGTGCGCGTGCGTGGTCGGATCCGCAATATGCAGGAGAGTGTATCTACTCTACCTACTGGAACGGAGGGAAGAAGAGTAACGATGCTTGTGTGTGTGTTGGGGGGAGACAGCGAGCGAGTGGCGAAGAGCAAGCAAGGCGACGCGGAAGGGTGTAGTGTGCGACCGGTGGACGGGAGACAGAGATCTCAATCGCGTATGACGACGATGGGGAAATCGAATCTCGCCCCGCGGCTGCCCCGGCTCTGCCGTCATGCAGCACAAGGATAGTCTATGTACATACAGATCTAGTTACATGGTGGAGCCCAGATAGATGACGAAGGGCTGGCCCGATAATATACTCTGCACAAAGAGCAGGAGCTTCACTGCGAGCACAGAACGAAAGCAAAAGCCATCAACCGTAAGAAAAAAAAATAACCTGCCGAAACAGGAATCCGCCGTCCTGCACTTTACATATGTACCGCCCGGCAGCCGCCTGTCGAAGCAGCGGCCTCAGTACGTGTCTGGGCGCACTGTAGATGTCTCTCTAGCACATCGTGGCTCGGTACATAGCCGAGCCGATGACGATGGCGAGTGGAGTGATATATATACCATAACTAGCATGTAGATACCAGGTATGTACACGTAACCCAGGCAAAGATTTACAATTCGGCTCGTGGAACTCAGCCCGCGGCGGATGCCATCGCCAAAGGCCAGGCAGCAGCGAGCCGGGTTGAGGTGAAGTCGAGTGTTCCTCGAGTTATTCGTCCGGTCATGGCCCGCTAGACTGCACCACAGCGAAGTTCCCATGAGGCTAGCCCAGTTGTGACTTTGCAAATCATCGCGCCCGCCAAGCATGCTTCATCGACGATCACTTTACCATATTTTTTGCAATCGGTGCAAAAAACACCCCGTGACTGGCACTGAATGAGAGCCGACGGATTATCCATCCCGTTTCGAGAGGGATCTGCAAATTCGCGTATTATTGTTGCTCCCCTGTCCATCGGTTGCCCTGCATGCAGAATCACTCGTGCAGACAATATATCATGCGGTGCATAGACTATCACTCGGGTGCCAGCCACACTGCAGTTTTTACTGCTGTACCCACCGCTAAGTCAAGCAGAATATCTGGTACCGGAAAGAAGGTGGGTGTGTGGTCGAGGGCACGGTTGCGTAGAATCCCTGGTATGCTTGAGCTGCAGCCGCCGTTTGGACGTGTCCTCCGGCGTACATACGGATTGGAAATTGCTCTCGGGATGCAGTACATCACCCTGCGGCAAACGTGGCATAAGCAATGCCTCGGCCGTGCGGACGGATGGCTCGGGACGTAATCAGAAACAGTGACGTTGGCTGTCTTGCCACGACAGACAATGGTGAAATCACATGCTACGAATCGTGTAACATCTTCAGGGCTGCTGCGCATTGTGGTCGCTAGTTAGCAGAAAATATCACCAGCGATTGAGCGGAACGCAGAAGTGGGGCTGGGCCAGAAGCATGGGAGACCATACGGGCGCCTCGAGAAGCGGTGTCTGGCAGACAGGAGCCCAGCGAGAGGAACTTGGTCGTTGTCGTCGGGGAGGATGGTGCCGTTCGGCGTCTGCAACCTACTTTGCTCCGGATACGCGAGTTGCGTTTGTAAGACCGTGACGGAGAAGCCGTAGGTGCTCAGTATTTAGGTCAGTTCGGACAGCTGGGTTGCCATGCCTTTCGCGGGGACGAACCCTGTCGCTCGTATTTGCTCTCCGACGAGTGCTGCACTACCTGCTCAGCCCCAAGTTCCAGACCAGGCCACGGTGTCGGCGACGGCAAATTCGGACCCCAATAGCAGCTTGACCAGAACGGTGTCGAAAGTCGACTCGTGCGTGCATTCTACAAACCGTTAACGCAGCCGCCGAACCGAATCGGTGCTTGAACAACAACGACGGCCCTTCGGTTGCGCCCGCACAGCCAACTTAGTTACTACATACGCTACCGGAAGCAAGTTGTGCAAGTTCGCGAGCACTGCAACTCAATTATAGCTTACCACGACCACGACCACGGCTCGGCACGACACAATACGCCCGAATCACCACCACAGCGATGCGGATTACCTCGTGGATCGCCCTGCTGCAGCTGGTGGCCGTGGAACTGGCCAGCGCCAGTCACACTCTGCGACCGCGACAGTACGATACGAGGGAGTACTACGCCGTGCACCTGGCCCCCGGTGCCCCACCGAGAGACATCGCGCGGCGCCTCGGGCTGGTCTTCGAAGGGAAGATAGGGGAATTGGACGATCACTACCTGCTTTCGGGAGCGAAGGGGAACCACGATGTGATCGAGGAGTATCAGCTGCGGCGGAAAAGTAAGAGGGATGCGAGCGACGATGGGATTCTCTTCGCCGAAAAGCAGAAGCTGAAGCGACTCGTAAAACGAATGCCGCCTCCGCCGAAGGAGAAGCGGCTGCCCAGCCGTGTGCAGGACAAAGAGTTAGTCCAGAAGCTCAAGCATATATCGGATGCCTTGGACATTCGGGATCCGATCTTCCATGAGCAGTGGCACTTGTTCAACACCGTCGAGAAGGGTCACGATGTGAATGTCACCGGTCTCTGGTTGGAGGGCATCACCGGACGCGGGTCGACGGTTGCTATCGTCGATGACGGACTGGACATGTATAGCGATGACCTGAAGGATAACTACGTTAGTCTCCGTCGTCGTCGGGCGTCTCGTCGGACTACTGACCACGAAACAGTTCGCGAAAGGTTCATACGACTTCAACGACCAAACTGCGGAACCGAAGCCCCGTCTCGTAGACGACAGACACGGCACTCGGTGCGCGGGAGAGATCGCGGCGGTGCGGAATGACGTTTGCGGTGTCGGCGTCGCCTACGATGCTAAAGTGGCGGGTATCCGTATTCTGTCGAAACAAATCTCCGATGCCGATGAGGCGGTCGCTTTGAATTACGCCTACCAGGACAACCAAATCTACTCGTGTAGTTGGGGGCCGCCAGACGACGGCAGGTCCATGGAGGCACCGGGAATCCTGATCAAGAAGGCGATTCTGAAGGGTATCAACCAAGGCCGGGGCGGACTGGGGTCGATCTTTGTGTTTGCGTCCGGAAATGGTGCCGCCAGTGGCGATAACTGCAACTTCGATGGCTACACTAACAGCATCTACAGCATCACTGTTGGAGCCGTGGACCGCAAGGGAAATCACCCGTATTACTCGGAACACTGCTCGGCGCAGATGGTAGTCACGTACAGCAGCGGTAGCGGCGATGCGATTCACACTACCGACGTCGGCACGAACCAGTGCTACTCTGGACATGGCGGCACCTCCGCAGCGGCGCCGCTAGCGGCAGGCATCTTCGCTCTCGTCCTGTCGGTACGGCCCGAGCTCACGTGGCGAGACCTGCAGTACCTGTCGATGGAAACGGCAGTGCCCGTTAACATCGACGATGGCATGTGGGAGAAAACGGCGATCGGCAAGATGTACAGCCACCGGTACGGCTACGGCAAGCTCGATGCGTACACCATCGTGCAAGCGGCCAAGACCTTCGAGCTCGTCAAGCCGCAGGCCTGGTACAAATCGCCGGTTGTGGTTGCGAACCGCGACATCCCGCAGGGCCAGAAGGGATTGAGAAGCGAGATCAGGATCACGAAGGAGCAGATCAAAGATGCCAATATCGCCCGGCTCGAGCACGTGCAGGTGAAGATGAACGCTGTCCACAGTCGCCGCGGCGACTTGAGCGTCGACCTTATCTCGCCGCACGGCATCGTCAGCCACATCGCAACGAAAAGGGACCTCGACAACAGCGCGCAAGGATACCAGGACTGGGACTTCATGACCGTCAAGCACTGGGGCGAAGACGGTGACGGAATATGGGCTGTCATCATCAGGGACACTCGAGAGAACGAATTCAGCGGCAAACTTGTAAACTGGAGCATCGCGCTCTGGGGCGAGGCGATCGACGCCGATTTGGCAAAACTTCATCCTCTGCCAGAAGAGAAGCAAAAGTTACCTGTCTCGCAGACAGCCAGCGCGCACCACACTACGACCGAGCTGCCCAGCGAATATCCTGAGGACCATGCCGTCGCTACCGGCAATCCCGCCGACCACCTAGACAGACCTGTAAACTCCAAGCCCACCGACAACGCGCAGGCAGCACCGGCCGACGACGGTCCGTCCCCCCACCCACTCCACGTATACCGTACTGACATCCCACAGCTACGCCCCCGCCGCCAGACCCAACCGGCAAAGAGGCCGCCGCAACCAGCGAAGCCGCCTACCTCGCCACCTTCCTCCCGACCTTTGGCGTGTCCACCAAGACACAAGCGTGGATCTACGGCTCGTTCATCGTGATCGCAGGCTTCATCGCCGCCGTAGCCGTCTATCTCGTCAAGCAACGCCGCAAGGTCAAGGCGCGCGAGGACGGCATGAATTACGAGTTCGAAGCGCTCAACGACGTCGACCTCGAGGAGGGCGGCCGCACCCGAGGCAGCCAGCCCGCCGGCGCAGGCGGTAGACGGAAGGCCCGTGACCTGTACGACGCCTTCGGCGCCAGTGAAGACGAGGACGCGCTATTCAGTGACGACGGAGACATGAGCGAGAAGGAGGACTACTACGACCATGATGCCGCCAGGGGGATCGACGAGAGCGGTGCAGGGGAGGACAGACAGAAGCTACTAGGACGTGAGAATCGGTGATGGGGTGAGTGCGCGAGTGAATGAGTATTGGGTTTTGTAATGTATGTATTTTTCCCCCCTCTGGGTGAGGCGGAGAGACAACGGGGGTTGTTATTATCTTCCCGGATTTTTTTTTGCGAGGTTCCGACCGCATCGAGTTCCATAGGCGAGGGGGAGATGTCCTGCTTCGCGCCCGTCCATGTGCGACGAAGATAGGATCGCAAGGGCGTACGTATCGAGTAGACTCTGTCATCGTCACCGGCCATCTTAGTGGTGAGGGGGAGCGGATAGACACCCCACCGCTCTGTGAATGGCCATCTGGACTGTGCCAATCCAAGCCATGTACTAGTGCATACAGTACACAAGTTGCCCCGCAACGTCCGAACCGCCCTCTCCGGCCGACCTGCGCCGGAACTGGACGGAAGCGTTCTCAATCACACCGACCTCCTCCCACGCTCCAAGCACGGCAAAGCCACGGCCGGAAGTTGAGCAGCGGCTGCGGCCAACCGCGCGGACACAAACAAGCACATACAGTAATAGAAAAGGGGGGGGTAGTTCACTCCAGCAGCAATGTTAGTTTAGTGCTGCATCGTAGTGACAATGCGCGTTTTTGCCTAACTGCTGCCTTACTACTGTCTGCAAAAGAAATGCAGTATTGCAAGTCATACGTACTAACTGGTCAATACGCTTTCAAAATTGATACCTACATTCTATTAGAATCTGTAGCGGTGCTGGTGTGATCGTGCTCTGATCTCAGGGTCTGATGCGGGGTGGATACCATATCCACTTCCAACACTGCTTAGCATAAAATAAATGGGAGTTTTTTTTATATTTATTTATTCCTCCTTCTTTTTCTTTTCTCCTTTTGTCTTTTGTCTTTTTCTTTATATATTTTTCCTTCTATTTTTTTATTGTATATTTTTCATTTAATTTCATTTAATTTTTTTCTTTATTCGGTTTTTATGTTCTCCAGGAAAAGTCACGGTATCTAGGGTAGATAGATACGCGCGGGATTCGAACACGGGTTCTAAATAAGAAATCAGATAAAAATATGTCTATCTAGGTATCTACTCTACGATAGCTGCAGAAAGCTTTTGGCAATCATAATCCGGTTAACCATAACTGGCTTTTTTACGGTCGCGACGAGGCGCCCCTTCCCGTTTATCCACAGACTAGATACATAAACGGACGAGTCCGCCTTTCCACAGGCATCGCGCAACGCCAAAAGCGTTTCGCGTAGCCTGCGTAGGACAACAATAGTCGTACTCTCCAGAAGGTATGTACTCCACAATGTTTTTTTCCCCCACTAATCTCTGACGTGTGGTAGGGCGGTTTGTCGTACAGCATGCTCTGGTACTGGGAGATTGGAGCACCAATGGCAAGCAGCCTTGCTGGGGCTAAGGAATGGTGTTGGGAGTTGGACAACGGAGGCGTGATGGCGTACATATGTAGTTGACTCGGGAGGCTACGCTGGTACGTACTGGTGTTTTCTGGTAGTCTGCTTATCTGTATTGTGGCTCAGTTGACAATATGCAGTTTTCTCAAATCATGACCTCAGGGTGGCGTGCAGAACGCTCACCAGTGTTCCGGGGTTTTGGTAGTCTCGCCCGTGCTCTGGACGGACCGTACCGAGATATGTACTTATGTTCATAGTCCGTCCCGTCTGTAATGGGGGAGGACGGCGCCCCTCCCCGTCCTATGTAGCCGTTGGACGGACGGCGCTAGTATTTTTATGTAATATGTCACGTGCTAGTTAGTACGAAGTGAATAAAAATTCCTATATAAATCTTACAGTCCACCACGATCATGCCGGTGAGAAGAGCGACGGCACCACTGTATTCCAGCAGCAGAAAGGTCAGCCTAACGATATGCACTAATTTGGTGGCGCCTTGGCGGTCGGCCGCCGTCGGCGACCACAGTCCATCCCGTCCTAGGACACTCCCGACGGGATCAGTCCCGTCCAGAGATTGGACGGACGGCTTGAATTTTATGTAGCCCCGCCCGAGGCCCAGGACGGACTATGCAGAATACTAACACGCACCCATCGTCCGGAAATCCAGGAATTCAGCCAGCATCTATATTTTGTGTGGTAGATTGAAAATGCAGCTCACATCCGAACAGGCCTTCAGACGGTGGGCAGACGGTGGAAACTTAATACCGTGCTGCTGCTCAACCCAGCCCAGTGCAGAACGAATACGGTAGCAATTTCACCCCATTTTTGTTATAGTATTCAGTGTTATGGTCGGTCTGGCATCCGAGATGTATTGCTCGAGCATTAACAGGCATTGCGAAGAGATGCGAGTGAAATTGACGGTCCATACGTAGTAATCGGCTCACAGTGACGTAGTCCTGCTGCGGTATTATATCTGATTGGAATTTACGCGGACACCATAGTCAAGCTCGATGCGAATGCACGCCTGATGAGGCGTGAAAACTGTGAAACATGGAATGTGGTATTTGTTGCTTCATTGACAATACTCCCTTTTTTGTTACTGTACCTCCACACATGCCTACCTCGTACATAAACATCCACCCACAGATGTGCATGCATACTCGGCAACGGGCTTCCATCCATCGTGTATCCCTTCCGCTGCAGTGCCGGCTGTGGATATGTGTGTTGTGGACGGCCAGCGGGCAGCCTACGTGCTGCTTGTGCGTATGTAAGCTCCCGCCCGTCCTCCGCATAGAGGTGCACCGGATGTCTAGGAGGGATCTCGCACGTGTCGTCCGTCGGCCGATACCCACAGACGCTCCGCATCATCGACGCCGCATGCAACGATCCGCGCGCGCTCGCTCATCTCGATTGCTCCTGGGCTGGTGGGGGGGGCACCCTCGATGCATCCGCAGCGACCAGCCTGTTCTGCATCCGGCATCGCATGTATCTACGTGTACAGAGGGACGGAGCGGATTGTCAGCAGCAGCGGTGGCCGGCCGTGGACGCCACGCCGTCTGTGTCGGGCACTCCCCCCGATCGACGTGGTGCAGTGCGGTTCTGGCCCGTGCCGGCGTGCTGCACGATTAGCAACTCTACAGCCGAGCGGACGGAGCGAGCCCTGTGTCCCGTTGCGACGCTACGAAGTCGGGTATGCTCCGTGAGACCGCTCCCCCGGCACCGGTGTGGATCGATCCCCCGGACGATGATAAATCCACGCCGATATGTGCGTACTAGCGGAGGACAGACGGACGGACGGACGGACGGGCAGCCCAGCATAGCGGCCGGACGGGAGCCAGCCTCTCGGTCACGGGTTTGGCAGACATATGTGGTCACGGCAGCCGAGTGCCGAAACATGATGCTGAGGTCTCTCGCTTCGTGGGCACAGTTAACTAGCGCGAGTTGACACCAGCGGCAACGTCAAGGACAGTTCTGATACCGTTGTTGTCGAACGGCCGCGTTGCATGTTTATTTACATCCTCAGCACGCGCGGGCTCCGCTTCCTTCCTTTCTTTCTTTCTTTCTTTCTGCTCTCTCTCTCTCTCTCCTTCTCTCTCTCTCCGCGTCTCCCCTTTTTTTTCTCCGGTTCGGTGGCGCGCGCACAGCGGACAGGGGCCCAGAGCTGTCTGGATTCCGTCCGATTCCATAATCACAATCAGCGATTCCCCCATCCACCTCGGGCCGACGTCCTGCCCGTGGGGGTGGAGCACATCATACTTACTCGCATGCGGATAATTGACGGATGGGTGGGGGCTGGCCGAGTGCGTAGGCACATATGATGTCTGTCTGGACACCTAGGCGCATATGTATGTACTTTCCGCACATACAGACGTATCTACACACTCGTACAGCACTCTCCGGACGGGGGTGCTTCGGGAGGATCTAGATGGCATGGATGGACGCAGACGGATAGATCTTGCAAACAGCCGACACCCGGTGGGGTGGGGAAGTTGGGTTGGAATGGCTCTGAAGTGGAGATACGTAGCGACGGTCGGTGAGCTGAGACGGCTGCTCGGGACAACTGGAAGGACGGGCTCTGAGGCTGGATGGATCTCCCCCACCCGCACGCACCGTATAGTGACCGCCGGACGTTGAGCTGTTTTCCAGCAAACTCCCCGTTCTATGTATCTCTCTCAACCACCGATACGCCACACACAGGGTGTTTGCATCATATTGCACCCCCTCCAAAGTCGATCTTACGGAGAAGAAAGGGGAAGGCTGCTGGGTTGCAGGTTGGTGGGACCCGTGTGCGTATGGAGAGAATCAATGGTGGATGGGCCATCAAGGCGAGAACCTAAGCGTACTCATAATACCTAAGTACGCATAGTTGCAGCTGCAGTTGCAGCATTGCAATAGATAGAAGGACAGCTCCCCGCTCTTTCTTTCCTCTCCTCTTCTGTCGTCGACAGTTGTCGTGATCCCCTCCGGCCGTTGAACCGTCCTTGCGCCTTCCAATTAGCGCAACTGCTAGAGTGCCTCCCACCCTGGCTGTCCGCTTTTGTCAGGATCTGAGCCCTTCAACGCTTCCATCCCACCTCTGCAAGTTCCAGCCCGACCCACCATCACATCAGCAACTTTTCTTTGCCTTTGTTCCGTCCCCTTCCCCCCTGCCACCTGAGACCCTACCCCTCAAAAAGCACTTATCCGACTTCGCTCTTCGCTCTTCTCACCACTGGTTCCATCCTATAAATCCATTCCCGCGTCCGTCAAACACTTTACCTATTGTTGTCCTTCACTTTCACTCGGAAGAAAAATCAGCAATCACGTTTTCCTCCCGCCTCTCCAGATTTATCCCTCTCCGGCCGTTGCTGGGAATCGCCTTCACCGCCTCGTCCGTCGTCCCGCTCCGACCGGCGTCTCCGTCTCCTCTGTACTCAACTTCGCTGAGTAGGATCCGCACCATGCACAGCAAAGTAGTCAGTACGTGCTTCCCATGCCCTCTCCTCCCCTCCCCTCCTCCGTAGTCGTGTTGCTTCCTTGTTGTTCTGTTTCGTTGCTAACCGATGCCCGCTCCGGATAGTTATTGGGTACTCCACGCAACCCCGCTATCGTGACACCCGTTCCCCTCGCTAACGCTTCGACAGTTCCGGCCCCGCCGCTCACACCGCTGCGGTGTATCTGGCACGTGCCGAACTGAAACGTGAGTTTCAAACGCTCTGTCCGGCCTGCTGGGGAAGTGAGCGGAGGCTTTTTGACACTGTACAGCGGTTCTCTACGAGGGTATGCTCGCCAACGGAATCGCGGCCGGCGGTCAATTGACCACCACCACCGATGTCGAGAACTTTCCCGGTTTCCCCAACGGAATTGGCGGTCAGGAGCTCATGGTACGCACCGCCACCGGCCGATCTTGTAAGGTTGCTGCGAGGATTTACCCTGACCTGGTGGACTATGCAGGACAACATGAGGGCCCAGAGCGAACGGTTCGGCACCGAGATCATCTCCGAGACCGTTGCCAAGCTCGACGTGTCCAACCGGCCGTTCAAGTACTGGGTCGAAGGCGAGGAGGACGGCGCACCCAACACGGCCGACACCGTCATCCTGGCTACCGGCGCGTCGGCGAGGCGGCTGGGTCTGCCCGGAGAGGAGACCTACTGGCAGGCTGGAATAAGTGCCTGTGCCGTGTGCGACGGCGCCGTTCCCATCTTCAGGAACAAGCCGTTAGCCGTCATCGGAGGTGGTGACTCGGCTGCGGAGGAGGCCATCTTTCTGACCAAGTACGGTAGCAAGGTTACGGTGCTGGTGCGGAAAGACAAGCTCAGGGCGTCCAACATCATGGCCAAACGCCTCTCGACTCACCCCAAGGTCGAGATCAAGTACAACACTGTGGCGGAGGAGTGCTTGGGTGAAGGAGGGCTCTTGGCCAGGCTCAAGATCAGGAACGTCGTCACTGGCGAGGTCGAGGAGCTGGCTGCCAATGGGCTGTTCTACGCTGTCGGCCATGAGCCGGCCACGTCGCTCGTCAAGGGACAGATCAAATGCGACGAGGAAGGCTACATCGTCACCCAGCCCGGAACTTCATACACCAACGTCAAGGGGTTGTTTGCCGCCGGTGACGTGCAGGACAAGCGATATAGGCAGGCCGTCACCAGCGCAGGTACGTTAGGCCCCTACCCCGGGTTCCGCTCGACCGATCATTGAGGGCTAACCCGCTGCAGGATCCGGATGCATCGCTGCGTTGGAGTGCGAGCGGCTTCTGGCCGAAGAGGAAGAGGACGAGAGTGTGCCAGTGTACGTATGGTCCTAGCCGCCCTGGGTGCTCCCAAGACTGACGTTTGATCCCGTCATCTCTACAGAGTCGAAGCCGAGAAGAGCATGACCAACGGAGTTGCCCCGGAGTACAAGTCCAACCCCATGATCTAATCCAAACGACACGGCCTCCTTATTATTGCGTTTTCGATTTGCTTGTTCTGGCTGGGGGTTGCTTTTTCGATATTGATAAAGAGCGAAAGGATTGGGGGGAGGGGAGGGGAACGGACCAACTTGTATTTTCTTCGGCCCTGTTCCCTTTCTTCCTCTTTCGTTTTGGGTTCCTTTTCGGGCTGGGTCGTGCGGTTTTCCTTTTTCTTTCTTTTTCTTTCGGTTGCGTTTCTGCGGTCTGTTTGATAAAACATAGAGCGCATGGTATATTAGAACTTGGGATTCGCCGCTGGCTGTACCAAGCGTTTGGAGCATGTCATCGGACATTTCCCGATGCGGTGCGAAGAAAAGTGTGCATGATGCGATGATCATCGGGACCTGACGGGTGATATCGAGTGAACCAGCCGAAGTTGCACGAGTGCCCGAACATGCCTAACGTCAACCGATGACGAAGAAATTCTATGCCCAGCCGAATCAACCCTGAAGCAGAATTTCGACGGCTACTGTATCTAGTTCGTCTCGGGGTCTCGGGACAGACTCTACTCCACAGGACTCGATTAAGAGGTCTCCGGTTGAAAACCAACAAAGAATGACTTCTGTCTATGTATCTAGGCATTATAACTATGTCCAGCCTTGCGAGTTGCAACCGATGCCAACGCCAAGCCCACATCCCTCGAACAGTGGCAACATGCTTATCTATCATACATGGTCGGGTCCAAGCACCGGAGCTAACAAACTACCGGCTTCTACTTCTTCACGCCTCATCTCCATATACAAACCTTTCACGACGCACGACACGGGACACGAGACACCATATATCGGCGAGACGCACGACGACCGCCCACCCACCCCCACTCAATATGGCCAGCGGTGTCGACGCGAAGCTCCTCAAGAGCACCAAGTTCCCTCCCGAGTACTCGAAGAAGGTGGACATGCAGAAGGTCAACGTCGAGGTTATGAAGCAGTACGTCTCTCTCTCTCTACATATATTTCTTCTTTCTTCTTTTCCGGGTTCCGGGACTTTGGATCGTAGGGGAGGAGAGTAGTTAACGCGGGTATACAAATTACTCTAGGTGGATCGCGAAGAAAGTTGTTGAGATCCTTAGCAATGAAGACGACGTCGTCATCGATTTCATCCTCGGCATGCTCGAAGAGGATAGATTTGTATGTGCTCTTACTCTTTTTTTTTCCTCCTTTTTTTTCCCTTTCCTTTTCTGTGGAGAGGGAAAGCGCTAATGGAACGACGACCAGCCGGATCCAAGGAAAATACAGTTGAACCTTACCGGGTTTCTAGAAAAGGAGACGCCGGGTTTCTGCAAGACTATGTGGACGCTGCTGCTGAGCGCGCAGGCGAATCCGCAGGGCGTGCCGACCGAGCTTCTGGAGCAGAAGAAGGAGGAGTTGAGGCTTTTGAAGGTTCGTGTGTGGTTTTTGGGATCTATCTAGGGGGCGGGAGAAGGGACTGTTGGCGCTGATGTGTGGGGATGGACTGTAGGAGGACGTGGAAAAGGCTGCTGAGCAGCAACGGGCGCGTCGCGAGAAGGAGGACTCCAGTCGTCGAGAACTCGATGCGGTTCGACAGCGCGAGCGCGAAGGACGGCAACGGAGGGGGGTTGGTGGCGGAGGCGAACGCGGTGGCGACGACCACCGACGAAGGGGTGGCATGGGGTCCCGCGACGATACGCGCCGTGACTCGCGTCGCTCCCCGACTCCGCCTCCGCGATCGTCGAGGAGGGACTACTCTCCGCCGCCGAGAACGAGCGGTGGCCGTGGCGGCGGCGGCGGCGGCAGGTTCGACCGCGGGGGACGCAGGGCAGAGGCAGACACGTACATTCCGTCATCGCGCAGGGGATCTTATCGTCGGGATTTTGACGACCGTGAAGGCAGGGGCAGCAGCAGCAGATATGGACGATACGATCGCGAGCGGGAACGCGAACGCGAACGGTCCCCGCCTCCTGCTTCTCGCCGCGGTGGCTACTTGAGGGACGACCGCGACCGTCGATCGCGCCACTCTCCTGAGCGCGAGCGTGAGCGCGAACGCAGCAGACGCGATAGATCCGAGCGACACAGATCCGAGTCCAGATGCAGGTCTCGCTCGAGGAAGCGCGGCGGACATTCCAGCAAGGACCGCGGAAGGCGCCGGTCCTACAGTGTATCCTCGTACAGCGGATTGAGCTCCGCTTCATCCAGAACTGGTTCCAGGTCATCTTACGGATCTTCCAGGGCGCGTTCTCGCTCTCGCTCCCGCTCCCGGCCTCGACCCGCGCAGGCATCGCCCAAGAAGAGCCGTAGGGACCGCACCCTTTCCGTCTCGTCCGAGAGGGAGAGTGGCGGGAAGGGACGCCGCGAACGGTTGCCTCATAGGTCGCATGCTGATACGAGGGAGAAGCGCGATAGAAGCCGTCACCGTGAAGACCGTGACCACCGTGATCGCCAGCGACGCACTCGCACGCGCACTCCGGACGATGGCGAGAGGGAGCGCAGAAAGGACAGCAGCAGCGCCAACAAGGATCGCGAGACCACACCCGTCACCAAACGCCAGAGGTCCGTCTCCCCTCACCACGAAGACGGCCACAACAACAAGCGCACAAAGGATTCGTCCGAATCGGGATCCGCAGCAAAGAGGGACGAAGGGGGAGCAGAAGAAGAGGTTGGTGGTTGTTCTCTCTTCCCCCATTATCAGCATCTGACGGGGTGAGGAGTTTGCTAACTTTCTTTGCCACTTTTACTGCTGTGTCTAGGATCTAAAACACAAGGAGAACCTGCTCAGAGAGAAACTGCTGAGGGAGAAAATCAGAAGGGATAGAAGGGACAGTGAATCCGGAAGAGAACAGAAGACCGGGTGAATGTTAGGTTAGCAACGGAAATACGTGGGATCTACTACTCTGTGGCTGGCTTCGAGCGCCCGGGTGGTGCTTCGTGTAGAATCGTGCCATTTGCCTAGGTTGGGGAGTCTCGTGACACGGACCGCAACTCAGCTCAACCACAACAAGCTAGCAGTAGCTTTCACCACTCGCCACTCACCACCATCGTCCACCAACTGCCGCCATGGCACCCAGTATCTTTATCGCCATCGCCGGTGGAGCCGCGTCGGGCAAGAAGACCGTTCAGGCCGCTCTGCAATCCACCCTGCTGTCACTGCACACAGGGCCGGCGGAGGCACTCACGATCGAGCTGCTGCACCAGCGTGACTTCCGGCGGCTTCCCACCAGCGCCAGCGGAGACGCTGACGGACTCGGTTGTGACTCCCCGCACACTCTCCCCCAGCGAACCCAGGCGGCCGAACTAACAGGGACGCGCTTGTCGCAACGGGTGTGTGCAGAAACCTACGATCTGGACGGGCTGGCCGCGCACGTGAGGCGCTCGCACAGCACGGTCGTGATCGCGGAGGGCAGCTACCTGCTGACGCACGCGGCGCTGCTCGCGCTCGCGGCCGTCAAGGTGTTCGTCGACAGCGACGCGGACGTGCGGCTCGCGCGCCGCGTGCTCGCGCAGTCGCCAGCGCGGCTGCAGGCCACGCTCGAGCACCACGTCGCGTTCGGGAAGCGCAACTACGAGGCCGTCGTCGCGCCCACCAAGCAGGTCGCCGACATCATCCTCCCCGACGCGCGGCCCGACGGCAACGGCGTGCTCCTCATCGCCAGCGGCGTCATGGACGACATCGTCAAGGCCGTCGGCGCCCGGACCGGCGCCCCCCCGCGCGGGAAGACCCACGAGAGCAAGGGCGTCCTGTGCGAGGCCGATCTCACGATGGGCATGCCGACGTACTACGAGACCGTGTAGGCCAAGGCTGGCCGGGAAGACAGTCGTGCTCGCTGCCCAATGCTGCAGATGTTGCGGATGTTGCGAATGCTGTGTTGCTTGTGGCGGCGAAACGTCGTGTTCATCTCGGGGGTGGATCGGAGGCAGTTAGCTGCCTACGCACCGGCAGCGAGCTGGTCGAGCAATGCACCTCATGTACTGTAAACGATCTCGAAAGCGCCTGTCTGTCTGTCTGCCGTTGAGCCCACCCACGAGTGCTCCACTATGACGTCTCCGTCGCTCGCGGCATCCTCCGATGCAGCTGCTTACATACTCAACCCCCTACTCCTCCGCCCCCACCCACCTGATCATAGTGCGCAATTCCCCCATCTACATATCTAGTTGCACCTTGAAACTTCTCACGCACACAAAAAAGTAAGCAAAAAAAAGTAAAACCTCTCACTTTTTTTTTTTCCCGCTCGAACGGCGACCATCAGTCCGAGGAAACCTCGTGACATACATGACTTGCCGACGATATCCCCCACGGTGAACCAGGGGGTGGGATTAGTATTAGCAACACCGCGGACATACCGTGGGGGAAGTGTTTCAGCGTAGAGGCTCACAGTAGATAGTATGCTTCATCGCACATAACTTACATCGGGAAGTGTCGAGGCGATCGAGCGCTCAGCTAGATATGTAGTTACATATGTTTTGCACGCCCTTGCGCTGGGGGCGAACCACGGAAGCTGGCCCGCGCGCGCCCCAGTCTAGATATCTATTGTGGGATGTATGTAGATAGTCTATCTACCTATTTTAGTACTGGCAAGTGCCAAGATGTCAACACCGCGCGCGCAGATCCTCAAAGACGCGGAGACACTCCACATATCTACATATGATATCTCTAGCTGGAGCTGGGAAGTTCCCGAAACCCATCGAGTGAAAGTGGAGTTGGGCCGTCGTCGTCGTCGTCGTCGTCGTCGCCGTCGGACGTACTCTACCCTTTCATACATGTCCACCGAGAGGACGGATGCATAATTAGAATCCTAATCCGATCAACCAGAAACGATATTGCGTTCCACGGCCCATCACTCGAGAAAGAGAGTGAGCCCCCTCCCTCTCTATTGGAGAGTTCTCCAGACATAGGGCACATGCGATTAAAGAACAGACAAAAAAGAGAGATGGAAAGTTCTCAAGCGCCGGACACAGAACTTCCGTGTAGGTACATACCTAGTCTAGTGTAGGTACGTGGACTGGGGGGGGGGGGGGGTACCACGTGCACACACCCGCAGGGTCCCGCTAGCTGCTTCATATGCATAAATAAACCCAACAGTTTTTTTTTGGTTTTTTTTTTGGTTGTTTTTTTTGGTTTTCTACGCTTGCTTGGTTGGCTGGCTGCGCGATTCGGCCACTTCCTATTACATATGTAGATAGTTTGAGGAATTTCCAAACTCATGTTTTCACTCGAGGGTTGGAGGGTTGACTTTGCCGCAAGTGGAATCGTTCGAGCACTCTACTCTACTCTAGAGTACAGCTCAGATCGTATCTACATATCCAGCTTTTTATTTTTTGTGGATAATACATACATACTCTAACCCTCCCCCGCCGTCCATGCTGGATGGTCTGGCGAGGCCAAGTCTGTGAACGGCACCAGACCCGAGGGACGACATCTCTGGTCACATCATCCGTCCACGCCCCCCTCGCGGGGTTGGGCTGTGTCCTCTGAGTCTGACGGGGCCCGGTGAACCAGACGCAGAGTACATCGACTGGGAATTAGCCTCCCTCGACTGTGCATGCGGAGTAGGTATGCATGACGTCGAGACCAGAGCTTCGACGTCTCCGCGAGGACTGCGCGTGCGCTTCTGGCCGGCGAAGAAATAACGACCAGAAGCCGCCACAGTGTGTGTGGGTGGTTCTCGTCCGTTTCTTCGGGCAACTGCAGGCTCCAATGTACGGCACTCTCTTCGAAGAGCGGCGGGCCCGGAACCGAGTAGATAGGCGGTCGGACGGCGGCGAGATCGTCGTCGGGGAGCACAAGGACACCCTCGGTTCCGGCGGGTGGGAGCGAAGAGACGGACGCACGCAAAGGGTACCTACACTTTGCAGTCGGGGGGAGCAATAGTTGAAGGCAGCTGGTTACATTTATACGTCAATGGTCAAACAAAGTGCAGATTCCAGAGCAGAGCCGAAGCACACATATCTGGGCGGAAAGCCAATTCTCCGCCAGCGGCGACGTTAGACGGCGTTGCAGTACCCACGTAACATTCCAGTGACAGGTAGGTACATGGTGTACAAATGGGTAGTGCGTGGCAAGTGTGTATGTGTGTGGGTGTGCAGATAGCTGTCCCGGCCAAGCTTCGCGGTCCAATTCGTCCGGGACGGTGAGGACTTTGTAGGGCTGGTGGGGAGGGAGCTCTGCGGCAGGCGGTCGTCTAGACGGCGGAGGAGGCTGACTGGACGCGGTAAGCGCGGCAATTGACGCGCGATGGATGCCGGTGAGATTAGATATCCGTCTGTTTCCGTTATCCCCTTTCTTTTTCCCAAGTAAGTGTGTATAGGTGGACGCGTTTCAAACGCTGCCAGATGAGGGTTCCCCTTATTCCCCCGTAAACGCAACGTCGGGAGCGTGGGAATAGGGACTATCCGTCTCGATCGGGTTAAAGACGAAGAGATTTCCCCCCCGCTCCCTCCCTTAATTTGCCTTCCTGGCCCTCAACGAAAGTTGTCTACGGGTAAGCATCCACGTGACCCACGCCTCGTGCCTTACCAGAGTACCACTTACTTGCATTCGTGCGCTTGGTTCATTTTGGTTTGGCGAAACGGAAAGGAAGAAGGAAAAGGAACGGGCGGGGCGTGCCAAGGAGCGACGCTTGCGCGCACGAGAACGAAGCTGTCCGCAGGCAGTCAAGGCGTTCTGTCCGGCTGCAGCCCTGAGGAACGGAGAGAGAGGGCCGGGGCGAGGAGAAGACAGGCAGCACTACCCACGTCCCTGCAGTCGAGTGCCGACGGCGACACTAGCCGGGATTGGCGAGAGATGTGAACGGGGATGGGCTGAGGAACATGGACTTGGAGCGGACACACAATTGGTCGTGGCGGTGGTCGTGGTGGAGGTGGAGGTGCAGTTGGCCACGGGACTGAGTCCACCTCTCCGGCGGAGGTAGGGCGGTTCGTGGGCGGAGGTGCCGGTATGTACCTCCTTTTTCCATCGGATTACGTGGGTAGCGGCAGCCAATGCGGAGCAGCAGCAGAACAGTCTGCAGTAATACGGTGCATGTAGATAGCAGCAATATTTGGCAGCAGCAACCGCACGCGGCATGCAGATACTCTACTCTAGCAACATATCTGTCTGGTCCCGTCCGCGTGGTTGTTATTACCCGTACAAGGGGAGAGAAAACGCACACTCGAGCCAGAATACAAGTACCACCGAGCCCCCTTCTCCGGCCCTCTCTGAAAGTTATTCTCACCCCGTTTCTCAACCGTTTCCCATCGTTTGGCACTGCCTGCCCTTCAGTCATCATCTCCATCCCCTATTAGTTCCCCCCACGTGCTTGTCAGTGCTCCCTTCGCAGTCGTACCTGACAATTCGTAATCCTCTCGTTTGAGCCGAATCCCTCCCGCCGCAACAACAGCAACAACAACCCTTCCATCCGCCTCCTCGTCAGCCAAACGACAACCCACCTACTCGTCCCTTAATACCTCGATAGAAATGAAGGGTATGGATCCTTTTCTCCTCCATCCCTCGGCCACAATTGCTGCTCCCTCTGTTGCCGATCGGGTGCGACGGATCGATGGGAGCTCGGGCTGACGTCTGGCACGATGAACTATAGCTCTTATTCTCGTCGGTGGGTTCGGAACCCGTCTGAGGCCTCTTGTATGCGAACCCTTCCGTCCCTCCATCCTCCCCATCCCTTCCGGACCCGGCCGCAGCTCTACGCAAACTTGCGGCCACGATCTGCGGGATCCCGCCCTACCCCCCCCCCCCCCCCCCCAAAATGAAACTCGGCGCTGAACATCACTTCGATAGACCCTCACCCTGCCCAAACCATTGGTCGAGTTCGGCAACCGCCCTATGATCCTGCATCAGGTCGAGGCGCTGGCCGCTGCCGGTGTCAAGGACATTGTGCTCGCCGTCAACTACAGACCGGAGGTCATGATCAACGTATTGCAAAAGGTACGTCCTGTCCGCCAAGCTTCCACTCTATTCGGAGGAGCTATTATGGGGAAGATCGATTGGGCGGGGGCTGAGCTGATGGCATCGGCGAATACAGTACGAAGAGCGATACGGCGTCAAGATTACCTTCTCCGTCGAGACCGAGCCACTAGGCACCGCAGGACCACTCAAGCTCGCCGAAGAGATCCTTGGAAAGGACGACACGCCATTCTTCGTCCTCAACTCGGACGTAATCTGCGAATACCCGTTCCAGGAGCTGGCGGCATTCCACAGCACGCACGGACAGGAGGGTACTATCGTTGTTACCAAAGTCGACGAGCCGTCCAAGTACGGAGTCGTGGTGCATAAGCCCGGACACGCATCTCGCATCGACCGCTTCGTTGAAAAGCCGGTCGAGTTCGTCGGAAACCGTATCAACGCCGGTATTTACATCCTCAACCCCAGCGTTCTCAACCGTATCGAGCTCCGCCCGACCTCGATCGAGCAGGAGACTTTCCCCGCCATCGTACAGGATGGTCAACTGCACTCGTTCGATCTCGAGGGCTTCTGGATGGACGTTGGTCAACCCAAGGATTTCCTGACCGGAACTTGCCTCTACCTTTCCTCGCTGGCAAAGAAGAACTCCAAGCTCCTCACGCCGTCGTCCGAGTCGTACGTGCATGGCGGAAACGTACTGATCGACCCGTCGGCGAAGATCGGCAAGAACTGTCGAATCGGTCCGAACGTGACCATCGGTCCCGGCGTCGTGGTCGGCGACGGTGTAAGGCTCCAGCGGTGCGTAGTCCTCCAAGGCTGCAGGATCAAGGAACACGCGTGGATCAAAAGCACGATCGTGGGCTGGAACAGCACCGTTGGAAAGTGGGCCCGCCTCGAGAATGTCACCGTTCTCGGCGACGACGTAACGGTGGCCGACGAGGTGTACGTGAACGGAGGATGCGTGTTGCCGCACAAGACAATCAAGGCAAACATTGATAGTAGGGCTTCCTATCTTTATCTCTCCCTCCCCCCCCACTTGTCATCACCTGCTAACTTAACCGCCCTCCAACAGTCCCTGCCATCATCATGTAGAGGAAGAAACAGGTGGTGATTGTTTTTTTGGTTGGTTGCGGGGCGTTCTTTTTCCTCCTTTCTTCGGTAAAAACAAAACAACCTTTGTGGCAGACTTTAATTTGAGGCGGCGACGGGGCTATTATTTTTTTTTGTCTTTCCCGTTTGTGTTTTTTTTTTCTTTTTCGTGTCCGGGGTTTGGTGTGGTTTGTAGGGTCCGCTTGAGGGGATGGGGTGAGTGGATGGGTCGGGGATTGGGTTGGGTTTATGCTTGTCAACGCAGTCTACGAGTCCTTGAGTGATTGATCGATTGAATTGGGATGGGCCTTTTCGTGACTGAAGGTATTGGGTTGGTTGGGCGCGAGTGGCCAGTAATTCCAGACACTTTCTGCCGGGGCCGAAAAAAAACCCCCGGCATGCTTTAATGCCAACATCAAACCACGATCTCACAAACTCCAAGGGTATTACTCTTCCAAGCACCACCCATTATGTAGCACGACAACGACATACCTACTTAAATGACCGCCTGCATCCTCAGGCATCAAATCAAGCAACAATCAATCTACATCCGCCGATGGCGCATCCTCCGTCTTTTCCTCCGTCCTTTCCACCTCCGTCCTTTCCTCCGTTCTTTCCACCTCCGTCCTTTCCGACTTTTCTGCCGGTTTCACCTCCGCTACAACTTCTGGTTCGGGCAACGCCGGAAACAGCTCCTCCTTGAGATCCGGCAGGAATCGTTCCAGCCGTTTCCACGTCTGCTCCCACAGCTGCGACTTGCCCTCCGGTGTGGCAGACGAGGGCCGTTCCAGGAACCCACCGCTCGCCATGACCAGGAGGATATTCTTGAGGGATTCCGGAACGGCTTCTTCCTGTTTTTTTTTTTTGAGTATTAGCGACGGAAAGGGCGGGAAAGGGGGGGGGAGGGGAGTGGGAAATACCAGATGGTCGCCTTGACCGCTGTTCATGAGTCTATCCATGATATCCAAGATGCGCAACCACAGATCCAGCATTCCAGCCCACTCACTGAGCATGACGAGGTAATGGAGGAAGATCTTGCAAAGCAACGTGGCTGCCTGCACACGGGTGTCGCTCATCCCTCTCAGATCCGCCTGGAATACCTCTGGCTTGAGGAGTCTTCCGATCAGCGGAAACAGGACATCGCCAAATATCGCGGTCCATTCGCCGTGGGAGGAGTCGCTGGTCACTTCTGGGCCAAGCAGACTCTGTCGGAGGAGGCCAAGCGAGGAATTACGGATCTCGCGGCACGGGTTTGTGCACTGCGTACTGAGGCTTTGGAATATGGGCAGCCAGTATGCCGTCCACGCCTCGTTCTTTTCGAGGTGCGATTGCGTGATGAGATCGGGTACCCGTGTGTGAAGGGAATAGATCATTGTCAATGCCTTTGTTCCGCGGGAGACGACTTCGACGCCGGGGTAGTCGGCGGATTTCTTCTGGAGTTTGCCCCTACGCGCCGATATATCCTGTCGCTGCTCGTAGGCGGCGCCGATGTTGGCTTCCGAAGCGAACTCGTTCAGTAGCGAGACAACGGCAACGTAGTTATCGGCAGTCACGTTGGTTATCGGTTCCGAGGTGATGGCCCCCAGGATCCCGAAGACATCGGTGACGGCATCGCGATTGTGGAGTAGACAACGGAGGACTATCCACAGATCGGGAGAGTTGATTATTTCGCTTCGGAGGGCAGAGGTACGCTTGATGCACTTGGAAAGACTCTTGGCTACTGGGAGAGCGGATTTGTCTAGTAGCGTTTTGTCCAGAGCGGCAACGGAGTGGAGAGCTAATGGAGCACGGAGGAAAGAGTGCTCGTGGCTGTGCTCGAGAAGAGAGAACATGTAATATATCGACCGCGAGACCACGAGAGGATGCAGCCTAGCAGCATTTCGGACGATAGTCGTGAGGGCTTCGGCCAGTACTTTGCCGTGCGCGAGCGTGGTCTCGGCATCTCGCAGAACTAGGCACGTCGTAAACTCCAGAACGTATACCAAAGCCGGGTCGTACTTGGGACCTTTCCACATAGTGTTTCCATTGTTGAGCAGTGGTGAGGAGGGATGCTCGGGCTTGGTGATGACAACCCCGGGGTCCTCGTCATCCAGGTCCGGAATCTGTCGGAGAAGGGAGTCGATGAGAGGCTTCAGAGATGCAGAGTCCAGTTCCCTGAGAAAAAAAAACCTCAGTAATCATCTGATAGGATGGTCTCAAGTAACTCACATGATGTTGGCAAAGACATCACCTAGAAAGCATGCATTCACACAGTCCACGGCGCACAGTGTACTGTCGAGTTCCTCGTCCGAGGGCTCTGGCGGCTCGTCGCTGGCGTAACTCGACAGATACGAGGACAGAGTAGAGAACAGACCAACGTCTTTCGACGACTGGTTTCTATCTATCACTACGGAAGTTGTCTGCAGTTGGATGGGTGGAATGTCCAGTCCATTTTGAGAGGGCGAAAAGAACGGCGGAATCAAAGAATTCACAAATAAGTTGAGCCATGTTCGAACAATCTACTGAACGTAAGCGCAGGGATGAGTGTAATGGAGAGGGGATGCACACATGATTCCAGCCATTAAGCAAGACACCTTCATTCCCAGTGATCACCCGGAAAAGAACGACAGTACCCAACTGCGCCTTGAAGTCTCGACCGAACTTAACGGCGAGCTCGCTGACCATAACGCTATTGCCATTGACCTGGATCTCCGTGTTCAATGCGGTACTTGGTGGGTTCTCGGTGCCTAGTGTGCTGATGGTACTCAGACATTGTACGATGTGGTCGAGTGCCTCAGTGATCCTGTATTTTGCCGCGATCCTGGCGCACTGATCGAAACCTGTGATCACCCTTGCGAAGACCGCATCATCAGTGGCCGACATGAAGACGTAGCTCAGTGTCGCAACGACTGGTTTCCAAGTGGCTGCGAACATCAGTGGGTCGTAAATGTTAGTGTTGCAGATAGACAGCTCTCCTGCCGAGCCAGCTTTGTGGAGCAACTCTTTCCAGGCATAGTCAAAGGCATGCTTGTTGTCGTGTTCGGTGGGCAGGATGATCTCGTTGTGCTTGATCGTTTCATAGATGAGCTGCAGGTATTCTGGAGCAAAATCCTTGCCGTTGTTTACGCCTCTCAGGTTGTTGCCGAATTGCTCGAATGTCATCCGATTGGAATTCTGAGGGTTATCGTTAATACTGATACAGCAATAGCAGCTATGACTTTGCGCTTGGAAAGCAGTTATTACCTTCATATTCGGATTGTGTTGGTCGGTATTCAACATGATGATAGCATATGACAAAATGTAAACGGCATCTTTATCCGCGACATCTTTCAGATTCGCCTCGGTCTCGCAGTACTTCTCCGAAAACTCCAGGACAATACGTTCAATCAACTGAGATTCACCTGGTAGCCGGAAGGTCTCGAGCATCTCCCGCAACGCCTCGTCTACTCGCTTGCCACTAAAGTCAAACATTCCTATAAACGACCGAAGAATCGCAATGTTATCTTTTTTGGAGATGTATTCTCCGAGGAGCTTCTTGTCCGCCCGAGACGTGCCTTTCAAGAATCGTGCGATCGACTCCGGATTGTCAACCCCTTCAATGACGCTTTGTTGGGCTAGGAAATTGATGCCCTTCTTAGGATCCTCGTTGAACTTCTTGGTGCCCTGAATAATCACTTGTTTGAGCTGTCTTTGGTTTTGGAGCTCGTCGGGCGGCGGGAATCCTTCTGCGCGCGGAGCGTTGCTAAGTCGTTCGTAGATAAAATTCACATATCCCAGCAGGGCATCCAGGCAAAGCGGCGGCACATTAGTAGTACTCCACGTCGCCGAATCAGGAAATGCGTTCTGGAGAACAGCGAATTAGCATAGTATGTCTATGGCAGGCAGGATCCATTACCCGTGATAGAAGTCCGACTATATCTTCACAGAGATCTGCACGGTCCACATCGCAATCATAATTGACGTAGAGTTCCACCATGAAGCTCGGAATCCGTGATAAGGCACCCACACACTCCACCATGGCTTCCCGTGCATCAGGTTTCCTCGACCCGCCCTCCAGCCCAAGCTTCTGTCTTTCCTTCACCGGCACTGGAGTCGAACGCCCACTACCGTTCTGTGTTGGAGGAGGCTTGGACACCTTTGGTGCTTGTGGCACGCCTTCGTACAGCAATGGGTTAACGCCTGGTTCTCTTGGTATTTCGACCCGAGGGTGCAGGCAAGCAATTAAATAAGCCAAGAACAACTCCTGCTGCAGTTTTAAAACTCCTCGTGTTGTCGCCAGTAATGTTCCAATGACTCTCAGTGATTCCTGTAGTATTGTCATGGTGTCCGACCTTACAAGTTGGAAGAGATACCGGCAAAGGTTGTCTCTGGCTAGGTCCGCAAGGCTGGGGTGTTTGGCGATGGACGGCCCGGCAACCTCGAATGCTACATCAATTATCCTCAGCGCCATCACTCGCATGGTATCCGTATGCGTCTTATCATCCGGGTCCAAGAGCTCGACCAATACTCGGAGGAGCTCCCGGATAGATGGTAGTGAGTAAGGCTTTATTGGGGCCTCCTCTGTCTCCTCTTCTCCGGCGGCTCCTTCTCCGCCGCCGCTACCACCCGCTGGTGCTATGGTCATTCCATCTACTGCCGCCTTGTCGTCTGACGTTCGTTCTCTTTCGGATGTCGTAACCACATGCTCACCCTCTGCCGACGGCGCCATTTTGACGCTCTCCATTTCGGCTTTAGATTCTTCCTCCAAATTCTCCCCCGCGGCATCCGCCTCCAGCTCGAGATGTTTTAGCCTCTCAAAGACGACTTGGCACATGGAAACCATAGTCATCTCGGCGGACCTTCGGAGCACCTCCGAGAGGCGCATTTGACAACACATGCTCAATCCAGTTTCCATCATTTCGCAGACGCTCTCGTCGCCCAGCAGCTCGCCGCCAGGGCCAGAAATCATCATTTCCATCAACTTCAAAATCCGTAGCAGTACCACCTCATCCTGGGCGGAATCCGACGCTTCGAACCGGCAGTGTGTGATCGCCGACGATAGGAGCTGCATGGCCGCCGCGAGCCGAGGAGATGCTCGGTTGATCAGATTGTAAGAGAAGAACTTGGTAATTGCGATGAGCGCTAGGGATGTAATGGGGCCGCTCGTTGAGGAAGACCGAATAACCTGAAGAAATGGGTGTAGCAAGCTCGGGGTGTCAAAATTCGTAATATCTAGCGCTCCATCTCGTAAATCAGCACCTCCGTCGCACGAAAAAACCAGCAACCAAGGGAAGAGGATGGCTGACCTTTGCACTCTTGCAAATCGCCCCTCAATTTAGCGAACGCTGCCATAAGAGGATTATCCTGTATGCTCTTCCCTTTCTTCCCGCGCAAGCCCCACCTTCCAGCCAACCCTACATCACCCTCCACCTGTGGAAACCCAGCCGCTCCTTTGCGTGTCAATCCCGGGGTATTGTTTGCAGGAACCGGAGCGTATTCTCCGCTGCTGGCACCACCGTAGCCCGAACCGCCGCCGCTACCCAGAATCGCAGCTACTGACGAGTGAGCCCATCGCGCATTCTTGCGCATCGCTGAGGTGACAGTGATGCATTCTGAGGTAACTAATGCAACTGGATCTATCGCGACAGAAGTGACGGAAAGCTTTGCTGCGTCGTAAAGGTCTGCTATAGTGTCTCGGTCGTGTATTTCAGCGACGGCCGCCATGATCGTTTGAAGGTTATGTGTAGCACCAGAGCTCGTTCGAATGCGATAATCTGGCTGTGAATGGTGCTATTGTGGGAGCCGCAAAGCTCAAAGGGAGGGTTCGATGATGAAGTATGGCAGTGGTATTAACAGTCGCGAGAAGTCCTACGGGGTGAATTGGTGAGCTTCCCGCTAGATGTCAAAGCTTGAGGGGTACAGTCAGTAAAGTTGCAAGGTTTATTACACGCCACGACGCATCAAACAAGATAGCAACCCTAACCCCAGAGCTTGACCTGCATTTCGACTTCGTGCAAAGAGCAAAGGGCCATCGGACCGAAACCGACACGAAGAAAGGACTACAGCCATAAAATATCACGCAGTGGAACTGGAGATGCATAAGGTTCGTAAAGTCGTGGAAATTAGAATTCGTGGCGTGGTGCTTACTAGTTACCTTTCACCAGAGGATTCCACCTCGTCAACCTGGTCATTACCTTCCAAGACACTGTCAACGGCCCATGGCCGCTCACCTTCCCGTGTTTTTTCAGGAGGCGGGATCTGGGCCGTGGTGGTCGCTTGACGAGAAACGTCGTGTCAATTGTAATCGCGGATATGTATTACTAGTATACAACGGCGCAGTTCGAGAATTGGCATACTCAATCCCTCAGAAACATTCTACCATACTCTTTTTTTTCGCGAATAAAGGAAGAAATTTAGATTCCACTAATGGTTAAGCAAAAGATACTAACGCCCTCGAAAAGCCATGAGGAAAACTTTCTGAGAAAAATGAGAAACGAAAATCGTAGTGGCCGGCGGCGAGTCGGCCGTGAAGAAACCAACATTCACGGCGAACAGATGGAATACAAAAAAGCGAGCGAATCTTTATGGTACATTAAAGTGGTGGCTTCTCACTAGCGTAAGTTCGCAGGAACCGTTGGCCATACCAGACGGTAAACCACAGCTGTGCGAGAGATAGGTTTATTATCAAACTAGCCAAGTGTCATCTTTCGTTTTGATGAGGCCAATTGGTAATGCGTTCCTGAGCTATGAGAATTTCCACAGATTGCCGCAGTTTTCGCATGTGCAGAACTGGACACGTTAGTTATTGGCAACGCTGACGGGTGGTAGAAGGTAGCATACAGTAGTCATCGGTTCATCGGCAGACCGGGTCTGGGCTTGGGTATAGGAGACCTTTTTCTGACCGCATTTGCCGCACTGCAGCTGGTCGCTGATGCTCTTTTCGGGCTTCGCAACCATAGCTTTTCTTGTATTCTCCTTTTGGATCTCTTGGTCCTCCGCCTTCCGCTCGTCTGACGCCATCTCGTGTGATTCCATGGTCGACAGTCGTGACGGCGAAAGCTCGCCGCGAATAACACGTGCGCGAAGGCTGGGGTTCTTCTTGTCCTTGAGAGACAAGAAAAGCATCTGTATCCGCCGCTTGTACTGTACTTCGATCTTCTTCTTGTGGTTAATGAAGACCTCATTCTCAATGGATTTAGCGATTGAGAGAATTTGATCGGGTGCTAATCAGTTACAATGGCATTAGTATGAATCGCTTGAAGGATGGGAATAGGCATTGGGCTTACTAGCATCTGATCCGGCACAGAGACCATCGTAAAGGATTCCGACACAGTTATCTCGAGCCTTGTCACCGGTAACCTTGTAGTCGATGCCGTCTGCGATCTTGCTCCGTTTACTCGGGTCCATCTTCGGCTTCGGCGAGGTGATGGTTGGAGATGCCGTGGACCTGGATTTGTCCTGTGGACGTCCCTGTGGCCTAGACTTCTGATGGACATCTTGCTTCCATTTCGCGACAATTTCCTTGGCCAGATCGGATACGGTCTTGTCGTTGTACATGCGCAACTTATTTACTGACATTCCAACACGAGTTTCCTGTGAAAGCGAACCATTAGAGAGACATGCACACATGGAGCAACGTGAGTTTTCAAGACAGTTGATGTGAATGCCCGAAGGCGGACTCACCCGAAGGAGTTTCTCGGTGGCCACAACACCCTTCTTCAACGACTTCAACAGGTCGACGATTTGCGTTGGCGGCAACTTGTCCTTTACCGCCTTTTCGATATTGACAACATGTGTCATGACTTCTTTGGCGTCCATACTGGCAGTGGTGAATTTGGTGGTTGTAGTCGCGTTGTGATGTGGCACGTGAGGAGTCGCGCTATGATGTGCTCTGACGCGGAGTTCTCTATCAAGTGAATGAAGAGAGTTGGACACGGAAAGTGTTGGCGGCAGGGTTTGTGGGTTGTGTGGTTGGGGGGAGGTGGTGGTGGGAGCAAGCTCCAGCGATAGAAGAGACAAGAGAAGACAAAGGGATTCAGAGAAGTTTCAATGACGATTGCTTGGGTGGTGATTTGAATGCGGCGAAAGTACAGAGCAACTTAGGGTGTAGGGTAAGCGTGGATGTTACTCAAAAAATTCCCGTCGCGTCACATACAATTGCTCACTAGTGGATTGCCCCCAAAACGCGACACAAACTCACCGCCCCAACCGTAACCATTACAACCCCTTCAACAAAAGGATCGATTCAACCTCTATCACGAAAGGATTAGTTATTGAAGGTATATCCATCCGATGTACTCTGCTCTGTAGACTCGTCTGGGGTCTCTGACCCTTAGTAGTCACCTCATCGAGCTTCCGCTCGAAATCCTGGAGCAATCGCCAACCCGTCCGCCCGCCTTCCATCGACTGCCGTTTTAAGGCTCTTCCAAGACCTCCGGCAGGCTCCATTCGCGCACCATGGCCGACCAATCGCAGTACAAATATGCCGCTATGTCCAACTTGGTTCTCCAGCCGGACAAGCGATTTACCAGCCGCCGTACAGATGAACCGACTGGTGATCCGGAGACACTTGCAGGGAAGGTCGACATCAAAGAGATGGGTAGTCGTGTGTTGCGCGATATCGCGCCTAAGGATAAGGCGAAGAAGAAGAAGCGGGAAGCGGGGACAATCAATCTCGATGCTATGGACGAAGGACGAGAGATTCTCGACCGTGAGAAGCGGAGGCGGAGAAGGGGTGCCGTACCAGGCTTCGGCGAGAGCATATTGTCAGCTACCGATGATGTGTTGGATCTGATCTACCATCCTCGTACGGCTGCGACGCGGGAGACCTATTCCTTAATCCTGACACTGACGGCCGGAATTCTTGGTGATGTACCGCACTCAGTCGTTCGGTCTGCAGCGGATGCAGCCCTAGAGATCCTAAAAGACCCCGACGGATCGAAGAAGGATTTCGACAAGAAAAGGGACATTGAGGACATCTTGGGTGACAAAATGGAGACCAAAACATTCTCGGATCTCGTCACTTTATCCAAGAAGATTACTGATTACAACGCCGGGGACGAAGATGAGGACATGGATGGCAAGACGGATGGTGCCGGTGGTGATGAGGACATAGATGACCGAGAGGGTGTGGCGGTTGTCTTTGAGGACGAAAGCGATGAAGAGGATGATGTCGGCCAGTTTGAAGTCCGGGACGACGAGACCGATGACGATGCCGATGCCTCCGAGGATAATGAGGAGAAAGTTGCGAAGGCAACCGCCGATGGCGAGGAGGGTGAAAATGAAGATGGTCTGGTGATCGGCGGCGACAGTCGGGAAAAGAAGGATCGGAAACAGATGGTGGACAAAGACATTGTGCCCGCAACCGATATCGACGCGTTTTGGCTACAGCGACAAATATCCTCATTAAACCCAGACCCTCATCTCGCATCTATCAAGACTGCATCCGCTTTTGACATCTTGTCTGCACCGGAGGCCGAGAAACCCCTCAGACAGGTGGAAAACGATCTGATAGAGCTCTTCGATTATGATCATTTCGATACGGTCAAAGTTTTGATGAAGAACCAAGCCAAGATAGTGTGGTGCACCAAGCTTGCGCGAGCCGGAGAAGGTGAGGATAGACTGGCTGTTGAGAAGGAAATGATCCAACAAGGTCACGGCAGTATTTTAGAAGAGCTACGAGGAGCATCCGAAGCGCCCGGTCGTAAACCTAAGATCAAGGCGGACCTGATGGACATTGATATACCCACCTCAGCACCTGGAAAATCCACCCAGAAGGAGGGAGGCCTCACTGGTGGCTTGGAGCCTCGGAAGACCATCGATTTGGAGAACTTGGTCTTTGAGCAAGGGAACCGCCTCATGACCAATCCTAGTGTCAAATTACCCCAAGGCTCAACCAAACGGACGTTCAAGGGATACGAAGAGATCCATGTCCCGGCACCGAAAAGAAAGAATGATCCCAACGAACCAAAATTGATGCAAGTGTCCTCCATGCCAGAGTGGGCTCAGGGGCCGTTCAAAAGCAACCCCACCCTCAACAGGATCCAGACACGTTGTTTCCCCACTGCATTCGAAGACGATGGGAACATGCTGGTCTGTGCGCCTACGGGATCTGGAAAGACTAATGTCTCCATGCTAGCCATCCTGCGAGAAATTGGCAAGCACAGGGATCCTGTCACTGGTGTCATCCACTTGGAAGATTTCAAGATCGTCTATGTTGCGCCGTTGAAGGCCTTGGTCCAGGAGCAAGTCGGCAACTTCGGGGCGAGATTAAAGCCGTACGGCATTACAGTTTCCGAGCTCACTGGTGACAGGCAGCTCACCAAGCAGCAAATTGCCGAGACGCAAATCATCGTCACTACCCCCGAGAAATGGGATGTCATCACTCGAAAGGCTACCGATCTAAGCTACACCAACCTTGTCAGATTGATCATCATTGATGAGATCCATCTTCTTCACGATGAGCGTGGACCTGTCATCGAATCCATTGTTTCAAGAACCATCCGGAAAATGGAGACAACTTTGGAACCTGTACGGCTAGTAGGACTCTCGGCAACCCTCCCCAACTACCGTGATGTGGCCAGCTTCCTCCAGGTGGATCCGGTAAAGGGGCTTTTCCACTTCGACGCCACGTTCCGGCCGTGCCCCCTCAGACAGGAATTCATCGGTGTTACGGATAAGAAAGCGATCAAACAGATGCAGAAGATGAACGAAGTTTGCTATACGAAGGTTATTGAGCAAGCCGCCGCTAACCAAATGCTCATCTTCGTTCATTCTCGAAAAGAAACCGCCAAAACCGCCAAATTTATCCGTGACCGGGCGGTTGAAATGGAAACGATCCAACAAATTCTGAAGAGCGACGCGGGTACCAGAGAGCTTTTGCAGCATGAAGCCGATCAGGTGGCTGACGGCAATCTCAAGGATCTTTTGCCATATGGATTTGCCATCCATCATGCCGGTATGAGCAGGGCCGACAGAGCTACAGTGGAGGATTTATTCAGCGACAAGGCGATTCAGGTGTTGGTCTGCACGGCAACCCTGGCATGGGGTGTCAATCTTCCCGCACACACAGTCATCATAAAGGGCACTCAGATTTACTCCCCTGAGAAGGGTAATTGGGTTGAGCTGAGCCCTCAAGATGTTTTGCAGATGCTTGGTCGTGCCGGTAGACCGCAGTTTGATACCTACGGAGAAGGTATCATCATTACGACCCAGTCGGAGATACAGTATTACCTCAGTTTGCTCAACCAACAGCTGCCGATCGAATCTCAATTTATGCGCAAGATGGCAGACAACCTAAATGCCGAAATAGTCTTGGGAACGGTCCGGACAAGGGACGATGCGGTCGATTGGTTGGGTTATACTTACTTGTATGTTCGCATGCTTCGCTCGCCTGGCCTGTACGGCGTTGGCACGGATTACTCCGATGATGTGTCCTTGGAGCAGATGCGTGTCGATCTAGCCCATTGCGCGGCTACCATATTAGAGAAGTGCAACCTCATCAAATACGATCGCAAAACAGGAAAGCTGCAGACAACGGAGCTCGGGCGAATATCCAGTCACTACTATATCTCTCACAGCTCTATGTTGACCTACAATACTCACCTTCAACCACAACTGTCAACGATTGAACTTTTCCGCGTCTTTGCGTTGAGCGAGGAGTTCAAGTACATTCCCGTGCGGTCCGAGGAGAAACTTGAGCTCGCTGAACTGCTCGCAAAGGTGCCGGTGCCAGTGAAGGAAGGTATCGAGGAGCCCCAGGCCAAGATCAATGTGCTTTTACAAGCCTACATATCGCGACTTGGCCTCAACGGTTTGGCGATGGTTGCCGACATGGTCTACATCACCCAGTCAGCCGGCCGTATCCTCCGCGCGATCTTCGAAATCTGCCTCAAACGCGGCTGGGCATCGGTTGCAAAGACGGCCCTGGAGCTCTGCAAAATGACAGAAAAAAGGATGTGGCGTACTATGTCTCCTCTTCGCCAGTTCCCGGTCGCCCCTACCCAGCTCAAGCCAATTGTCACCAAAGCGGAGAAGGCAGCCGAATTTACATGGAACAAGTACTTTACCATGGACGTTCCTCATTTGACGGAGCTGTTCAACGGCAACGCTCGTGCAGGAAAGCTTGTGCACAGCCTTGTGGAGAAGTTCCCCAGGTTGAGTGTGCAAGCACAGTTCCAACCGATAACTCGGAGTATGCTGCGAGTGGAGCTCACCATCACTCCGGAGTTTATATGGGAAGACGCATACCACGGCACCGCTGAACAATTCTGGATTCTGGCGGAAGACTGTGATGGCGAACAGATCCTGTTCCATGACCTATTCGTCCTCCGCAAGAATTACGCCACTTCGGAAAACAACGAGCATCTGGTCGAGTTCACCGTACCCATGACCGAGCCGATGCCGCCTAACTACTTCATTACGGTTGTTTCCGACCGATGGATGCACTCTGAGGCGAAGCTGGCCGTTTCGTTCAGAAAACTAATTCTGCCCGAGAAGTTTCCCCCTCCCACGCCGTTGCTGGACCTTGTGCCACTTCCTGTGGAAGCCCTCAAAAGGAAGGAATTTGTCAAGCTTTATCCAGACTGGAGCAAATTCAACAAGATCCAAACCCAGGTGTTCAAGAGCCTGTTCGATGGAGATGACAATGTGTTTATTGGTGCACCTTCAGGAAGTGGGAAGACGGTGTGTGCAGAATTTGCACTGCTCCGCCACTGGTCTCAGGAAGAGACAGGAAGAGCTGTGTACATCGCACCTTTTCAAGAGCTAGTTGATCGGCGATACGAAGATTGGAAGGAAAGGTTGAGTGGGTTGGCTGGAGGCAAGGAGATCACCAAGTTGACGGGTGAGACGAGTGCAGACCTTAAGCTGCTGGAACGCGGGGATTTGATCATGGCCACACCCTCGCAGTGGGATGTTCTCTCCAGGCAATGGCAACGGCGCAAGAACGTTCAGACGGTGGAGCTTTTCATTGCAGATGATATCCACATGCTGGGCGGTCAAAATGGATATATATACGAGATCGTTCTCTCGAGGATGCACTACATGGCCGTACAAACCGAGAACGCCCTGCGGATTGTGGCGCTCAGTGTTTCATTATCCAATCCTCGGGACCTGGGAGAATGGATTGGCGCTGACAAACACACTATCTTCAACTTCTCGCCAGCATCTCGGCCGGTCCCGCTGGAGATCCACATTCAGTCATTTACCATCCCCCATTTCCCGTCTCTAATGATGGCCATGGCTAAACCGGCATATGTCGCGATCTGCGGCACGGCAGCTGACAAGCCTGTCATTGTCTTCCTTCCGAGCCGAAAGCAATGCCGGTCCACAGCTCTGGACCTCATCTCATTTTGCGTTGCGGATGACCAAGAGAACAGGTTCAGAAATGTGGCACTCGAGGATATAGATCCACACCTGAATCGCATCCAGGAGAGGGCTTTGGCCGAGGGCTTGTCGCACGGTATTGGATACTACCACGAAGCTCTGAGCAAGACCGACAAGCGGATTGTTAAAGGATTGTTTGAGTCCGGTGCCATCAAGGTCCTGCTGGCTTCGAGGGATGTTTGCTGGGAGCTGGACACACCTGTCCATCTTGTAATCGTTATGGGCACCTCATTCTTTGAGGGACGCGAGCATCGCTACGTCGACTATCCTCTTAGCGAGATCTTGAAGATGTTCGGAAAAGCATCGCGACCTGGCGAGGACAGATTTGGTAAAGCGATTTTAATGACACCAGCGGTCAAGAAGGACTACTACCGCAAGTTTTTGAACGAAGCACTTCCGATTGAGAGCCATTTACCCGCGTACCTCCACGATGCCTTTGTCACCGAAATCAGCACCACAACAATTGCCTCGACGCAGGACGCTGTCGATTGGTCGACGTACACGTACTTCTATCGTAGGCTGTTGGCCAACCCCAGCTTCTACAGTCTGACCGACACGTCCCACGACGGTCTAAGTGCGCACCTTTCGGAGATGGTTGAAAACACGTTGAAGGATCTCGCAGAGGCGAAGATTGTGGACGTGGATGAGGAGGACGATACGGTAGCACCGCTCAACCCGGCCACAATCGCCGCGTACTACAATATCTCGTTCATCACCATGCAGACGTTCTTGCTATCTTTGACTGGTCGCACGAAGCTCAAAGGCCTTCTTGAAATCGTCACTTCTGCCACTGAGTTTGAACTCGTCCCGGTGCGGAGACATGAGGATCGAATCTTGCAGCGCATCTACGACAATGTGCCAGTCAAGTTGGCGGAGTCCAACTATGAAAGCCCACACTTCAAGGCTTTCGTTTTGGTCCAAGCACACTTCTCGAGGATGCAGCTGCCAGCGGATCTCGCAAAGGATCAGGAGATGGTTATCAGCCGGATCCTGAACCTGCTGAGTGGCTGCGTAGATGTGTTGAGTTCTGAGGGTCATCTCAACGCCATTAACTCCATGGAGTTAAGTCAGATGATCGTTCAGGCTATGTGGGATAGGGACAGTCCTCTCAAGCAGATCCCGTACTTTGGCCCCGACGTTGTTAAAGCAGTCAATAACGCAGGGTATGTTATTCCAGCATGTCTCCACTGACACAAAAAGCTAATATGTTCCGTGAATATAGAGTTAATGATATCCTCGAGTTCATGGATGCCATGGCGGAGGAAGATACACGTGACAGCCTTCTCAAGACTCTCAACTTCAACCAGCGCCAGCTCGCCGACATCGCCAACTTTACCAATAACAAGTACCCCAACATTGAGATGGAGCATGAGCTTGAAGACGAAGAAGTCACTGCTGGTGCTTCCAGTTACATCAAGGTCAAGATCGAGCGAGATGTCGAAGAGGACCAAGAGGTGGATACGACCGTTCACGCACCCTTCTACCCTGGCACGAAAATGGAGACTTGGTGGCTCGTCGTTGGAGAAGAGGAGACGAAGAGCCTGCTCGCCATCAAGAAGGTTACTATCCAGAGACGTCTTGAGGTTCGCTTGGAGTACACTGTACCCACACCTGGCAAAAAGAAGTTGACACTGTCCTTGATGAGCGACAGCTATGTGGGTGTCGATCAGGAGCAAAAGTTTGAGGTAGATGTTGCTGAGGGTATGGATGAGGACGAAGAGGAGGAAACGATGGACGAGTAGTAGATTGGCGATAATCTGTGATATGCGTGTTTTCCCATGTGTACATGATGACTGGGGCGAAAGGGGATTTCTTGGCTGCGTATTTTGTTGACCCTAGTTCGTACATACAGGTTTTACTCCTAGAGACAACGGACGTGGGCTGTATGATAGAAAGTAGTGGATCGGATCAAAGCTGCTCTCCCCACCACGTAATCTCCTTCCACTAAGTAGTCGAGCCCGGCTAAGCTAAACAGTTGGTGGGGCCTTGTATACGTACTTATGGATACTTACATTGCTTATACGCATAAACTCATCAAACAGCAAGATTTTACAAGTTGAGTAAGGGCCGGAAATGATGCTCAAACATAGTCTGTGCCGACCACGTGTGACCGCTTCGGCGTTGCTGCACTCCAAAATGTCATGATCCGTCTCTACAGCGGGTTTTGGGAATTCATGTCGGGACCTCCTCTTCATCTAACAGTAGCCGTCAAGCCTTCCCACACTCTTTCCCACACTCTGTAGCTGAACGCCGCCCACAGGTCCAACGCTTGAAAGTAGACACCTTCATTTCTCTTCTTTGCAGTAATTATTTCGTCGTTGTACATCTCAAACGCATTAACAAATTCTCGTACTACCCCTTTGGGAAATGGATTTGGGTGATCGTCATTGGGGAATCGTGTTTCGTTGGCAGTGCTGGTAAGTAGTAATGCTGCAGCAGCGAGCACTCTTGCTCCTGCAGCTTGGCCTAAAAATATCAATGCCCTCAAGAGATCAAATAGCCACGCTAGCCATTTTAGCTTAGTGGAGCTCGACTACATACTTAGTTGATATTCGCACGTGACCATGGGCTAAGACTAGCAGGCCTTCAACCTTAAGCTTCAGCTTGCTTGTTTGCCTCTCCCATCAACTCACCCACGACGCCCACACTTCAAGCACCAAAATTCCATCAACTCCATCACCATATCGACCCCCCGCCATGGTATCTCTTTCTCCCGCTCTACTTACCAATCCTCTCAGCTAATCCTCTTGAGTCCCTCCGTATCATCCCTGCGGCCCCGCACGCCTCCAAAGTCAGCACCATCGCCGACGGCACCGCCGCACCCAGCGCACCCTCGGTCCGCGACAGTATCCGAACTAATGGTCCGCACCGCATTGCCGCAGACCTGAACAACCAGCACCCGCTTGAAGCGCGTCTCAAGAATTGGGACGCCACGCAGATGTCACTCAAGATGGAGGGCTTGCGACGACTCTACGGCGCCGCGGAGCCCATCAGGAGGGGCATGGAGATCGGTTTCTGCAACGACTACAAACCCGCCCAGCTCGGTGGCCCGAGTAATCTCCACAAGGACATCCTCGAGAATAGGGATTGTGATATCACCTGGGAGGATGTTTTTACTGGTAAGTGCGCTATGGGATGGCGAGGGTGGTGGGATTGGGACGGGTTGCTAACGCTGTGAGAACCCGGTAGGCAACGACAATGTCTACGAACTGCCTGACTTCCATACTGAGCTCGAGAAGAAGTGTCGGATGAACTGGTGAGGTGGATGGAGGAACCGCTAGACTCGACTGTTGCTCTAATGTTGATTACAGTGGGATGGGAGTAATTGAGTTCAGTACAAGCAAACCATTGATGGCGATACCGAATTACTGTTATTGCCATACAACTTTTTCTTTCCATACCGTTCTGCAGAGCTGGCAGCGTTACGAGTGAAGCACTGTGAACATCAATCTCAATCGCCCATTTTGAGGCCGAAGTATTAGTACACGCCTAGTGACCGCTGCATGGGTCACAAGTTTCCTATCTTGGAATCCCCTATGTCAAGTACAAACCGGAGAGCCCGCTTCACTCAGCCCTTTCTTCACCTTCTTGGTCTTCTTTTTCTTCATGAGAACCACCGCCGGTTTACCACCGTAATTACCAAGCGCAGTAACATCCAGTTTATTGCTGCAAGTGGTACATACCGCACCAGCCGGAGGAGAGCAAAATACTGTTTTGTGGTCAGTGACTCGAGCTTAAACAAAGATAGTGCAGTGATGGGTGTCGTATGGGTGGGGATCGTTCAAGTTGAGTGGTCGTAACCGCCGTTTCGTCTCTGTACGAACAGGGTGTAATATCACGGAACTGGGGGAGGAGGGTAACGAAGGGGGACCAACTAGACAGGCATATTGAGCACACGAATCCGATATCCACCACCCGCTTGTGACAGAAACACGCGGCGCGGAAGTCGACATTGATCTGGCTTGGGGGGATCAAATGACGGCGAGTCGCCGGATCAGAGATGAAGCAGGACTGTCCGCATTTGTCAGTCGTCCGAAAGCAGCATGGAGGAGAGTGTGGCCTCCGCTTACCATAAGGTATTGCAACAACGCCCTAGGATGCTGCAACTGCATGTAAATCCCACCGGTTGAATCCGACGCCTGTTGCAGGAATACTGTGTCTCCGGCGATCTTACAGATATCGATCGGCACCCGTAATCGCTGCGCGGCAAAAATGCTGTTCATTACCGCGACATACTGATTCGCCAAATCACCGGAGACAGAGACGACAAGTATCCTAGCGGTCATCAATGGCCCCGCCGATCCTATATCCCCCGCCCGCGGCGCCGACGCGGTAGTGGTGGCACCGGTGGTGGGCGAGAGGTCGGTTGTGGTCCGGTGAATGTAGGATAGTGCCAGCGACAGCGCCCCGGACATCATTGTTTCACTGGTTCCCTCGATTGTTGCGGCCGCGGTCGTAGAGAGGAGCGAGCGCAGGGATGTCTGTACGGTGTCCTCGATCTGCGCAAAGAGACGGTATTTGTTCGCATCGCGTAGAGGGTCGGCGGCGCTGGATGCGCTGGAGACGGGCGCGGTGGCCGGCGAGGGAGGTACCGGGTAGAGGAAAGACGCGGTTTTGGTGTGCGAGGCGATCGCTGCTACTTGGTTTCCGTACGAGAAGCTGAGGTGCGCATTCAGCAGGAGGAGGATGTGCGAGAGCGCGGTCTGGAGTGGTAGCTCGTCGTGTAATGTCGACCACGCGAAGGGGTTGGTGTCAAGAATTACCACGAGAAGGGAAGGCTTGTCCTCTGGGTGTGCGGAGGAATTGTCAGCGAGATCAGGGTGATGACAGAAGGGGGTAAAAAGTACCAGCAACGCCTTGGTAATGGGCGCTGGCATCAACCGTCTCCATATTGTTTTACGGTTGTCGGTAGTTGCGGAGGAGGAAGAACATCTCCTTAGATTCTAGAGGATTGCTACTCGCTTGTGATGTTCGCTACATACTATTATTGCCTATATATGTACATACTGAGAAAGTTTTAAGCCTCACCATGCTAACGCTTTTCCTCATCTATCCTGGAGAGGGCGCATCCCAATCCGCTAGAGTACCGCCATTCCGGTTGTGGATCGATTTGTCGATGCTGTCTTAATCTGCTACCAGCCCCAAACCGACAATAGAGGTTGAGAGAACGGCGGCGAATTGAATGAGCCTCTTGCAATTCCAAGTCGCGGGGGCCAAGTGTGATAGATAATACTTAGTTACAAACTATCCGGAATGGACGCTAGGGCAAGAGTGCTTACAAATTTAGCATAGGTTTTGTTTAATCATTACTCGCATGCGAAAAAAAAAAAGGAAATAGCTATGTACTTGGGTAGAAGCTTTTGCTGCTTGAAGACCTGTGATGCACCTGAACCTGGGACGACGCAACGGCAGAAATTATCAAGACCAAGGACGAGGGCTTGGCTGTCACAAAAGACGGGGTACATAAGCGGCGATTTACGTAGATGTGCCCGCAAATCCCTCCCCGGCCAGCTGTGGAACCCAGCAGACATCCCACTTCCCGATCCACCCCAAATGACTCCCGAAGACGCTCGTGCTGCATCACTAGCCACAACATCACTCGAGCACTTCCAAGCCAACCGGCGAGAGGTATCGATCGCTTCCCCCCATTTCCCCTGCTCCCCCTTTCAGTCACTTACTCACGGGTAGTAGGATGCAGTGCGGCTCCTCCGCGAAGCCTTGAGCCTGTCCCCGCAGAACCCAATCGTCCTCTCTACTTTCGCCGTCCTCCAGGAAGACGCCAATACCCCACCGGCGTCTAAACTTATCCATAAATGCGTGGTCAATTGCGATGAGCCGGCGGGCCACGAGGCACTCCGATTACTCCGCGATCCCAATGCCTCCTCGCTACGCAATGACACGGCGGCCGAATGTCTGGAGCTACTTATGGCCACGCCTACCGCGCCGCTGGCCGCAAAGTTGTTGGGGGAACTTCTCCGAGCCTCACATGGCGCGCGGGTACATGTTGCGCTGAAGCTGGCTGGTGGGAGCGAGGGTGTGATGAAGGCGCTTGATACCCTGGGGGATGAGGCGATCGATGGTGTGGTGGCGGTTCTGCTGGATGGCATGGCGTGGGGAAAAGACAGCAGTGCTCACAGCAAGTGTCTTCGTGAATGCTTTAAGTGGCTCTTATCACGACTCAGCGGGGCGGCAACGGACCGTCGCCTATGTATTGCGCGCTCTGTCGCACGGCTACTGGCGAGTAAAGCCGATGAGTTACATCCTTTCGTATCACAATCTAGACTCGAGCGGCTACTATACAACCTCGACTCTACTTCGCCAGCGGAACTACGGTCTCACTCCACGCTTGCGACCGCCAAATTCGCTGATGCCGCCGGCGATGTCGGACAGAGTATGATCGGCAAGTTTGTTGCGTCCCGCCTGGCGGCGGACGGGGATGAAGATTTGAGACTGGCGTATTCGGTCGCCGCTGCAATATTTCCGCTTGTGCCGCAGTTCGCAGCGACGTTGTTTCTGACCGAGGGATTCGTCGAGGGGGTTGTGCCGAGTTTGCAGACCCGGCCGGAAGATGTTGAGGCTGCAGCGCTGGATATGCTTAGTGCCGCATGCGTGGATAAGGCCTGTCGGACTGCCATCGCCACGCATTGCAATGGCTACCTGGAGGCCCTGGTGACGAGTGGAGATAAGGGAAAGTCTACGGCTGCCGTGATCCTGGCGAAGGTCAAATACACTCCCGGAGAAGGAAAAGATGCCCAGCAGAAGGATACGGACAAGCTTGCGGCCGTGTTCAAGGGCATGATGTTGACACCCGACGCAGAGGTGCGGGATTCGTCGGTGGAGGGGCTGGCATATACTTCATTGAAGGGCTCGGTGAAGGAGATGTTGATCCGCGACAAGAATTTCGTCGTTGGCTTGATCGAAACGCTCAAATCTTCGTCCGGAAAACCAACGGTGATGTTTGGCGCCCTGACCGTGGTCAACAACCTCACGGTGTACGCTCCCACCCTCTCCGTAGAGCAGCGAAAAGTGGCCCAGCTCAAGAACTACGCCGAAACCAAACCGCACGCCAGAGTCGGACCCGACCCCGAAGACAAGGACGAGCGAGTAACTCCCCGCTGCAAGACCCTGCTCAGCGCTGGCATCGTCCCCGCTCTCGTTGTATGCAGCAAAAAGCTCACGCCCAACGCGATCGGCATAATCTCGCACGTCCTCCTTTCGCTGTCCAAGCACCAAAAGCACCGCGGCCTCATCGCCTCCCAGGGTGGCGTCAAGCTCTCCCTCCAGTTCTATTCCACTGCCGCCGGCTCCAATGGCAGCGACGCCGCTCAGCAGTCCGCAATCCGTCACGCCGCGGCGCACGCTCTTGCGCGGATCCTCGTCTCCGTCAACCCTTCCCACGTCTTCTCCTCGCAGCTCGCCATTTCCTCGGCCATCCGGCCACTGTGCAGCCTCCTCGAGGATAGCGAGGAACACAAAGACCTGATGCCTCTCTTCGAGGCACTGCTCGCACTCACCAACCTTGCCTCGACCGAGGACACCACGAGGGAGCATATCATCCGCCTCGCGTGGACAAGGATCGAGGAGCTGCTGCTGAACGACAACACCATGATACAGCGCGCCACTGTCGAGTTGATGTGCAACCTCATGGCCTCCCCCACAGCGGTGGCGAAATTCGCCGACGGATCGGAGGCTGCGAGCAACAGACTGCACATTCTTCTCGCGCTCGCGGATGCGGAGGATCTGGCGACGAGGAGGGCTGCCGGCGGTGCGCTGGCGATGCTGACGGAGTGGGATAAAGCGTGTGAGGCCGTGGTGAAGCGGGAGAGGGGCGTGAAGATCGTGCTGGGGATGGTGAGCGAGGAAGGGGAGGAGATGAGGCACCGGGGCGTCGTGGTGCTCAGAAATCTGGTCTGTGGGCCGGGAGCGTATGTGGAGGTGGTCAAGAACGAGGGCGGCGTGGAGGTGCTGAGGGAGGCGCTGAAGAGTACCCGGCAGCCCGAGGTGCTGGGGTTGGGTGTGGAGACGTTGAAAGCGCTGATGGGGGTTGTTTGATACTTACGAATTGAACGAGTTAAGCTGGTGATGGACTCGTATGTTCTCTCATAATAATGTACATCACTCCAATACAGCTCAATGCAAAAGGGTGAAGACGAAGGGCCTTAACGATTCCGTTCTCTCCCACTCTGCCAGCTGCCGCAATTGATTTACAAGGCCCATCCAACCATACAAGCAGCCCCCCAAACAACAAAAAAAACCTCACTCCAAGAGCATGCAAACCACCCAAACCAGAAAAACGAGGGCCCAGCCTTATGCGGCCACTAGCCATCCTATCGGGTTTACCAGTGACAACCACACGAAATAGGGAGGGGAATCTACCTGTTGACACGGCACGCTTGTTTGCGGATATTGGTAGCAGGGAGGAGGGGGGGGGAACAACCCTCATCTTCTCGTCCAGTGGTTTAAGTCGGTTGGATCGGAACTAGGACTCCGCCCATGCAGGCCTTGGGATTCCGCTTGTTGCGTGACATGATGCTCTGTGGATCTTTCATCGTGACTCCCTGATACGCCAGAGCCTTTCACGACAATCGCTCTATTAGCGTGACGGGGTCGTTTGGCAGAGTTGGGTGGATTACCATGCTGTCAGTGGTATGTCCGTAGCTGAAGTGGATACGTCTGTTCTGGGCCATCTTGTCGAATTTGATAGCCATGATGCCAACCGCGGACGACATATTGGATTCTTGAACGACGTTGGAACCTAAAAATGGAAAGCACCGTCAGCGGGGATAAGTGAAGGAAACGGCTAGAGGATGAGAGCACGAACCCATAAAGTCATGCTCGATTGCGATCTTGAGGCCGTTGAATTCGTCGTCGGACTCGAACATGCGCTCCACCGCTTTCGAGGCAATCATCGTGTGCGCCATCTGTTCTCCGGTACCTACAGTAACCATTCCCAACCATCAACAAGGGGATAGGATCCCGTCGAGATATATCTGCGTACCGGAGCAAGTAGTAGCCACCACCGTGCCGTCGTTATCGGATCTGATCCAAGTGCCTACACCAATCAATGCCGCTGGTCCGACCCTCCCCCGAAACTTCATCCCAATCCCGCCCGAACTACTCCCGGCAGCGACTTTTCCCCAACGGTCGACACAGATCGCACCCACCGTATCCGTGACCAGGTCATCATCTTCGGGCACGGCATCCGCCTCCCTGGGCTCCGCCTTCGCGGTGTTGTTCGACGCCGAGGATCTCTGGGTATCCGTCGAGTCCCGTCTCGCGATGCCCCTCGACCTAGACCTCGATCTGCGGGAGCGTGAGGAGGAAGTGCCGCCACTACGCGGACCGTCGAGCTCCCGCTTCCATTTCAACCACCGCTGGTGTGCGCTGTGGCTTACCAGCTCATCGTTGGAGACGATCGGGAAGTGGAATTGGCTAGCGTAGAGCTTTGCACCGGGCCCGGCGAGGAGGATGGGAGGGACCCGTTTCAACGACATGGGACGACGGCTGTTGTCGAGGATGAGACGCGCCATGGCGGAGGGATTCTTGAAGCCTGCGCACACGCACACGCACACACATATGGGCTATCAGCCAACATCGTACGGTGTGATTTGTTGAGGGGGGGAAGGAAACCGACTGTCCACCGCCCCGACAGCACCGGACCGTCCGCTCTCCTCCATGATCGAAGCGTCACACTCGACCGTTCCGTCCAGGGAGAGGTTGCTGCCGAAGCCCGAGTTTGTGATCTCGTTGTCCTCCATGCTTCGAAGAGCCATCTCGACGCCGTCCACTGCCGAGCCGCCGTTTCGAAGGAGTGCCATGGCCGCTTTGCATGCCCTGCGGGAGATAGGTAGCCGTCAGCCATTCATTCGTTCATTTCCCCTAAGCAGAAAAGGATAGACAAGAGGCCTCACAGAGCACACGCTTTGAGATGCTGCGGCTCATTTGCTTGCGAGTGATATCCCGCTCCCGCGTGGACAAAGATGCAAGACCAGTCGACATTGTCGGGAGGACTCATTGATAGCATTTCGGGAGTGTCCGGCCTGGGGGAGGGGTGCACTGTAGTTTTGTAGATATACCGCAGTGCTCAAGGGAGGGGGGATAATGGATAGGGAATAATAATCAATTGAGTGAGGGACGATGGGAAGGGGTGGGAAAGAGTGAGAACAGTCTCCGGGGGGGAGGCCCGATAATCAACGCCGGCAGGGTCCCTCGCTGATGCACACATGCAGTCAAGTAGATAAATTTGTTGAGTAGAGTAGGCGAATGCACGCGAGCTCACACTCCCGCCACGAACATGTGGGGTAACGCAAAATGCAGCTCAAAAATAAGCATTATGTACCCGTCCCCCCCATCTGTCTTGTATGTAGATTCTGGGCTCTGAAGCCCATGCAAGTCATCTATTCATCAGGATGAATAGCAGTACCCGCGGTAATATATTACAAACAAGCACACCCAACACAAAAACATTGTACGCCGTCCCATGCACCCTCGCCTATCCAACCAGCCAGCCAGCCGGCTATCCAACAGAGAAGAACCCAGAGAGAAACGAAAGTCGTCTACGCCTTTCTCGTCCGTCTCTTCGTGGCCATCTCCAGCGTCTCCGGACCTCTGATTGGACTCGCCCCCTCCTGGCGGGCAACTACAGCAGGTGTCTTACTCCTACTCCTCGTATTCCTCGCAGGCGTGTCCGGCACCACTGGTCCCGGAGCAGGTGGGGGTGTGGGCGGCTTCGGCACCACCCTCGGCGGTAGGTCCAACATCGCACCCCTCGCCTCCTCCTCCTTGATGAGTTCGTCCAGCAGCTTCTTCTTACGCGTCTGTTCGACCGCTCGCTTCCGAAGTTTCTCCTTCAGTTCCTTGTCCTGTTCCGTCTCGTCGACGACTTCCTCGGCCGAGCCCGAAGACTTCTTTGCCAGTGCGCGCTTCTTGGCGGATTCCTTCTCGAGTCCTTCGATCAGCTTCTCCGTTACTTCCCAGAGCTGCTTACCGACTTCGGGGTCGGCGATTTCGGGTTTCCGGTATCTACGGGATGTTAGCGGCAGGTCATTTGAGGGAGGGGGGTGGTTAGAGAGAGCGCTGTACTCTTGGACTTTGCACTCCTTGATCAACTTCCCACCGTCGCCATCGCCGCCATAGTCCCTACTCATCGCAGCGGCCAGAAACGACTGCGCAGCGGCATCGCCACTCTTGAGCACGAGCCACCAGAAAGGCCACATAACGAGGTACAGTGCCAATCCCCAAAGCGACCCCAGCGTCAACCATCTCCTCGCGCCAGGCGTCCTCGCCATTCCGGGATCGACATTGTAAACCTTAACGTTCGTCTTCTCGCCGTCGGGACGCTTATAGCCGACCATCCGTCGCTGCAACTCGATCCCGAAGATCATCACCGCCATCTTCGCCGCGCCATAGCACCTCCAGGGACTGGAAGAGGGGTACTTCCTGCGCAGGAACTGTAGATCGCTGAGGTCCAGATCGCCAAGGACATACGAGGAGCACGTCGCCATGATGACCCGGACATCCCTATCTGGGGGCTGCACTCTGATCAGCGGGCTGAGTAGATTCAGGAGATGGAAATGCGCGAGATAGTTGACGCCGAGATGCGCCTCCACCCCGTCCTTCGTGGTGGTGCGGGGGGTGTATGGCGGCGCCATCAGTCCGGCGCAGCAAACAACCATGTCGAGACGTCGGGGCGGAGAGTTATCGATGAACTTTGTAGCGAACTGGCGCACGGAGTAGAGGTCCGAAAGGTCGCATTGCTCGGCGTAGATCAGCTGGTTGTCGTGTCGCTGGCGGAGGTCATCGATGTAGTCCACGGTGAAGATGTCCGCAGTGTCCTTGACGAGGAGGATCAGTTGAGTGCCACGTGAGGCAAGGTCTTCGACCACTTCACGGCCGATGCCCGATGTCCCGCCCTATCTCACCTCTCCGTTAGCACGCGTTCCACCCACAGCATCGTCCGGAGGTTGGGAAAGGAAGACGTACAGTGACGATGGCAACCTTGCTGTGCATAACGCGTACGTTCTCGTTGTAGGTGCCATTGAAGTAAAGTTTGAGGATGTACAGCGCGACCAGCCACGGTGCAAACTTCAGAGCGGTGTAAAGCCACGGAACCGCCTGAAGGCCATTGTAGTAGACCTCGCCAAAAATGGCGATCGGCATGACGATGGTGTGGTGATGTGTGATGGAAGAAGGGGAAGCCAAAACAAGCTTTTGTAGAGAGCACATCTCTTTCATGCTAATGCCAAGACGGGACTAACGTCATACTCCTGTTCCATTCATTTGTTCACAGCCTCATCGATCCGCCAAGCAATATGGGAATAAATATGGGAATCGCCGCTGTCGAGACACATGGCAACATTCATACGTTCAGACTCTGAAAACATGGCCACAAGCATAAGTGTTTTCAGCACACACGGAAGCACGACTCTTCATGGATGCACACGATACAGTAGCTGCTAGTCAACTCTATTTTGGAGCCCAAGAAAATCTGTACCGTTTTAGATATCCTTTCCCCTTCCTTGGGCCCGGAATCATAGAAACGTATTCGAAGAACACCAAACCCCAATTGTCCCCACTGGTCATCGCCTCGTAACTTCCGAACCCAGCAGCCAAAAAAAAAAAAAAAAAAAAAAAAAAAAGTGAACGATTCACCCGGCACCGGACAGAAAGGAACAACTTTTGAAGAAACACCCAATGAAAAACCGCAAGAAAATTACACAGAAAGAGTACGAAGATTACGAAAGAGATTGGTTCATTGCTTAACGAGTGGACATGGCTGGACGATAAGTCAGCAAGCGGAACGTGAATAGATTCAAAGCGAGAAAAACATACCCTTTGTGACAACACGCTTAAGTGCAAGCTCCTTCTTCTTGAGGTCCTCGTGGGTGGAGTCCTCGATCTCGAGCTGAGCCATGGCATCACTAAGAGTGGACTCAATCTTCTCGCGAGTACCACGCTTGAGCTTCAAGCTCATGGAGGGGTCGCTGACGATCTCCTCAACCCTCGAGATGTACGACTCGAGCTGTTGCCGTGCCTCATGCTTCTTGGAGAAAGCGTCGTCAGTAGACTTGAACTTTTCAGCATCGGCAATAGCCTTCTCAATGTCGGTCGTCGAGAGCTTTCCAACCGAGTTGGAGATGGTGATGTTGGCAGTGCGGCCCGTAGACTTCTCGGTGGCGGTGACCTTGAGAATACCGTTGGCATCGACCTCGAAGATGACCTCCAGGACAGCCTCTCCAGCCTTCATGGGGGGGATAGGAGCAAGGGTGAACTCTCCCAGAGAAGTGTTGTCCTCGCAGTTGACACGCTCACCCTGGAAAACGGGGAACTGCACAGTAGTCTGGTTGTCGGCCACAGTGGTAAAAGTGCGCTTCTTGAGGGTGGGCACGGTCGTACCACGGGGAACGACAGGGGCAAAGATGTTACCCTCCATGGCGACACCGAGGGAGAGAGGACAGACATCAAGCAGAAGAAGGTCGGCGGTCTCGTCAGAGGTAGCCTTTCCGGACAAGATACCGGCCTGGACGGCGGCACCGTAGGCAACAGCCTCGTCGGGGTTGATGCTCTTCTCGAGCTTCTTGCCGTCGAAGAGATCGCTCAACATCTTCTGGATCTTGGGAATACGGGTGGATCCTCCAACCAACACAACCTCGTCAACCTTATCTTTGGGAATGCCAGAGTCCTTGAGAACCTGCTCAACGGGAGCAATGGTATTCTTGAAGAGGGATGCGTTGATGTCCTCGAAACGAGCACGGGTGATGGAGGCGTTGAAGTCCTCACCACCGTACAGAGAGTCGATCTCGACAGTGGTGGCGGTGACCGAGGAGAGGGTACGCTTGGCACGCTCGCAAGCAGATCGCAGACGACGGAGAGCACGGGGGTCATCAGAGATGTCCTGCTTGTTTTTCTTCTTGAACTCGGCCTGGAAGTGCTCCAACAGCGCAGTGTCGAAGTCCTGACCACCCAAGTGGGTGTCACCAGCGGTAGCCTTGACGGTGAAGACACCACCTGAAAAGACGTCAGTGCACCGAAAACACGGGTTGGAATTTCATGCGATTGGGGGGGGGGACTGACCCTGGATGTGCAGAAGGGAGACATCGAAAGTACCACCACCCAAATCGAAGATCAGGACGTGGCGCTCCTTGTTCGACTTTCCGGCACCAAGTCCGTAAGCAATAGCAGCGGCAGTGGGCTCATTGATGATACGAAGGACATTCAATCCAGCGATGGCGCCGGCATCCTTGGTGGCCTGACGCTGGTTGTCGTTGAAGTAGGCAGGAACAGTGATGACGGCCTTCTCAACGGACTGAGCCAACTTTGCTTCGGCAACCTCCTTCATCTGTTTGGTGGGGGAGCCACGTCAGCTCACTATTCCAGAACAAGGCCTCTGTAGATCCGGGCACAAACCTTAATCAAGACCATGGACGAGATCTCCTGAGCAGTGAACTGCTTGGTCTCACCGAGGTATTCCACCTCAATCTTGGGGTTACCATCGGCAGTCTCGACAACCTTGAAAGGCCAGCTCTGAATGTCCTTGGTGACCGAGGGGTCATCGAATTTCCGTCCGATCAAACGCCTGAAAAAGCCAATCAGCACCGACTCGAAGGTTTCCACGGGACAGGCTCCTCGTGGTCAGTGATAGCGGAAACATACTTAGCGTCGAAGACGGTATTCCGGGGATTGAGAGCAGCTTGGTTCTTTGCGGCATCACCGATCAAACGCTCCTTCTCGGAGAAGGCAACGAAAGAAGGAGTAACACGGTTACCCTGCTCGTTGGCAACTGCAGATCACTCCATGTCAGTATCCTGCTGAAGGAGAAGAGCAACATATATGGTTGTATTGTGGGATGCATTGCTGCTGTAGTGGTCGGGGGTAACATACTGATCTCGACACCGTTGCCCTCATAGACGGCAACACAGGAGTAGGTGGTACCTGTTGACGCAGGGTTAGCAATTGTGTTCAAGAGTTCGTTGCGAGATTGTGGGGAGGTCAATCTCGGCGGGGCAATTCTGCGGGGGGGGGGTGGGAAAAAAAGGACATACCAAGATCGATACCGATCGCACCCTCGTAGGTTCCCTCGGACATATTTGCAGATGTGTGTTTTTTTTTTTTTGATAAAGGGAGGATGAAACACAGAAGGTGGAGGAGTGGTAAGAGATGGGTTGAAGGGAGGTGAGGAGGGAGATTTCTCTTCGAAGGGAAAGGAAGCCAGGAGCCAGGCTTTTGTGCGTGGGCGTGGGTTGTGGAAAAAATTCGCTTTGTGGGTGTGCCAAGACTGGAGGGGCAACGGTTCAGCCCCACCTTTTCTTCTTTCATCCAGAGGTTTTTCGTGTGCGTGTGTTCTTGCCAGGGCCGGGGCGATCGACCTTCGGGAGGGGCAAAGCCAGCAAGAGCGAGAAGATTACAGTAGTGTCGCGCGATATGCAGAATTGTGGCACCTTTTCCTTCCAATTGCCAATGCTCTTGTTATTATTATTTGCCTCGTGGATCATCGCTTCTGCGGACAACCGTTTGCAGAGGGTCTTCCCTCTCCGGCTTCCATTTCACGTAGATTATGTCCTGGACAACCGCAGACTGAAGCTGCGGGTGGGGGCGGCAAGAAACCAGCAAAGCAAAGGGATTGGGAGCTTATTCGGGCAGCCCCAAGCAGCAGCGGCAACGCACGGTAACTAAGGGCGTCGAAATAAGCAACGCCCTTGCCAAGGATCGAGATTCGAGGACGACGCCAACCGCGAGCGTACATCTGTACGCCCAATCTGTGGTGACCGCAGAGCACGTATGTAAGTGGAGGTGGACGGCAGCGGTATCGGCTATGAGCGGAGAGATCTCGAGAGGAGGGTCGGAGAACGTGCATGCATGCTCGTCCACTTAGTTCAAGCATTCGCCGCGGCCACCACTACTGTGTATTCGCCGGAGCCGTTCGTCCCCATCCGAGTTGTGGCTACCCATGTACAGTACATTCACATACCCAGCACATACACGTCCGAGTGACCTTTCATGTCGCCGAGCACATGCGCACAGGTAGCCTGCGCAACGACAGACAGAACCGTACGATTAGTTAGTTGTCTGGTCCGCAATGGCCGCCCCCCCCTCCCCTGTGCAAGGCTCTGGCTCCAGTGTAGAGTGGAAGAGGGACCCGCTCGCAGTCAACTCGAACTGGGGGCGATCTCGTGCGTCGTGAACGAGTGATGAAGGATGTGCCGCATCCCAATACGAATCCCATCCGCTCGATCAGGACCGCCATATTTACCCCCCTCCGGCCGAATCTCCACCCCCCTCCCCAATGCACATCTCCGCCTCTCCGCAGCAGCTGCGCCGCTGCCGCTGGCCGACGTCCACCCTGTGGTGCCCTCCGCGCGAAAGTCGCGGTTTCACGTCGGTTTTACGGACGCGCCCGCCCACACGCACCCCCCTCGATCCGATTGCATGCAACATAGCATGTTGTAACTGCCATGCGCCGACATACATACCGCATACCTACATGAAGGGATGGTACACCGATGCAGGTCCTAGAATATTATGTAGATGTTACGGATTGCGGCAGGAATTCCATTCTCCACATAACCAAGTAGATACTAGTGCTGATAGAGAAGTAGGTAGTTCTACAATCCATTCCTCCCCCAACATCCCACGGAATGAAAAAGGTCAGATGCTTCTGAACACACTCGCATACACACACAGTTTTCCCACTTCAAATCGTACACAGAAAAGACATTGCCACCGCGAAATCCATCCAAATGGAGCGAACAAGAAACCCAACAAAACTCCACCCTTCACCCCAAATCACGAACCCAAATCAAAACAAAGCCGAAAACCATACCCGCTCCCTAGAGTAATAGAGGAAACGATGAGAAAAGGGGGAGAGATAGAGAGAAGTCTGAAGCAAGCAGATGTTCCAACAGATACGACCGGAGTTCGATGGTATTGCGTTAAAAAAAAAAAGAAAGAAAGAAAGAAAGCCGGAAAAAAAAACCCCCCAGTCGAAAAGCACCCAGAAATCTATGGAATCCCCAATTATGTGGACCCATTACCGCAAAGTTGCCCCCCTGGCCGTCGCAGACAATAAACAAAAGGAGGGGCGGTATGAGACTATTTTTTGCTCAAGCGCCTCCCGAGCCAGCTCTTTTTTTTTTTGTCCTCTACCACGGCTGGTGGCGGGTTTGAAGCCGACATCCTGATCACAGGCTTCGCAACTGGGGGCTGTGAGTATTGTTGCTGCTGCTGCTGCTGCTGCTGCTGCTGCTGCTGCGGTGGTAGATACGGGGCGTACGGATTGGCGCTTTGGTTCGGAGCTCCGCCGAGAGAGACAGGATATCCGTTGCCGTTCGTTAGTGGCCAGAAGTTGTCGTTATCTTTCCACGGCGCTCCCAGATCTGGGTTTCCTGCTGAACCGGCCCGCGAGAGTTGGTTCACCGACTCGCCGTATCCGGTGTCGGCGTACCCTCCACCGCCTGAGCCGCCAGAGTGTCCTCGTGTCCGATTGGGTCCCGGCATCGCCATGCTGCCCGCAACCATACTATCGCTGAGAGTGACCCGGCCAGACATCGCACCGAAGGAAGCCAGTTCCTCGTGGGAGCTGCAGAGCGCATCAATACCCGAGAAATATTCCGATCCGGCACCGAAGGGGGGGGGCATCGTACGCATTGGTTATGGGTGTGCCGGAGCCTCCCATGCGATTGGGCATCGGTGGGTGGTCGTAGTATCCGCCTCCGCCACCTCCTCCATTCCTTTGATAGTCGTTCCGCACACTACGTGCGGTCTGCGACGGTGGGCTCGAAACCGGGAAATCTGTAGGCGACCCTCGTCAGCCGACTGCGCCCGATACGGGTGCGCAGGCTCCCACCTTCAGAACCGTAGTAGGAGCGCCCGTAACCTCTATCGACCGCCTCCTGGAAGGATCTGATCGTGTCCAGCGGACGTTCCCATCTGCTCCTCGTCGGGTTCGTGAGATCCGGTTCGGCTGCAACCAACACCAGTCAGAATTCGGCGCACACAAGCTCGCGCGACCTGGCGATACTCCCGTTTCGCGCGGATGCGGTGGAATGCGTACCGATTTCGCGCCCCCAGACGTCCTTGTGCGAGAGCGCAGACAGTCCCAGCTGTGGTTTCTCTTGATTGACCTGCCCTACGATTCGAAACGGTTTCATCAGTCCTGTGTGCACGGGCTGAGCGTATGCACGGCCTAGGGGATGCTATGACGCAGAAGCGAGACACCACCACCGAATCTCGGTGCAGAGGGATCGCAAATCTCGCACCCCGCGACACTAAGACAACGAGAACGACTCTGAGCGGAGCGGTACTCACAAGGTTGCAGCTCGTGAATTGCCTTCGACGGATCCGATGTGCTGGTCATTTTTGCGGCTCTTGATTTCTCGAAACGCTTCAGCGTTTTGCGCGCTTCCTTCCGTTCCTTGCTGTTTTTTGATCTTCCGAACAGTCCCATAGATGCAGCGTCGAGAGCGGCGAGCGTCGACTATAAGTAGTCCGGGGGAGGGGGGGGATCGTTGACTCGGATCAGAGAGATGACGTTTCGCGGAAGGGATTTGAGCCGGGGGGTAGCGGAGGCTTTGTTGGTGGGTACGGTAGCGGTGGCAACGAAGGGGTGGAACGTTTGCCTGCTGGGGTGGTTGTGCCTGGGGGTGTTCGGGCAAACGAGCTAGGGAGGGAGTTGATATGGTTGATATACCTCAGCGTGCAAGGATGGTCCGGTTCGACGACGCGCGGCACAGCTGCGGAAGTTGCGCAGTGACCAACCGCGGGAGGCGGTGATGAGCCTCTGCTATGTATGTATTCTTCAAAGGGAAGGGGACCGATATAGAAGCAGATAGACAGCGGGGGGTTGTTGAACAGGCGGGGAATTCTCGTTCTCCGGGGTTAGCGGATCGCCGACGGAGGCGGAGAGAACTGGTGAGGGTGGAGGCGAAACACCGGAGCGCTGCGTGTTGGGTGTGGTCGGAGCTCGCAGCCTGCGTAACGGCTGAGAGGATGAAGGCAGCGGAGGGGGGAGCTGTGGTCGGATATCTGTCCAAAGGACAAAGGTTTGCAGATGAGGGCTGGGGGCAGGTCTCCGGACGAGGGCGGAGGGGCGTTTCCATTCATTCTCAGACAATAGAAATGCACATGTTCGCTCTCACACCGTGCGCCGACTTGCTCACTCCGATACAAGCACACACACACTCCGCGCGGACAGCGGACGGGAAACGGACTGTATGTATGTACATAATAAAAAACAAGCACACACATACGGAACAGCAGGTGCAGCAAAGGGCAGCGGAACCATTGATGGGCGACCTGCAGCTCCGGAGGATATATAAACGGAAGGCTGGCTGGGCGTATCTACGGAAAATCGGAGTGGGTATATTTGTATATCTCGAGGGCAATGGGTCTGGGGGCATGCGTGCTTGGCAAGCTTGGCAAGAATCGCCGCGGCGGCGGTGCTGGTTGTATGTATCTATCACGACAAATCAAAGAGCTCGTCAACACGGATTGTTGTGTGCCGTGCTGCTCTTGGATTTTTGTTGGCGGACTTACTAAGCATCGACCGCCGTAACAACCGCAGTCCATCGCACGAGACCACGCGCCCAGCACAACTCGACTTCCCGCCGGCCCAGCCGTATGCACCGGCAGAGTAGCCGCGCGGAACCGGAGCATCCCCACGGAAGCCCGTGCCGAGGATCGGGATTGCTCCGGAGGCCGGGCCACTGCGACAGACGCCGCCAAAGCCGTCCGCTAACCGCGACAACCGCGCTACTTGCGCTCTAGCCCTTCCACCCAACGGGCACGAATACGAACCGCCCGACTGCTGCGCCCCGGATCGAACGGATCCCAACGAACGCGCAGTGAAAAAGGCGGTTTTAGAAAACCTACCGAACCATCACTAGGTAGTTATCGCCCAGAGTGTGTATGAGCCTGCCGGCAACGGGGGTGACTGTATCTATTCGCACAGCTCCCTCCCCACAGCTCTCCCTTCTTCTCGGCTCCCTCCCTCCCTCTCCCCTCTTCTCTCTCTGCTGTGTCGGGCCGAAGTAGAGCTGGTGGTAGTGGCGGTGGCAGCGGAGCGGTGGTGTGGTGCGGTGTTGGTGTTTGTTGTCCGTGACGCTAACGCCGGCCCTAATTTAGGGCGTTCAAAGCTGCTGTTTCACAACCTCTTCCCCATATATAACTATACAAAGTATGTACTCCACGTACGTAGAGTAAGTAACGTATCTACCCGGTGTGTAGAACATCCAGATATCCAGATGTCCGTCTACATATGTGCGTGTGTAGTTGCGTGTCGATGCGAAAAGGAAAAATCGGGCTCCACTCGCAGGAGCCAAGACGTGGGTGTCAGCACGGGCGGAGCGTTCGTTACCAAGCCTTTGGGAATTCCCCAATCGGTGGGCGCATGGGTGACATCATCGAGAGAGAAAAAGAAAGAAGAAAAAGAGAAAGAAGAAAAAAAGAGAGGAAAAAAAAGAGGAAAAAAAGAAAAAGAAGAAAAAAAGAGAGGAAAAAAAAGAGGAAAAAAGAAAAAGAAGAAAAAAAGAGAGGAAAAAAAAGAGGAAAAAAAGAAAAAAAAAAGGCAAAATCAATCGGACGGAATTTCCTCCGACACGTATATGTACTTACATACATATATACATACTTCCTACGTAGATCACTCGGGAGGATTCTATACATAGCAACAGTCAGCGAACTACATATATATGCACACTAGTAGATACGCAGCTAGGGTGGAATAGGTGGATGGAGTGGATCGCATAGGTACTCTACATACTTGCGGGCCTCAAAGGTGTCCGGATGCGCTATGGTAGTGGCTCGGAATCGTAGGCACGCGGGTGTGAGGTTGTGCATCCTTTGTTCTCTCGCAAAAAGCCAAGAGCACGCACTGGAGAGCACGGCAAGTACGCTGCCGAGTTGAAAGACGGACACACAGCAAACTCGGAGGCCATAACATGTGTGTAGGAACCAGAGAGAGACTTCAGCAGCCGTGTCAACGAGACTGTGGTGATGCGGATAGAGTAGGCGCGTAGGTAGGGCATGTATCCACGGGGGAGGGGGGGGGATCGAATCGATCTGGAGTGCGTCGTGCGCTCCTGCGCAACCACCGTAAGGGAATCTGCATACATATCTTCCCAGGCTCACATGCACTTCACCTACATATGCACATACCCCCCGGGCCCAGACCACAAGACGGCCGAAAAGTGGAAAGAAAAAGCGGAAAGAGGAACCAGTCCAGCCCAAAAGAGTATCTATGTATCTACATATGTAGTATATACTATAATACGCGCTAGGCATGCGCCGCCGTGGTGCATCCGCCCGCAAGCAATCGCTGTCGGGCGTGATCGCTGTCCTGACACGCAGACAGCATGTAGGCTAGGGCTGGCTGTGTATCTACATACACTATGTGCGTCTGAATTGGTCGTCTCGGCTGGGCGGGTCCTACATATGGATACATGGCGATGTGTCGGACACCCAATCCAATGCTCAAGCACTCCGGAAAAACACGTGCGGCAAGCAAAACACGCGGCCGTGTGTGGTACAGTAGTGTCCACTTATAGATATCTCCCGAGTACTACATACAAACCACCTGGATGTCTTCTGATGATGGCGGCGACCAACTTCGCGGATATCGACTACAGGTAATAATGCCTCCCACTCCCCGTGGAAGGCCAAACC
>Ga0307508_10000135_pt1 | contig 86897 bp, 77 predicted proteins | sample 9_EM_MG_FD_203089 | JGI IMG/M metagenome (GOLD analysis project Ga0307508, IMG submission 203089) | Populus trichocarpa ectomycorrhiza microbial communities from riparian zone in the Pacific Northwest, United States - 9_EM | ecosystem: Host-associated > Plants > Roots > Unclassified | place... | reverse complement strand
CGCTCCAGCCCCAGAAGGCCCGGCGCACGTCCGCAGACCGCAGCAGCAACACGGCCACCACGTCGTGCATGGCCCGCCGCGCGCGCATGCTGGGCGGTAGGTCGAAGCTGGCGTTGACATCCTGCAGCGGACGCAGGTGCAGCGGTCTGGTGGGGCCAACACCGCTGACTGTCCGCCGGTCGTCTCCTGGGAGATGCTGCGCGAGAACGCAGGCGAGGACCTGGTGGTGCTGCTGGGGCCCGCGTCCGAGCCCGCGCGGGCTCTGTCGGCCGGGCGCCCGGACCTCGCCGCCCAGCTGCTTGGGCCGTGGCACGAGCTGGCCGGGGAGCGCCTGCGGCTGGAGGCGGTGTGGCTGGGACGTGCGGGGACCGGGGCGGGGTCGCTGCGGCCGGCCGCACGGACCGTGGGCCTGGCCGACCAGTTCGGCGTGACGGCGGCGCTGACCAACGCCGTGCGGTATGCCGACGCGGGCCAGCACCGGCTCGCCGATGTCCTGGACGCCGCGCGGCTGCTGCGGCCGATCGACCGCCGGCACCTGGACGGCGGCGAGCGCTGGCTGAAGGACCCGGCGGCCATGGCGGCGGCCGCCGAACGGATCGCGGAAGCGGCCGGTGCCGACCGCACGAGGGCCGCCCGGCTGCTGGGCGCGACCGAGGCGACCGCGCAGTCCTGCACCCTCACCCCCGCCGATCTGGGGCTGGGGCGGCCGCACTTTCCCGAGCCGGCCGTCGTGGGCGCCACCGGCGACCCTGGTTCGGCGATGCGGCTGCTGCGCCGGCGCTGCGAGGCCGGGATGCTCGCCCGCGGCCTGGAGCAGGATGAACGCGCCGTACGGCAGCTCGACTACGAGCTGGAGGTGATCGGCCGCCTGAAGTTCGAGGCGTACTTCCTGGCGGTGGCGCAGGTTGTGGCAGACGTGCGGGCGATGGGGATCCGGGTCGCCGCGCGCGGCTCGGGCGCCGGGTCCATGGTCAACCACAGCCTCTTCGTCGCCACCGCCAACCCGCTCGAGCACCGGCTGCTGTTCGAACGGTTCCTGAGCGAGCGCCGCACGTCACTGCCGGACATCGACCTGGACGTGGAGTCCGCCCGCCGCCCGGAGGTCTACGACAAAATCATTGAACGGTTCGGGCGTGAGCGGGTCGCGGTCACCGGCATGCCCGAGACCTACCGGGCCCGCCACGCCCTGCGCGACACCGGCCTCGCACTCGGGCTGGCCCCGCAGGTCGTGGACGAGATCGCCAAGTCGTTCCCGCACATCCGCGCCCGCGACATCCGCGCCGCCCTCACCGAACTGCCCGAACTGCGCCAACTCGCCGCCCGGGCACAGGACTTCGGCCCGCTGTGGGAGCTGGCGGAGGGCCTGGACGCGCTGCCGCGCGGCTACGCCATGCACCCGTGCGGCGTGATCCTGTCCGACGCGAGCCTGCTGGACAGGCTGCCCGTCCAGCCGACCCCGGGCGGCTACCCCATGGTCCAGGCCGACAAGGAAGACGTCGAAGACCTCGGACTGCTCAAGCTCGACGTCCTGGGGGTGCGGATGCAGTCGGCGATGGCACACGCCGTCACCGAAATCCGCCGTACCACCGGCCGCCTGCTCGATCTCGACAACCCCGACCACGTCGACCTGAACGACCGCATCTCCTTCGAGCTCATCCAGGCCTCCGACACCGTTGTCGCGGCCCTCTTTAGATGAGCAGGACTTGACTGCTGGTCTGCGGGTTGCTCAGTTTGGAGAGCGAGGCATATCGGAGACCGCCGCTGGACAGTGCTGGCGTGTCCAGCCGCTGAACACTCGTGACCTGCGGGTTTGTGAGTATCGCAACGGCCTGCTCACTATGAGCGTTGACTGCTCGGCGCTGGAGAGCCGCTGGTAGTAGCGGTCTAGGAAATGGCCCGAGGACGGTGGTCGTCGGCATCGCTCAGGCGGCTTCAACTGGCCCCGGTTAGCGGATGGTTCGCGTAGACCAGGCGTTGTGAGACAGCCTGAGTACAGCTCCAGAATGCCTGCTGGCGGGGGCTGCCCGCCTCCGCGGATACCGTCGGAGTTGTCAGAGTTGTCGGCCCCGGTCATGGAGGCGGGTCAGCAGCAGACCGAGGGTGTCGAGGGCGAGGTGGCGCTTGCGACCCGTGATTGTCCTGCTGAATCGGTGCTCTGCCCGACTGCGGGGCAGTTGGCGGAGGTTTTGAGGCTCTGCGTGCCCAGCGCGCACGCCTGGCTCGGCCTGCCAGGCCCTCACCCAGCCGCAGATGACCTTCTCACGGCGGTGTTCAACGGGCCGTGCTCCAAGCCAACTCTGTCTGCGACTGGGCATACTGAGCTGGCGCGATACGCCTTCATCGAAGCGCCCGGCTGTGCAGTGTCTCGGCCCAGCAGCTATCTGCGTCGTGTCGACCTCGCTGCCGGGCGCGATCACCTGACGGACTATACGAGCGGGGGTGGAGCGGGCTTGTTTTCCGGATCGTCAAGAAGGATCGCCAGGTGACGGCCGACTTGCTCGCTCGGGTCGTCCTGCGCAAGTGCCCGGCGACGCAAGGCCGCGACTCGCTCCCTCAACCCGTTCGGGCTGGCGTTTTGCAAGATAGCGTCGACCGCTTCACGGAAGGCAGGACTCGTGTCATCTCGGTGCCAGATCACCACGGGTACACCGGCTCGCAGCCCGGCTCGCAGCTCGCGGCGGCCGGACGGATGCACTGGTGGCCGACTTAGGATCAGGCACGCCACTCGTGGATCCGCCATGAGTTCCCGGTCAAGGCGTTCATGGGAGGATGCGACGTCGGGGTCGGTCGTGCCCCAGAGCGCGCGGCTGTTGCCGGGACCTGACGTCAGTTGGCTCCACCTGGAGTGCCAGAGGCGATGCCAAGCGAGATTCTGCAGGCGATCGAGGCTGCGCACCACAACTGGGTAGTCCACGCACAGGGGAACCGATGGGATTTCGGAAGTATCCCTGGCCCACCACTCGACGGGCAGGTTGAGCAGTTCGAAGGGAAGGACAAACTCCAAGTTCACCGGAGTCAGCCCACTCAACCGCTGCCTCTCCATCTGCCTCTCCATCTGCCTAACCAGTTGCCCCACTGCGCGCTCGAGTTGTTCGACAGGCAGTTGGAGACAAGGGTCGCCCGCCACCGGCGCCTCGCCCGGCTTCTGTAGCCAGTGTGAAAGGTCGTACCTGTGGGAGCTGAGAGGGTCGGGCGTGAACTGGATGGTGAGGACTGTCGCCCCCAGCCTCGACACCCGGGTCGGCTCCCTAGTTCGCCATTGGTCCAGCTCGTTTGCCAGGCCCAGTGCGTGTGCCTGACTTCGGTTCCAGACGAGGAGCGTCTGGGCGTCCTCCCAGCGCCCGGCCTCGGCAAGCACATCCGCAACATTGTCCAGAAAAGCCATGCTGGAGGGAACTACGTTGGGGGTGGAGGCATCTCCGGTCAGCCGGAGGAAGACCTGCCAGCCGTTCTCGCACCACGACGGCAACTCCTGCAACCGCGACGGGCTCGCATGTCGCGCGAGCTCTTGCAGCTCTGTGGGCCCCACCGTCTCCAGCACCGGTCGGAGGGACTGAAGGTCGGCGTAGCCGAAGAATTCGAGTGCCACCCGTTCGTCGACGAGCCTTCTCAGGGCCGTCAAAATGGGCGACGACGGCCCCTCGATCACGTCCACTGCCTGTACCAGGCTAGAGAGATCGTCCAGTGCGTTGATACAGGCGTTTACCACTGTCCACAGCCAGATGCGCAGCGGCTGCCCGTCGGCGGGTTCAATCCGCGCTCCGAGGTCTTGCCTCAGCAGGCCGACGTACAGATTCCGACCTTCAGGTGTCTGCATGGTGTCCGACTGCTGGAGCGTGTCCACGATCCTGCTGATCAGCTGCTGGCGTGTTCGCCGCCGGCGCGTTTCGTCCGCGGGTTGACCTGGCTGGGACCGGGTGTCCGCTCGGAGCAGACCGAGGGAGTCCTGGTCGCTTGTGGTGGGTTCGCGGCCCGCGCCGGTCTGGGACTGGGAGGTGCGTGACGGGGCGCGCAGAGGAATCTCCGCGAAGGGCTGGCTCGGGTTGGTCAGGGGAACATTGCCCTGGCCTGTGGGGAGCACGGCGAGGGCTTGTGTATCCCGGGCGGTGCCCGCATGGGCTGCAAGATAGGCGGATACCTCGCCTTTCACGCGGCGGCTGTCGGATCGAGGCACGGTGCTGAGCAGCACCTTTTGGACTCCGTCGGTGAACGCGTATTCCGGGCTCGCGGAGCCCGAGCTGATTTGGTGCAGGAGGCCGCTGAGTAGCACCTCGGCCAGGTGGGCGGGGCGTGATTGGGGGAGCATGACGCGCTGGACGAGTCGCATCACGGGAAGAGTGAGGGGGGCATCGGCCAGGCAGCCGGCGAGACGGTAGGCCTGGGGGGAAGCGTGCGCACGAAAGGCGCGGACAAGGCTCAGGGGGTCATCGGCTGAGGCATCGGGGGAGATGGTGCTGTGGTCGGGTGTTGAAGCGGCATTGCGAGTGGTGTCAGTCATGGTGACGACGGCGGGCACTCCGCTGGGGGCAGTGGCGGTGATCAAGCCGGCCCAGGGGGTGAGCCACGATGGGTCGAGTTCGAGGACAGGCACCGGGATGCCCGCGGCAGGTGCGCGTAACAGGGCGGAGCTGTCAGACCAGGATGTGCGTAGCCGGGAGTTGGGGAGACCCGGTGCGCCGGCGTGCAGGCGGATGTGCTCGGGGCGCAATCCAGTGCGCCGCCACAGTCGTTGGGGGAGGGGCTGGATGAGCGCTAGTGGGCCGCCCTGGCCCCAGAGTTCGAGGAGGTGATGGGCGCGGCCCTCGTGCCAGAGGGCCGATACGCAGTCGCTGATGCACCAGATGGCCTGCCGGCCGGTCGGATCCAGGATCTCCCGGGGGCTGTGCAGTGCACTCGTGGGGGATGCCTGGGGGTGCAGGCCACTCGACCCGTCTGATGTGGAGTGCAAGTACCAAAGGCGGATGTCGCGGAAAGCGCCCGCGCGTTGGAGCAGGGTGGTGAGCTCGCCCACGAGGGAATGCCAAACAACCATGGAAGGTCCTGCCTCCACGACGAGGGCGAGGCTGAGCCAGCGCTCGGGCTCGGGGCACGTGGCGGGGAGAAAAAGTCGTTCTTCTGCACTGCGCTCGGCGGTGGCGGTCTCGTCGAGGAGCACGCGATGGCGGGAAGGGATCCTGCGCTTGAGAGGGCGCAGGGCTCGAAGGAGCTCGAGTTCATGGGGCAGCGCCGGGGCATCTGCGACGCGAACTGGGACGGCGCGGGTGGAGCTCACGCCGCCTGCGGCAGCGGCCGCGGCGGCCGTGCCGGCGTACAGGGGCGCTGAGATGGCCGGGCTGGCAGCGCGGGAGGCTCGGGTCGCACCGGCGGAAGTATCTCCGCCGGGGGCAGGGCGGCGAAGAGCCTTTGGTGGGCTGGTGCTTGGCGACTGGGCAATGTGCGCGGCGAGCCACAGCGCTTCCGCCGCCTCGCGGGGAGTGGGCTCCACCCCGATTGCCTCGAGTGCGGTGAGAATGTAGTCGAAGTCCGCGTTCATGGGGCGGATGGGGGGAGGTGGCCAAAGAGCTGTCGGGCGAGAAGTTCTCGGTTACCGCCGCCGCGGGCGGCGTGGAAGGTGAGGTACAGGGCGTTCAGCAGATGGTCGGTGGCCAAGTCGCCTGCGTCGCGTTGGCTCAGGAATTGCGTCACCAAAGCGTCAGCCTCTGCGCTGATCTCCTGGTCGAGCCGGGCTTCGACGATCTGCATCAGTTCGTCGTGGTCCGGGGGGAGGATCTGCAGCGGAACGCAGCGGCGTAGGAAGGCAGGTGGGAACTCTCGTTCCTGATTACTGGTGAGCACGACGAACGGAAAGGCTCGGCAGCGGACCCGCCCGCCGTGCACGACGATGCCATCAGGGCCGCGATCGGCGGTGGACACGCTGACCTCTGTTTGTTCGCTGCGGGCTGCACGCTCGAGTTCGGGAATGATGAACTCGCCTTCTTCGAAGACGTTGAGTAGGTCGTTGGGCAGGTCGATATCGCTCTTGTCGATCTCGTCGATCAGAAGGACTCGCGGTCGCTCGCGTGGCAGCAAGGCGGTGCCCAGCGGGCCGAGGGTGATGTAGCGGCCGATGTCGGTTTCGGCGTCCTGTTGTTCCTTCGCGGTGGAGACGTCATGGAGGCGCCGGATTGCGTCGTAGGTGTACAGGCCGTCTTTGAGCGTGCTCCGGCTGGTGATCGGCCAGCGCAGTATCGGACCGAGGCTCAATTCGTAGGCGACAGCCAGCGCCAGGGTGGACTTTCCGACGCCGGGCTTGCCGGTGACGAGCAGTGGCCGACGCAGATACAGGGCTGCATTGACGAGGTCGAGAATCTCCGGGGCAGCCCGGTAGTACGAAGCGCGCACCATGTCGACGGATGACCATTCGGGCAGGTCGGAGGCAATAAGGGGGCCACCGTCGAAGGATCGCCATGACTGGGGCGGAGGGAGCTGGCTGATCCTGTCGTGGGGCGCGTTGGTTCCTTGGAAAATCTGCCAGGTGGTCAACTTGGTTGTCCTCCTCGACCGATGCGCTCAGGGGGTGCGCAGGGCCGGGCCATCGCCCGGCAGTTTGCGGATGGCGTCGTCCCACAGCAGTACGACCTTCTCCCCGCAGTGGCCGGGTTCTGCGACAGCTTCGACGCGCAGCTTCATGATCAATTCCGGCAGTTCGCGGATACTGCAACGGGCAAGCTCTGCGAGGAACGCGTTGCGAAAGGCCAAACCGGCGCACGCCTCGGAACTATCCTCGGAAGCAGCGGTGTGGCCTCTACCTTGCTTCGGTGCCGTCTTCAGGCGGCACAGCGTCGAGCATCCGCCGCGTGTCCATACCGCCGCTGGGATGCCTGCGTGCAGTGCCATCTCCAGCACGTGCTGACGAGCCGTGGCTTCCGGACTGAACGACAGCGCGAGCACACAGAGCTCTCGCTGCTTTTGCAGCCAAGCAAAGAACTGATCCGAGCGCATGTCACTGTGGCAGTCCACCCACTCGATCATTGTGTCGGTGTGAGGGCCGGTGAGCAGACGCTGCCATCGTGTTGTCCAGGAACCGTACGACTCCAGTTCGCGGTCAACGGCGCGCAGCACCACAGGATATTGGCGGCTGAGCGGCGCCCACGCCTGGGACAAGTACCAGGTGTCAACATCCACAGTGCTCAACTTGGCAGTAGGCAGGGCGAATTCTATGAACAGCCGGCCGCTGGTTTCTGCAAGGTCCCTTATGGCCGAGGGGACTACGACTCGGAGCTGCTCTTGCGCCTCGGCGAGGGTGAGAGGCCGGTCGTCACAGAGCACGGGGTAGGCGGACTCCTTCGAATTGCTTGCGTTGGGGTACTTCCACACGCGAAGGCGATAGCGCTCGCTGCCCGGGGCGTGTGACTCCAGGTGCACGCTGATCGCCGCAACACGATCCTTGGAAGGCGCAGACAGCGCGGCCGTGCGGGGCGGTACTGGAACGCCAAACCGCTGAGCCACCAAATCGATCAATCCCGTGAGACCGTCGGCGTCGTGTGGCGGCGCCGCTTCGGTGACTTGGCGGATGAACTGCAAAAGTGGATGCGGTCCGTCCTGCATGGCCGGGGCATCCGCGACCTCCCGCAGCGCGTCGGCCACGGTGTCGAGACGGCCAGATGGTTCACCGTAGTCTCGGTGGACCGACCGCCAGTACAAGCCGGCGGGAGACAGACCCGACGCTCGAGCCGCGCGAATCAGCAATTTCTCCTCACGCAGCGACAGAACTGCGCCCGGGGCGAATTCGTGCAGCAACGCAGCCCGCAGCTGCCACAGCTCAGTGTCCAGGTGGCTCGGAGCTTTGTTGGCCTCCCACAGGTCAGGAAACGCGGCACATACGGTAGGCACAGCAAGCGCCAAACCACCCATGTCGAGGTTCTCCCTGCGGGTAGTGGTGACGATCCCGCACACCTCCCCGCGTTCCAGGTCGAGCAGCGGGCCGCCCGACTTCCCCGGAGCCAGCTCCCCATTCTTGAGCTGCAACACGGTGTGGCCGTCACCGAAGCGTTGTGGCCCCTCGTACTCCACCGCGCTGACGCCCAGTTGGGGAGTCTGCTCGTAGATCGTGCTGTAGCCCACGGCATACAGGCGCTGCTCAAGGCACGGCGACTCTTCGGACAACCGCATCCACGGGTGATCCGGAACTGGATCGTCCAGCGTGATCACCGCCAAGTCCGGAGGGTTCCACAGACCGTCGCCGCTGTGCGTCGGTGGTAACGCAACAACTGATCCCTCAGCTTGACCACCCAGCCAGCTCGCCTCCACCCTCCCAGCCGTTGCGCGGCGGCCGCCCTTGACCCGCTGTGCAACGACATGCGCGCATGTGATCACGAGGCCATGGCCAGCGAAGAAGCCGCTGCCCCCGCGCACGCCAGGGCCGCTGATGCGGACGACGAAACTACCAAGCAAGTCGAGGAGTTCACGTGATCCCGTGTCCACAAGCGTCACCGGCCGCCGGAAACCGAGCCGTTCTGCCACTCCAGGCGTACGCGCAATGTGGCCGTGGCTTCACCACCGACTAGGAGGCACACCAGCTGTGAGCCCTTCAAAGCGAACTCGAGCCCGAACTCGGCCTCCACCACATCAGGCCGCACCGACTGGAGGGCGTCTTGCACGGTGACCGCCACGCCGCGCAGCGCAGAGCTCACCGCCGTGAAGGAGAGAGCCTCACGCAACCCTATGTTCGATGGTCCAACATCGTCGCAATCCAGCTCGTCCCCGACCGAAATCGGCAATGCTCGAACCAACAGTGCGCCACCGTCAGGAAATTCCAGTTCGACGACTTCCGCATCTGTCATCTTTCGCCCCCCCGATAAGCCTGCGCTGTGATGCTTGGCTCATCGTGGCACGAACCGTCGCTGAGGAGGCATAGGTTCCTCCGAATCCGATTTCACTATACGTAGGGCCAACCAGCACACTCCGCTGCACCAGTTCGGGCTGTAGCGGCGAGGCAGGACCGGCGACTACGGGACGTCTACCACCGCCAGGGGAGCCGCCTCTACCGCGACCTCGAGCAGCAGGCGAGTGGCCACGGCCGGCTGCCGCGCGCCACGATCTGCCGGGTCCTCACCCGGAAGGCCAGACCGCGCCGGGACTTTGTCATTGCCTTCGCCCGCGTCTGCGGTGTCACAGGCAGCGCCGCACTGCAGGCTTGGGCACGTGCCTGGGACCGGGCTGAAGCCGCGCGTCGACGCACCGCCTCCGCCCGCGCGCGGCAGGACAGCCACAGCCCCAAGCGCACCCAGCGAGAGTCTCGTGTCTCAGGGAACGATCTGGAGGCGCCCGAACTGCTGCTGACGCCCGCTCTCGCCAGGCTGGTGCCGTCCTCTGCCGCGCCCGTTGATCGCGGGATGCAGCGGGGTGTGCCCTGCGCAGGCTGTGGCTTCAGCATCACAACCTTCTCGAATGTTGCCGTCCAGATGGGTTCGTTGCTGTGGTGCGTGACTTGCGGGCACGTAGCCAGGCCGCGTGGCAGACAGCCGCAGCTGGTACTGAACTGGGGCCGGGGGCGAGCCATACGCCTCGCCCCAGCCGTGCCGGACCGACCATGACGTCATGAGCTGTGGGCAGCATCCGGTTCTCGCCCGTCGATCGGACGTGGCGCGCCGGCTATAGACCGGTTACGCCCGAGCTGCACATCACCGTTAGAGACCCTTCGCGACTGGCTGAACAGTCAGCCGGCAAGCCAGTTTCGGGCACCCACCGGTGGGTTACACCAGGTCGATGGGGGAGAGGCCGGGTCCGGCCGGCCGGAACCGAGTGGCTGCCCAGGGCGCGACGGGCGGCAGCGGTGGGGTGCCGCCGCTGGCACGGAACGCGTCGCGCGGGCCGACGATGTGCTCCTGGTGCAGGCGGTGGGAGAGCAGGGCGTCGTCGAGGACGTTGGCCAGCCCGTCGCGGCCACCGTGACGGCCCGACAGAAGCGTGCACTCGACGGCCTGGACCACCCAATGGACCAGCACCCGACACACCACGGACCGCAAGGCCTGCAGATCCGATACCTTTTCCTTGTCTCCGTGCGCGTAGGCCGAGCGGGCCGCGTAGCCCGCTCCCACCGTGTTGCGGACCTCCAAACGGTCATCGTCGTCCGCGCCGACGAGCACCGCGGCACGCTGCTGGATTTTGCGGCTCAGGTCGCTGCGTCCGCCGTCCCCGCCGGTCAACAGGCACTCCAGTGCCGTGGTGAGCCGGAAGGCAGCTTCGCTCAGATGCACCGGCGACACCGCGCTGTCGCCGCCAGAATCGCCGAGTACGCGGCACTTGACGAAGAGGAAGTGATCCGCGGCCCGCGCGAGTTGATCCCGGCGCCGTGCCTCGAGCCCGGTGACGCCGGTCAGGAAGGCGCGGCAGAACGCGGCAACGTCCGCCTCGTGCTGGCGGCTGATCACGTGGGACGGCCATGGACGGTACGGGGTAAGGGTGTAGCCCCAGCGCGACACTTCCGACGGAAGAGGCCAGCCCAGATGCGGACGGACGACGTGGCGGCCTGGTTCCACCAGGTAGCGGGGGCCGGCCACGACCGGCACCTCAAGGGCGAGATTGAGCGCGAGCAAAGGCCACACGAGCACCCGCGGCCGGTCGTCATCCAGAGGGACCGGGTCGCTCCCCAGCGGGCGCCGGAGCAGACCGAAGCCGTGCATTTCATGCAGGGCGCGCGGTGCAAGCAGATCACCCGATATCCCGGGCGCCCCCGTCAGCGGCAGCAGCGGATCGGCAGCGTAGTCGAACGAGGCGAGCTGCCACCCACCGACGTCGACGGATGGAGAACCCTCGAGGGCGACGTTGACACAGACGTATTCCCAGTCCGCAAGCTGCGGACCGCACATGTAGCCGACCGCCCGTTCCACGGCCTCGGCGACGCTGAACCGGTCACTGCTCGCCAGGACCTTCAGGGCGGCGCGTGCGGTCTGCAGGGCCAAACCTCGGCTGCCTTCTTGGGAGTTCGGCAGGCGCGGCCGCCACGGGGTCCTGTCCTTGTAGCCCGCCTCCACGACGGCTGTTGCCGCAGCGTCCGCATCAGGCAACTCGGCTTCCAGGAGGTGCTCAAGTACACGACCACGTGCCAGGGCGTCGACGAGCGCATTGGGACGTCTTGACCGTGTGCCGCTGGCCAGCTGCTGCGACAACGCCTTGATGCCCTGTGCCGTCATGCCGCGGAACTGCCGCAGAACCCGCTCCAGCGCATCCTGCAGATCCTGCCGCGCAGTTGTCGTCGTCATGGGGCTGACGGTAGGCAGAATGCGTGCCACCGCGCCTGGCATTTTCCTCGCCGACAACCTCGACGCCTCCCTGCGGGAGACCACGCGCGCCTGGCGATGACGGGTGTCGCCGCGCGTGTTTCGCCGATTTCATCGCGGCCGGCAATCTCATCGACTGCAAGGCAACCATCCACCGCGCCACCGACATCGGTACTGCCGCCAAACGTGGGAGCGCACACGCACTGGCCCGCCAGCAGGCGGGCTGCCCAGCCCAAAGCGTGCTCCTTGCCTGCCAGTTGAACCTGGTGTGCGATGTCTTGAGGCGCATACGCCGGAGCGTGGGCGAGCAGGTCCTCCATGCTGCCGCTCGGTGCAAGCCGGAGCAGTGGATTGCCTGGACGCAGCCCGGCGCGGAAGACCTCTTCGAAATGGGATGCTACGAAACATAGCCCACCCAGGCGTTCTTCCCGGAAAAGCCCCGCGACGCCTCAACCATCCAAGACGCCGACTGGACCACCGTCACCGCCTACTTCCAGCTCCTCAACGACGTGGTACAGCTCAACAAGGGATCCTTGCAGATCATCGTCTGCGACCATGCGAACCTGGCAGAAGGCTGGTTCCAGGACGCCGTGATCGGTAACTGGCGCTCCGACAGCGACGGCAACCGCAACGCCCTCATCCCCCCGGACTGGCTTGACTGACGACACCATCGAGAATGGCTGGTGGACCCGTGCCCTCGGGCACGGCAACCGCCATTGACGCACTCGCGCCGCGGCAGGCCTGGAGCTGCACACCTGGTCCAGGCCTGTTCGCCTGCCGAGACTCGGGACAGGCCTGACCTCCATCAGACCCGGAGCGGTTCAACTGATACACGATCTCGCGGCATTGACGATCTCCTGGCCCGGAGTCAGACGAGCCCGGCCAGCAGCCCAGTCAGAGTTCCTTCGACGCCGAGCGCTGTGCCTGGCGAAGGTGATCGCGTAGCAGAGTGCGCAGCTGGGGCAGTGGAACGCGAGCGCCCAGAGCGTTGAGGAAATCCGGGACGCTCCACGTGATCAGGGCACCCTGGCGGGACAGGTAGAGCCCGACTTGGTTGATGGCGTACGTGTCGTCGTAGTCGAGTAGCAGGTATCCGGCGAGTTGCTGTACCGCGGAGCGGTTGATTGTGTGGGGGCGCGTGGTGGCCTTACAGTCGATCAGTAGCCCGCCCACGATGAAGTCCGCGTCGGCGCCGCCGAGGTCACTGCTGCCGGTGAACACCGGTCCGCACACCCGCTGGTCGTCCGGTAGTTGCCTCAACGGTGCAAAGGGCTGTTCGGCGAGCTCCATCTGCTCGGCGATGTCGTCCAGCACATATACCGGGACTGCCGCGGTCAGCTGATCGAGGGTGGTGCGTGTGTCGGCGTGGGCGAGCAGGCTGCGGCGCCGGGCGAAGACGCCGTTGCGGTAGACCGCCTCGTAGAACCCCGCCACGTGACACAACCGGGTCAGCTCCTGATCACCCAGCCGGACCGCACCCTCCAGGTGGGCGTGGAGCCGGGCAAGCAGCCGGATGCCGGCCGTATGCAGGGCCATGCGTACCCCGGGTGCGGGAGCACCCTCGAGCGGGTAGGTACTGCCGAGCAGTTGAACGCCGGTTGTGACCGCGCCTCCCGGGCCGCGGCCGAGAGCGAGCCGCAGACGGTAGTCGATGGTGCGTCCGAGAGCCGCGTAGTCGGGGCGTCGCTCGTCCATCGGCTGCACCGCAGGCGGAAGTTCCCGCGAGCGTTGCTGGTAAGAGCCGACCACCCGCTCCGTGCGCGGCAGATGGCGGGCCAAGAACGTGGACATGGGTGAGCGCGGGTACTCCAACTGTCCCGTCAAAGGCAGCACGGCCAGCGGCACACCTTCCGGGGTACTCGTCACCGAGGTACGCGAGGCCTGCCGGATCTGGGCCTCGGCCCACTGGATTCCCGCGGTGTCCAGTACTTCGCGGGCCCGCGTCACCGCCACGTAGATCAGCCGTGCTTCTACCGGATGCACGCCTCGTGCCTGGTGCTCGTCTGTCGGCGTGAAGCCGTCCCCGATCCGTACCCGCCGCCACTCGCGACCCTTGGCCTTGTGCACGGTGGACACCACCACGCGCGCTTGGTCCTCGTCGACCATCCGCTTGACGGCCGTGATGATCTGCTGCGGCCCGTAGGTGTCGACGAGCTCCACGATCGCCTTCAACTCCGCTGCCGCGGAGTCCTGTTCGGCGTACTCCTGCACCTCGCCCCAGGACGAGAACAAGAACAGCTCGTGATGGGAGGTCCGCCGACCCGCCTGCAGATCGATCGCCGCCTCAGCGATCTTCAGCAGCGGCTTGCCGCCACCGGCCAGCGCAACCGGCACTCCTTCATCCAGGAAGCGCAGCACCTCGGCGAGGGCGTCCGCGTTGCCCCGGCACAACACCGCATCGGGGACCTCAACCTGCCCCAGCCCGGAGGCCCCGCCGGCGTGTCCGCTCAACTGCATCGTCGACGAGGCAGCCCGCAGCCACCTATTCGCCACCTCCGCGATCGCCGGACCGAACCGGAACGACTGCGTCAACTCCATCCGCTGCCCCGGAAACTCACTCATGATGTCCTTCAGCGCGGTAAGCCGCCGTGCTCACCGGGGGCACATTCAGATGCGAGGTTCTGTACGGTTTGCCCTGCCCCGAGAGCCACCGCACGCGAGGGGAGCGCCGGGCCGTGGGGCGGGGCGGGCAATGCCCTCCGTATGACGCTCAGTTGGGCAGCTCAGCAGACTGCGGGGCCGGATGTCCGAGCCCTGGTGCAGGATGAAGGCACTGCGCTCCGCGTCCTGTGGGGAGCCAGGCCGAGGTCTGCTGCGTCAATGGGGGGTCGTTCGTGTTCCAGCGTCATCTTCACCGTCACGACGACGTCAATCTGGTGATGTCCGCGCTGGGAGACGATCCCCGGTGCCTGCCGGTCCTGATCGCACTGGGTGCGGCACTGCGGCGGGACGTGGCTTCGGCGCTGCGGGAGGTCATCGCGACCGGAGCGTGGCAGAGCGACTTCCGTGTCCGCAGCGCTGCGGCCAACTGGCGTGAGGAACCCCGCTTCCAGGTCTTCCTCGACCACGGGCTCGAAAAGCGCCGCAACCGCGGCCCCAAATATGAGCACCTGAACACAGCTCTGCTGACGTTCCCCGAGACCCGTGCCGCTCTCTACCGGGTGAGCGCGGTGGAATGCCCGCAGCACTGCCGCACGCAGACCGGCACATTTTCCGAGGACCGGCATGTGGATGACTACCGCGAGGCACTGTTTGGCTGGTACGCCGCCATCCAGCACGCGCACGCCTGCGTCGTGAGAGCGGCGCGCTGGTTCGCGGACGCGCAACCGTCCGACTCCCGCCGGCCTGAGGCCTTCACCGACTGGATGAGCGGAACCCGGCGCCGCCACAGCACCGGTACCGCGCGGGAGACGGAGCCGGCCGCCCAGCGCGCCTTGCAGGAAATCATCCTGATGATGCACGCCTGGAGCCCGCACACCTTTGAAGCCATCGACGTGGCCTTCCAGAGGGCGGAGGGAGAAGACGCATCCCATGCCTGGGGCGGCAGCTTCGAGCCCGCCGGACGGTCAGAAGCCCAGGCGGCCGCGGAAGCACTCGCGAGCGTCCTGTCTCCACAGGAACGCCGGCAGGTCCGGGACGTCATCGACGGTATCGAAGCCGACGACGAGGACCGCGACATGGACCTCGCGAAGGACAGCACGCGGGCCTGCACCAGCAACCGCCACCGTATCCTCGGCGCCGAATCCGGCGGGCGCGAGGACTGCGCCACGGCCAGAGGCCGCGTGTACGAGGAGGCCTCCCAGCCCTGGAGCGAGGGCGTCGACCACGCGGCCGACGCTGCCCGGCTCGCCCGGTTCCTGCTCGGACCCCGTACCGACCGAATCCGCACCGTCCTTGCCGTGGCCCGGGCAGCTGTGGCCCGGGACACCGCCGAGAGTGCACCACAGGTCTGGCACGACAACGCCCAACCCCTCCAGGAAGCCCGCGAAGCCGCAGGACTCGATCTCCACGACGCCGCCGGCCACCTGGGCATCAAGCCCGCCACACTCCAGCGCTTCGAACAGGCAACGGGCAAGCTCCCCGGACGCCCGGTCTCCCTGGGCTACCTCCAACTCCTCACCCTGACCTGCACCCAGGCGGGCCGTACCGCTCCCGCCTGCATCCCGCACGCCATCTCCCAGCCGGTGATCTCACTGCCGACCACCCTGTAAGACGCCACCGCGCCCACACCTCTGGCCGGGCGCCCCGCGGCAGACCGGCTGAACCACACACCCAGGGCACCGGCACCCGAACCGACCAGCGGAGGCCTTCCGTGAAACGCGAGCGCGCCACCACGCTCCTGAACGACATGCTCGACCGGCTGGAGGAGGGAGCATGGCCGCTGGACCTCGTCGACGAGATCCTCGTCTTCGGCTCCTACGCACGCGGCGCACTGAACCCCTCGGACGTCGACATGGTCGTGGAGCACCGCAGGGACAACCGTCTCACCTCCGAGTTTCTCAACGCACTGTCCTACGGCCGTGACCCCTCCGCCTCGATGAAGCGCGCCCTGAAGGGCAACAGTCGTGGCCTGCAGATCCACTTCGGTGAACGCAAGACCCTCGAAGCGGAAGGGTTCGATTTGACCCTGCTGTGGATGCAGGGCGAGCCCGTCGATGCCGCCCGCGCCCGGCTCGCCGCCATCACTCCCGATCCCGCGGCGGGCCGGGCCCCACGCGACCACATGATCGAAGCCTTCGATGGCATCGACCGCTGGGTCCCGCGTCCGGTGCGCATCACCCTCACCGATCTGGTCGACCGCAAAGCCGCCGCCATTCGCCAACTCCAGCTCCCCGACGCCGAACCCGCCCACCCCGCAGCCCTGGACGCGCTCACCCGCTGGAGCGACACCAGCCCGCTGCGCCGCGCCGCGGCAGCCGTCCTCGCCCATCTCGAATCCGCCTCCCGCCCCCTCGACTCCGTCTACCTGCACGGGGAACCGGTCATCGGCAGCCGCTACAGCGACACCACATGGCAGACCGGCATCGGATTCGGCTGGAGCCATTACCGCAGCATCTCCCACCACCTGCAGGAGGGCACCGACTGGTTCGAGGTCGTCCGCCCCACACGGACCCAGCCCCTGCACACCCTCCACATCACCGCCCAGGACCGCTCCGCCCTACCCCGCCTGTGACGGACCGCCCATGCCCGGGTGAGTCCCCGTCGGCCAGCGCTGCCGTCCGGCAGACCGGACGGCAGCGCTCGCGCCACATGCTCTGGCGGCACCGTATTGAGGAGCACCTCGCCATCGGATGCACACCACGCTCTTGGCGCACCCGGTTACGGATCTCTTCATGCAGGCAAGTCGATGTAGGCGGCCAGCTGTTGCTGCCAGATGGCGTCCTGTTCAGGCAGGACAGCGCGGCAGATTCGCTTGAGGGTGCCGTCGTCGCGCCAGAGAAGGAAGCGACGTCGGCATGCCAGGAAGGGGCCCAAAGCTGGGGGAAGCCGTGTCCACGCCTGTCCGGTGCAGGCGATGTGGACGATGGCTTCCAGGATCTGCCGTTCGCTACGGGGGCGGCCCCCGGTATGCGACCGCGCGGGCAGCAGCCCAGACAGGGACTGCCAGGCGACGTTGCTGATCCGCGGCTGCCACACCGGTACCCCACCGGTCAGCGACAGCAGCTCATCGGCCAGACGCCGCTGCTGTGACAACACCATTGCCCCTTGCGTACTCTGCGCACGCAGCCAGGCGGCGGCGTGCTCGTCATTCGGGGCGCCGGGCCACCACTCAACACCGTCCGGGAGCCCGGTCAGGTGGTAGCGGCAGGCCCACCACATGCGTTGCCAGGCCACCGGCCAGGGCGGGTTCCACCATGCATCGAGGTCCGTCAGACGGTGGCCCAGCCGGGTGAGCCGGCCGAGGCTGCGCTGCCGCTGGCGTTGATTGCTGAGCCAGGTCCCCAGCGTGAAACCGTCAACGACGGTGGGCTGAGACACGGCGAGGTGGCCGTGGCGAGCAGTGTAGGCATGCGCGACAGCCAGGCCATCGGCGACCGGACGCCGCCGCCCGGACCACGTGTGGAACAGCTCGACCTCGCCCGTGGACAGCCCGAGCTCAGCCAGCAGCACCCGCTGGCCATCGTGCAACTGCCCGTAGCAGGAGATCTGGTGGCGCAGCCACCGCTGAAGCCAGCCGGGCAGCCCGGCCAGGTTCTCGCCGCCGCGCACCGGCCCCTGCTCGTGCACATGGGCGCGGGCGCGGTACCAGGCACGCTGCCAGTCGACGGGCCAGGGCGGGTTCCACCATGCATCCAGGCGTCGAAGCTGCTCCGTCTGTTCCACGGTCAGCGACGCCGCATCGGCACGCCGATTGGCCAGCCACCGCCCCAGATCGAACCCTTCCCGCACCCCGCCGTCAGTGTGCGCGACGGCCAGATGCCCGAACCGTTCCACATGACGACGGGCCTGCTCAAGTCCTTCGGCGAACAACTGGGCATGCCGCTGTTCCAGGCCCCGGCCGTGCCCGGTTCGCCGCGGCACCGCCAACTCCACCCGCCACCCTCGAGCCGCCGGTCCGCCACGTCCTGCTGCACCCGAACCCCCACGGGCGCCTGGGCCTGCGCCCAGAGAGTCTGCCAGCCGGCGCAGACCCGTTCCTACTTCCACCGGCCGGTGCGCGCTGTGCACCCACCACAGCCCATCCCGCCCCTGCTGCGGCGGCGACCCCGCCGGACGGCGCTGCTCGCGTACCACCGCGCGAGCCCAGGACGCCAACGGGCCGCCATGGCCGTCCGCTTCCAGTTCGCTCAGCCACACCCGTCCCAGACGCTCGCCCAACGCGGCAGCAAACCGCTCACCGCCACCCCGGCCGCGCACCAGGGCACCCGCACCGCTTCCGGCGGCCAGCTGCTGCATCCGCGGATCCACCAGAGCTTCCGCGACTGCGACGATCTCCGGGAACGCCACCACGTCCCGTACCAGCAGCCGCCACTGCTGCACGCCCCAGCCCACCGGATCCGGACACCACCGGCGCGTAGCCGCAACGACCTGCTGCAGACGCCACCCCCACGCCGCATCCCGCTCCCAGAACTCCTCCTGCTCCCACCACCCGCACACCACCGCACGGGCCAGCCCGAACACTTCACGCTGCGCCGCGCCAACCGTCGCCCCAGCCTGCGCCACCCGGTCCCAATGACGCTGCGCCCGGGCCAGCTCCACCCCCCAATCCCCGGCATCGACAAACTCCACCGGATGCCCCTCACCCACATCCAGCAGCCAACGGCCATGCCGCACACACAACCGCCGCCACCGCCGCCGGTACGTCCACACCCGCCCTCCACCGCTGCCCCGCCGGGCCGCGCACAGCCGGCAGCCGAACACCACCGGTCCCCACTCCGAAGCCCCCGCCCGCCACCTCGCCCACCCCTGCCTATCCCCACTACTGCTGGCCAACACCGCCGGCCCGGCCGCCCAGGACGGCAACGCCCGCGCCAGATGCCCCGCTGGCACGCGACACCACCCGGCCAGCTGCCTCTGCGCCACCTCGTCGAGGAACACCTCGCCGTCGGGACGGACATCACGTCTTCGGGGCATGGGGTTCGTCCACTGCCACCATGTCGTCAGGTCGGTCACCTGCAGCCGGTAGGCAGCCGCCACCCGGTGCAGAAAAGACCACGTGGTTTCCCCCTGAACAGGTGTCACCCGCAAGACCGCCTCCACGGGATCGCCTTCCGCTCCGGTGGGACCGTGCAACCGGACTGCCAGGTCACTCTGGCAGGGCGGGCGAGAGGAGCCCGGGGCTTCTCTCGCCCGCTCGGCGGTCGGGTTCGAAGTGTGCAAGCCATGACGTGTCGCGTTTCGTTGATGTCCGGAAGAAGGCGGCGTCTGTGCTGCGTTCTGCCGGGTGCCCGGCCCACGGGCGGACTTGGGGGAGGAGAGGTTCAGGAACAGAGGCGATGAGGGGACGGGCCGTCAGGCGGGTTCCTGGTCGGGGTCGTCGGCACCGGCCTCCAGGGCCTTGTCGACGAACTCCTGTACCAGATGTCTGACCTGTGCGGCCGGCACGACCTGCTCCCACTGGGGTGCAAATGCGCACTGCCAGCAGCGCATCCGGAAGCGGATCGATCCGTCCTTCTCTACTGAACCCCACGCGGAGTGGGGCTGCTTCGCGCACGGGCCGTGAGGGTCGGGCGCGAACGTCTGCAGCACGATGTCGGGCTGGTGGCGCGGCGGCACGGTCCTGTCGCGGCGGCAGCCGTCGCACAGCAGGAGGTGGCGGACTGCGCTCGGCCGGTGGATGAACCGGTGGCCGCCGCCTTCGTAGGTGTTGCAGCTGGCACACACCGGCCCGCGCACGAATCCGTGCGTGTGGCAGTGGTCCCAGTACACCGCCTGCCGCGGACTGGGGCACATCCGGCACAGGAACGCCTCCGGCTGCGAGTTCTTCGGCAGCGACGCATACAGCCTGCCGCGCAGGTGGTCCTTGTAAGGGCGGGCGACGGAGTCGGCGCACGCGGGGCACAGAGTGGTGTAGCCGCTGTTGCTGGACGTGCGCCACTTCCAGACGTCTCCGGTGGCGTTGCAGCGGCTGCATCGGGCGGCCTGTTCGACGCACTCGGCGGCGATCCGGTCCGCCCGGTCGAGGAGGGCAGCGTAGGCGCGCGGGACCATCCAGGTGGTGCCGGACCACGTCAGCAGCGGCAGGGGGCTGGTGCACGCGATGGGCGACCGGCCGTAGCGTTCCTTGACCTGCTCGAAGGTCGCTCCGCACCCCAGCCCGTAGCGGTTGGGTCGGGTGCCGCTGCAGGGCTGCTGTCCTTCGCAGCGGCAGCCGTTGGCGCTCTGGTCCTGGTAGGAGATGTGCTCGAACCAGCGGTGGATCTGTGAGCGCCACGTCCGGTCCTGCTCAGGCGCGAGACGGGCGTCGACCAGGTCGTCGGGGTCGAAGGGGAGCGAGGCGAGTCGGTTGCCGGCCGCGCGGATGTCCCGGTCGTCCAGCCGCCACCGGCCCTTGTACTTGTAGCCGCGGACGGCGGTGTCTCCGATGAGGACGTGGTTGCTGATCTGGAAGGTGTAGCGGGACAGCGAGGCGGGCGCTGCGGGGACGGGGCAGCCCTCGGTGAGTTCCGCCAGTAACTGGTTGGCGTACTCCGGACTGATCGATGCCATGGGCGTGTCTCTCCTTCGTGCGTGAGGGATGAGCGGGCGGGGTGTGTGGCGGCCTGCGGACGCCGGCGCGAGATGGCCGGGGGCGGAGCTGGCTGGCGGGGGAGCTGGGGACGGGGCCGGGAGATGTCACGGGCACGGCGCCGGCCCGGGCCGCGGCGAGGGCACCGGTTCCCAGCCACCGGTCAGGAAGGCTGCCCCGGCCTCTTCGCAGATGCTGCGGGGACGGCGGTCGGTGAGGAAGCCGACGCGGTCGCTGTACTCGGTGGGCCGTACAGCTTTCCGGTGCACCGTCCACAAGCCGTCGCTTTCGGCGCCGTCCGCAGCGGTGAGCCGGCGCAGCCACCGATCGAGGGGATCGGTTTGTGCGGCTGTCCTGGGCCTGGTGCGGGTATAGGCGATCAGCCAGTCCGCAAGCCACGGCCTGCCGGCCCGGCGGCTGATTTCCCCGAGCAGCAATTCCGTTGCGGCGCCTGCCCCTTCAGCCGATGCGGTCTCGCGCAGCCGCTGCTGCCAGCGCGGAGCGCCGAGCAGCCGGGCCACGGCGATCGTCTCCGGGTAGGACACCAGCGCATGCGGCACCACGGCTGCCGGCATGGATCCCGTGACCGCGGCCAGCCGGTGTACACGGTCCTGCCAGACCGTCTCGGAGCTCCACCCCTGTACCTGCCACGACCACACCACCGCCGCGGCGAGGGCCACCACGTCCGCCGCATCCGGACGGGCCCGTGCGAGAGCGCAGTGGTGTCGGTGAGCGGTGAGAACCTCAGGCAGGGTCTCCAGCGGAATGCTCGCCGGCCTCCCGGGATGCGCGAGGAGCCAGCGCCGGTGACGCCGGCAGACGTGCCCGGCCGCTCCCGGGTACACCAGCACCGGCTGTCCAGGCCTCCAGGCCCGCCCGGTACACGCAGGACAGGTCCCCACCCATGCCTCGCCCGGCATGTACCAGGCCGCCCGCGGGTTCTCGTCGTCCGCGAGCCGCCCGTGCGGGGCGGCGAGAGCGGGCAGCAGGCGGGTGAGCCGGGACAGGGGAAGACCAGTGGAGTGGGCCAGGGCCGTACGCGCGGGTGTGTTGAGGAACAGTTCCAGGCCGCTGCCCGGGGTGCCCGTCACCTGCACCCGGTGCGCGCCGCTCAGGACCCCTCGTAGCAAGTCCTGTGCGGGCAGACCGTAAGGGGCGGCCATCCTCCGGAACCAGGAGCCCGTCAGTTCCCCTGCTACGGGCGGGATACGAACAAGCGTGGAGGCGGAGGCATGCACCGGCATCGTCCTTTGCGCGTGGGGGTGTTGGGGCAGGGCGGGGTAGGGGCGCGGCCGTGGCTCAGCGCCCCGTCGGACAGGGGAAGGGGGGACTACAGGGCGGGCCCGCGGCGGGAGGCCGGGGTGGGGCCTTCCGCCGCGCCGGTCAGCTGCCGGGGCGTTGTCGCAGGGTGGCGCGCGCTGCGTTCGTGGCCTGGACGTCGAGGAGCACTTGCGACAGCTGTTTCTTCGTGATTGCGAGGCTTCCGTCGAGGATGGAGCGGATCGCGGCCTCCCTGACGAGGAGGGAGAGACTGGCCATCACGCCGCCGGTGCGGAGATGGATGTAGGCGGCGTGGCGGACCAGCGTTCCGGGCCGGTGGCGGGCCAGCCGCAGGGCCCCCTCCATGTCGCCCAGGAGCGAGTGCCACATCTTCTTCTGCTCCGGGGTGCCGTTGAGCAGCGGGGGAGTGCGCAGGAGTTTGCAGCGGGCGGCGAGCTGGGCACCGCGGGGCCCGGTCAGCAGCGGTGAATCCTCCACGTTGACACCGGCCAGCACGAACGTCGCGGGTACTCGTTCCATCAGGGTCTTGACCTGGTCGGAGGTGTCGGCGCCGGGCCGGGTACGGGTGTTGAGTAGGTGCACGTCGTCGATGAACACCAGCCGGGTGCCCCGCTCGTACAGGACGTGGCACACGGCGTTGGTGATGGTGTGTTCGGTCATCCGGTCGTGGACGGGAATGCCGGCGAACCGGGCGAGGACCTTGGCCAGGTTCCTGGGCGTGTAGGTGGGCGGGACGGAAGCGAACAGCACGGGCATGGAGCCCTCCAGGCCCGGCCGGCGGCGCCGTTCGCTCAGTTCGAAGGACCGGCCGAGTTCCATGAGCGTGGTCGACTTTCCCGCCCCCGGCGGCCCGGACACGATCAGCCCGCGCCGGGCGGTGCCCGGCTGCTTGTTGTTCACCAGCAGAGTCACCCTCAGCTCCGCCATTGCCCGCTCCATGGAAGGCGTCTTGAGGGTGACGAACTCCGAGTGGTAATCCAGCAGCCTCGTACGGTCCCAGGACGGGTCGTCCACCGGCGGGGCGGTCACCCGCAGACGGCAGACGTACTCCTGCCACCGGACGCAGTCCGTGACCGCGCCGGGAGTGACATCGCCGTCGGAGAAGTCGCCGCCCACGGCAGCAGTTACGGCAGCCACTGGTCCTCCTCAAGGTTCTGGTCGCTGAGGATGAGAGACCCTCCCGGGACATGGCCGGCCTCTGGCCCGTCACCGACGACGGCCTCGTCATCGTCCTCGTCCGGCAGGGTCTCGTCGTCGGGATCCGGCGCCGCGTACACACCGGCCAGTCCGAACGACGGGGCGAGCACGTCCAGCACGTTGATCTCGCCCGCGGGCACCGGCACGGTCTCCGAGGCGCGGGACTTCGCCATCACCCGCCGCTCCACGGTGGACAGCTTCTCTTTGCCCGCGGCCCGCCTGAGGAAGGCGTCCAGGGCCAGGGCCAGTTCGGCCTCGTGTTCCTCACGCGAGCCGGTGCGCTCGACCACCTTGCAGATGTGTTGCCAGACGTGGTGAGTGAATGGGAGGGCGACCGAGGTGGTGTGGATCCACGCCACCTCACGGAAACCCTCCGGCAGCCGGACCCAGATCCGGACCGGGTCGTAGGGGTTGTAGTGCACCTCCCACAGGCCCTTTTGCGCCCGTACCCCGGAGTGCTGCCCGCGGTGTCCGTTGAGGCAGCTGCCGTCGTAGGTGCGGTAGTCGAACCGGATACCGGCATCGGTGATCGGCTGCCAGCGCACCGGCAGCAGCTCCACGAAGTCGTCCGACGACAAAGGCACCGGCACGTATCCGGCGACGGGCAGCAGCGCCGCCCACATCTGGTTCGGGGTGAGAGCCTTCTTCGGCATCAGCGGATGCCGCAGCCCCGCGTGCGGGCGGTGGTGCCAGTGCACGAGGAACTCCTCCCACAGTGCCCGAAGTTCAGCCGCACTCCACAGCGGCTCCTGCTCGACCTTGGAGCCGCGCTCGCTCACGTTCGAGCCGGTGTGGCCGGGCAGCCACTGGCAGAACAGCGAATTGATCGAACCGAACGGCCTCTCCACATGGCCCTTGGCCGGTCCGTTGGCCGGAGGCACCGGCTGCAGCGAGATCCCCAGGCTCTCGCACGCAGCCCGGGTGGCCGGGGAGACGAACACCTTGCCCTGGTCGACCACGACCGTCTCCGGCACGATCACCGGACGGGCCGCCGCGTCCTTCAGCCGCTCGTCGATGCCGGTCAGCCGCTCGTGCGGCACGACCGAGGAGGCCATCGACAGCGCCGCGGACCAGCCGGGCCGCATCACCATCGGTGTCATCATCTGCGCCAGCAGCACCGCCACGTCCGTCAGCTTGCTCCCCACCGGCCGCAGCACCCCCCACAGACCGCGCATGGCCACATCCACGGCGATGGTCAGCTCCAGCCGCCCCACCACCCCGTCGTCCAGGACCACCAGCACGTCCAGCGGCGAACTGTCCAGCATCACGATCTCACCCGGACGCAGCGCCAGCGTCGGTGTGAACGGCGGGGCCGGCCGGGCGGCGCGGGCACGCCGCTGCGCCACCGTCCCCTGCAACCCGAGGGATGCCTCCACCGTGTCGAGGAGCCTGTTGAACGTGGACTGCGGCGGCACCTCGACCGTCCGCCGTCCGGACTCGCCGTGGTGGTCGTCCAGCCACCACTGCACCTCCCCGCGCATCCGCTTCTTCCACCCCCGCGACCGGGAGCGGGAAGCCTCGACAGACAGCAGGGCGCGCAGCGCCTCGACCACCCGGGGATCGGCGCGGACCAGCCGCGCCGAGCTGCGACGCTTCTTGACCAGCCCCCACACGCCGTCGGCGTGATAGCGCGCACGCCACCTGCGCACCGTTGCCCGGCTCACGTCCGCCCAGCCCTGCGCGGCCAGTTCGTCGGCCTTCGCCTGCTCACGCTGGGCCAGCGTGGTGGACGCGGGATCGTACTCAGCTCTCACCGGCGATGTGCCGTCCGGGGTGGGACGCCCCGTCTCCACCTCACGGACGTGCCGCTCCAGTTCGAACGCACGCCTTTGTTCGCCCTCGGACACCGTCGACAGCAGGCCCATCTGCGGTACCCGCAGACGCGGCGGACCCCCTACCGGCTCGAACGACGCATCGCCGAGCAACTCCGCCAGCCCGAACACCGCCAGTGTGTCCTGCCCGTCCTTCTTCTCCGTCCCGGACAGCCAGATCCGCGCACCGGACGCCGAGGATCCCTCGATACCCGCGACGGTCCACTCCCGGTTGTCGTAGCGCACGCCGGTGCCGGGCCTGAGCAAAGGCCGGCTCACCGCCCGTCCTCCGCGCATGCCACCGCGACGGTCCGCTCGTGCAGCGGGCGCTCCAGCGGCACGCTCAGCACACCCACCCACAGTGCGTGGAACACCGACGGCCACACCGCGATCGGATCACCCAGCAGCCGCACCCCCTCGGCCAGCGCCGTCGGCGCCCGGAAACACTCGGCCACCTCCGGCAACCGGCCCTGCGCATACCGCGGATGCCGGTAGCCGGCAAGCCAGCGCACGTTGGCCTCCACCACGGGCGGCGGCGGTGCGATCAGACGGTAGTGCCAGCCTGCGGCGGCCGCAGCACCCTCCAGGTGGGCGGCCCGCCAAACCAGTCGCCGCCCCGCCCCGAACCGGCTCACACAGTCCACCAGCAGTCCGCTGCCGTCCGCCAGACGTGCCATCAGGTGCGGCGCGTGCGACACGGTCCTGCCGCCCCGGCCGCGCCACGACAGCTCCACCGGCCGGCAGGCCAGAGCCGTCACCACCGGATCGTGGTCCAGCATCATGAGCTGCGTGCGCATGGCCTTGAACCCGTGGTGCACCAGGCACCTGTCGGTCGCGGACCAGTACCAGCCCGGCGCCGAGCGCCGCCCCTTGCAGACGGGGAACCGCCGCACCGGCAGGCACTCCTCCAGCCGCTGTTCTCCAGCCGTCTCCAGCCAGGGCAGTTCGTGCTCGGTGCCGTCAGGGCCGATGAACCGTGCGGTCATGTGTGCCGGATCAGCGAAGCGACGACCGATGCTCAGTGGCGGCGGGGGATCAGCTTGCTGATGTGCTTCGAAAGACATAGGAATCATGAACAACTCTCGTATATATACGGAAATCCTGACGGAAGGCACTGCTTGGAAGGCAGGCCAGGCGCTTGGACGCACGCCGTGGAGACGCCAGTCGAACCCACAACGGCGAGCCGTGGCTCGCACGCCGCGCTCACACCAACAAGGCGCGCGGCTACAAGGAGCGGAAGCAGTGCGGCCCCAGCGACATCACCGATGGGAGCACTTTCGCCGCCCGGAACGCGGGCAGGATTTTCATCTGATCGCCTGCAGGGTCGCGCCCGGCGGCTTTTACTCGCAGCGGTGCCTTTCCTGCAGCCGTATACCGGCCGCGGACTTTGGGGCAGGATCAGGCATGGTGAGCTCTGAGCAGGAGTAGCAGCGTTCGTGAGGGAGCTTGCGCGTCCCCCGATTGGGCATGCCTGCCAAGGCATTCAGCTCTCGCGTAGTTCTCACCCTGGACCGGGTGCCCAGCAGATCCTGTCGTGCAGCGGTCGTCGGCATGAGCGTTCACGGGAGGCAGGCAAGAACCATTCCACTCGCTGCCCGTTGCGCTTATCTGCTGTCGTAGGGCCAGCTGGAGTAGCCGCAGTGGATCAAGGCAGGTTGCCAAAGAGGGTGTCCTGGACCGGGGGTGCGTTGCGCGGGCGGGGGAGCGGGCGGCGCTGGTCCTCCGGCGGTGGGAGCGTGCCGGCCGCACCGTCGGTCAGCGCGTACCGGCAAGCGGCGCGCAGGTCGGGCAGCTCGAGCTGTGCGCCCATGAAGCCAAGGAAGTCCGCGACGTTCCAGTCAATGAGGGCGCCTTGACGAGACAGATACAGCCCCACGGAGTCGATGGAGTAGCTGTCGCTGTAGTCCAGCAGAAGGTAGCCGGCGAGCTGGTAGAGCTCAGCGCGGCCCATCCGCTCGGGGCGGATAGTGGCTTTACAGTCGATCAACTGGCCGCGGAGGATGAAGTCGGCGTCGGCTCCTCCTACATGGAGGCTGCCGTCGAAGACGGGCCCGCAGACGCGCTGCGCGGCGGGCAGCTGCCGTAGGTCGTCGAAGGGGCCGGGATGTGCGGCCAACCTCATCTGCTGGCGGATGTCGTCGACGATGTAGGGCGGTACGGCATCGACGATTTCATCCAGCGTTGCGCCTGGCCTGCTGGAGCCCAGGCTGTTGCCGCGTATCCATCCCACGTGGCGGAAGATCGCTTCGAAGCTCGAGGCGACGTGGCACAGCCGCACCAGACGGTCCTCCGTCTCGAAGTCGAACGCCAGCGGCTGGCCGTCGCTGCTTTCGTACTGGTCCAGCTCTTTCAGTAACACCGCGCCCACTGCCTGCACCGTGCTGATGACGTCAGGAGCTGGCCAGCCGTCGTCGTCGATAGCCGCCCGCACGATCCCTTCCTTGATCGGCTGGCCGGTGGGCGCTCCGAGACTGATCCGCAGTCGGTGGTCGATCGTGTGACCCAGCATCCGGTACTCCGGTCGCTGCCCAGCGCCGGCAGCGGGGCCTGCCGGCGCCGGATAACGGACCAGGCGCCTGCGGTAGTCAGATAACAGGCCATCGACGCCCGGCAGATGCTCGGTGAGGAACCGCGACATCGCTGACGTCGGTTCCTTGAGGGACGAGGTGAGACTCATAGGCGCATCCTGGCGCACCCTTCCGGCAGCACATGCAGCGTCTGGCTGCGGTACCGGGCGGTAGCCGAAACTTCGCGCCATATCCGCCGCACCGGCCGCACCGACGCATTGTCAGACCCTGCCTCTACAGTGCCCCTCCCCTGCGCAAGGACGCGAATCAGAGCTCCCACCCTTGCCCGTCAAAAGTACGCTCTAACCTGCGCTGATGACATTTCGAACGCCAAGGCGAGGCGGAACATCCTGCCGGTGACCAGCAGTGAGCCGGACTTCCAGCCAGGGCCCGTCGACTACAGACAGACGGTGGACCACCGCGTGCTACACGCGTTGCATCCGGGCAACACATAGGAACAAATGACCGAAAGAATCACGTCGCCCTGCGAGCCCGCTCTAGGTTCGAGACGTGTCCGGCACACCATCCGTGCCAGGTCCACATCAGGTTCGTACACCGTTTGCGCGCCTGCCCTGTTGGCGCCAATGCCGCTACCGCGGCCCTGGCCCCGCACATATGCGCACGCGCCCGCCTATCGCCGGTGACAGGCTCACCCTGCCAGCACTGTGCACCACGGGCAGCAATGTGATGAGCCGTTACTGATGATCTCGGCGTCATGGCCGGACGGTCGACGGGATTCCCAGCTCAGAGGCTCCATCGTCGCGCGACATCACGCCCGGAATCTCAGTAGAAGCCGGCGAGGCGGGTCCCCCCGGGGGGCCTATCACCATCTACCCCGTCCCTGGCTGCCGCGCCCGCCTACCGCGCCTCATGTGAGCCCTCGGCAAGCACCTCTTGCACCGACATTGACCCGGCCTCGTGGACCAGCAACGCCGACGAGTCCTGGCGAGCGGCGCTGGCAAGAGCTTCCGGTTGACGGACCGGAGAGAGGGACAACACCGCCCACGCCACCAGCACTTGCCGCTTCCTCTCATTCCCCGCCTCCCGCCATAGCGAGAAAAGAACAGACGATGAGCAGATATCCCGCGATCGACGACCTCCTCGCCACGCGCCGTCCTCTACCCGCGCCCGCCGAACGCAGCCGTCTGCGTACCAGTCTCGCCCTCACCGCTGATGCAGTAGCCCACGCGATCGGCATCAGCCCCGCCACACTCCACGCATGGGAAGAGGGACACACCGAGCCGCAAGGACACGTCCGCGCCGCCTACGCCTATTTCCTCACGCACGCCCGCACCTGCGCCGCCGAGGATCCCAACCTCGCCCTCAACCAACCGGTGCCCGACACCTCCACCGAACTCTTGCCACAACACACCTTCTGCGTGCTGTGCGGAAACCCGGCCAGCCAGCAAGTGGACGGCTATCCGCAGCACCTCACCGCTGCCGAGTGCGCCAAGGCAGCCACCCCCTTGCCGGCCCTCAGCCTTCCCAAGCCTGATGAGACACCACAGCCCTGGATCCCACACCCCCGCTCCGGTGCCTCACACCGCTCCAACACCCCCCAGGACTTGATCGGGGAGACCGTCGCCGCAGCCCTGGCCGCCCACGACGGCGATCAGCGCCAAACCATCGCAGCACTCACCGCACGCGCAATCCCGGACGCCATGCGGCTGCTCGATGTGTGTCGAATCGGTGCCCGGTACGACATCGTCCGCCGCCCCGCACTGCCCGAGACACTCCGCAAGCCGTCCCCGCACGCGCCTGACCGCGTCTGGGAGGCACGTCCAGACTGGCAGCGCCCACAGGCACCAGACCAGACGGACCCAGTGGCGGCGCTCAACATTAACGGTGCCTACCTAGCCGCTTTGAAGGCCCATCTTCCCCTCGGCCAGCTCCAGCCCACTGACCCTCACCCGCACGACCGGCGTCGCGCTGGCATCCATCTCATCACCCCCTCAGCCTGGGAACACGGCGCCTACCTTCCCAGCCCTCTCGGGCCGCGCCTTGAACCTGGGCCTGTCTGGATTACCGAGTCCACGCTGCGGCTCCTGCTGCGCCTATCGAGCTCCAAGTACGCACTGTGTGACCCACCGGTCATCCACGAGTCCTACACGTCCGGGTCCACCGAGAACCTGCTTGAGAAATTCCGTACCACCCTGCGTGACGCGCGGGCCCGCGCCCTCGACGAGGACGACGCGGTCACGCTGGAGTACGTGAAAGCCTTGTACTCCGAATTCGTGTCCACCATGGGGGAGCCGACATCCAACAGGGATCTGCGCCGTCCCGACTGGATGCACATCATCCGCTCACAAGCCTTCGCCAACCTATGGTCCAAGGCCTATAAGGCATACGACGAAGGCCTGACCCTCGTGAAGGTATGCGGCGCTGACGAACTGCACCTGCAAGGAGAGTGGCGACGAGTCTTCCCGGAAGGCCGGGACCTCACTCAGGTCAAACTGAAGGACACCTACCAAGTCGCAGCGCTGTACCCCGCGGCCGAGCCGGAACAGCAAAAGAGGTGCAACGACCCATATATCGAGAAGCGACGCTACGAGTACGCGGGCGGGCGCTACGTGGGCTGCCGTAGCTGCGGAGGAGACCTGTGCACCTCGTGCCGGACCGTCCACCTTGCTCCGGCCGACGTTCCATACGAGTACAACGACGACAACCTGTGCCCGGCGTGCGGAGTGTAAATCGAACGGCCCTGTCTCACATTCGGTGGTGACGGAGAGTCGCGAGGGTCGGGCTGTTGAGGGTCCAACGTTCGTCCACGTGTGTCGCGGCTAAGGCAGACAGGGGCTGAGCGTCAGGCAGAGGGAACGCCGTCACCGTCGCGTCGCCGCTGGTGCACCTGCGGTGCAGGTCGATACGGACCGGGCGCGGGAGCAGGCAGGCGATTGCCTCGCAGGAAGGCAGGACGTGGTCGCGGGGTGCACGGCCGGCGGCCGGGTGCCTGGGCTGGCACTACTGGAGGAGCGTGAACGACTACCTCCGTCCAGCGGACGCTGGAATCCGCTCCGCCCATTGCCCCGGCCCAGGACCCCGCGGCCAAGGCCGACGGCATCTACGCCGTGCACTACATCGGCCGTCACCCTATGTCCGCCCGGTTTCCGATCCCGCCTGCACATCCGCTAGGCGCTGTTTGGCGCATGTGCATCAGTGGCCGCTTCCCGTGGCACCGAATCTGGGAGACAGGAGGAGACAGTGCGCAAAGCCGTACTCGGTTTGTTCGTGGCTGGCCAGCGCCGGAGGGCAGGCACCGCGTGCCGGTCCACGAACTTGACCGTGCGGCATGAAAGGTCAGTCGAGCCAGTGCACCATGCGCGCCTTGCCGTGCACGGCAAGGGCGCGTGTCTCGAGACCGAGCGCGTAGTGCTTTGCCGCGTCGCTGCCGCGGGTCAGCAGCAGGGAGGACAGGGCGAGGAGTCGGGCGCTGCCCAGGCAGGCCACATCGAGGGCCAGGGCCAGCATCTCGGGGGAGATGTCGTGGGCCCTCAGCGTGCCGTCGACGTAGCGGGCCATGTGCATGAGCCCGGTAGGAGTGCTGTGGGTGACTTGACTCAGCAGTGAGTACGCCACCGGCAGCCAGCCCGGCTCGGGGAAGGGCGCGCCCATGGCCAGGAGCAGCTCGTCGATCGGCGGCAAGGGCTGGCGCCTCTTTGATATGTCCTGCGGACCTTCGATCACGTTGTCAGGCAGCTGCAGCAGCCGCTTCGCGGCTGCGGAGGACACCCCGTTGCTGGCGAACAGATCGATGGTCTTCTTCTTCCGGGCCCGGAACTCGTCGAAGTAGCGGGTGGAGCGCTGCACATACGCGTCGTCGTCCTCCTGCTCCTGGGCCAGCCAGGTGAAGCGGGCTGCTTCTTCCAGGAGCATGCGTGCGGCGAACACCGTGGTGACGGCGGCGTGTTGGTCGTAGGTGGCCATCACGGTGGCGAACGTGGAATGGCCGCCGGCGTAGGGGAGCACACCGGCCAGCTTGGGCTCGCCGTGCGCCCAGGGGCTGGTGTACCAGCTGTTGCGGAAGCCGTCGTATTCCTTGACGGCCGCGATGACGGGGCTTGCATCGGCGATGTCCGGAAGCAGACTGCCGGGCGGTACAAGGACCTCCGGTCGAAGCAGCGGCTGCCGTGCCCGGGATCGGACTTTGGTGGACGCTGCCGCTGTGGGCTTGGGGTCTCCTAGACCGTGCACCGCGCTTGCCGCGGAGACGACGTCCTTGGTCAGTTGCATCGTCGTGCTGAGGTATTCGGCCTGATCGACTTCCTCGGGCCAGCACTCCGGCACCGCCGCGCACACGCCCATGAGTGTGACGGTGACGCCGACGGCAGCGACATGCATGAACAGCGCCTCGTGATCGGCCCGCAGGTCATGCCCGGGGACACCGTCGGCCGTCACGCTGCTTTGCAGGCCCAGCAAGTTGCCATGACCTGCATGCGCCAGAATGATCACCGCCCCACGCACCCCGGATACGGCCAGCATGCCGCGTGCCGCAGCCAGGAAGTCTTCGGGACGGCTGCCCGATACAGCCGATGGAGCCGCAGCGGGGGAGGAGGCAAGGAACAGGTCCAGAAGCTCCTGTTCGTTCGGCAGACACGGCGCCGACAGCCAGGACAGCGAGCCCCCCGTCAGGTCGGTGACGTCGCTCAGCGGCACGAACCACCGGGCGAGATGGGGGCAGCTGGCCTCGTGCTCCACCAGGTAGCCGCAGATCCGGTTACGTTCCTCCAGCATGCTGCCCAGCAACGCCGGCCGCCGCTCGGCCGGATCCTGCCCGATCCACTGCCAGCGCAGGCCGTCGTCGAACAGGCTCCGGGCCAAAGCGCCGACCACCGTTCCACCCATGCCCGAGCCGAGGAGTGAGTCCGCGCACGCATAGCGCCACCGGGCGAAGGGGAACGCCGATTCGGCGAGGAACTGATCACCAGGCCCATCGAAATGGAACACCGTCGGCAACGCGTCCAAGTGTGTACGCAGCACCCGAGCGGCCGCTCGTAAGCGAATAGTTGTTGCATCCGACTCCCGGCCGTCTGGACGCCGGTCGTGTCCGTCCTCAGGCAACTGCTCGTTCATCCGCCGCCTCTTCGACTCGATCTGTGTCCCTATTGTGAAGGCGCGCTGGGGCTCCGTTGCGCGCAGGGTGCTGGCATGTGCATGTGCTGGCCGACGGCTGTGCCTGCCGCTCTCTTCCGCCCTGCTCCACCCGTGCCATCCCCGACACCGCCCACGTCGGGGCGCAAGTAGTGGGCAACACGCCCCGGAACTGCGGGAAGAGGTAGCACATGGTCTGCCCGGCGCTCTTTACGAGGCTCCGTGCCGACAGCGCGGAGCGGGACTCGCGTGTTGCCGACCGGTATGCCATCTCGCTGGGGTGTGCAACGGGATGCCCCCGTTCCGACTTTACGATTTCGCCATACGCCGACTAACGATCTTCCTGGACCTGCAATGTGACCTCATGTCAACATCACAGCCCTCCCCGCCCGCGCCGCCGGAGCCCCACGCCGCCCCCGGATCCCGAACCGGCAATTCCACCCTCAACGGGGATAGCGCCCCTCCCGGGCTGGGTCGCGGACTGGGCCGCGCTGCTCCCGGTTGTCACCGGTTTCTCTGGCCCTCGTCGAGCAGATACCTGACTGGCTGACCCCCTTCGCTGTGCTGAGCGCAGGAGGCGTCATCTGGTACGCCATCAACCGTCGAACGACAGAGCCCGCACGCAAAGCCCGGCAGATGACCTCTCTCGCCGTCAGCACCTGAATCCTGGCCACCGGCCTGGCCGTTTACCGATGGCCCGCACTCGCCGGGCTCGACCAGGCCCAGAACGAGCAAAAAGACCGGGAGCAGGCCGCATCCACTGCTTTGCTGCCGACGAGCAAATCATCGAAGCCGAGGGTTATATCGCTGCAAGACGGCCAATGCATCCCGCGAACGGTCAATGCCAACGGGAAGGGCGCGATCCCCGCAGGCAAGAAGATCTGGGTGGGGCGCTCCGACGACGTGAAGGGCGTCCCTGCAGAAACGCTCATGAATGTGCGCCAAGCCACGCCGACCGGTGTCCCCGGAGAGCGGCAGAGCGGCGACTTCGATATAGGAAACGAGCACGACAACCGGACATTCTGGGTCTTCGTTTACGTCCTGCCCAGCGAAGCCGGCTACGCCATCGCCCATCAGGCGTTCCCCAGCGAATTCTTCGACAAGAAGCACTGGCCGGACTGGCAGACGTCCCTCACGGCACGGTTTGCGGACGAAGACCGACTGGCCGTCTTCAAGGTCTAGCGCTCATCCCAAGCGTGCCGAGACACACCCAGGCGAGCAGCGGCAGAGGGATGGACCGCCGCGAGCAAAGCGAGAAGGAGGGGGCGCTGAGACCATCGACCTGCGCTTGCCCGATAGGCGGGCAAGAACGGCGTCCGGGCGGTCCCATCAGCCCGGACCTGCACCGCTGCCGTTTCCGGCCTGCAGGACGCCGACACGTATCGCGTTCCCTCGGTATCCGCCCGGCCGGGCAGCCTCAGCGCAAGTGCTATCCGTTGCAGGACGGGATAAGGGCGTGCCCTTCCTCAGCGAAGCCCGCGTGCCGTTCTCTCGTCCGGCGCCCGGGATTTCCTGGCCGGGTATCTATAAGAAGACGCAAGCGGGTACCATCCGGTCATGGCTCAAAAGATTGTAACCGTATACACGGACGACCTCACCGGCAAGGAATCCGAAGAGGTGCAGACCCACACCTTTTCGCTGGACGGGGTCAATTACGAGATCGACCTCGTGTCGGATAACTACGACAAGCTCTTCGAGGCGCTCGCCCCCTTCATCAGCAGCGGCCGCAAAGTCGGCCGCGCCAAGGGCGCCGGCAAGCCGCACAGGCAGACACAGGATGGTCCGAGCCCCGAACAGTTGCGAGCGTGGGCACGGGAGAACAACCACCCCGTCAACGACCGCGGCCGCGTTCCCGCCAGCATCCGCGAGGCATACACACAGGCCCACTGACCGCGCGCCGGTCCTCCCACCCTCACAGAGGGGAAGGCCTGGTAACCCAGCTGCGGCAAAAGGCAGCGTCAGAGCGGACTCCCGGGCTGCATCCGGCCTGGGGCGAAACGTCCGCTGCGCTGCCGCACCGTGAGGCAGAAAGGTGTGAAGCGAAGGGTTGATGCCCGCCTCGACGAGCCCGGCACGCGCTGGTGCCGGGCGAACGAGCAGCAAGACCTTCCGGTACCGGTCGGCGCACGCGGTGTGCCCGGCGAGGCCTTGCCTGCTCGCCGGGCACACCATGGCTTCATGCCGGTGACGCCAGCGGCAGCCTCACAGCCCGGGCCCGGCGGGCCTGCGCGCTGAGCTCGCGCTGCTCGTCCTGGCAGCGCTGTCGTGCCTCCTCCCAGGCCCTCAGCGCGCCCTCAGGTACACCGCACGCCATCAGGAACGCATTGAAGGCCTTCGAGCCGGGAAGACGCTGGCCTCCCAGCATCGCGCACAGCGTGCTCTTCGGCAGCTTCTGACCGGCCTTCCTCGCCCGGGACTGGAGCTGATGGAAGCTCGGGTTGCCGGCCCGAATCCGGATTCTCCTCATCTCCTTGAGTAGTTCGTGATGGTGGTTGATGCTTTCCGGCCGCATCCCGGAGGTACGGGAAGTGTCGGCAGCGGCATGGGCCGCATCGGCCCACAGCACCTGAGCGCGCTCCACGTCGCCATTGCAGGCCACCGTGAACGCGTGAACCAACGGCCATTGCGGATTCGGATGACCCACGACGCGCGCCAACTGGGCGTGGCTGTAGCGGATCAGTCCGTCAGCGCCGCTCTGTGCCAACTTCAGCGCCATCTGCCGGTACGTCAGGCCGCATTGCTGGCGCAGCTGTTCGAGCCACTGCGCCAGCAATGTCCGAGCCCCTGCAGGGGGCTTGGCCTTTGATACCGCCCGGGCGCCTTGTAGACGCCGTGTCATGTCAGGGCCGGGCGACAACCACGGGTGCGGGCGCGTCGTTCCTGCGCAGCATCCGCAGGGCCAGGCCGCACGACGCGCTGAGCAGGAAGACCGTGTTCACGGACGGCACACCCGCCCGTTGCAAGATCACGCTCGCCGTCACGAAGATGACGAGCACCCAGAAGCCCGGCCAGGAGAGACCTCCTGCCGGAAAATGCTGCGAGACGTCGGTCGACGTCCGTCGTCGAGACATGTGCACTTCCTCAACTGCTTGTGACCACTCGGGATGAGATGGTGAGGCGGCCTCAACACCGAGTTGCAGCCCGGTAGTTGCGAAGAGACCTTCCTGGCATGGTGCTGAGCGGCGGATTGGTTGGGCAAGGCACGGGCTGGGGTGCTGTCTCATCTTGTCCCGCCTCCGCTGAGACAGCCGCACCCCCTGACCAGGCAAGCAGCCGCCGCGCCGGGCGGCCCACCTGCCCGAAACGGCGAATTTGTCCCGGGGCGCAGGGAGGGGTCCGGGATTTACACGGCCGGGCACAGGGCTGGATGCTCTGGGATGTTCGCGGCAGCTCTCACCGGATCGTGAGGGTGTGGCCTGCCCGCAAGGGCCGAGGACTAAGGATGGATCATGCCGTACCGAGCGACTCGCCCCGCCACCCCTGGGGCCGCTGTGGGCACGTCCGACGCCGAACTCAGCGCGGACGCCCGCTCGGTGGGCAGCCCTGCCCCCATCGCCATCGTGGGGCTCTCGTGCCGTTTCCCGGGCGCGCCGGACTGCAGTGCCCTGTGGGATCTTCTGGCTGCGGGCGGCGGCGAGACGCCGGAAGCCGACTCGGCCAAAGAGGCCATCCACGTGTACGACACGCCTGGCCTCGGCCAGACGCTCGACTTCGACTTCCAGCCTGCGCTGACGCTGCACGCGGTGCGCAAGGCCCTCGCAGCCTTCCGACTTCACCCCGGCGAACTGACGGACACCAAGATCGGCATCTTCACCGAGGTGGCGAGCCTCGAACAGACGCTGGATAGGCCGCTCGCGATGCCAAGCCAGCTGAGCCGTGTCCTCGACTCGGCTGGCCCCGGCGCCGCCGTCACCGCGACACGCGCCGAATTCGCCACCGCCGTGCACGCGGCCTATCAGAGCCTGTGCACGGGTGAAAGCGATATGGCACTGGTCATCGCAACCAGCCCCAGGTTCACGCTTGACCACCTCTGCTCGCCCTTTGACGGGCCCCGCTCCGAGGACACCTGCGACGGCACCGGTGTCGCCGCAGACGATGCAGGCCTCCGCGGGATCTACACGGCACTCGTCCTCAAGCGTCTGGAAGACGCTCTCTTCGAGGACGATGAAATTCTGGCCGTAGTCCGCAGTGCATCGGTGCACTGGGAAGAACCGAGCGCCCATCCGAGCAGCGGCCTGCCGCGCACCGTCCCCTCACCTGCCCCCCAACCCCCCTGCTTTGTAGTGCTCGACGGCGAGTGCAACAGCGCCGGGCAGCACGAGCGCTCACCAGCAGCGAGCGCGGCGACCGTCACGGGCCTTGGCGTCGTCGCTGCCTCCCCCCGCGCTGCCCGGCCGCTCGCAGATGCCGCCGTGGCCGCAGGACCATTGCACCCCGGCAGCGGGCAGAGCACGCGCTCGTGCTATCTCACCCTCACGGCGCGCCATGACCACACACCCGCCGGAACCCGCGAAGATCTCCGCCTCTCGCCCTGGGTGGCTGCGGCGAGGCGCGCTCAGCCCGCCGTGCGGCACAGCGAGTTCACGTTCCGGCCCGAGCCGCAGGCAGGCAGCCCCAGCTCCTTCCTCGTCCTCCGACCGAGCCAGCCCGTGTGCGCAGCGCCTCATCAGCGGCGTCAGTCCGGTCAGGCGGACTACGTCCGCCTGACCGAGGAAATGATCGCCGCTGCGACGTTCCAGAAGATCCTCAGCCAAGGCCCTGGCCCCGCATGCCGTGAGGCCGTACATCCGCGCACTGCCACGGACGGCCAGCGCCGGCTGACTTCACCGCCCGAGGCAAGCCCGGCCGGCCCCGGGCTGCGGCAGGCTCCGCCACGCGCAAGCGTCCGGCCAGTGGCTCCAGCTTCGCTGCACCCCTCTGAGATCGCCCGCCTCGTGCAGGTGTACACGGCACCCGCCGAATGGGCGACCCAGCACGCGGCGCTGGCCAGCCAGCGCCGCGTCATCTTTACCGGCCCTGCCGGAATCGGGCGAACCAGCGCGGCCGTCGCACTTCTGACCGCCAAGTGCGATCCGGTGACGCAGGACAGCCTGATCGAGCCGGCGAGGGATCAGGCCGCTGCGGCATGTCAGGGCATCGCCCGCTCGGAGGTTGCCGCCTTCCTGGACCTCGACCGCACCGGTGGCATGACGCTCGAGCACCGTCATGGCAACGACCGCAACGGTAGGGATCACGTCCGGGTGGCGCTGTGCACAGCACTGCAGCCTGGCGGGCTTTGGCCCGTGCGGCGCGGGGAGCACCACACCACCCACACCGACTCTCGCGGCGCATCACACATCACTACCGCCCACGACGGCATGCGGGGCGTCACCTTCCCCCCGGACAGGGGCGATCGCTGGCAGCGCATCCGTTGGACGGCTTTCCGCACACCACACCGCTGGCCCGCCGGCGGTGCCATCCGCCGCCCCACCCCAGCGCCGCATCGCACCGACGACCAGTGCAACGCTCTCGGTGCCTGTCCGCCCAAGCGGCCTGGTCTGCGGCTGCATGAGGCGGCCGGCGCCGGCAATACCTCGCACCCGGCAGAGCGCATCCACCGGGAAAGGGGCCACCGCACCAGTTCTACAGCAGACCTCCCGGCGGGCGTGCACTGCGTCACCTGACCCGCCTTGATACGCGGCTTCCCCTGCCGTGACCACTCGGGATTGAACAGGGGAGTAGGCCGACCCTGTTGCAGCAGGGCCAGGCCCTTGGGTGCACCCCTGACCGACAGGGTGCACCGCAAGCTCTGGAGGAACACCGTGCACCCGGCCGCACTGCGCGGCCGGGTGCCGACCCGACCGCTGCCGGCTTGGCAACCTCCACGCAGCGGCTGCGGCCTCGCACGAGACGCAGGACCAAGACGTCCCGCCTCTGGGCCGCTGTACGGCAAGCGGCCCAGGCACGCACCGCCGTCAGTCAACTCCTCACTCACAGTCGGCGGATGGCTCGTCACCGCGTCATGTACCCGCGAGCACGGACTCAGAGGCCTGGGCCCCGGCGCCCACGGCGCACCCGAGCACCCCGGCCAGGACTATCAGAGAGACCGTGCCCGCGTTCAGGCACGAGTCGGCCAACACGTTCCGACGTGCCCCCTCGGCAGGAGCTACCTGCTTACAGGGGGAAGAGGTCTTCTTGCACGTAGTCGGCGACGGTGCGCAGGGGGTAGGCCAGTCCGAGCAGCATGAACGTGCGGGGGCGGGCGGCGATGTTGCCGACGAAGGCGTGGACCGCGCGCTCGGTGGTGAACATCCGGGTCAGCCAGCGCTCGTAGAGCTTTTCCCGTACCTGGCCGGGACCGTAGGTGCGCAGGTACTTGCGGTATGACTCGCCAGCTTCCCAGTCCTTCAAGTGCATGTCATGGCCGGGGCAGTCGGCATCCGCGCAGGAGAAGGCGTAGCGCAGCTGCACCGGCACCCATTCCAAGCGCTGCAGATCTTGATCGAACAGATCCATCTGATCAGCCAGGGCGGCCTTCGAGTCCGGCCACGGCTCGGCATCCGTCAGCTTCAGCCTGGGGATGGAAGGGAGCCGGAAGAGCCCTAGCGATGTGTGGCCGAGCTCTTGCTCGCGGCGTATCGCGCATAGCGACGGAGCCACCAGCGGCCGCAAGTGCTGCCACCGCTTGGCCCAGCCGTCTGAGGGGGAGAGCCGGTCGATGACCTCCAGCGTCTCGAGGACGGGCCGCAGGCTTTCGGGACGCCGGTCACGCCGGTGAGATTCCACGTCGACTTCGACAATGGAGTACTTCGCGAACTGCGCGTCCTGCTCCAGCAGCCGGAACGGGATGGGAAACAGGCGCACATGCTGCGGCTGGTCGAGGTCGAGGCGCACGCCGGCGACACAGCTGGTCTCCTTGTATTTCGTGGACAGCTCCGGATACGTCTTGACCGTGATCATGATGCGGGCCCGCTGCCGTCCGCTGTCCACCATCGCCTCCCGAGCCCGATGTGACACCTGAAGGCCAGATTGGACGCAACCACACGGTTTGTTAAGAGGGCCTCAACTCGGCCCCAGTCTCAGGCCAGTTCAGTGACTTCCACTGCGCAGCGCCGCCGGATTTCCTCGATCACCACGGTGCGATGGCAGCGTCGGGCATCCTGCTCGAAACAGAGCACTGCCACCCGAGATGTACCGGCGAGTCCGGCAAGCTGCGTGAGCTCTGCCTCGGCCTCCTCGGCCACCAGCAGGCTCCTGAACCGAGCCCGGCCCTCCTCCAGCCGTCCTTCCCAAAAGGGGGCACGATTGTCCTTGGGATTGCCCAGGGCCCGAAGATGCACGTAATCAACCCCCGCCCCGTGCAGGGCCTCGCGCAGACGGGTCTTGCTGAAGCCGGGCTTGCGGCTGATCGGTGTCAAACGCACATCCACCACGGCGTCGATCTGGGCCTTCCGCACGGAGGCGACGAACGAGTCGATGTCCCGGCCCTCATAGCCGACCGACCAGATGCCCCCTGGGCGCCCGGCACCGTGGAAAAGGTCGTCCAAGCTCACCTCAAGCGCCGACGCCAGCTGGCCGACGGTGAAGAACCCAGGCTGGACAGGACCTTCGCTCTCCAGGCGTACCAACGTGCGGGTATGCAGCCCCGCTTCTTTCGCCAACCGCTCCCGTGTCCATCCGCGTGCCTCGCGCAAGGCCCGGATCCTCCGCGCCAGTTCCTGGGCTCGGGCTCGTTCCTGACGGCTTGCTACCGGTCGACCTGCCATGGGCCGTGATCCTAACTTCCATTTGAATGGAAGCGTGAACTTGGCGATCGCGGCGGTCAGCATCCGCTCCCTTTCGGCGTGCGGCCGCCCAGCCGCCGCGGTGCCTCTCGACCAGGGGTCGGGCAGGCTCACGGAGCGCACCACACGGGTCGGCCCGCAGACTGGCGCAGCCGCGGCAGGGCAACAATGGCACCCGGTCGGGTGATGCCGCAGCACGGGCGGAACCCGCCGGGAGTAGGCGACGTCGTCCGGGGCATGAGGCCGATGAGGGATGTGCATGTGGCCGAGCCGGGTCTGCTCGTGGTGGACCTTGCGGCTTTGGATGACGACTCGGCGTTCGCGTTCCAGGATGCGATTGCCAGGAAGTGGGTCACCGCGCCGGCCGAGCGCACTACACGGGAACCCGGTGAGCCGGGTGTGCGGCTGCGCTGCTACGTGGACCTGCGCCAGGAACTCCAGGCCCCGTGACCACGCGCGGGCGACACGTGGATCCCGGGAGCCGCACCAACTTGCTTACAGGGCGGGCAACTTGCCCTGCGGGAGCCACCGGGGGCTTGCTGTCCGACCGGCCTTCCGTATGTGGTCGTGCCCGGCCGGATGCGCAGGACGAGCGGTCACACCACGCGGCTCCGGCCCTGGCCATGCTGCAGTGCACGCGAGGCCTGCTGCCCCCTTCATGATGGTGTGTGCCTCATCGGTGGATGCGGCAACTAGGCTGTTGTGCTTGCCAGTGAGGCGTCTGGAGCGCGTGGGGCGGGGGCCCGCGCGTGGGGGAGGGGAGCGATGCGCCTTTCGAAGGTCAGGGTCGTGAATTTTCGGAATTTCCGGGATCTTGTGATTGATCCTTTCCCGACTCCTGCGGTGATCGTGGGGGAGAACGGGGTCGGCAAGAGCAATCTGCTGTACGCGCTGCGCCTGGTCCTCGACCCGGATCTGTCCAACCGGTGGCGCAGGCTCCAGGCCGACGACGTCCATGACGGTGCGCCGGCGCTGCACCAAGGAGTCGAGGTCAGGGTCGAAGTCGAACTTGCCGACTTCGACGATGATGACGACGCCATCGCGACCCTCGACGGCGCGATCATCACCGAGGACGGGCAGTCCCGCATCGCCCGCCTGACCTATCTGTTCCAGCCCAAGCTGGCAGTTGGTGCAGTCTTCGGCGCCCAGCCCAGCCAGCCACTGACTCCCGACGACTACTCCTGGACCATCTACGGCGGCGACGATGCGGGCGTCGACATGCGCCACGCCAAGGACTACGTCCCGCTGTCCGTGCTGCCCGCCCTGCGCGACGCCGAGGGCGACTTCTCCCGCGCCGACCGCAGCCCCCTGGTCCGGCTGCTGCGCGAGCGGCCTCCGGCCCCCGACATCGTCGCCTCCACCCTGGACGCCCTGAAACAGGCCCGGAACCAGCTGGCCCAGGATGCCTCCATGCAGCAGGCGGTGGACGAACTCGCCTCCCGCCTGGCCGCCATGACCGGCCCCCAACTGCCGCTTACCCCTTCGCTGGACTTCGCCGGCCGGGAAGACGACCTGATCCGCAGCGTCCAACTCCTGATCGACCCGAGCAGCAGCCGCGGCATCCAGCACACCTCCACCGGCACCGCCAACGTCGTCTACCTGGCCCTGCTGCTCGAGCGGTTGAAACTGCGCCGCCAGGCCAGCGACGGTGAGGACACACTCCTGGCCGTGGAAGAGCCCGAGGCCCACCTCCACCCCAGCCTGCAGCGCAAGGTGTTCGCCCACCTGCTGCACGAACCCAACCGGCTGCTGCTGACCACCCACAGCCCGCACATCGCCGCCGTCACCCCGCTGTCCAGCATCGTCTTGACCAGCAGCCAGGGCGACCACACCGTCGGCTCCGTCGTACCGCCCGGCGTGCTCACCGCCGCCGAGACGGCCGACCTCGAGCGCTACCTCAACGTCACCCGCGCCGAGATCCTCTTCGCCCGGGGCACCGTTCTGGTCGAGGGCGCAGCCGACGCCTACCTGCTGCCCGCCCTCGCCGAGGCAGCCGGCTTCCATCTGGACGATCACGGCATCGTCATCTCCAGCGTCGAGGGCACCGACTTCGCCCCCTACGCCACCTTGCTGGGCCCCCAGGCGCTGCGGCGCCCGCACTGGATCCTCACCGACGGCGACGCCGCCGACGGCACGCACCGCCACCAGAAGGAACCGGGCCTGTGGAGGGCCCGGGACCTGGCGCGCATCGCGCACGAGGACGCCCTGTACCAGGAACTCGACCACGGCATCGACGCGATCACAGCCCAGAACCTGCCCGAGCGCGGCGTACGCGTCGGCCGGCAGCATGTGGTGACCGCCGCGACCCAGGTAGGCGTCTATGTCGGCGACCACACGCTGGAACCCGACATCGCTCCATTGCTGCATCCCGAAATGGCCGCGGCCTACTGCGCCTTCCGGCAGCGCGAGAGCAGCCGGTCCGCCTTCCGCGAAGCCCTGGCCCCCTTTGAGGACGGCACCGCAACCGGCCAGCAGCGCGACACCCTGGTGGACAAAATCGAGGCCATCGGCAAGGGACGCTACGCCCAGCGGCTGGCCGCGCACGTCGCCCGCGCGACCGGCCTGCACGGCCGCGTCCTGGAACTGCTCGGCCGCACGGAAGGCCCCATCACCCACGACGACCTGCTGACAATCGAAGGACCGGGAGCCATCCTCGGCCTGCTCGACGATCTCAGCTGTACCTTCCGCGGCCGGCCCCTGTTCCCCGCAGACCCCACCTCCCAAGCCCCAGCCGCAGCAGCGGCCGCCTCCCCGGACCACAGCTGATGACAGCCACCGACCAGCAGATGCCTGCGACCGTGCCGACTCTGCTACCGTCCGCCCTGGCCGCCGAACTGGGCGCGCTGCACCCCGATCAACGCGCCGCCGCCACCCACCGCTCAAACATCGCTGTGCTCGCCGGACCCGGCGCCGGCAAGACCCGTGTTCTCGTCGCCCGCGTCGGATACCTGCTGGCCACCACCAGCCGCCACCGCGGCGTCGCCGCCCTGACCTACACCGAAACAGCCGCGCACGAGGCCACCGTGCGCCTGCACCACCTCGGACTGCACCCGGGCCGGCGCCTGTCCAGCACCACCGTGCACGCCTTCTGCCTGCACCACATCCTGCGCCCCTACGGCCGCCTCATCGGCGACCCGCTTCCCGACGACCTCACCATCCCCGACACATCCGCCTGCACACAGCTGTGGGACACCGCCGCCTACGACTCCGGCCTGGACGTCAACCCGAACAACCGGACCACGCTGGAGCGCCTGCGCCGCCTGATCGCCGCCAGGGAGCCGATCGCCGACTACCCGCGCGAATACGCACGCACCGTCCGCCGCTACGAGCAACTGCTCCGCGACAACGACACCCTCGACTTCGAGGCCATGACCATCCGCGCCCTCGACCTGCTGCGCGAAAGCCGCACCGCACGCGAGCAACTCGTGGCGCGCTTCCCATATTTCGTCGTCGACGAATACCAAGACCTCGGACCCGTCCTGCACGCTCTGGTGATCACCTTGCTGGACGCCGGCGTGGGCATCACCGCCGTCGGCGATCCCGATCAGGTGCTCTACGCCTACCAGGGCGCCAGCCCCCGCTACCTCCAACAGCTCAGCAACCGGCCCGACTTCCGAAAACTGCGCCTGCGGGTCAACTACCGCAGCGGCAGCGCCCTCGTGACCGCCGGCCACGCAGTCCTCGGCGAAGACCGCGGCTACCACGCCGCACCCGGCCGCGACAACGATGGCACCGTCACCATCCTCCACGCCGACGGCGACGAAGACGCACACGCGGCCCGCACCGTCGAAGTCCTCAACAACCGCCTGGCAACCGGCACACCACCAGAAGACATCGCTGTCCTCTACCGCTCCAAAGGCCCCCTGCTCAACGCCCTGACCACCGCGATCCGGGCCGCCCAGATCCCCCTCGACAGCGAAAAGCAGCGCCGCCGGCCCAACGGCCCCCTCGCCGACCTGATCGCTGCCTGCGCCACGCGGCGGCTGACCGGGCCTCTGCCCGGCCCCACCACCGCAGACCTCGCAGCACCGCGCCGCAGAACAGCCGGCATTGCCCCCGCCCGAACCCTTCGCGAGCTGGCCGCAACCTGGCACCGCCAACTCCAGCTCACCCACCACAACGACCCAGCCGACACCCGGCGCACCTTGTCACGACGCCTGGCGTCGCTCCTGGACGCCCCCAACCGCGAAACCCCATCCCACCCGGCAAGGACCTTCCTCACTGCACTGTGGGACACCCTGCGAGTCACCCACCTCGCCGACCACAGCCCCGACCAACGCGACCGCGACACGGCCCAGGCCCTGGCCGATCCCGGCAACCTCACCATGGCCGAACTCGCCGGAGGGCAAATCCCCGGCCACATCGCCCTGACCACCTACCACAGCGCCAAGGGCCGCGAGTTCCGCATCGTCATCCTGCCCGGCCTCGTCGAAGGACTGCTCCCACGCCACTACCCCGGCAAGCCCCCCGCCCCCAAAGAGGTCGCAGATGCCCGCAGAGCCTTCTACGTCGCCCTCACCCGAGCCAAGGACGAAGCCGTCCTCATCGGAGGCAACCGCTACACGATCCCTGCCAACACGTGGTACCCCGCACGCCCACGAGACACCAAGCGGTCCAGATTCGTCGACGAAGTCGAAGCCCAACTGCCGGACACGTCCCACTGACCCACGCCGCATGCCCGAAAACCAGGCGTGCGGGGTCCGACGCCATGGCAGACCATCACCCCGGTGGACCGTGACCAGACCCTCCCTACCTGCCCTCTGGCACCGCCAGCAGCGTCTTCAGCGACGGAGCGAGCTGGCGGAGGAAGTCGACGGTCAGCGCTGCCGTCTTGTTCTCATCCGTCCAACAGGCCCCGCGACCGACCTGGCTGCAGGGCACTTGTACGACGGGTGGACGCACTATGTGGCTCTGATCACCCTTTGGCCGGCCTGCGGCGCGCGGACGGGCCGGCTATCACCCCCTGGCTACATTGATCGCGACCAAGATCTACAGGGGGTATGTGTGAGACCTGCCAGACTGGCTCTGCCTGCCATCGCAAGCGCACTCGCTGTGCTTCTTTCACCGGCGACGGCACTCAGCGCCACTGAGCCCACTGCATCCGACATCAACTACACGGCGACCTATACGCCGTTGGAACAAGTCGATTCACTTGCGGCTGACACCCAGGGCACCGCTGGGTCTGTCGCCCGCGCCTCAAACCCGCGCCCTCCCGGCGGTGGTGACTTCAACTATCACGACGTAACGCACGGGGAGTGCGTACGGCACGGCAACAGTGCGGGCAAGCCCGAGTGGGTCAAGAACCACTTCGCTCTGTGCCGCCGAGGAACGGTTCAGGTCGTCGGCACGGACGTGCGCACCGGTGAGCCCGTCGGCACACTCACCTATGTCGAGACGATCATCGGCTACGCCTACCAGGGCGAGCGGAGCGTCAACTTCGACCAGTACTTCGAGGACATCCAGACCACCGGCACCGTCAAGGACTCGACGACGTTCCTGATCAACCGGTGGAACCAGTCGAGCGGGACCGGGCCCATCCTGCACAAGGGTCAGAAGCACGGGGGCGTCACGCAGATCTCGGGTGGCTTCCGCGGTGAGGTCGGCGCGGCGCAAGAGGACGCCAGCATCAAGAACTGGAAGCGGGAGAGCATGGAGCTGCTCACCTTCGACGAGGACGCAGCGTCAGGTACCGGCCGGGACAAGGTCCACAAGTTCGACTTCGTGCCCGCAACCTTCTTCATTGCCAAGGACAACAAGAACGTCCAGCTGCCCGAGCCCAAGATCAGTGTCCGGTTCGACAGTGCCTCCTACGAGAAGTACAAGAAGGGCAGCATCTTCACTAACACCCGCAACACGTTGACGTACGACCGCAGCAACGCCGCCGTCAACGAGACTGCACAGCACATCTACGACGCCCAGCACCATCCCGAGAACACCGTCCCGGCCAAGGCGGGCAAGAACGTCCCCGGCGCCCCCTCGGCGAAACCGCTGCACCGGATCTTCTACGACACCACCCTGCGCAGGCAGAACCGCGACACGGCTCGGGCGGTCTGCCGGGCAAACTGGCCGAACTACTCCAGTCAGGACAAGGACTGTGATGAGTACCCCTTCGCTACCACCAAGGAAGGGGCCTACAAAGCCCAAGGCAACTTCTCCGCACGAGCGCTGGACAAGACCGATAACCAGAAGGCTGGGTCTCAACTCTCCGCCTGGTACAACGATGCTCGCATCCTCGATGGGGACGCCTTCTATGTGCAGGTGAAGTAGTTCGGGTAGGCGGGGTGGTTCCGTGAGGGCCGCCCCGCCTGACTGCTTAACGCCACAATTGGATCACGAACCGTTCGAAGAGCCGATATGCCTCAAGCTCTTCTTCCGGATCCTCTTCCTGGGGCCCCACCCACACCCGCACCTGATATGGCCCCGCATCCGCCAGCTCGTACTCGTCCCCGGCGGGCTCACGCATCAGGTTGACCAGCTGGACCTGTTCAGAATCGAAGCTGACGGAGGCCGGTTCCCCCATACTCCGGAACGCGTCCCCGGGCGATGCGTCCGGCGTCGAGTCCCACAGCTCCACTCTCACCCGCGCCATCTGGTCTTCGAGCACCGATGCGACCACGACAGAGCCTTCGTGGACTAGAAACGACGCGTTTTCCGGGATCCGGGAGAACGGATCCTCGATCTCAGGGTCGGTGTCGATCAACGCGAACAGGTGCCGTTCCATAAGCACCGTCGCGCCAAAGGAACCAGCCAGCCCCACCTCGTACCTCCCGCCACTATGCGCAAGGGCAGTCTGCCAAGCACATGACGGATCAGCCAAACGACGGGGTGCTGAGAACGCGCAGACCAACGCGGCGCCGGGCTTCAGTGCTGTGGGCGCGCGCCTGGCCGATCCCCGTGCGTCTCGTGGCGCCGCAGCCCAATTACTCGTGTGCCGCTTCGTATTGCTCAATCACGGGTCGACCGGTGACGGACCGGTGTCGGCCCCCCTCTTTTTCTTTCGCACGGATGTGGGAGCCGTCCACGCAGGCTCTGGACCAGTCGAGCTGGCCAGCCGCGTTTAGTTCGGCGAGCAGGATGCGGTGCAACTGGTCGATTGTGCCCAGTCCCAGGTGGTGGCGCGAGGCTGGGCGCCGATTTCGGACATGAACGAGTCGGTACCGTCCGCCGGAACCGGGTTCTGCTTGGAGGCCAGCTCGGGCGCGCACACCTGCCAGTACAGGGTCCGGGTGCCGTATGGGGCGATGCCCGCGTCCTGCGTGAGCGTCTTGAGCGGGCCGTCCACGTCGTCGGGGTACTCGCCGTCTGCGTGCTTGGGCGTGTACGAGGTCTGGAACTTCTGGGTGATGGAGATGACTGCGGTGTCGGAGCGGTTCTCGTAGACGGTCATGACGTTCACGCACTTGTTCGTCGCGTCGCCGTCGTGCCATTCGGTCAGGGCGACTGATCCCAGCGGGGCGCGGGCCGGGGTTGGCGCGGGCGCCGAGGAGGCGGCCGGTGTGGGGATGGCCGAAGTGCGGCTGGCTACAGGCGTGGATGCCGCGGGGAGGGTGGGCGTCATGATCTGGGTGACCGTGACGGTGGGGGCTGCTGCAGCGGGCTGCGGTGTATGGCTACAGCCGGTGCCCAGGAGTGCGGCCGCGCAGGCGGCCGTGGCAGGAAGGAACCGGCGCGTCATGTCTGCCTTTCACGTTCAGCGAGAAGACTGCGGCAGGCTGCTGCTCGGCCGGTTCCTGTGGGGGACGAAAGCGGGGGTTGCCGCCTGACGTTCGGTACGACGGGGAGCATAGCGGCGGGTACGGCTGCTCCCGCGGCCGTACCTCACCGCGTACCGCCGCCGTTTGCGGAGGGTGACACAGGCGGCGCGGGTCTGCGCCGAGGCCCGAGGCGGCTTGGCCGCGTCAGGGGTCCCGGACCGATGGTGGTCTACCGTGCCAGTGTCACGGTGATCGGCACGTCCGGACACCGGTCCAGCACCTCGGCAAGAGCGGCCAGCTCGGTGGTGTCGACGCTGAGGGTCCACCGTGTCTTGTCGGCGATCCAGTCCGTGACGTACCGGCAGCGGTAGCCCTCGGCCGGAGGGAGCCATGTACTCGGGTCCTGGTCGGCTTTGCTGCGGTTACTGGCCGCGGACACGGCGATGAGTGCGCGGTCGTCACCGAGGTCGTTGGCGTAGGCTTCCCGCTCCTGCGCCGTCCACTGGCTTGCTCCGGAGTCCCAAGCTTCAGCGAGGGGCACCAGGTGGTCGATGTCAGCGCCGCGCGGGCCCTGGATGTAGCGATCGTCGTACGGCGAGTACCACTCTCCTCCGGTCAAGGTGCAGTTGGCCCCCTGCACCGGAGCGATCACGGCCTCGGATTTCAAGACTTCCTGACGGGTGTTGCAGCCGTTGCGGTCGGCGTCGATCCAGTGGCGGAACTTGGTCCGCTGGTAGCCGGTGCGGTCCTCGTCATGGACCGCAAGCGCAGCCAAGGCGTCACGGACGGGCAAGGTGACGCTCTCGCCAGGAGAGGTCGGCACGATGGCGGCATGCGCGGGGGCGGGAGCGAGCAGCGCGAGGAGAGCAGCAGCCATGACGGCAGGACGGAGGAGGTGCACGGTGAGTCCCTTCGGAGAGCACGAACGGGTCGTGATCTTCGTAGTGGCCTTTGGGGCGGATCGCCCGCAGCTGAGAAGAAAGATCAGCCGCGTGAGCGATAAGTAGGACCGGGCTGCCTTTCCTTCTCCGTGTGAGTACAGGCGGGGTGCTGTGGCCAACCGTGGTGCCCGAAGCGGCAGTTCGCATGCTCAGTCGCGGCGCAGGAGCGGAACCGGCGTACTGAAACGGGCGTCACGCCCTGAGGTCTTCACGACTGCTGCGCTTTACCGGCAGGGGCTCAACCCGTATGGCACCGACTTGCCCATAATTACGCTTTGTCGCTAACTTGTTGCGCACTGTGACGAACGTGTTGGTGCACTCTGCGGCCGGACAGCTCTCCGGCTACCTCTACCAGTGCGACCGGGCCCTGATCGAGCTGGCCCGTACCTGGTTCAAGAACCCCCAGGCCGAGCTGCGCATGGAGTGCCTCGACGACATCGTCATCCGCCACGAGGGCCGGCCCACCGAGTGCGTGCAGGTCAAACGGCACAAGGGCGAGGGAGAGTTGTCCCCGACGGGAGCCGACCTGTGGCGCACGCTCAACGGCTGGTGCGACGTGGTGGCCGCCGTCGGCGAGGGCCCCCTTCCCCTGCTGCGCCTGGTCACCACCCAGCGCGTGGGACCCGACAACCCTCTGGCCGTGCTGTGCCACAGCGGGGCAGAACGCGATACCACCGGTGTACAGCGGCTGCTCGAATCCATCGCCGCCGACCCCAACGCGGCTGCCACCACCGCCAGCTGGCGGGCACGATTCCTGCAGACCGCCCCGGCCCAACGCGCCAGCCTGGTCGGCGCGATCGTGCTGGACGACCAGGCGCCCCAGCCCGCCCGCGCTGACGCCGACCTGCAGGAAGTCCTCGGTATCTGGAAGGACGACACCGACCACGTCACGGCCATGCTGGAGCAGGTGCGCGGCTGGTGGGCCACCACCACACGGCAGATGCTCGACCCCGCCGACCCGCGCCGCGTGTCCGTCTGCGCCGCTGAACTGCGTGCGGTCGTCGACCATCTGCAAAGCAGCTACGGGCCCGGACGGCTGCCCCTCAACAGCCGGCTGGAGGAACTGACCGAGAACGAGATCGCCCGGTACGCCGACCGCGTCTTCGTCGCCCAGCTCACCCTCATCGGCGCGGGCTCCGAAACACAGCACCACCACATCCACGAGTACCACCACGCGGCCCTGCACCGCTCACGCTGGCTGCACTACCACTACGTCACCGAAGACGAACTGGCCGCATTCGAAACGGACATCCGGCAAGAGCACCAGGCCGTCGCCTCCGGCCTGCGCGACGCCCACCGCCTGGGACGTTGCGAGGAGGACGCCGAGGGAGTCGGCCGGAAGATCCTCACCGCTTCCGAACAGGCCGTAGTCGGCCTGGCCCTGCGGCAGATCGACAAACGCTGGATCGCCCGCGGCACCCTGCAGGCCCTGGCCAACCTCGCCCTGACCGACACCCGGCCGGTGGGCTGGCACCCCGACTTCAAAACACTTCTGACCGCCCTCGCCGGTCCTTCAAGGGCTGATGTCCCATGACCACCGCTTCCGTCCCCCGCTCCCTTCTGCCCGAAGCAGCTGCCCTCTTCAACCCGGCGTTCGGCGCCTACCTGCTGGCCGCGGCCGCAGGAGCCCACCACCGCGCAGGCAACACGCCGCTGCCCTACCTGAGCAGCTTCCTCGTCCTGCCCCTTGTGCTGCCGCCCGACTCCCGCACCGCCCTGCCGCGCGACACCCGCACCTCCCTCACCGCCTGGCTGGCCCGAAACCCCCAGCTGCGCGCCTCCTATCCCACCCGCGCCGCCGCCCTGACCGCCTACACCCGCACATGCCACCGCTTCGCCCTGCGCCAGGGCACCTACGGCGTCGATTCCACGGGAATCGTGCTCGAGCGCCGCCTGCCGTCCCTGCCGCGTACCGGCCGGCATGACGAGACGGCACAGTGCACCACTGCAGCCGCGCTGGTCGGCCGCTGGCTTGCGGCCACGCCGACGGCGACCGCCTTCACCCTCCTCGGCGTCACGCCGTAACCCGCCCCACGACCGAAGCGATCCCCATGCACCTGCTCGCCCTGGCCCTTTACCACCGCGACGGCCGCTCCATCCCCCGCGTCCTGCCCTTCAAGCCCGGAGAACTCAACATCGTCACAGGCTGGTCGAAGACCGGGAAGACCACCCTGGTCGACATCGTCGACCACTGCCTGGGACGACGCCGCACCCCCTTGCCCCAGGGGCTCATCACCGACACCGTCGGCTGGTTCGCCCTGCTGATCCAGACCGGCACCAGCCGGGTATTCGTCGCCCGCCGCCACCCCCGCACCGGCTCCACCAGCGACGCGATGCTCGTCTTCGGCGACCACCGCCTGGACGTTCCCGCCGCCGACCAGCTCCGGGTCAACTCCAACACAGAGTCGATCCGCTCAGAAATCAGCGGCCGCCTCGGCATCGAGGACCACCTCATCCACTCGCCCGACGGCTCCACGTACAACGTCCATCTCGGCCACGCCCTGCCACTGTGCCTGCAACGGCAGACCGAGATCGCCGACTCCGGGCGCCTCTTCCACCGGCAGGCCGACCACGAGGTCTTCACCGCCCTCAAAAACGGCCTGCCCTACTTCCTCGGTGCGGCAGGACCCGAACAAGGCGCCCGCAAACAGCAGCTCTTGACCACCACCCGCCGCCTTGCCGCCCTGCGCCGCACCTTCGACCAAGCCAGCCATCACGCCAGCACCTCCACCACCGTCCGCACGGCACTGGCGCGCCTGGCCCACCAAGCCGGACTCATCGCCGAACTCCCCACCCCACTGCAGCCGGCCGAACTCGAAACCCTCCTGCACACCGCACTCGAGACCCCAACCCACATCCCCACCCCCCGCGCCGAGCCCGTACTAGCCGACCGCCTGTCCGCCGAACGCCGCACCCTCACCCACGACCTGGGCGAGGTCGACGACGCCCTGCGCCTGCTGGACCTGTGGGCACAGCAAACCGTGGACCTGACCGGCCAGCTCCACACCCAACGCAGCCGCCTCACCCCGCTGGGCCTGCTGGCCACCCGCGACGACGGCCACGACACCTGCCCGCTGTGCACCCAGGCACTGCCCGAAGCTGATCCGGCCATCAACGCCCTGGCCCAACTCGCCCGCGAACTCGAACAAGAACTCACCGACCTCGACGCCCTCGCCCCCGCACGAGAACAGCGCCGCCGCACACTCACCGCCGAACGAGAACAACTCGTCCGTCGCGTCAGGGAGAACGCCGTCGCCGAACAAGCCTTGCGCGACAACAACCGCGCCCTGCGTCGAGCCCAGGATCAGCGAGAACAGCAGGCCCTCGTCCGGGGCAGGATCCTGCAAGCCCTGCAACAGCCCGCCGCCGACGACACCGTCGACCTCTCCGCGCTCCGCCGCGAGATCACCCGGCTGGAAGAGCTCCGACGAGACCTCCAGCACCACGTCGACCAGGACGACATCGCGGCCGAGACCGAAATCCGGCTGGGAGACGTCGCCCGCAACATGACCGCCTGGGCCCGCGAGCTCGGCCTCGAACACGCCGACACGGCCGACGACGTCCGCATCAGCCCGACCACCCTCAACGTGGTCGTCCGCACCTCAGGCAGACGCATCCCCCTGGACCAGATCGGCAGCGCCGACAACTGGATCGGATACCACCTCGTCGCCCACCTCGCACTGCACCTCTACTTCGTCGAACACCAGCGCCCGGTGCCGCACTTCATCATGTTCGACCAGCCCAGCCAGGCATTCTTCCCCGAAGAACACGTACACGACGCCGCCCCCCTCGAAGACGCCGACTGGCAGGCCGTCCGCGCCTACTACCGCCTCATGCACGAGGTCGTCACCCAGGCCGAAGGCCGCCTTCAAGTCATCGCCACCGACCATGCACACCTTGCCTCCACCTCATGGTTCCGCGCCGCCATCGTGGCCAACTGGCGCGACGGAGACGCCCTCATCCAGGCCGACTGGCTTGCCCACTGACCCCTCCGGACGGGCCCCAGCACAGGCCGCCAGCGGCAGCCCCGGCGAGAGGCGGTTCACCAGGCAGGCGCTTCGGGACCCGGCCCGCCGCAAACGCGAGCAGGGCTCTCGCGGCCGCAAGCGAGGACGCTGCGGCTCAGCACCGCGGATTCTCCCGGCGCCGGATCGAGCGGAAGCGGGCGCGGACAATACCAGCCCTTCCTTGGCGTTCGACGGGAGTTGGCAACCTCACCGAGGCCGCTGCACGCTTCGTGTTTCCTCTAGTCAGCCCGAGCGCGGCCGTGACCCTGCACGCCGCACACAGCGGACCGTGCGGCACAGTCGGCTCCGGCTGGATGCCCGCGTCTTGCACGCCTGACCCGTGAGGAAACGACACATGAAGTGCCCGCTGATACGGCCCCGCGCGATCCCGGCGAGCATGCTCTCCATGCCGCTTGCAGGCGAATCCGCAGCGGGCCACCACCGTCGCCACCCGGGCGGAGAAGCGGAGGCGATCGCATGACGCTCCCCGCCAACCCCGACGAGCTAATACCCGGCGTGCTTGTCTCCGAGGACCGGGCTGCAGCGGCTCTCGACGCTCTGGTCGCCAAGCACCGCCTGGAGATCGAGGAATGGGACTTTACCCAGCTCGACAGCGACATCGGCGACCACATCCTGGCCATCCACTACTCCAGGGACGACAGGACCATCGCCGTTGCCGTAAATCAAGATCCCCACCTGCGGCTTCAGGCCGTTCGCCGGATCCTCCTCGAAATGGGGGAGCGGCCATGACCACCGTCACGCGCCGCCGGCTCAGCCTCGTGCCCGTCCGGGTGCGCTGCGGCACCGCCCGGCCCGACAAACCCATCACGCTCCGCCACAGCGCAGCCGGGGCCACCGTCGAGTACGACCCCGAGCGGACAACTCTGGATACGGTCACCACCCTCACCCGGGTGCGGCTGCGCATGGAGGGATACACCCTCGGCGAGATCCTCCTCGAAGACCACGACCCGCAGCTGACTGCCCTGTACCGGGCCTGCTCCCGGCTCCACCTGGACGTGGAGCACACCAGGTGGCCGCGGATCACCGAACCGACCGTCGTCGATCGCGAAGGCGACTGGTCCTATCTGGTGCCCGAGCAGTGGGACCTTGCCGACGCACTGGAACGGCTGCCCGCCGCCTTCGCGGCTGCCCGGCCGGACATCGCGCGCGAGTTGGAGCGGCTCGAAGAGGCCAAGTGCACCACCCGTCCTACTTCGGAGTCCCCCGAGGACCCGGCAGCCTGCACGCGGTACGGCTCACGGACGGTGACTTCATCGACTTCTCCTACTGACCTCTTGTTCACCCCCGCCACTGCCACCCGCCGTGCACCGGCGTGGAGCCCCGGTGACCACGGATAATCGGGCCATGGACCTGGGAAAGCCACAACCGATCGAGCCCGGTGTGGTGCTGCGCAACCGCTACCGCAGCCGTCTGCCTGCGCGGCTGGAAGACCTGGCGGGACCGACCAGCGGCACGGTCGACCTGCCGCTGCACGTGGTCTGGTCGGGCCTCAGCAGCTTTTCCCTGGAACAGCCGAAGGTACGAATGGGCCTGTATCGGGTAGTGCTCACCGAAGGTCAGCGCGAGGACCTGGTCTCTTTCCTCAACAAGGATTTGCTGGTCGTGCAGTGGCCGGTGCTGAGGCGACTGGTCAGCCGACACCTTTGTGAGGTTTGGGAAGAAGCCTTTCCCGAGCTCGCAGAACGCGGTACCGACTACAGCACCTGAACTCGGTGGGAGCCGTTCCAGCCACGGTTGAAGCGTGCTTCTGCTTCGCTGGGGTTGATGTGGTCGATCCGAGCCTGGCGACGGCCCAGACCGTTCGGTGAAAGCCCACGCTAGGACAGCCCTGCTCCCAGATGTAGACCCGGTCGTGCCAGGGCACCATCAGGCTTTGCGGCACTTGCGGGTGGTGTTCACCAGCGTCTTCGGCAAGCGGGCTCGGGGCCCCACGACCGGATGTTCAAGCCGGGCAGGTACGCGTGCAGGTTGGTGGTGGGGGGGGGCGGTGATCCTCTGCGGAGTATACGACCAGCGCGTTCCGCCTCCTCGGGGGAAACTGGGAGCCGTCGGCCTGCGGCAGGGTGCCAACGTGCCGGTCGCTGACTGAAGTTGCCTGGCCGGTCCGCCCGCCTGCGGCTCATGCCGCATCTGGGCCTGGAACGCGAGGTGCGCGCCGTAGGGCCAGTGTGCCCGCTCGTTGTTGGCGAGGTCCTTGCCGTACGGCAGAAAGTGCAGGCCAGTGCGATTGTCAGTGGCTGCCGTTAACGTCGCTCGCGTGCCTCGTGCCTCACACCGCATTCCCGTTCGGAAAACAAGGTCCATTTGCTGTAGCCCTGACGGGCGGCGCGGTTTCTTCATGCCGAAGGCGCTCTCTGCGCTATTGGGGGAGAAGAGTCCTGGAGTCCCGGAGTTCACTGGGCGAACAGAAAAACGATTATCGGGCGGGAGTTGATTCCTCCCTGCCTGATTCCGTCGCGCGCCGGCGGCCTGGCATCGCGATGCCGAGCCGTCAACTCGGGCTGCCTGTATGCAAGTTTCTGCTGCTCACGAGGGCGATCGCCGCGCCGACGGTACCCCTTGTGGGGGACACCGCGGCACCCGCCGGGACGGTTACGATCCTCCTAACCCACCCCCATGCAATTGCATATGGGATCCCGTTTCCCGTGGCAAGCAATGCAGTGGTCCGTGTGCGGGGGCCCAGAAGGGACTCGCTCGGTGGGAAGCGCATCGAGCGAAAGCGATGGTGACATCGGTGCATTACCGCAACGGAATTCAAGCCAGTGAGATTCAGGGCGTCGCCTGGATCAGGAGCGCCTACAGCAATGCCACCGGCGGCAACTGTGTTGAAGTGGCGGCCCTGCCCGACGGGGGAGCGGCGCTGCGCAACTCCCGCGATCCGCAGGGCCCGGCACTCGTGTACACGCGTGAGGAGATCACGGCGTTCGTGGCGGGCGCCAAGGACGGCGAGTTTGATGATCTGACCGGCTGAAAGAGCTGAGGGCAACCGTCGGACATGCAGACTCGAAGTCTGCGAAACTGGCGCCGGTCCAAGGCTGTTTCGCAGGGGGGCTTGTGCATGTTCGACGGTTCCGCGGCGCGTGAGGAGACCGTTGCGCCTGTCATTGAGGTCGTGGGGCAGAACGCCAGACCGGAGATCGCTGCCCGCCTGCTGGGCGAGGCGCTGCGGCAGGCCCGCAAGGAGCGCCATCTGCCGCTGCGGGACGTCGCTCCGGTCATCCGCGGCTCGGTGTCCAAACTCAGCCGCCTGGAACGCGGCGAGAGCCCGCCGAAGGACCGCGACGTTCACGATCTGATGGCGTTCTACCAACTGTCGGGCGAACGCGCCCACGAGATCGAGGGCCTGCTGCAGCAGGCCAAGGACAATGCCTGGTGGCAGCAGTACGGCGACGTCACGCCCAACTGGCTCAAGCGTTTGATCGGTCTGGAATCCGGCGCCACCCGCATCTACTGCTATGAGAACCACGTGGTTCCCGGACTGCTGCAGACCTCCGACTACACGCGCGCCCTGGTGTCCAACGGGCTGCCCGGCGCCAGCCGGGAGGACGTGGAGCGCCGGGTGAGGCTGCGTCTGGAGCGTCAGCGTGTCGTGCGCGGGTCTCACCGCCCCGACATCATTGCGATGCTCGACGAGGGAATCCTGCTGCGGCCTGTCGGCGGGCCTGCGGTGATGAGCAGGCAGCTCAGCCATCTCATCGAGCTCTCGTGCCGGGAGGGCATCAACATCCGCATCCTTCCCTTCGAGTGCAGTGCGAGTGTCGCCCCGAGCTATCCCATCACCCATCTGACGTTCGGGGACGGCGGGCCTTCCGAGCTCGTCTATGTGGAGCTCATCGACAGCGCGATGTATCTCAGCAGGGGGGCGGAGGTTGAGCAGTACCGGCAGGTCCTGCTCAACCTTCTGGGTGCGTCGGCGCGGATGAAGGACAGCAGGGCGCGGCTGGAGGAGGCGCGCGACCGTTACGCGGCCCAGGCCACAACCGTCGTGTGAGGCGGTCCGGCCGCGGTCATAGGCGGGCGACGCCGCCCCACTCGACCCACTCCTCGTCCCGGGGCCGGGCCACGACCTCGCTGTCCGGCCGCCAGTCGGTGACATTGACCAGCCCGGGCTTGAGGATCTCCATGTCCCCGAAGTAGGCCTGTACTTCGCTCTCCTGGCGGACGCGGCCCCAGGAGCCGTGGGTGGCCACGCGCATCAGTTCCGTCACCTGTTCACGCACCTCGGTGCGGCTGCTGACGAGCTGGCAGACCACCAGGAAACTACCGGCGGGCAGCTGGCGGGCGACGTGGCTCACCAGCTCCCCCGGACGGTCCTCGTCGGGCAGGCAGTGCAGCACCGACACGAAGAGTGCCGCGATCGGCTGGTTGAAGTCGATCAGTTCCCGCACCTCGGGATGGCCGAAGATCGAGTCCGTGTGCCGCATGTCGGCCTGCAGGACAAGGGTGTTGTCGTTCTCCTCCAGGGTGGCACGGCCGTGGGCGAGCACGCTCGGGTCGTTGTCGACGTACACCACCCGGGCCCCTGGGTGGATCCGCTGTGCGATCTGGTGCACGTTGTCCTGGGTCGGCAGCCCTGAGCCGTGATCGATGAACTGCCGGATCCCGTAGTCTGCGGCCAGGACCCGGACGACTCTCCTGAGAAATGCGCGGTTGTTCCGGGCGAGGATCCGGCTGCTGGGGGCGATTTCCAGAAGTTTCTCGCATTCCCGCCGGTCGGCGGCGTAGTTCTCCACCCCGCCCAGCAGCCAGTCGTACATACGTGCCACGCTTGGTGTGCCCACGTCAATTCCGGCTGTTTCTGAATTCCCCGCCGTACGTGCCATGAGACCCCCAAGCTCTCTGCCGCATTCAATGGCCCATGTTAGAGGCGTCGTTGGCGGGCTTCCAAGTGCACGATGACAATCGGAGACAGAGAACAAAAAACCGCAGGGGCGGGAGAGAAAAACGCGCCGGTGCGCTCCTGGGCGCACCGGCGCTCGGCCGGCTGAACGGTCACGCCGGTACCCGGTGATGTCGCAAAGACCCGGGATCGAACGGCCTGGCGAAGCGGCCTACGGCGAGTCCTGCGTGGCGGTGCGGCACCGTGGACAGCCCAACTGCCGTGACGACGCGGCGCCGTGCAGGTCGACGGATGCCTGGCGGACCGCCTGCCACAGCGGTTCGATGTCCTCGATCCGCCCGCCCAGCGCGCGCACCAGGCGGGCCGTGACAGGCCAGGGAGGGGTGTGGCGGCCGGCCAGCACCTCTGTCAGACACTCGGGTGGCAACAGCGCCTGGCTGCTGAGGTCGCTCAATGTCGGGGACCCGACGGCCAGGTGCAGACCGCGCAGGGCGGCCGCCAGGTATCCGGCGGCACCCTCTGCGGGCAGGCGGGGAGGGCGCACCGTTGTGGAGGCACTCTCCCACAGGACCCGCAGATCCTCCGGGCTGCCGGTGAACACGCACACCAGCGTGTACAGCTCCGGCCACGACGGAATGCACGCCCCCTCCAGAACCCGCGCGAGATGGGGCACCGGAAGGCCGGCCCGCTCCGCGGCCTCGTCGACCGACACGCCTGAGCGGACCTGCAAGTACGCCACTGCGTCCGCCAGGCGCTGCACCGCCCCACGCTGGTCGGCGGTCTGCAGCGGGGGGAACAGTGCCCGAAGAGCGGGAGTGTCCCAGCGGGCGCTGGCCTGCGCCGCGGTCACACCCGCAGCCGCCCCGACGTCATCCCACCCGGCACCTGCCTGCCGGGTCTCGTGCACCGCGGCCGCAGCGCAGCGTCCCGCCTGCCGCAGGACGCTGTCGATCAGTCCCAACCGGGCCTCGAGCGGCAACCGCAGACGCTCGGCTACCACGAGCCGGCCGGCCAGGGAGGTCAGATCCCGCGCCATCCGGATCCCGCTGGGCACCGCAAGGGGCTGCCCCCGCTGGGCGTTGCGTGCACGCTGGGCTCGTCTGCGGCACGCGGCGTCACAGTAATCCCGTCGCCGTCCGCGCCCTTCGCGAGGGCGCAGCGGCTTCCCGCAGAAACCGCACTGCTTGCGCTGAACTGCCGTTCGCACCTTGGCCTTTCCATCCCTCCAAGTGAAGCCGACCCTGCGGGGGTGTCTGCGGGGCGGGCCCCGCAGACACCCCCGACCGCTTTAGTGCCGCAGGCGCAGGTAACGGACGGAGGACTGGGACGCCAGGCCGCCGGCCAGCAGCAGCCAGCAGCTGCCGCTGCCGCTGACCGCCACCCAGACGACGATGACCACGACGATGACGATGCTCAGCCGCAGGCGCACGTCCAGGGCATCCAGGCATGCGTTTTGTGGAAGCCAGGAGCGCGAAATGGTATTTTCGCGTCTCGGGGGCATGCGCAGCATCCCCCCGGAAAGCCGGACAGTCATGTGGTTATAGCCTTTCCGATCTGATTGTCCGCACAAGGGCCCTGACGGTGTCGCCACACCGTCGGGGCCCGCCTCTGTTTGAGGCGCGCGGCTATTTTTCTGGGAGGAAGCTACCTCCTCATCCCTCCCTGCGTCACGTTAACCCAGAGATCCGGTGATGTGTTGTCACGCAAAAATGCGGAGTCAACTCCTGCGTCTTCCAGGCCTGTTCCCGCCCTCGGAGAAAATGCGTCCGCGTGATGCACCGGGCGTCCAGGAAGCGGTCCGACTCTGCTCATATCGTTCAGATAGAGGCTTCAAATGATCGCGGCTGGACTTTACGGCGGCCCGGTGGACTTCATCGGTCGTCGCCGAACGCCTGATTCGTTCATACTTTCAGGTGCCTCGACCTTGAACGGAAGGCAGTATTCCGGTCATCTGCACGTGCAGATGCAAAAAATGGAGGATCTCTGACACGGACCCGCACGCATCCCCGGCACTCGTTGTCCGAGGTGACCGCCCGCTCAAGGAAACGGACGCCGGCACTCCGCACCGCCCTGTGACGCTCACGCAAAAACATGAGCCTCGAGGGCTCGATCTGATGCGATTCGGCCGATCTTGCTCGCCGCGCCTCCCGCAGCGGCCACAATGAAGCCGCGTCGCGGGGCCAACGATGCAAGTCGGCCTGCGGCCAAGCGCCATCGCGAGTCGGGGGAAGTGAATGGCACCGCGCAGGATCACCGAAACCGAAGCAGTCAGAGCTCTGCTGGAACGGGGCGCGAGGCCCCTGGAACCCTTTCCCGGCACCCAGCGCCCATGGCTGTGCAGGTGCCTGCGGTGCGGACAGGTCAACTCTCCCCGCTACAACGATGTCGTCAACAAGGGGAGCGGCACCTGCCGGGGCGCGTGCCGCTCACAGAAGATTGCCCACAGTCTCATGCACGACGGCATCAAGGCCGCCGCCACCATGGAACAGCACGGCTGGCTGCCGCTGGAGACCTACCCCGGAGCGGGCAAGCCCTGGCAATGCCGGTGCGCTCAATGCGCAGCCGTCAAGACCAAACGGCTCACCCACGTCCGCAACGGACGGGCACGCTGCACCCATTGCGCCAGCCAGCCCCTCAACGCCACAGCCGCCGCCGCCATCATGACCGCAGCCGACTTGACCCCGTTGACGCCCTACCCCGGCCTGCAACTACGCCCCTGGCTCGCCAGATGCCTGCGCTGCGGTCACCTCGGCACCCCCACGCTCGCCTCAATCCGCCTGCGCGGCCACGAATGCTGGGCCTGCCGCGCGACACCCTTTCCGACCCGTCAAGTCCTCGACGAACAACAAGCCGTCGCCTGCATGCTCACCTACGGCCTCGACCCCCTCGCCCCCTACCCGGGACGGACAGACACACCCTGGAAGTCACGATGCACCACCTGTGACACCTATTCGGCTCCTGTTCCCCGGGCCCTGCCCGGCCACCACCGAGGCTGCCAGGTGTGCGCGCAACAGGACATCAGCCCCGGCGAACCCGGCGACCTCTACCTCGTGCTCCACGACGACCTCCGGGCCCTGGGATGGGGAGTGACCCAAGCCGGACGGCGCCCCCTCCATCCCACTCGCCGAGCATGGCGGTTCCTGGCGCGCTGGCACTTCCCCGCCGCCCAGGACGCCTGGGCCTTCAGCCGTCACCTCAAACAGCAGATACGGGGCAACGGCTGCCCCCCAGCCCTCCGAGGAGGTGCAGCCTCCGACCCAGCCTGGGCACAGACAGCCTCCCTGGACCACATCTCCGGCGCCCAAGCAGTTCAGATCGTCGAAGAGCTCGCAGGGCCCGCCTCCTGACCCAGCCCAGGAGACGGCAAACCAGCGGTCGCCCAACGCGCCGGCACCCGGACAAACATGAGTGGCCCCGGCTTCGGCAGGCGGCGTACAGATGCTGGGGTGCACGCCTGTCATCGGTGCCATCGGCCGAAGGAACTGCTCACCTCCTCCTGGCCCACGCCCTTGGAGCCATCGCCTCCTGCGCCGACGGCCTCGTCGGACCGCATCGAACCATCCAGCCCCATCTGGGCGATGCGGACGCCGAGTTGCGTGCGGCTGGCCGCGCCCAGCGTCTCCGAGAGGCGGGCGATATGGGCGCGGCAGGTGCGCACGCTGATGCCGAGCCGCTCCGCGATCACCGCGTCCTGATGTCCCTCAGCCAGCAGCGCCGCGATGGACTTCTCCCGGTGCGTGATGCCCTCGATGCCGGTGTCGGGCAGCGGGGCGGTCAGCGGGATGGCCAGACGCCAGAGGCGTTCGAAGACGGTGGCCAGGTACTCGACCAGGGCCGGGTGGCGCAGCTCCAGGGCGAGGGTGCGGTCCGCGTTCGCGGGGATGAAGGCCACCGTGCGGTCGAAGAGGATGAGGCGGTCGGTCACCTCGTCGAGGGTGCGCGCCTCGGCCGCGTCGCCCATCAGTTCCAGGTAGTTGAGCAGGCCCTGTCCGTGCCGGGCGACGTGCGTGTACAGGTCGCGCATCCTGACGCCCCGGCCCCGCAGGGCGAGCGCCCGGTGCATGCCCTCCGTCAGCTCGTGCTCGGGGCGGATGCCGCCGGGCTGGATGGTGAGGACCTCGGCCGTGCATGCCTCACTCGCCTCGTCCATCGCGGCCCGGATGCGGGAGAGCCCGTCCAGGACCCGGATCGCCGAGCCCTCTCCCGCACCCGCGGACGGCTGCAGGCCGCCGAGACTGGCGTACATCTCGAAGGCGGCCACCGCCGAGCCCACCCGCCGCTGGCTCGCGTCGACCTCGTCGTACACCCCGCGCAGCAACCGGGTCATGACCTCGTGCGGCGACGTCGGGACCAACCAGTCCCCGTCGTCAGGATCGGGATGCAGCAGGGCCAGCTCCAGCAGGCAGGGCACCGCCTCCGCCTCCCGGCGCGGCACACGGCCGCGCCGTACGGCCCGGGCATACACGCGGTCCCCGGCCTCACACAGACGATCGGCACCGTGCGGGTGCTCGCCCGTCTGGCGTTGTGCGGCTGCCCCTCCCGCTCCAGGCCCCCGCGACGCCCGGAGACGGCTGGCCGGGCGATCCTGAACAGCGGCGGATGCGGGCGTGGCCCGGGCTGCTGCCGCAGCCGGTGAATCCTGCGTGAAAGCCGCCTGGGGCCCGGGGACTTCATCACCGGGAGGGCGACGGAGGGAGTCCAGCAGCTGCCGGACCTCCCGGGCTGCCTCAAGACCGTCCTCGCGGCCTTCCTCACCGTGCGCGAGCCGGTGACGCAGCTCGGCGATGCGGCGCACCACGCCTGCCTGATCGACAGAGGTGCGCTCGCTCAGCTGACGGGCCCCGTGGGTACCGAGGGACGACTGCTCCAGCAGCGCATCGAAGTCGTCATCGCGGCTATCCACGCTGTTCACCTTCTTCGTCCCGCTTCGCCTTCATTCTCCATCGGTACAGCAGCCCCTCGATGGCACGGACCGACGTTGCCTCCAGCAGCTCCTTGATCTCTTCGTGCGTATAGCCGTCCAGGACAAGGGCCAGGGCGGCCCGTGTGCGCGGGTCGCTGATGTCCTTCAGGGCGTCCTGCACGCGCTGCCTGCCGAGGACTTCGTCGGCAGCGCTGAGCGGGCTGGCGGGGGACTCGTACACTTCCTGCTGCCGCTGGACGGCCCGGCGGTGCCGCTGCTCGCCCGCCCGGTACCGGCGGAACTCGTTGGGGAAGTCGTACACGCAGGCGCCCATGAAGTAGGTGGTGATGCTGGCACCGCCCTCGAGGGTCCAGCCTCCTTCGACGAGGGCGCGCTGACGGAAGCCGACCAGTGCGCACGCCACGGTCATGGTCGCCAACTCCTCCCGCAGCTCGCTGTTCGAGGCCAGCTCCTCCAGCTCTCGCTCGTGCGGCCTGAGCCCGAGGCCGCGCTCGGCGACCAGCTGGAAGATGAACCCGGAGTGCATCCAGGCGCGCAGCACCGAGATGCCGTAGCGGGCCAGCTTCTCCTCGAACCGGTCGTAGTGCCGCCCCCGGAAGCCGTCCTGGGCCAGCAGACGAATCAGCCTTTGGTCGTTCCTCCTCCGGCCGAGATCGTCCGGCCGCCGGCCAGGATCCTCCCCGGGGTCCACCCGGTCCAGGTCATCTCTCATACCGGCGCGCCCAGTTCATGCTCTGCGGTACAGCCTGCAGGTTGTAAGCCCCGGACGCGCGCGGCCCCCGGCGGCCCACCCACGCCGTCGCCCTGCATGCCCTCCCCTTTCTGGTGATCCAGCGGTCTGCTCTTGTAAGTGCGCTGGGGTAGGGCACCCCACGAAATCTTCCCAAGATCTTTTATAGCGGTGCGCGTGCGGAAAGCGGCCGTGGGGCAGTGCGGTAGGCGCTACATAGGAGCGGGCGCCCGACCGGTCAACACCTGGGAGAAACACGTGAGTTCCGTCCCGCCCCCGCAGCCTCCGCCCGGCCCGTTCCTGCCACTGCACACCGCCCTCGTCCTGCTGGCCGCGGCGGTGATCGGTCTGGTGGTCGCAGGCCTCACCTTCCTGAGCGGCACCCCAGCGGCAGGAGCGGTACTCGCGGGCCTGATCAGCGCCGGCGGCAGCGTGCCTGTGCTGCGAACGCTCATAGGCTGACCCATATAACCACCGCGTACAGCGGCGGCGACCGCGGTGGTTGTCGGCGGACCGTGGAGGCCTTGGCCCGACCGCCAGTGGAGTCGAGACCTTGCCGACCGGCACTGCGGGCTCCACAGGGCCCAGAGGTGCCGTTTCGCCGTCCGTGTGGCGTCACCGTCGCCGAGCGCAGGTGCGGTTACAGCTCCCGTGACGGGACACGCGCCGCCAACTCTGCTGCGAAGCGACGAGCCTGGGCGCCCCAGCCATGATCAGCCGCGCCGAAATGGTGCAGTACATCCAGTAGTTCGTGCGCCTCCGACAGCGTGAACAACGGCAGGCGCGGCTCGGTCAGTTCCGGCATGGTGTATTCGGCATCGAGCAGGTCGTCGTCCATAGACGGCAAACAGAGGGTGAGCGAGTACAGTTACGGCTTGCAATTGCCCTGCCCTGCCCGCCGGACCTGGCCGGTCTGCGGACGGGCTGGTCATGGGCGAGCCCGGCCGTCACGGCAGACACGACACCTCCTCCAGCGGTCCGCGAAGAGGAACCGCACGATGCGGCTCCAGGAGGGGCAGCGGCACACTGCCCGGCACCACCCCCCCTTCCTGCAGTGCCAGCTGGGTTACGGCCGGACCGTATTGCGGTGCGCTATCAGCCACGCCTTCAGCGCACGATGTCCGCCGTCGGCCTTCTCCCCGCCCATGCCGAGCCGTTCACCCGCCGAGGTTGCTCACCCGGCGACCAGCGCGCCGGGTCGCTGGCGAAACTGCGGCTCACCACGGCGGCCGTCTATGGATACAGCACCAGTGGTACCGCCTGCAGCGCCGAACGGTCTCCGCCCAATGCCGCCTGCCGCGCATGTTCAGGGGGAGTTGGGCCTCAGCCGGCGCGTCGGGCAGTGCGGTCGTCCTGTACCGCCTGAGGCGGCTCATATGCCTGTGCCCTCACTGCAGGAGTTTGACGCTCTTTCACTTCTCGCATATCTTACATGCCAAATCAGATATCAGAGCTGGGAAGGAGGAGCGGGGATGCTGTTGACCACTGGGCAGGCTGCGGAAGAGCTCGGATGCGCGATCACCACGTTCCGCCGCCTCATCTCTGCCGGGCTGCTGCCGGGCCTGTCCCGCCGCGGTGTACGCGTCATGGTCCCGCTCGAGGTCGTCCAGGCACTGCAGACGCGGCGGCAGGCGCCGCTCGATCGACTGCCGGTCAGGGAAATCGCCGTCCTGCGGGTGGATGCGGCCCGGCGAACGGAGGAACCAGAGCGCTCCTGGCTCGGCTTCGCCGCTGCCCTCCCGCCCGAGGACTTGCTCAAGGCGTTGCGCGGCTGGTGGCGGTGCGACCCCGCGAGTGTCGCGGCCGGGGGAGTCCTGCCGGTAACGCTCGCGGGCTACGTCGTGGCCGTCCTGACCGGCCTTCAGCGGTGGGAAAGGAACTCCGAGGGCCGTCACGCCTTTCCCGATGCCCGCCTGGCCGGCTACGTCACCGACCTGGCCACCCCGCACGCCCGCCTCACCTCCCACACCGGCGGCGACCGGCAGCTTGCCGAACAGCTGCTGGGCACGCGGCTGGCCTCCCACTCGGGCGGAGCCCTCGCCTACGTTTCCACCCACACCACCGTTGGCTGAACCCGGCCCCGGACAAGGAACGCCCGATGGACGCACAGAGCTACAGCACCGCGCTTGCCGATCTGCGCACCGTGCGGGACCAGATCAAGAAGACCCGGGCCGTGCTGACGAAGCAGGAAGCAGATCGGGACAAGCTGATCGTCCAACTGGCTTCCTACGAGAAGGCGAAGGCCGAGCGGATCGCCCCGGCGGCCGGACTGGGCGTGGCCGACGTCGTCGCCCTCGTCCCGGACCTGGCCCCCGACAGCCTTGCCGCGAACGACGACCCGCAGCCGCCTGCTCCCGAGCCGTCCACAGCCCAGACCGCCCCCGCAGCCGCCGCGCCCCCACCGCAGAAGGCAGCGGCCGCTCCCACGATGACCACCGCTTCCGCGCGATCGGTTCCGCCACCTGCCCCGGCCGAAGCCGCAGCCCCTGATCTGCCTGCAGCACCCGAGGCGCCCCGGAATCTTCCCTCCATCCCGGAGGGCAGCACCGGTGATGCCTGGTTCGCTGACACCTCCGGCCTGGCCTCCACCCGGCCCAACTTCACCCAGCAGGCCCGCTCCACCGTCTTCCTGGACACCACCACCGGCGTCCTGGTCCACCGCAGCCAGACCCACCACCTCGACCTCGCCGGAAGGTCGGCCGCGGATATCCTCACCGCCGTCTTCCACACCGTCCCCGACGGCGTGGAACGCATCTACATCACAGCCGGCGACCCCTGGCACCGCGACACCGGCCGCCACCCCTACCTGCGCGACGCGGTCGCCGCCTGGCTGAACGCGCCCACGCCGGGCTGGCGTACCGACACCGGCCGCGGCCGCGACCGGATGGCCGGGCACTTCGTCCACGCCCGCAACCCCGTCGGCCGCTACCAGCGCGACGGCGGCGAGCAGCATGTCGAAATCCGCTCGGTGGGGGAGTGGTTCGACGTCGACGGCGACGACCCGGCGACCGTGCGCGACGCGTTCGTGCTGCTGTGGCAGGCCCTGCGCCGCCACTGGAGCGACGCCGTCCTCATGGGCTCCCCTTCCCAGACCGGCCGCGACCTGTGGACGCGCACCATCCCCACCCGCGGCCAGTATGCCGACGGCTTCCCCGTGCTGTCGGAGGAACTGCGCGGCCTGCTGCACGCCACCGCCGGCCAAGGCCGCAACGAACTGCTCACCCCGCCCCGCGTCCCGGAGCAGCTGCCCCAACTCGTCGAATACGACCGCACCTTCGCCTACGCCAAGCACACCTGGAAGTCCCCGGTCGGCACCCCCCGCCGCATCACCGCCCACACCTTCGCCACCTGGAGCCAGAAGGAACAGATGCGGGCCCTGTACGGGTGCGGGCACTGGCAGGTCCGCGTGACCGTCCCCGACGCCTGGAATCACGTCGGCCTCCTGCCCGCACCGGCTCCCGGCGACCGCGCCTGGCACTACCCGGCCGAACCCGGCACCACCTTCACCACCTGGGCCGGCGGCCCCGAAATCCACACCGCCCTGACCAACCCCATCACCCCGTGGAAGGTGGAGATCCTCGACGGCATCCTGTGGGAGGACGGCAAGCCCCTGGACGACTGGGCCAAGAAGCTCAAGGAGACCTGGAGCAACCTCTCCGCCCAGGTCCACTTCCAGGGCGATCCCCAGCAGGCGAGGGCCGCCCAGCTCGCCTCCCGCGCTGTGCGCTCCATCCTCCTGTACGGCATCGGCTCCTTCGCCCAGCGCCCCCGCATGGTCACCGGCACCACCCCCCGCACCATGGAGCGCGACGTCCCACCGGACGCCGAAATCATCGGCTTCGACGACGAACTGATCACCTGGCAGAAACCCACCGGCTTCGCCCGCGACCCCAACGCCCACCCCGAATGGGCCGCCGCGATCTGGTCGAGTGCCCGCGCCGCCCTGCTCACCCAGCGCCACCGCGACGACGACACCTACGCCGGAGCCCTGCACACCCCGCCCGGCACGGTGATCGCCTTCCGCACCGACGCCCTCTACCTCACCCAGCCCCACAACTGGCCCTACCACCACCAGCCCGGCGACTACCTGCTGCGCGGACAACTCACCGGCCCCCTGGCGGCGCCCACCACCGAGGAAGAACTCCTCACGCTGCGCAACGCCGGACGTGCCGCTCTCACCACCGGCCAGGAGGCCTGATGCCGCCCCCCGCCCGCCGCAACCGCCCCGGCAGCCCAGGCGAGTTGAACGAAGCGGCCCGCCTCGCCGACCGGCTCCAACAGGCCGGCTACACCAAACGCGACATCGCCCGCATCATCGACCGCGACCCCTCGCTGGTCTCGCAGTTCTACACCAAGAACAAGGGCGCCGCCTTCGTTACCGCCCTGCGTGAAGTCCTCACCGCCATCGAGACCGGCGGCATCACCGACCTGCCCGAGCTGGCCGTCATCGCCGCCCGCCACACCCAACGGCGCACCACCCTCTCCGGCGCCCGCGCCCGGGTCCGTACCAAAGCCCTCCTGATCACCCCCACCGGCTCCGGCACCGGCCGCGTCGGCACCCAGGCCATCGCCTCCGGCTCCGCCCGCCTGCGTCCCCTGATCGCCGAAGCCGCCCGCCAGGGCCTGCGCCTGGCCTTCACCGTCCGCCTGGGCAAGACCGCCTTTGTGCACCCGTCCGGCAGCCGTACCGACTCACCCGGCATCCGCCGCGACGTCATCCAGCGCGCCGACCACACCGAGGAACGCTCCTACGGCTCCGCCCAGACCGGGGGCTTCGACGCCGCTGACTTCGCCCGCCGCGTGGATGCCGCCGGCGGCGACGTCACCGCCGCCGTGCACCAATGGCTCGTGGAGACCGGACGCATCCATCCGGACGCCCACATCATTCACCTCGAAATCCGCACCTGGCGCCCGCGCTGAGGAGGCTCGCCACGCCGCACGATGCAGCCGCACCGACTTTTAGCGTCGGCCAGGGCCGCATGCTTCCCCTTTGATGATGCGACCCTTATTGCACGGCGTGTGTACACGTTTCCGGCGTCGTATTCCTCTCCTTGGTAACCGCACACTGAGCCTTGGGAGGCCAACGCCGTGACACTGCAGTGGAGTTGGGTGATGGTAGGCACCGGAGCTGCGGCCGCCACGGTTGCTGCCGCACGGACCTGCAGTTACCTGCTGAGGCAACACATGCGCGCCCGGGCCACGGCCGTCATGGCGCGTGAACTGTCTATCCGAGGAGCGCGGGCCGAGGTGAGCGACCGGGACAGCACCGCATGGAGTGCCCGCCTGGACGGGCAGGAGCCTCAATGACGCCCCCGCCCGAGGAGGAGTTCGACGCGCTGTTTCGCCAGTGGTACCGGCCCTTGCTGGCACAGGCGATCTTCGTCTCCGGAGGGCGCCGCACCCTGGCCGACGATGCCGTGCAGGAGGCCTTCCTGCAGTGCTGGCAGCGCTGGAACGCCCCGCACCTTGAACCGGTGCGGGCCTGGCCGGCCTGGCTGCGCACTACCGTCGTCCGTGAGGTGTTGCGGCTGCAGAAGGAGGCCGGCTCGGTCGGTTTCGACATGCAGACCCATGATCGAGCCGCGGCAGAAGTGGACTTGGCCTCCTGGATGGATGCGCGCGGCGCCTATCGCACGGTCCTGAAGCGCATCGTTTCCCTCAGTGACAAGCAGCGCGAAGTCATGGGCCGCTGTGCGATTGCCGGGCAGCCGCTCGGGGATGCCGCCAAAGAGATGCACATCGAGGTGGCGACGGCACGCGTGCATCTGCACCGCGCCCGCCAGGCGCTGGAAGTTGTGCGCAGGCAACTGCAGGAGTTGGGTGTCATCCACGCGGGCGAGGGGAGGCAGTGATGGTCGACCACCGGGACGAGGACGATGCTGCCGCAGTGCGCGAAACTCTGATGGCGAGTGAAGGGCCAGTCGGTTCGCTCGTGGCCACGGTCCAGGATGTCGAGTCGGCGCTGGTCAGGGTCAAACAGCGGACGAAGGCGCAGCCCGCCCCGCAGCCTTCCTACCGCCCCGAACCCCCCGCCGATCGCAGCGGGGTTCGGACGCTGTTTATCGAGTTGCGCATGCTGAAGGACGGCAGCGTGGAGTACGCGGATCTGCGCAACAAGCTGGTCCGTATGCACCTGCCGCTCGTCGAGCACCTCGCGCGCCGCTTCCGCAACCGCGGCGAGCCGCTGGATGACCTCACCCAGGTCGCCACCATCGGCCTGATCAAGTCGGTCGACCGCTTCGACCCGGACCGTGGCGTCGAGTTCTCGACGTACGCGACCCCGACGGTCGTCGGCGAGATCAAGCGGCACTTCCGCGACAAGGGCTGGGCGGTGCGAGTGCCGCGGCGGCTGCAGGAGCTGCGCCTCGCGCTCACGACGGCGACCGCCGAGCTCTCGCAGCAGCACGGCCGCTCCCCCACGGTCCACGAGCTCGCCGAGAAGCTGGCCATCTCGGAGGAGGAGGTCCTGGAGGGCCTGGAGTCCGCCAACGCGTACTCCACGCTGTCCCTGGACGTCCCCGACACGGACGACGAGTCCCCGGCCGTGGCGGACACGCTGGGCGCCGAGGACGAAGCCCTGGAGGGCGTCGAGTACCGCGAGTCGCTCAAGCCGCTGCTGGAGGACCTCCCGCCCCGGGAGAAGCGGATCCTGCTGCTGCGCTTCTTCGGCAACATGACCCAGTCGCAGATCGCGCAGGAGGTCGGCATCTCGCAGATGCACGTCTCCCGCCTGCTGGCGCGCACGCTGGCACAGCTGCGGGACAAACTCCGCGTGGAGGAATGAACCGCGCTGCACGGCAGATGCCTTCGACTGTGGCCGTCATCCCGACGGGAGGGGCCGGGCGGCGGAAGCCCGACTTCGTGCGGGGCGTCTCGGCGGGTCCGGGTGGGCTTGTGGTCCCGGCCTGCCAAGACGCCCCGCTGGGTTCAGGCGATGACCGTGTGGAAGAAGAGGACCGCGACCGCGAAGGCGGCTCCGCCAGCGAGGACGCCGCTGGCTGCGCTCATTTCGCCGCTGCCGCAAGCAGCTCACAGCAACGGCAGGTAGGCATGACGCCCTGCGGTGTGTCGTCGCCAAGCAGTGCAACTCCAGTGGGACCCCACCGATCCACAGCCAGACTGACTCCGCCGTTCATCACCACGGCCATGCGGACGTCCTAGTAGTTAGCATCCATCGCACCGTTGTCCGTGCTGGCCGTGGCGCCCCCCAGCATCTGGCGGGAAGCCATGCTTTCGGAGGTCCCGCTGGCCATACGGCAGGTGTCTGAACATCCGCCTGCGGGACTGGCATAGGTGATCGGGAAGACGCCGATCGGAGCGCGGGCCCGGGGGCTGAAGCTGGGTGGTCCATGTGACCGGACAACTTGCCCGGCCGCTCGGCCGGTGAAGGTGGCGGGGTTTCCGTACCCGGCCTTCGCTGCAGGGCGGCGGTCTTCCCAACGGCCCACGATGAACTGGTGACGGTGTGTGAGACAGGCGGGGCCGCCGTGTCCTTCGGTCGTTGTGTTGTCCCGGTAAGGAGCTTGAGAGTTCCGGGGGTACTGAGGACCGGTTCTGACCGTGTTGTGTCCGGTGCTGACCGTTATGCACGTGCAGGGGTGTCGGATACCGCAGCGATGTCATTTACGTACGGTAGTGGTAGGCATTCATTTGAGTGAGCATGTAGCGTCCCCTCAACGCGCGAGTGAGCCCCGGCACGGCGGGATACCAGACCGGGGCTCAACTCAACTCTCTTCTTCGACCAAGGAGTTGGAATGCCCCCTGACCGAATCTCCGTCTTCGGCCGGTCACTAGATCCGAACTGGCCCAAGCGGTTCGACCGTAACATCCCGCAGCAGGGCGCGGTTGAAACCCGTGATCTGCGTGACAGGGAAGTCAACATGCAGGTAGGGGCGTTCATTGCAGCTCCGGTCCTTGGCATCGTGCTGGTCTTGCGGCCCGAGGTGTATGAACTCGCCGCAGCGGCGGTCTGCATGCTGCTGGCCGCAACACGTCGCTCGCACCTGCGCTACCGGCGGCTTCGCACCGCCTGACGAACTGGTGTCCGCCGCCCGGCAGTTGTGGCTGTCCGGGCGGCGGACACCGGGCGTGCGGTGTATGCGCCCGCCGGGTACGGAGAGGCAAAGAACGCGCACTGACGGGTTCTGCCGAATCTCTCCATTTCCGCACCCGGCTGTTCCCGGTAGCACGTCCGCGGAAGGGATGCCCCCTGTCATGACACCGAAAGACCCTGGCCCCGGCTACTGCCTCAACCCCGACTGCGGCAAGCCGATCGGCCGCAGCGCCGGTTCCGGACGGCCGCGCCACTACTGCAACGACGCCTGCGGCCGCGCCTACCGCAGGGCCCGTGAGAAGTCACCCACCCCCGACACGCTCGCTCACAACGCCTTCGCCGACCAGGTCGCCGACGACCTGGCCCGGATAGTCACACACATGCTGCACTTAACCGGAACTCAGCAGCCTCTGGCCGCCCTGAGCCTGATACGCGTCGTGGAAGGCGACCTCGAGGACCTCAAGGCCGCCCTGATTCAGCAGGCACGCGACCAGCGGCAGAAGAACGCCGATATCGCCCAGTGCCTAGGACTGCCCCCGGAACAGCTCACCCGCAAACTCTCCGCGGACGCCGTGCGCCGCCGCATGGACAGCCGCCCGCTGCGCACCCGAACCCGGGTGCGGCTGCCGCGCCAGGCTGCCCCGCCGCCCACATCCGCGCCCCGGACCGTGTCGGCTCCCCGCATTCCCGGCCAGCGCCGTCCGGCCGCCGGCGGGGGAGAGGCGGCCCCGTCCCGGGCCAGAGACCCCGACCGCCACCCGGCCGGCCCGGCCGCCGTGCTCATACGCGCCCTGTCCCAACTGCAGCGCCTCAGCGGCAAGACCCTGCGTGAGCTCGCGAACAACACCGAGGTGTCCGCCTCCTACGTCTCGCGCGTCTTAAGCGGCGAACGCTGCCCCTCATGGAAGGTGGCCCGTCTGCTCACCCTCGCCTGTGGGGGAGACCCGGCGGAGATCCAGCCCTTGTGGGCGGCCGCCCGCGGGCAGGCCCCCACTCAGCGACAGAGCCTGCCGGCCGCCCTGCGCGGGCTGCACCTGGCCGCCGCCCGGCCCCGCACCGAGCAACTCGGCGAGCACACCCGCCTAACCGAACGTGCCATCACCGGCATGTTCCACGGCACCGCCCTGCCTCCCTGGGAAGACGTGGAGGAACTCGCTCACGCCCTCAACGCCGAAGCACAGCCGCTTCGGCCCCTCTGGAACGCCGCATGCGCCGCTCTCGCCGGCCCGCTGCCCTGCACGGCCGGCCCCGTCACCGAGGTGATCGGATGACCACACACGCCACGCGCCAGTCCACCTGCACCCCTGCCGCTCCGGCACGCCTTCCACGCCCCCGCACCAGCCCCCTCCCGCGCGAGCCGACCAGCAGCCTGGCCCCGGCACTGCCGCCCGCCTTCGAGGCATTCTGCGCCCTCAACCGCGACAACTACCTCGACTACGCCCGCGCCCACCTGCCGCCCGAACAGGCCCACCACCTGGTGTGCAGCGTGCTGGGCGAACTCGCGGTCGGCTGGTTGGACATCGTCAGCAATCCCAACCCGCCGGCCAGGGCCTGGAGGCTGCTGCGCACCCGCGTCCAGACCGCCGCCCCTGCCCCGGTCGTGCTCGAGGCCTGTCCCGCGCAGCAGTACGACGCGCTGGTCCTGCACTGCCGGCTCGGCTACAGCAGCGCGGATGCTGCCGCCGTGATGGGTGTGGACGCGAGCAAGGTCCGCTACCTGGTCCTGTCGGCGACAGCAGATCGCCGCCAGGCCGTACGGCACCTCAGCCCCCGGCCCGCAGCCTCCCGCGCAGCCTGACGCGACATGCCTCCTCGCCTGCAGAGGAGTGCCGCGGGCGCTCGTGTGTGGGAGCCCGCCAAGGGGGGCGTTCACTGCTGCAGGATCTGGTGGGTGGGGCTGAACGGGGTGGTTACCCTCGGGGTGTTGTCAGGCGGGCTGCTGTGGGGACTGCTCGCCGGGTGCAGCCGTCGCGGCTGCGTCGGGGGTGGTGTAGAAGACGGACGCGCCCTGCTTGGTGCGCTGGGCCTGATTCTTGGCCACGAGCCCTTCGATCGTCGTGCGTACCACGGTCGTCTTGATGGTGCGCTCGGGGTGCTGCTGTCCCAGTGCGGTGGTGATTTCGGCAGCGGAGCGGGGTTCGCTCTGGCCTGCAAGGTGTTCGCGGACGAGGTCGACGAGTGTGGTTGAGGCTGACGACGTGGCCGGTGTCTTATCGGTGCTCTTCTTACCGGCCCGCTTCCGGTCCGCGGCGGCGGGCTTCTTGTCCTTCGTCTGCTTGGCCGCGCCTGATGCCTTCGCTGCCTTCTTGCGGGCAACAGGCACCGTCGCGACGGGTTCGGCTGCCGGCGCTGCGGGCGCGGGGATGCCGAGGGCCTGCTGGATGTTCACCAGGACGGTGTGGTCGTGCCGCAGGGCAGCCAACTGTGCCTGCAGCCCTTCGATTTCACCGCTGAGGCGTTCTTGCTCCTTGAGATTGCGTTCAAGGTCGCCGGCCACCTGCGTGCTGTACTGCGAGGTCAACTCGGTGGTTTCGGCAGTGGTTTCGGACATGGTGCTCACACCTTTCCTCGGCGCCACGGCCAGCGAGCTCGCGGCGTATGCGAAATCTAACGTGTGTGCTTTTCCGCCTGTGCCATGTGAGCAGGAGCAGTTACTGCCGCACAGTTGTGTTGTAGCGATAGTACGGATGACGCCTGCATTGTTCTCTGCTGCAGGCTGAGACGCAGCAGGCCGAACCTGGTCGCAGGTCAGTGCGCTGGCATGCCTGTGGGGCCGAGAGTGTGCGCGTGATGCGAAGCCGGCTGCCAGTGCACCTCGTCGGTATCCCGTTGATGGTGCCAGGCTGCCAGGGTGCGGCTGGACACGAGCCGGTCGAGAAGCTCTCCGGTCTGCTGGGGTGAGTGTCCGCACAGGCGGGCCACGACGGCCATGTCAGCAGCGGTGCCGGCTGCAGTGGTGTGGGCTGCCAGGACCAGAGCGGTCAGGCGTTCTGCGGGTTTTGCCGCCGCCGGAACGGCAAGCGGGGCGGGCTGCAGGGCCCAGTGGGCGGCGCGCCGGCGGGCGCTGCGGCCCGGTGCTTGGTCCAGTACAGCGCCATCGAGCAGCCGCACCTGCAGGAACGCTGCCCGAGGGTCGGGCAGGTCGAGCCAGCCGTCCTGTGCCAGCTCCTGCCACACCTCGGTACGCCGGTACAAGCGCATGCCGCGCAGCAGGCCGGCAGACAACCGTGCGCAGCCGTGTGTGTTGGCGCGCAGGGCGCATTGCAGGGCCAAGAGCCGGGCGGCGGGAGAGGTGACGCAACCCAGCCCGGAGGCGAGGTAGGTGAGCATCTCCCGTACCCGTTGCGGTTCGTCGCCGTGCAACCGCGGCCGGACGGCGGGCGCGGATACGACCGGCCGGCGAGGGCTGAGCAGGGTGTCGGGTACGACGGCGGTGTGGCTGGTCGCTGCCGCGCAGGCTGCGCAGGTGTCGGCGAGCCGCCAGGTGCGGCCGCTGCGGTCGCGGGTCAAGGCCAGCAGCACCCGCCCGGTACAGCCGCGGTGACGCGGATGCCACACACAGCCCTGCAGCCGGCACTGACAGCTGCGCAGATACGTCGGCAAGGCGTCCGCGCGGGCATGGCTGGCCAGATGTGCCAGGACGGCGGACCGCGCGGAGGACGCCTGGAGGGGAGAGGTGCGGGCGGTACACGAGGGGCAGACAAGTGTGGGGCCGCCCGCCTGCGGACGTAGCTCCACGGTCCAGATGCGCCGCACTGCGGCATGCGCGCCGGCAAGCCTCATCGGCTGGTTGTCCTCCCGTCTGTGAGTGCCGCGATCATCCGTGCTCCGGCCGCACAGGGCCGGGACGGACGCACCGTAGTGCAGATTCCTGCACCGTAAATGTCACCCCCGCACCGGCCAGATAGTGCAGAAGTCTGCACTGACAGGGCAGGGTTCTGCACCGTCGGATGGTGGGGTGACGATCTTGCCGCCCGATCCCGACCTCACAGCGCTGCGCCTGACGCTCGCGCGCCTGCGGGGCGAACGCGGCTGGACCTTCGACGAACTCGCCGAGCGCAGCGGCCTGGCCCGGCGCACCCTCATCGACCTCGAACACGGCCGCACTACCGGCAGCGTCACCACCTGGCACGCCCTCGCCCACGCCTTCGACGTGCCCATCGAGCACCTGCTGGGCCCCCTCTGTGACGACCACACCCCGCCTGGCACGCAGGACTCCTGACCGCATACCGCCTCCCCGGGCGCCAGCCGCAAATCACCCGAACCGACGAGCAGGCACCGAACACCCGACCGCTGAATGTCGCACGTGTTCGACCCCCTTGAGCCGGTCAGGGGACACCACCGCAGCCACGCCACCCCTGACCGCGTGTCGCCTGGCACGGTCCCTGCCATGTGCCCCACGCCCGCCCACGGCCGCCACTGGGACGGCAGCCCCCGCGCTGCCCACTGCCCCCGCCCGCTACGGGTGACCACCGCCAGCCCCAGCCGCCTGCTGCGCGCCGGCCACAGCGGCCGCTGCCGCCACTGCGGCAGCCGCATCGACCTCTACCAGCGCCCCGACCAGCGGCCCATCGCCCTGCACCCCGCCGAACTGACCACCGCCCACGTCCCCGAATCCCGCCGCTGGCACCTCAGCGGCGGCATCGCCTATCCACACGGCGACAACAGCGCCTGGTGCCGCATCCCGCATGCCGTGCTCTGCCCCCACCACACCCCCGCCTGCCGGCCCGGCCCCCGCATCGAGGCGATCCGCCGCCAACTCGCCGTCCGCACCCGCCGCTTGATCGACACCGGGACCTTTACCCCCGCCCCACCCGCCAACCCTCAGCCCGCCTCCCACACCGGCGGACCCGACCGCTCCGTCGTACAGCTGCTGCTGTGCCGCTACCTCGCCCAGGAGCGGCTCGAGGACCTCCGCTGCGTGGCCCAGACCCGCCACCGCAACCGCTGCCCCAACCCGGTCCTTGCCCCTGCTGGCCCGGCCGGGACCTGGAAGCTGCTGCCCACCGGCCCTCAGCGCGGCCAACTCGCCCTGCCCGACGCCCTGATGGCTGTCTACGACCTGGGCCACCTCCCTTATGGCGAACAGCTGCGCTGGCGCGCCCAGCGCTGCCCGGCGCACGCCACCGCTCCCGGCGCCGCCGACATCGCCCTGGCCGGCTGGGAACCCTTCGACCCCCTCCTGCACGCGGCACACATCCACACCCGCCTGCCCCACCCCCCGCCCCGCCGGCACCGAAGGGGATGACCAGTGCCGCACCACGCCCTGGAAATCACGCTGACCCGCCCCCTGTCCCCGGCGGCCCTGCACCGCACCGCCCGCGTGCTGCCGCTCGCCGCCAACCACGACGCCACCCGCCTGATGGCCCTCGTCTCCGCCAAGACGCCCCACCGGGCAGCCCACCGACTGCGCCACCGGCTCGGCACCCGGCTGCCCATCGACGTGATCACGACGCACTACCCCGACGCCGGCCACAACGTACTGCTCAACGTCGCCTTCCCGCCCGTCGTGCACGCCGCCCTCACGGCCCAGGCCTGCCGCGCCAAGCAGACCCCTGAGCGCTTCCTGGAACTGGCCCTTAACCGGGCCCTGGCCCAACACGCCGACCAGGAGACCGACCGCCTTGACCACGCGGTGCGCCAACTGCTGGCCCACACCACCCCCGCCTACCTGCTGGCCGCCGTCGGGCACGCGCTCACCCGGCTCCCCGAGAGGCCCACCCCGTGAACCCGACCGATGAACAGACGGCAGCCGCCGACGCCTTCCAGACCGGCGACCACCTCGCCCTGCAGGCCGGCGCCGGCACCGGCAAGACCACCACCCTCGCCCTCCTCGCCCGCGCCACCACCCGCCGCGGCCGCTACCTCGCCTACAACCGGGCCATCGCCCAGGACGCCCGCACCCGCTTCCCGGACACCGTGCAGTGCAAGACCGCCCACGCGCTCGCCTACGCGGCCGTCGGCCACCGCTACACCCGCCGCCTGAACGCACCCCGCCGCCCGGCCTGGCAGACCGGACAAGCTCTAGGCCTGACCAAAGCCGTCCGCATCGGAGACCGCGAAGTCACCCAGAAAGCACTTTCCAACGCCACCCTGCGCACCGTCACCCGCTTCTGCCACACCGCCGACGAGGCCATCACCCGCCACCACGTACCCCGTCTGCGCGGCCTGGAAGACGCCGACCTCCACGCCCAACTCGCCGCCCACATCGTGCCGTTCGCCCGCAAAGCCTGGGCCGACCTGCAGCACCCGGACGACGGCGCTGCCCGCTTCGACCACGACCACTACCTCAAGATCTGGGCCCTCACCCAGCCGCGCATCCAGGCCGACTTCCTGCTGCTGGACGAGGCCCAGGACACCAACCCCGTCGTCGAACAGATCTTCCTTGCCCAGCGCGACCACGCCCAGCTCGTCATGGTCGGCGACTCCGCCCAGGCCATCTACCACTGGCGCGGCGCCAAAGACGTCATGACCGGCTTCGACGGTGTCCAGCTGACCTTGTCCCAGTCCTTCCGCTTCGGCCCCGACCTCGCCGCCGAGGCCAACCGCTGGCTCCGCCTGGCCGACGCCCCGATCCGCCTCACCGGCACTCCCGCCGTGCCTACCGAACTCGGCCCTGTCACCCAGCCGGACGTCGTGCTGTGCCGCACCAACGTCGGCGCCATGGCCCAGGTCATGACCCTCATGGCCGTCGGCTACCGGGTCGCCCTGGCCGGGGGAGGAGACAGCCTGCAGGCCCTGGCCTTCGCAGCCCGCGACCTGAAGGAAGGCCGCCGCACCCACCACCCCGAACTGATCCTCTTCCCCTGTTGGGGCGACCTACAGGACTACGCCGCCCACGACCCGGCCGGGCGCGACCTGCAGCCACTGGTCAACCTCGTCGATACCCACGGCACCGATGCCATCCTCGCCGCCGTCGCTCAACTCGCCCCCGAGCCGCACGCCCAAGTCACCGTCTCCACCGCCCACAAGGCGAAAGGACGCGAATGGCCCCGCGTGCTCATCGCAGACGACTTCGCCCGCCCCGAGAACAACACTCCTGACGAGCCCACAGACACCGCGACATCACCCGACCCCATCGACGACGCCGAAGCCCGCCTGGCCTACGTAGCTGTCACCCGCACCCGCCAACGCCTCGACCTGGGCGGCCTGTCCTGGATCTACGACCACCCCGACGGCATCCCGCCCGCCTAGAACAACCCCCGCACGGCCGCAGCAAACGGAACGCGTGCCTGCCCTGTACAAGGGCACCATCGGCACACGCGGTGTGATTTACCGCCCCCGCGGGTGAAGCACCCCGACTGGGCGGCCGACAAGGCTCGCTACCGGGCTGGCCGTCGACCCGGCCGAGAGCACCGCGTTCGCCCGGCTGCAATACCGGGCCTCGCGGAGTGGATCACCAAGTACGTCGCGTTCCCGAACTTGATGGTCGACCGGATCACGCCGGCGACCTCCGACGCCGATCGCGCCCACGTGCGCGACGAGCTCCACGTCGACGGCGGCTGGCCAGTTGTGGCCGAGCCGTTGTTCTGCAGTTGGAAGCAGAGGACGTTCCGAGTGGACCGGACAGGGGCCGACCTGGCCTCTCAGGCCATCGCCACGCTGTAGCTCGACTGGACCTCCCCGCGGACGCACTGGTCGGGTAGACGATGCCACGCGGACAGAACGGGATATTCCACTGGTTTCTTGCCTGCTGGAACGGGCTCGCGGGAGCACAGAGAACCAAAGAGGCCGGGGGCGCAGGCCGCGATGAGGTACAACGGACATCGTTGGGGGGAGCAAGACAGACGGCTGCCGTGCGAAGGCTCCTGCACAGTGGGGGAGTTGTCGCGCGTTCAGCAGCCAGGGGGGAGTGGCGGTATGGCGGAGTCCGTACACAGTGCCGCGGCCAGCGCGCTGGGCTACCAGCACCAGACCTGGTGGGCGCTGCTGGAGCTGCTGAGGGCCGATCATGCACGCCCCGACGCGGCGATCTGTCTGGAACTCCATGACGACATCGCATGGGAGGAGGCCGGGTCGGCGACGGAACTCCTGCAGATCAAACACCACCAGAAGAGCGGCCGGCAGCTCACGGACGCGTCCCCCGATGTGTGGTTGACGCTGAAGACCTGGATGGACACGGCAGTGCCCTGCGATGCTGAGGGACCGGCACTGGTGCTCGTCTCCACTCAACAGGCCAGCCCCGGCGGTGCGATGGCCGCGCTCCGCCCCCACATACGGGACGAACAGATGGCCCTGAGCGCGCTGGAGCGGGCCGCCCTGCACCAGGCATCCGGACGCATCCAGCAGGCTCGTGAGCAATTCCTCTCGCTGGGAGCGGCGGACCGGGCCGCGTTCGTCTCACGGATCACAGTGGTCGACGCCTCACCGCACATCGAGGATGTGCCCGCGCTCGTCCGTGCTGAGCTGCGCTGGAGCCTGCCGCCCGGGCGCGAGGATCTCTTCCTGGCCATGGTGTGGCAGTGGTGGGACGAACGGTCCCTGGAACTGCTGCAGCGGCGCAGACGGGCCGTGGACGTCGGAATGGCCCGGGCAGCCATCGCCGACCTGCGCGACCAGTTCACCCGCAGCCGACTCCCCACCGTCGCCACCCGCGAAGAGCGGGACGACGCCACCCTCACCACGGCCTACACCGACAGCCCCTTCGTCCACCAGATGCGATGGGTGGACTATCCACCCGTCAACCTGCGGCACTCGGTCATCGACTACCACCGTGCACAGACCCAGGCCATCCGCTGGATCGCCGAAGACCTCGTCGCCGCGGACGAACTCACCGCCCTCAGCCGCGACCTCGTCGAGGAGTGGGAGACCGAGTTCGAGTGGATGCAGATCGAACTCGCCGCCACGATGGACCAGGCGGCCAGACAACAGGCAGGAGCCAGGCTCCTCAAAGACCTCTCCCAGCGCAACGGCCCCTGCCTTCAGGGCAGATACCACGAGGCATTCTTCGTCCGCGGCCAGCGCCACGAACTCGCGGACACCGGACGGGTGGGGTGGCACCCCGATTTCCGTGACCGCATGCGCACGCTGCAGGCGCACTCATGACCACCCCACCCACCGGGCAGATCCGTGCTCCCGCCGCAGAAACCGCCTGGAACGAACCGGCGGCCCTCGTTGCCGCCATGCTCAACCCGGCACTGATCGCCACCCTCCTGTCCGCCGCCGCCGACGCCTACACACGCCGACAGACATCGGGCATGCCATGGGCGCTGTCCTTCGTCGTCGCCCCCATGACCCTCCACCAGGGCACACGAGACGCCCTGCCCGCCAGCACCCGCAGCCACCTGTCGACCTGGATCAATCACCACCCCGTGCTGCGAGCCGGCTTCCCCCGCCGCGCCAAGGTCCTGGTGGCACCGGTGCGGGCAGGGTTGCGCTTCGCCCTCCGCCATGACGTGCTGGAACTGCACCACGACTCCCTCAAGCCGGCCACCCTGCCGGGCACCACGCCACCCCGGGACACCGAGATGCACGAGATCCTCAAAAGCGCCCGCCTTCTCGGCCGCTGGATGGCCGAGAACGAGACAGCCGCCGTCTTCGCCGGCCTCGGCGTGGGACCGTGATCGCGTGCAACTGCTCGCCCTCGTCCTCTACAACGCCGACGGTGGCCGCCGTGTCGTCGACTTCAGGACCGGCGCACTCAACGTCGTCACCGGCCAGTCCGCCTCAGGCAAGAGCACACTGCTCGACATCTTTGAGTACTGCACAGGCCGCAGAACGGCCACCTTCCCCATCGGTCCCATGACCGACACGGTCTCCTGGTACGCAGCCCTCTTCCAGCTGGACGCCACACGCGCCTTCGCCGCTCGACCGGCCCCCGGGCCCGGCAAGAAGACCGCCGAACAGGCCATGCTGAAATTCGGCTCCCACCTCGAGCCACCGCCCTACACCGACCTCGTACCGAACACCGACCGTCACACGCTGCGCCAGCGACTGGGCCGGTTCATCGGCATCGAGGAAAACCACAGCACCACCACCCGCGAACACGGCCACGCATCCACCGGCGCCCATCTCGGCCATGCAACGCTGCTGTGCCTGCAGAGCCAGAACGAGATCGCCGACAAAAACCACCTCTTCCACCGGCAAAGCGACCGGTACGTCGCCGACGCCCTCAAGCAGACACTGCCCTACTTCCTGGGCGTGGCCCCCCACGACCAGGCGCGCAAGCACGCACAACTCAACGCCGCACGCAGCCGGCTCAAGCAAGCAGAAAAAGACCTCAGACAGGCCCAGGACCCAAACGACACCACCCACATCACCCTTGCCGCGCTCTGGCATGAAGCTCACGCCCTGCACCTGGTCCCGATGCCGGCTCCGCCCGACGATCTCGTCCAGGCCATGCAGATGCTCCAGGACGCCGTCCTCTCACCCGCCACTGAACCGCCCGGCGCGCACGAGGAGGACGAGCGCAAAATCGACCTCGAACGTAGCTGTGCCGACCTGCGTGAGCAGCTCAGGGCCCTCGCGGCAGACCGCCGCCTGCTCCTGGCCGAGACCGCCGCGGCAGACGACTACGCCGCCTCCGCGCGCATTCCGCGAGGCAGGCTGGCGAGCCTCGAGCTCATGCCCCCGCCCGACGGCGACGACGCGAGAACCTGCGTCCTGTGCGGTTCTACCCTGCCCCAACCGGACCCGACAATCGGCACGCTCAGAAGCAGCCTCGACCGCCTCCAGCGGCAGCTGGAGGGCGTCGACGCCATGCGCCCGGCCCGACGCGCCGCTCTCGAAGCCCTCCACCAGCAGACCACCCAACTACGCAGTCGGCTCCGTGCGGCCGAACACGCCCTGCAGGCTCTCGCACAGGCGGACCAAGCCAACGGGCACCTCCCGCACGCGGAGCGCATCGACTTCGCCCGCGGCCGCATCCACGGCATGCTCACCGCTCTGCAGCGCACCACGGGCGCCGACCTGGCCCGGCTCAGCCAAGCACAGGAGACGGCACGGACCGCTGTGGGGGCACTCGAAGCCGAACTCGACCCGGCCACGCAACGCAAGCAGTTTCTCGACCGGCTCGTCCCCGTCAACCAAGACATCACCCGGTGGGCCCGTCAGTTGCAGCTCGAGCGCGGTAACCAAGACGTCCGCCTCAACCCGGACCTGCTGACAGTCGAGTTCGCCACCGACACCAGCAGAGTCCCGCTCTCGAGACTGGGCAGCGGACAAAATTGGGTCGGCTATCACATCCTGGCTCACCTGGCCCTGCACCGTTATTTCGTACGCCAGCGCCGACCGGTACCGCGGATCCTTTTTTTGGACCAGCCCTCACAAGTCTGGTTCCCTCCCATCATCCAAGACGGCGACGACCACAACAACGAAGACAGCCGCGCGGCACAACGGCTGTTCCAACTGATCCACGAGGTCGTCGAGGACCTAGCTCCCGACCTTCAGGTCATCGTTTGTGATCACGTGGACTTCCCGGCGCCCTGGTTCCAGGAGGCTGTCGTGCACCGATGGTGGCACAGCGAAAAACTCGTCCCCGCGCACTGGGCCGACGCAGCAGGTCCCCACAACCGCAAAGCTCGGTGATCCCGGGGCAACCCGCCAGGCGCTCAGACCGTCTGCCCGGGACGCACGTGCCCCCTAAGCCATTTCGGTTGGTGTGCTCTTGCGGCAGTTTGAGGTGGTGACTGTTGCGCTGATTGAGCGGATATGCCGGAAGACCTGTGGGGGCTCTTCCTGCGGGTGGTCCCTCCGGCTCGGCAGGGTGGGGCTCGGCGTCGGCGAGGCGACCGCGAGGAACTGGCAGCGATGATCTTCGTGACCACCTCGGGATGCACGTGGAACCAACTGCCGCCGGGGTTCGGGCTGTCGGGAGTGACCGCGTTCCGCCGGTTCACCGAGTTGTCTCAGGCCAGGGTGTGGTCCAAGTTCCGCGGTCTGGACCTGCACGAGCTGGGCCCCGTGGTGAGCTGGGCTGGTCGCGGTGCGCAGTCGACTCAGTCTGCGGCCGTGCTCTCAATGGGGGCAGCGGACGTGACCGAATCCGACCGACCGCCGCAAGAACGGGTCGAGAAGTTGGGCGGCGGCACAAGCTCTGCCAAGGCCGACGTACGAGTCATGTCGGCAGCCCTGTCGCCGAGTTGCTCCAGCCCCGCCATCGTCTCAATGGCCACGCTGCTCCAAGATGGCCGCCGTCAACTCACGCAGTACGGTCTGGTCGCCCGGGGTGAACGCGCCGATCCGCCTGTCTCTGTCCGGGGCGGCTGATCGTAGGAGCGAGCGGCGTCGAAGACGGCCCTGGAGAGGGGCGCCGTCGCGGCGGCCGATGATTCAGATCGGCTGCACCAGGGTTCCGTTGCGGCCGTGAGCGCAAGACGTGACCCGGTCGGCTCTAGCCAGTCCCGGTCCGCGGCAGCGCCCATTGAGGCGTTCGTTGATCGGTGCCACAAGTCTTGTGAACTTGCCGAGCAGATTGGTGAGCCGGGAGGCCTGTATAATCCATTGGGGTTTCCGTGTCAGCTGCGCCGTCAGCAGCGATTTTTACCCTCCACCTCTAGGGTTTCGAATCGCCTAGCCAGTTCGGCAGTCGAAGTCGCAAGGCGATCGGCGATGTCTTTATCCTGTGCAGAATGCGTGGGCAGCTCCAGTCGCACCGTCCATTCCTCAAGGAGTAGCATGCGGTGCTCCTCTAATCCCTCGAACATCGCAGGCCCGGTCATGCGGCGTGCCCGGGCGGAGTTGCCAGCCATAGCGCTAGGTCGTGAGCCCGGTAAGCGGGGCGGCCGCCTCGCCGGACCGCCTATCTCGTCCCACTCACGGTCGAGATCGTCACCGACCGGCTTCGCCAAGCACGGCTGACCTGGCCCGCCGCGCGGCACCCCCGCCGAACCGCCCAGCCGAACAGCCTCGGACACCGCCCAGCCCAGCAGCAGTCACAGCTCGTCGGGTTAACGGTATGCGAAGAGACCAATCGTGCCTCCATTGGCCGTGCCGGCGCCAGCTACGCTGAGCGCCACTTCGAAATTTACTCGAAGGGGGCGCAACATGACCTTGGCCCAAAAACGCGCGGCAAGAACTGTGACGGGTCAAGCCGACCCCGGGGCCTGCACCAAGTGGAAGAAGTTCTACCGACCATCACGACCTGATAATTCGCAAGGGCATCTAGTTGCACGACGGATAACGGGGTACGCGGGCTGGTTTGCGACGATCAAGCGCATATAAATCCTGACTTGGCCATTAGTAATATGACACGTTCCAAATGATCTCTTCCTCGTAGATGACGGGCTGCTTCCGAGGGTGGGAAACACTGATGAATGGAGGTGGCCGGTTGTGTCCACCTTTATGAATGCCGTCCCTGCCGCTGTGGAGGGGGAGGCGATCTGGAACGCTGGGAAGCCCTCGAACCTGCGTATGGCCCGGCGCCTGCGAAGTGTCAGCATCACCGCACCCGCGAGGCCTCGGTCGGTTGGTCTCCTCAGAAGGCGAGCTTGCGTGCTCTTCTCTGAATGGGCGATGAGTGTCGATGAGCAAAGCACGGCAGCGTTGGTGATCAGTGAGTTGCTCACCAACGCTGTGCAGCACGGACGTGACGAGATGACCCTTGTCGTCGTCCGGACCGGCTTCGCTCTGGGAATCACAGTTGTTGATCACGGAGAGGCTGCGGAGACCGCTGCGGGCGGCGATCCCGACGAACATGGCCGGGGGTTGGCCATTGTGACCGCTGTTGCACGGGACGTGTGTATCGACGAGACGGCGACGGGGTGGCGCACGCTCGCGCGTATGGATCTCGACCGCTACTGCCCGGCGCTGGAGGCCGAACCCTCAGATGCTCGGCTCAAGACCGCACAGCGTGAGTACCTGGGCTGAGCGGGGGCGGCGTGGCGTGCACCAGGCGCTGATCTGAACGGGCCCTGAGCGGGCGGCCACCAGACAGACGGTGATCTGGTGGCCGCCCTTTGCCGCACCGGCCGCGCGCGTGACCTCGACCATGGCGCCGATGCTGGTGTCGCACGGCACCGCATCGGGACGGTCGACAGCACCGACTCGGTGGAGAGTGCCTGGTGCTGGCAGCAGCGCAGCACCCGGAATTGCCACCCCGCCTGGCAGGAAGGCGAGGAACAGACAGTGGTTGGCGGGCCTTCACCACGCGCGCGTACGTCACAGAATCGCTCTTCATGGCTGACTGGGTGGTAACGGGACGTGTGATGTGCCGCCTTGGCGAACCTCATTGAACATCTGAGAAACCGTGAACTGCGACGGTCCGCATGACCTGGAGCATCTAGTCCTTCCAGGCCACTGCTCGAAGGAGGGACGGTGGTGGGATGTTTGCTGAGGATGGTCACCGCTTGCCATTGCGGTGGTGCCCCCGCCCGTCGGCTCGCGGGGAGGCGATGCGGCGCCGACGGCCGGGGAGTCGGTACGATGTGGCAGAGCAGAACGCAACCTCCGCCGCCCGTGGAGGCCCGGAGATGGTGCTCAGTACCGAGTCGAGCAATGAGTCGTGGACCCGTCACTTAGCTCGCAGAAAACCGCCGTGATAGCACTACCTTTCGCGCCGCGCCCCGAGGCGTGTGAGGCGGCGGTCGATGCGTTCGTCACAAGTGAGCAACCAGCCGGTGACTAGTTCGTCGGAGGCACGAGCTGGTTCAGGGCAGGAATCGACGAGGACACGCCATGGTCATTGGAAATCTCGGCCCGGTGCCTGGCCGGCCAGGGGCAGTTCGAGCATGTTCGGTCGCAGAGCTGTGGAGTACGGACCAACGCCCAGGCTCAGCGCTGCACCCAGGTCCATTGGTGTATCAACGTCCAGCCGGGCGCCGGGAACGTTAGGGATGGTGAGTTCGTGGGCCCCTGTGACAGCGTGCTGGGTGCGGGAGGCGCCCTCGAAGCGAGGAAGGAGCATTTGCGGTGTGCTTGCTGTCAAGATCGTGGTGCCAGAGCCTGTGTGGTCGGTGAGGAAAGCTCGGGGGTGATGGCGCGCATCAGTCAAGACCTGTTTGAGTTCCTCAGGCCGCAGGGCCGGTAGGTCCGCAGTCAAGACCGCCACGGGGCGCCCTGTAGGGCCTGCAGCGTGGGTAGCGCCGCGGTAGACAGCGGCGTTGAGGCCACAGACAGGGGTGTCGTCGGCGACCTCCGCGCCGGCCCGGACAGCAAGAACGTGTGCCTCGCTGTCGGCCGTCACGACAATGACGTGTTGCACCAGAGGGGTATGGAAAACCGCGTCCAGGGTGTCCAAGTAGAAGGCGCGCGCCCAGTCCGCCCGGTTCGCACCAGCCCAGGGTGCGAGGCGGCTCTTGCCCAGGGCGAACGGTTTGACCGGTAGCAGCACGGTCCAGCGGGTGCTGTCAGTGTGGGGCACGATCACCCTTCCAGCACCGGCAACAGCTCCGGCAGATGGCCGTCCGACACCGCCGCCGCCCGCTGCCGTTCCTCCGGTACCTCGCCGTAGAGCGTCGTGCGCGGCTTCGCCGGGCGGCCGGCCGTCTCCGCCACCGTGATCAGGTCCTTCACCGACTTGTACGAGCCGTAGGAGGAGCCCGCCATGCGGGAGATGGTCTCTTCCATGAGGGTGCCGCCGAGGTCGTTCGCGCCCGAGCGGAGCATCTCGGCC
>Ga0307508_10000134_pt1 | contig 87501 bp, 75 predicted proteins | sample 9_EM_MG_FD_203089 | JGI IMG/M metagenome (GOLD analysis project Ga0307508, IMG submission 203089) | Populus trichocarpa ectomycorrhiza microbial communities from riparian zone in the Pacific Northwest, United States - 9_EM | ecosystem: Host-associated > Plants > Roots > Unclassified | place... | reverse complement strand
GCGCCCGAGCGGGTGCCCCAAAGGGTGTCGATCTAGGCGCAAAGCGCAGCTGTAGCTCGGGCTACAGCGAGCATTTGCAACGACGAGCGGCGCCGTTTGGGGCGCACGAGCGGGTGTGTCGGATTTGGTCACAGGCTCTCAGGCCGTGCCGAGGTAAGGCGTGAGGATCTGCGCCAGCCAGGCCATGAAGGCCTGCACGCGCTTGGGCAGGTTGCGCCGGTTGGCGTACAGCAGGGACACCGGCAACGCTGGTGCCCGATAGCGCGGCATCACCTCGGCCAGCAGGCCGCGCGCGATCAAGGGCCTCAAGCCCGTCGCCGGCGCCTGGATCAGCCCCAGCCCTGCCAGGCAAGCCGCCTGGTACGACTCGGTGCTGTTGACCGTGAGCACGCCGCCCATCGCGACCGTGCGGGTGCGGCCCTGGTCCACGTACTCCCAGCCCGCCGACTTGGCGCCCAGCGTGGGCACGTAGTGCACCAGCCGGTGCGTGGCCAGGTCGGCCGGCGTCTTCGGCTTGCCGTGCTGCTTCAGGTAGGCCGGGCTCGCGCAATTGATCTGCTTCAGTGCGCCCAGCGGCCTGGCGACCAGGCCCGAGTCGCCCAGCGGGCCGATGCGCAGCACGCAGTCGAAACCTTCGCGCACCACGTCGACACGGCGGTCGGTGCTGCTGAGTTCGATCTCGAGCTGCGGGTGGTCGGCCAGGAACTCGGGCAGGCGAGGGATCACGTGGTCGCGCGCCACCAGCACCGGCATGTCGACACGCAAGCGCCCGCGCAAAGCCTGCACGCCTTGCTGGAACATGGCCTGCAGCTCGTCGATGTCGGCCAGCACGTCCTTGCAGCGCTCGTAGAAGGCCTGGCCGTCTTGCGTCATCTGCACGCGGCGGGTGGTCCGGTGCAGCAGGCGCGTGCCGAGCAAGCCCTCGAGCTGCTGCACTGCGGTCGAGACGCGCGCCTTGGGCAGGCCCAGTTGCTCGGCAGCCTGAGTGAAGCTGCTCAGCTCGGCCACGCGCACGAACATCTGCAGGCTGTCGAGCCGGTTCATCGAGAGGGGTGTCATTGGTTCGGAAATTTGAACAAACAAATCGATTCTGGCCAATTTATCCGATCGGATCGAATCAATAAAGTCACTTCATCCGAACCACTTCCATGAAGGAACCTGACATGAACGCTTCCATCGCACTCATCACCGGCGGCAGCCGCGGCCTTGGCAGGAGCACCGCCTTGAAGCTCGCCGAGCAAGGCGTTGACGTCGTCCTGACCTACCGCAGCAATGCGAGTGAAGCCGCCAAGGTGGTGGCGCAGATCGAGCAGATGGGCCGCCGCGCCGTGGCCCTGCCGCTCGACGTGGGCGACAGCAAGAGCTTCCGCGACTTCGCCGCCGTGCTCAAGCGCACGCTGGCGCAAACCTGGCAGCGCGAGCAGTTCGACTTTCTCGTCAACAACGCCGGCATGGGCGTCCATGCGAGCTTTGCCGAGACCACCGAAGCGCAGTTCGACGAACTGGTGAACGTGCACTTCAAGGGCACCTTCTTCTTCACGCAGGTGCTGCTGCCGCTGCTCGCCGATGGCGGGCGCATCGTCAACATATCGAGCGGCCTGGCGCGCTTTGCGTTGCCCGGCTATGCGGCCTACGCGGCGATGAAGGGCGGCGTGGAGGTGCTCACGCGTTACCTCGCCAAAGAACTGGGCGCGCGCGGCATCTCGGTCAACACGGTGGCGCCCGGCGCCATCGAGACCGACTTCGGCGGCGGCGCGGTGCGCGACAACGCCCAGCTGAACGCGATGATCGCGTCGCAGACGGCGCTCGGCCGCGTGGGCTTGCCCGACGACATCGGCGGCGCCATTGCCGCGCTGCTGTCGCCAGGGAGCGCTTGGGTCAACGCACAACGCATTGAAGTGTCCGGCGGCCAATCCATCTGACACACCTGCACGGCGGCGATACTCGCCGGCCATGCAGGCGATTCTTGCCGTCACCATTCCCTTCTTCGCGCTCGTGCTGTGCGGCTACCTCGCCGCACAGTGCAAGGTTCTTCCCGAAGCGGCCATCCCGGGGCTCAATGCCTTCGTGCTGTTCTTTGCGTTGCCGTGCATGCTGTTCCGCTTCGGCGCCAGCATGCCGCTCGCACAGCTGATCAATCCGTCGCTGATCGCCGTCTACGCGTTGTGCGCGGTGGGCGTGGTGTTCTTCACCATCGCCGTTACGCTGCGGCGCGGGGCGCGGACACAGGGCGTGGACATGAAGAACGCCGCCTTCGGCGCATTGGTCGCGGCCTTCCCCAACACCGGCTTCATGGGTGTGCCGCTGCTGGTGGCCCTGCTCGGGCCTGACGCGGCGGGGCCGGTGATCGGCACGGTGCTGGTCGACCTCTTCCTCACCAGTTCGCTGTGCATTGCACTCGCGCAGGCCGCGCCGCAAGGCAGCCGGGGCGCGACGGTGTTGCGCTCGCTGCGCGGCGCGATGAGCAACCCGCTGCCCTGGGCCATCGCGCTGGGCGCGTTGCTCTCGATCAGCGGCCTGCAGCTGCCGGCGCCTGTCGCGCAGATCATCAAGATGCTCGGCGACGCCGCCACACCGGTCGCGCTGTTCACCATCGGCTCGGTGCTGTGGCGCGCCGGCCAGCATGCACACACGCGAACGCCGCCTGCACGCTATCTGCCGGTGGCGTTGATCAAGCTCTTCGTGCACCCGCTGCTGGTGTGGGGCGTGGGCCAGGCCTTGCGTGCCGCGGGTGTGCCGGTGTCCGACTTTGGCCTGCACGTGCTGATGCTGGCCGCCGCGCTGCCGAGCGCGAGCAATGTGTCGCTGCTGGCCGAGCGCTATGGGGCCGACAACGGCCGTGTGGCACGCATCATCATGGCCAGCACGGTGCTGGCATTCGCTACTTTTTCCGTGCTGGCGTGGCTGCTGGGCGCGGCCCGTTGAGCGCCTGGCGAATGAGCCTCAAGGCTCCTTGCACAGGCAGTGGGTGACGGCCGTGAACGGCTTGCGGCCGTCGGTCATCTCCACCAGCCAGCCGAGTTCTTGCCGCGCTTCCTGCACCACCCGGCCGGGCATGGCGATCGGCGTGAGCTGCATGTCGAAGTGTTTGGCGATGGCCTGCGCCGCAGCCGGGCCCAGCAGGTCGAGCAGCCGCTCGGCGCGGCCTTGCTCGGGCTGGATGTAGACCACGCGTGCATCTTCGGGCAGCTTGGCGCGCGTGGCGGCCGACTTGAGGGCGTCGCGGTAGCTGCCCAGCGTGTCGACCAACCCGCGCTCCTTGGCCTGCTCGCCCGTCCACACGCGGCCTTGGGCCACTGCGTCGATCTTGTCGGGTGTGGTCTTGCGCGCCTGGGCGGCCTTGGTCGTGAACTCGCTGTAGATCTGGTTGATGGCCGTTTGCACCAGGTCGTTGAAGCGCGGGTTGGGCGGCAGGCGCGGGTCGCCGGCACCGGCGAGCCAGGTCGTGGTGACGCCGGCCGTGTGCACGCCGATCTTCTCCAGCGCCTTGTCGGCGTTGGGCAGCAGCGCGAAGACGCCGATCGAGCCGGTGACGGTGCCGGCATCGGCGATCACTTCGTCCGACGCCATCGAGATCCAGTAGCCGCCCGAAGCTGCCACGTCGCCCATCGACACCACCACCGGCTTGCCGGCGGCGCGCGTGAGTTCGAGCTCGCGGCGGATTAGCTCCGAGCCGAACACCGCGCCGCCCGGCGAGTTGACCCGCAGCACCACGGCCTTGATGCTCTTGTCGTCGCGTGCCTTGCGGATCAGCTCGGCCGTCGAGGCGCCGCCCACGGTGCCGGCCGGCGCGCCGCCGTCGACGATCTCGCCTTCGGCCACCACCACGCCGATGGCGTCGCCGACGAGTGCCTGCTTTTGCCGTGCGAGGTAGCCTTCGAACGAGACTTGGCGGAAGGTCTTGCCGTCGTCGTCTTTCGCGCCGCGCTCGATCATCATCTGGCGCAGTTCGTCTTTCGTCTTCAAGCCGTCGACGAGCTTGGCGTTGAGCGCGAGCTTGCTCGATTCGCCGCCGGCGGCGGCCAGCAGCGGCTGCAGGTCGTTGATCATCGCCATCAGGCTGCCGGCAGGTAGCTTGCGCGCCTTCTCGACGCCTTCGGTGTAGGTGTGCCAGAGCCCGTTGTAGAGAAAGCCGCTCGCCTCGATCGACTCTTTCGACGGCTCGTTCAAGGTGTAGGGCTCTCCGAAGCTCTTGTAGGTGCCCACGCGCACCAGGTTCACGCTGACGCCGACCTTGTCGAGCGCGTCGCGGTAGTAGTTCTGGTAGCGGCCGAAGCCCTGCATGAAGACCATGCCCATGGGGTGCAGCAGCACCTCGTCGGCCTGCGCGGCCAGGTAGTACTGGCGCTGGTCGTAGCCGGCTCCCCAGGCCGTGATTTTCTTGCCGCTGGCGCGAAAGCGCTGCAACGCCGCGGCCACTTCGCGCAGGCTGGCCATGCCGCCGCCCTTGAAGTCGTCGAGCACGAGCACGGCGCGGCCGATCTTCGGGTCTTTGGCGGCCGCGTCGAGCACGCTGAGCACGTCGCGCAGTTGCGTGCTGTTGGCCGCTTCGCCGTTGAGCTGGGCCAGTGCCGCATCGCGCAGGCCGGCGGCGTGTTGTTCGACCAGCGGGCCGCGCAGGTTCAGCACCAGCGCCGTGTTGTCTTCGAGCTTGGGTGCGCCGCTGGTGGCGATGGCCGCGATGACCAACGCGAGGACCAGCAGGAAGATCAGATTGAAGATCGTGCGGCGTGTGGCGTCGACCAGCCACCAGAGCCGGCCGAACCAGGTGCGTGTCTTGTCGAATCGGCGGGTTGCGGGCATCTCGGCTCCAGGGGCATGCGGGTTGATGGCTGCACTGTAAAGGCAGCCGCCGCACTGCGCGCTTCGTGGCGGCGCTGGGCTCGCACCATCATCGTCGCGAAGCCGAGGGGAAGAGGGCGCGGGGTCATCGAGAAGCTCCTGGCGTGTTCATGTTGGAGCCACTGTCGCGCCGCTGCGCCGTGCACGACAGCGCGATGAGATGGAAGCTCTGCGCCGCGGCGCGAAATGCATGAGGCCGGCAGTGAAGTGCGGCGCACGGCATACGGGCAGTTGATTACAGGCAGGTGATGACGGCCTGTTTTCCTACAGACGCAGCCCACCGAGCAGCGGTACTATTTTTTCGGGCCGCAGTTCCCTCCTCCCTCCCTCCCTGAATGCTGCGGTTCATTCGGCGGGCCGTGCGTGAGCACAGCCCGCTTTTCTTTGCCCGTGTATTCAGCTCGGAGCGCCTCGCCTGCTGGACACGCTGGCTGCGCTCTCGCACCAGGCGAGTCGCCGACAATCCGGGCATGTCACATCCCATCGTCATCCTCGGCACCGGCTTGGCCGGCTACACGCTGGCCCGCGAATTCCGCAAGCTCGACAAGGAAACGCCGCTGAACATCGTCAGCCGCGACCACGCGGGCTTCTATTCGAAACCCATGCTCTCCAACGCGCTCGCCGGCAAGAAGACCGCGGGCTCGCTGGTCATGAAAGCCGTCGACAAGATGACGGCCGAACTGAATGCCGCGCTGCACGCCAACACGGCGGTGAAGCGCATCGACACGCAGGCGAAGGCCGTCGAGTTCGAGAACGGCGACAAGGTGCATTACCGCGACCTGGTGCTGGCGCTCGGCGCCGACCCGATCCGCCTGCCGCTGCAGGGCGATGCGGCCGACACGGTGCTGTCGGTCAACGACCTCGACGACTACGCGCGTTTCGCCGAGCGGCTGGAAGGCGTGAAATCGGTCGTCATCCTGGGCGGCGGGCTGATCGGCTGCGAGTTCGCGAACGACTTGCTGTCGCGCGAGATCGCGCCCACGGTGATCGACCTGGCCGAGCGTGCCTTGCCGCGCCTGCTGCCACCGGCTGCCAGCGAGCGGCTTCAGAGCAAGCTCGAAGCCGCCGGTGCGTGCTTTCGCTTCGGTGTGTCGGTGCAGCGCGTCGACCGCGCGGCCAGCGGCCTGAACCTGACGCTGAGCGACGGCAGCACGCTGCAGGCCGACCTGGTGCTGTCGGCCATCGGCCTGCGCCCGCGCACCTCGCTCGCCGGCGAGGCCGGCATCGTCGTGAATCGCGGCATCGTGACCAACCGCCTGCTCGCAACCAGCGCGCCGAACGTGTACGCCCTCGGCGACTGTGCCGAGGTCGACGGCCACACTCTCCCCTACGTGATGCCCATCATGCAGCAGGCCCGCGCACTCGCCGCCACGCTGAACGGCGCGCCGACGCCGGTGCTCTACCCCGCGATGCCGGTGATCGTGAAGACACCCGCCTGCCCGACGGTCGTGTGCCCGCCACCGCTCGATGCCTCCGGCGCCTGGGTCGTCACCACGACCGACGACGGCTGTGATGCGCGCTTCATGAGCGGCGACGGCCAGCTGCTTGGCTTTGCGCTGCTGGGCGCTGCCACGACCCAGCGCCAGACCTTGGTGGCGCTGGTGCCTGGGCTGCTGACTTAGATCGCGAGCGGGTCCACATCAAGCGCCCAGCGCAGCACGGCCTTGTGCTGGCTGCGCAATGAGGGCAACAGAGCCATCCAAGGCGTGAGCACGCGCTGCAGCACCCCGCGGGACGAGGCCTCGATCAGCATCTGCATGCGCTCCACATTCGCCACGCGCGCCACGCTGGTCGGCACGGCCGGGTAGATCAGCAGCTCGGAGGCACCAGGGATCTGCGCGGCCAGTTCGGCCGCCGCCTGCAGAAAGTCCTTCGCCGCCTCGGCCGTGCGGGCCTCGGCGCGCAGCAGGGCCAGATGGGCGAACGGAGGCAAGCCCGCCATCTCGCGCTCCTTCAACTGGCTGGCGGCAAACGCGGTGTAGTCGTGCCGGCGCAGCGCGGCGTAGAGCGGGTGCAGCGGGTGCCAGGTCTGCACCCACATCTCGCTGCGCGCGGCCTGCGCGGCATCACGCCCGGCGCGGCCTGCGGCCTGCATCAGCAGCGAGAACAGGCGCTCTGGCGCGCGGAAATCGCTGCTGAACAAGGCGCTGTCGGGGCTCACGGCGGCCACCAGCGTGATGCGGCGGAAGTCGTGGCCCTTGGCGATCATCTGCGTGCCGACCAGCACGTCGACATCGCCGGCATGCACCGCCGAGAGTTGAGCTTCAAGCGCGCCCTTGAGCTTGGTGCTGTCGGCGTCGATGCGGGCCACGCGGGCGCCGGGCAGGCTGGCGGCGAGCTGCTCTTCCAGCCGCTCGGTGCCGCGGCCGATGGAGGCGATGTCGAGGTTGCCGCAATCGGGGCAGGCGCGCGGCACGGCCTGCGTGAAGCCGCAGTGGTGGCAGCGCAGCGTGCGGTCGAGCTTGTGGAACACGCGCCAGGCGCTGCAGTTCGGGCAGCCGCTCTTCCAGCCGCAGGCGGTGCAGTGCAGCACCGGCGCATAGCCGCGGCGGTTCAGGAAGACCAGGCTTTGCTCGCCCCGCTCGAGCCGTGTTGCCAGCGCCGCCACCAGCTGCGGCGACAGTGTCGAGGTGACGCCGGTGGCCTTGGGCAGCAGGTTCATGTCGACCAGGCGCACCGCGGGCAGTGCGCCGCCGCCGATGCGGCTGGCCAGCGACAGGCGCACGTAGCGGCCCTGCTCGGCGCGTTGCCAGCTTTCGAGCGACGGCGTGGCCGAGCCCAGCACCACGCAGGCGCCTTCGAGCTTGCCGCGGTACACCGCCAGGTCGCGCGCCGAGTAGCGTGCGCCTTCCTGCTGCTTGTACGACGGGTCGTGCTCTTCGTCGACGACGATGAGGCCGAGCCGCGGCAGCGGTGCGAACACCGCCAGCCGCGTGCCCAGCACCAGGTCGGCCAGGCCGAGGTGGGCGGCCAGCCAGTTCTTCAGCCGCTGCGCCGGTGTCAGGCCGCTGTGCAGCGAGACGATGCGGCGCGGTGCGGCGCCGCTGCCGAAGCGCTCGGCGAAGCGCGTCTCCAGCTGCGGCGTGAGGTTGATCTCGGGCACCAGCACCAGCACCTGCCGGCCCGATGCCAGGGTTTCTTCGGCCGCCCGCAGGTAGACCTCCGTCTTGCCGCTGCCCGTCAAGCCGTGCAGCAGCACCACGGGGGCGGCGCCGGGCGTGCTGAGTTCGCGCAGGCGGTCCAGCGCAGCGGCCTGGTCGGGGCTCAGCTCCGGGCGGGCGGTGGGCGCGATGGCATCGGCGGGTTTGTCGAAGGCCTTGCGCAAACGGGCGATGCGGCTGGCGAGCTGGGCGTCATCGAGCTTCCGCAACTCGGGCGGCAGCACCGACAGCGCGACTTCGCCCAACCCGCGCTGGTAGTAGGCGGCCGCGAACTCGACCAGCTCGCACCAGCGCGGCGACAGCGGCGGCAGCGACGCCATGACCTGCGCAATGGGCTTGAGGGCCAGCGAAGGCTCGTCCGACGGCGCTCCCGGCCACACCACTCCCGCCACTTCGCGGCGGCCCAATGGAACGCGTACAAAGGTTCCGGGTGAGAGCATGTGCTCACATAAGTAGTCCAGCGCCGTCTGCAGGCCGCTGTGCTGGGGCGCCTCGACGGCGACCCGAAGGCGCCGGGGTTCATCCATGTCGGGTAGGCGTCGAGTTAGCGGGCAAAGTTCAGGCTTCCGTGAGGGATCGGCTTTAAGTGGCTGATTTTCAAAGCCTTTTGATTCTTTCCACGGCTGCTGTGGATAACTTTGTGGGAAACATGCAGAAAATGCCGCTAGATCGTTGATTTTTGGGGCCTGCCGTTGCGTTGCCTACTTTGGAAGCAATTCACGGCATCAATGAAATCAAGGACTTAGCGCACCAAAGCGGAATACCTGTGCTGCGCTGCGTCAGCGGATGTCAAGAACGAGGCCATTGAAGGTTTTGGGGATAAGTCAAGCCCTGAGTGACTGCTCACCGGGAAATCACCATCCCTCGTTCTACAGAGAAAAGTGCAAGCAGCTGAAACGGGGCTTGCGCTTCAGGCGGACCCGTGCAGCCGCGGCGAGTGCTCATGCACAGCGTCGACCAGCGCAGTCACGCTCTCCGGCGGCGTGTGCTGGCTGATGCCATGGCCCAGGTTGAAGATGTGGCCGGCACCGGGCCCGCCTGCCGAGTCCACGGGGCCGAAGCTGTCCAGCGTGGCGATCACTTGGGCGCGGATCTGCTCGGGCGACGCGAAGAGCACGTTCGGGTCGAGGTTGCCCTGGAGCGCGGCCAGGTTGCCGATGCGGCGGCGGGCGGCGCCCAGGTTGACCGTCCAGTCCAGCCCCACGACGTCTGCGCCGGTGGCGGCAATTTCTTCCAGCCACAGGCCGCCGCCCTTGGTGAACACGAGGTGCGGAATGCGCTGCCCATCGTGCTCGCGCTTCACCTGCGCCAGCACGCGGCGGGTGTAGTCGAGGCTGAAGGCCTGGAAGGCGCCGTCGGCCAGCACGCCGCCCCAGCTGTCGAAGATCATCACCGCCTGGGCGCCGGCTTCGATCTGGGCGTTCAGGTAGGCGGCCACTGCGTCGGCATTGACTTGTAGCATGCGGTGCATCAGGTCGGGGCGGCTGTAGAGCATGGTCTTGACGAGGCGGTAGTCGTCGGAGCCGGCGCCTTCGACCATGTAGCAGGCGAGCGTCCACGGGCTGCCCGAGAAACCGATCAACGGCACGCGGCCGTTGAGCGCCTTGCGGATCGAGGCGACTGCGTCGAACACGTAGCGCAGCTTGTCCATGTCGGGCACTTCGAGCTTCGCGACGGCGGCCTCGTCGCGCACCGGCGACGCGAACTTCGGCCCTTCGCCCAGCGCGAAGCTCAGACCCAGGCCCATGGCGTCGGGCACGGTGAGGATGTCGCTGAACAGGATGGCGGCGTCGAGCTTGTAGCGCTCCAGCGGCTGCAGCGTGACCTCGGTGGCGAAATCGGTGTTCGTCGCCAAGCCCATGAAGCTGCCGGCCTTGGCACGGGTGGCGCGGTATTCTGGGAGATAGCGGCCGGCTTGGCGCATCAACCACACCGGCGTGTGGTCTGTGGGCTGGCGCAGGCAGGCCCGCAGGAAGGTGTCGTTTTGTAGGGTTGCAGGCATGTGGGGAATTATGTCCCGCGGCTCGGCGGCCCCTGAGCCAGGGCACGTTCCCTTGGGCGCAAAGAACGCAAAGGGAAGACGCAAAGGTCGCCAAGAAAACTCTTTGCGTCCTTGGTATTCCTTTCTTGGCGAACTTTGCATCAACTCTCTTATTCCAAGTGCCGCGTTCACTGCTGCGCACATAATTTGCGCTCCTTTCCCAGGAGACACCCATGCTCGCCCAGAACGTTCTGCAAACCATCGGCAACACGCCTCACATCCGCATCAACCGGCTGTTCGGCAACACGCACAGCGTGTACGTGAAGAGCGAGCGCGCCAACCCCGGCGGGTCGATCAAGGACCGCATTGCGCTCTCGATGATCGAGGCGGCCGAGCAGAGCGGTGTGCTCAAGACCGGCGGCACCATCATCGAGCCGACCTCGGGCAACACCGGCGTGGGCTTGGCGATGGTTGCGGCCGTCAAGGGCTACAAGTTGGTGCTGGTGATGCCCGAGAGCATGAGCGTGGAGCGCCGCCGGCTGATGCTGGCCTATGGTGCGAGCTTCGTGCTGACGCCACGCGAGAAGGGCATGAACGGCGCCATCGCCCGCGCCACCGAGCTGGTGGCCGAAACCCCAGGCGCGTGGATGCCGCAGCAGTTCGACAACCCGGCCAACATCGACGTGCACGTGCGCACCACCGCGCAGGAGATCGCTGCCGACTTTCCGAGCGGCGTGGATGCACTGATCACCGGCGTCGGCACCGGCGGGCACATCACCGGCTGCGCCAAGGTGCTGAAGGCCATGTGGCCGAAGTTGAAGGTGTTTGCGGTGGAGCCGAGCGCCTCGCCCGTCATCAGCGGCGGCAAGCCCAGCCCGCACCCGATCCAGGGCATCGGCGCGGGCTTCATCCCGAAGAACCTGCACACCGACCTGCTCGACGGCGTGATCCAGGTCGAAGCCGAGGCTGCCCGCGAATATGCCCGCCGCTCTGCTCGGGAAGAAGGCCTGCTGGTCGGTATCTCGTCCGGCGCCACGCTCGCGGCGATTGCCCAGAAGCTGCCCGATCTGGCCAAGGGCGCGACCGTGCTCGGTTTCAACTACGACACCGGCGAGCGCTACCTTTCCATCGAAGGCTTCCTGCCCGCGGAATGAAACCCAGAGTTCTGATTGTTGAGGACGAGCCGGGCATTGCCGACACGCTGCAGTACGCCCTGCGCACCGAAGGCTTCGACCCCGCCTGGGTGGCCACCGGCGAAGAAGCGCTGGCGCAGGTGAGGGCGCAATTGCCGGCGCTCGTGATCCTCGACGTCGGCCTGCCCGACACCAGCGGCTTCGAGGTCTTCAAGCGCCTGCGCGAGTTCACCGACCTGCCGGTCGTGTTTCTCACCGCGCGCAGCGACGAGATCGACCGCGTGGTCGGCCTCGAGCTGGGGGCCGACGACTACGTGGCCAAGCCCTTCTCGCCGCGCGAATTGGTGGCGCGGGTGCGCTCCATCCTGCGCCGCAGCGCCAAGCCGCAGGCGGCACCGCCGCGGCCGCCCGCACTGCCGCTGAGCGTGGACGAGGGCAAACGGCAGATCCGCTTCTACGGCGCGCTGCTGGAGCTGTCGCGCTATGAGTTCGGCCTGCTGCAGACGCTTGCGTCCCGCCCAGGCCATGTGTTCTCGCGCGACGCCTTGCTCGACAAGGTGTGGGACGACTCCGACAGCCTCGACCGCACCGTCGACGCGCACGTGAAGACGCTGCGCGCCAAGATGAAGCTCGTGGCGCCCACGCTGGAGCCGATCCGCACGCACCGCGGCAGCGGGTATGCGCTGGCTGAAGACCTGCCTTCAACCCTGCCTGTGTGACCAAGAGAACCCGCATCTTCCTCGGCATCCTGCTGGCCTACGTCGTCGGCGTGGGCCTCTTGATGTACCGCCAGCTTGAAGAGATCGACCCGCGCTACCGCGAGTCGGCCGAAGAGTCGCTGGTCGAGACGGCGCAGCTGCTGGCCACGCTGGTCGAAGGCGTGTCGCGCGACGGCACGCTGCAGGCCGATGCGCTCGACCCGGTGTTCCAGGCGCTGTATGCGCGCCGCTTCAAGGCCAACATCTACGGCTTCGAGAAGACGCGCGTCGAGCTGCGCCTGGCGGTGGTCGACCGCGGCGGGCGCGTGGTGTTCGACTCGACGCATCGCGCGCTGGGCGCCGACTATTCGCAGTGGCGCGACGTGAAGCTCGCGCTGCAGGGCGAGTACGGCGCGCGCACCACGCCCGACGTCGAGAACGACCCCGGCACCTCGGTCATGTACGTGGCCGCGCCGATCCGCGTGGCCAACCAGATCATCGGTGCGGTGAGCGTGGGCAAGCCTGTCCAGAGCTTCGGCCAGTTCGTGCAGGCGGCACGGCGCAAGACCGTGCTGGTCGGCACGATCTCGGTGGTGGCGGTGCTGCTGTTCGTGGTGATCCTGTCGGTGTGGCTGGTGCGGCCCTTCGGCGTGTTCGCCGACTACGTGCGCTACGTGCGTGCGCAGCGCTCGTTCAACCTCCGAAGGCTGAGCCGCAAGGCCTTGAGTTCCGTGCGCGCCGCGTATGACGAGATGCGCGACGCGCTGGCCGGCCGCAACTACGTGGCCGACTACGTGCAGACGCTCACGCACGAGGTGAAGAGCCCGCTGTCGGCCATTCGCGGCGCGGCCGAGCTGCTGCAAGAGCCCATGCCCGATGCCGACCGCGCGCGCTTTCTCGCCAACATCGCCCGCGAGACGCAGCGCATCCAGGAACTGGTCGACCGCATGATGGAACTCACCGCGCTCGAGTCGCGCCGCAGCCTGGATGCCACCGCGCCGGTGGCGCTGAAGTCGCTGCTGCACGAGCTGGCCGCGAGCGCGCAGCCGGCAGCCGAAGCGCGCGGCTTGCACGTCGTGGTGGCCGAAAGCCTTGCCGATGCCACGGTTGAGGCCGATGCCTTCTTGCTGCAGCAGGCGCTGTCGAACCTGATCGCCAACGCCGTCGACTTCTCACCGCCCGGAGGCACCGTGACGCTGGCGCTGGCGCGGCACCGCCGCATGGTCGACGTGACCGTGCGCGACCACGGCCCCGGCATCCCCGACTACGCCGAAGACAAGGTGTTCGAGAAGTTTTATTCGCTGGCGCGGCCGCACACGCGCAAGAAGAGCACCGGCCTGGGCCTGCCCTTCGTGAAGGAGATCGCCGAGCTGCACGAAGGGCGCGTGACGCTGTCGAACGCGCCCGGCGGTGGCGCGCTGGCCACTTTGTCCCTGCCCCTGAGCGGGCAGGCGACGCCGCGAATCACTTCGCCGGCTTGATGTAGACGATCTTCTTGCTGCCGCCTTCGCAGCTGCCCACCACCTTGCGGTCGGCCACCTGGTCGTTGGCCACGATCTCCAGCGTGTAGCCGGTGACCTGGGCCGCGTCGAGCTTGGCGGCGATCTCGGTCTTGAGCTCTTCGCAGGGCTTGGCGGCGAAGGCGGGGGCGGCGGCGACCGCCAGAACACAAGACAAGGCAAACACTTTCATCGATGACTCCTGGTTGAAGAACGCCGCAAGTATCGGCGCTAACTTGCATTTCACGCAGGCTTCACAAATCGGTTCTCGGGCTTCAAACCGTCTTCGCACGGGCGCTCGATCCTTGGCACCCAGGCCCACCGAACCGGTGCGGCCGCCTCGGAGAAACCGCCATGACTCGCCCGCTCTTGCCCCTGCATCCGCTCACCCGCACCGGCCGCGTGATGTGGTGCATCGCGCTGTCGCTCTTTTCGGCCGCGCTGATGCTGTTCTGGTCGCCGGCCCGCGCCGACGACTCCGAGGCGCCGAAAGCCGAGAGCCCGTATTTCGCCGTCAACAGCAGCGACCCGGGCACCGACCGATTGCCGTTGAAGTCGACCCACGTCGACGTGCACATCAGCGGCGTGATCGCCGACGTGACGGTGACGCAGCACTATCGCAATGAAGGCCAGCGCGCGATCGAAGCGCGGTACCTCTTTCCTGGCTCCACGCAGGCAGCGGTGCATGCGATGAGCGTGCGCCTGGGCGACAGATTGCTTACGGCGCGCATCAAGGAGAAGCAGCAGGCCCGCATTGAGTACGAAGCCGCGAAGAAGGAAGGCAAGACCAGCGCCTTGCTCGAGCAGCACCGCCCTAACGTGTTCGAGATGAACGTCGCCAACATCCTGCCCGGCGACGACGTGGCAGTAGAGCTGCGCTACACCGAGCTGCTGACTCCCCATGACGCGCAGTACGGCTTCGTGTTCCCGACCGTCGTCGGCCCGCGCTACAACAGCCCGGCCCGTGCGGAAGGCAACGGTGCGGCCATTGGGGGCGCCTACCTGAAGAGCGGCGAGCCGTCGCAAACCGCCTTCACCCTCCGCGTGACGCTGGACACGCCGGTCGCGGTGAAGGAGATCGCCTCGCCGTCGCATGAGGTGATGGTCGACGGCGCCGGCACCTGGCACGCCGTGGTGTCGCTCAAGCCCACCGAGGTGCCGGCGAACAACCGCGACTTCATCCTCAACTACCGCCTGGCCGGTGATCGCATCGAGTCGGGCCTGATGCTGTTCCGTGGCCCGGACGACGGCGGCGAGAACTTCTTTCTCGCGATGATCGAGCCGCCCAAGGCCATTGCCACCAAGCAGATCAACCCGCGCGACTACATCTTCGTGGTCGACATCTCGGGCTCGATGCACGGCTACCCGCTCGACACCGCCAAGGTGCTGCTGCGCAACCTGATCGGCGGGCTGCGCGCGAGCGACACCTTCAACGTGATGCTGTTCTCGGGCAGCAACCGCATGCTGTCGCCCACCTCGGTGCCGGCCACGCGCGCCAACATCGAGCAAGCCATCAAGACCATCGACGCGATGGGTGGCAGCGGCAGCACCGAGATCGTGCCAGCACTCAAGCGTGTGGCCGCGCTGCCCAAGGCCGACGACGTGTCGCGCAGCGTGATCTTCGTGACCGACGGCTACGTGAGCGTCGAGGCCGAGGTGTTCCAGCTCATCCGTCAGAACCTCAACCAGAGCAACGTGTTCGCCTTCGGCATCGGCAGCAGCGTCAACCGCCACCTGATCGAAGGCATGGCGCGCGCAGGGCAGGGCGAGGCCTTCATCGTCACCAAGCCCGAGCAAGCGGCCGACCAGGCCGAGCGCCTGCGCAAGATCATCGAGTCGCCGGTGCTGACCCAAGTGAAGGCGCGTTTCGAGGGCCTGGACGTGTACGACGTGGAGCCGGCCCAGCTGCCCGACGTGCTGGGTGGCCGCCCGGTGATGGTGTTCGGCAAATGGCGCCGTGACGACAGCCAGGCCGGCCTGCCGGTGAATGCCAAGCTGATCGTCGAAGGCCGCACGGCCGACGGCCAGTACCGCAACGAGCTGGCGACTGCTGGCCGTGAAGACCAGACCTCGTCGGCACTGCGCCACCTGTGGGCACGCCAGCGCATCGCCGCGCTCAGCGACCAAGAGGCGCTCGAAGGCAATGGCGCGCAGAAGCCTGCGATCACGCAGCTGGGCCTCACGTACAGCCTGCTCACGCAGTACACCAGCTTCATCGCCGTCGACCAGCGCGTGCGCAACCCGAACCCGTCGCTGACGCCCGTCGTCGACCAGCCCTCGCCGATGCCCGAAGGCGTCAGCAACTTCGCCATCGGTGCCGAGGTGCCGAGCACGCCCGAGCCGGGTGCCTGGCTGGCGCTGCTGGTGGTGATCGGCATCGTCGTCGCGACGCTGTGGTCGCGTCGCCGCAACTGAGCGAGCCAACCCCATGAGTACCGTCATTGCCACAGAGCCCAGCGGGCGTTGGCTGGGCCGCTTCGATGCGATGCCGCCGCTGGCCTGGCTCGCGCTGCAAGCCGCAGCCCTCTGGCCGCACTGGCGCTGGGCCGCAGCGCGCGTGATGGACGGGTCGGACGACCCGCTCGGCATCGCGGCGCTTCTGGCCTTGCTGCTCGTCGTCGCGAAGCTGGAGCCGCAGCTGCGCGGCGCGCCCAAGCCCGGCTGGCTCGTGCTGTCGCTGTTCGCCTCCGCGGGCGCCACGCTGGCCGTGTTCGCAGCGCCACCGCTGATCGGCGCCTTGCTCGCCGCGTTGGCCATGGCGTCGGGGCTGCGCTCCTTCATGCCCTCGGGCCAGGCGGTGCTGCCGATGGCGGGGCTCGCGGTGCTGTCGCTGCCGGTGGTGTCGTCGCTGCAGTTCTATGCGGGCTTTCCGCTGCGCGTGGTGACGGCGCAGCTGAGCACCTGGCTGTTGCAGGCGCTTGGCTTCGCCGCGGAACGCAGCGGCACGGCGATGCAGGTTGAAGGCCGGCTGGTCATCGTCGACGCGCCGTGCTCGGGTGTGCAGATGGTGTGGATGGCGTACTTCTGCGCTTGCGCCGTTGCAGCGTTCAGTGGCTTGCGCGACCGGCAGCTGCTGGCGCGCCTGCCGTGGGTCGGCGTGATCGTGCTCGGCGGCAACGTGCTGCGCAACAGCGTGCTGGTGGCCCTGGAGGCGCAACGAGACCATGTGTCGGAGGCCGTGCACCAGGGCGTCGGCCTGGTTGTGCTGACGCTGGTGTGCGCCGGCGTGGTGTGGGTGATTCGTGGAGGCCACGATGCGCACATTTGATGGCCCGTGGAGCAAGCTGCTGTTCGCGGCCGTGCTCGCGACCTGTGCGCTCGCGCCCTTGGCACAGCGCTCGGCGAGGAGTGACGACATCACGATGCAAGCAGCCGAGTGGCCCGCCACCTGGGAAGGCCACCGTCTGCGGCCGCTCGCACTGAGCTCGGTGGAGATGCGCTTCGCATCGCACTTCCCCGGCCACATCGCGCGCCTCACCGACGACGAGCAGGTGATCGTGCTGCGCGAGGTGCGTCAGCCGACACGCATGCTGCACCCCGCGGCCGACTGCTACCGCGGCCTCGGCTACCGCATCCAGCAAGCCCAGCTCGAACGCGATGCGCAGCAAGGCCTGTGGCGCTGCTTCGTGGCCGAGCGCGACGGCAAGCGCCTGCGCGTGTGCGAGCGCATCGTCGATGCTACTGGCCGCACCTACACCGACGCGTCGAGCTGGTTCTGGGCGGCGCAACTGGGCCAGTCGACCGGCCCCTGGCAAGCCATCACGACCGCCAGGTCGTTGTGATTCAAGGCGAGGGCACTGTGAACAAATGGGTCAAGCTTTTCTTCGGACTGTTGCTGGGCCTGCTGCTCAGCCTGGCGCTCGTGATCGCAGGCGTGTTGCGGGCGCTGAAGCCGGCGCCGGGTGAATGGACGCACAGCGTGCAGCTCGGCCCCTGGCAGCGCGATGTCAGCGTGCCGGCCGTGCTGCGCATCGCGAGCCACCCCTTCACGCTGCACCTGCTCGAAGGCCGCACGCTGCGCACGCCTTACGGTGCCGTGCACTGGGAAGCGCTGGCTGCGCCCAACACCTGGCGCGGCGTGTGCGCGCCCTGCACGCTGCATGTGGGCGAGCTGGGCCGCGAAGCGATGCGCGTCTCGCGCGTCGAGTTCACCGTGGTGCCCGACATCGAGATGAACCTTCAGGGCAGCTTTGCGCTGGGCGACGCGCCGCAGGCACTGCAAGGCCGCTGGTCTTCGCGTGTCGAGCGCGACCAGCTCACGCTGAACTTCAGCATCGCCGACGAGCCGGTGACACGCACGTTCGCGTTGTTCAAGCAAGACATTCCCGAACTCGGCCGTGCGCAGATCGATGGCCGCCTGAGCGTGAAGGCGCAGTGGCGCCTGCCGTCGAACGAGTTCACGCTGAAGCCGCGTGTCGACGGCCTGCGCGTGGCCGGCCTGGGCGCCGAAACACTGGTCGATGCACAGCCGGCCTGCGGCGCCGCGGCGGACTTCGGCACCTGGCTGCCGCGCGCCGTGATCGCAGCCGAAGACCAGCGCTTCTACGAACACCCCGGCTACGACCTGGCCGAGATCGTGGCCGCCTGGTCCACGCACCAGCGCTCCGGCGACACGCTGCATGGCGCGAGCACGCTGTCGCAGCAGCTCGCCAAGCTGCTCTACACCGGCGACGACCGCAGCCACGGCCGCAAGCTGCGCGAGCTGCTGTATGCCGTGGAGCTGGATCGCAGCCTCGGCAAGGCGCGTGTGCTCAACCTCTACCTCGCGATGGCGCCCTGGGGCGACGGCCAGTGCGGTGCGCATGCTGCAGCAAAACACTTCCTCAACAAGACGCCGGACCAGCTCTCGCCGATGGAGGCCGTGTGGCTGGCCACGCTGCTGCACAACCCCGACCGCGAACTCGCGCAGCTGGCGCGTGATGGGCAAGTCAATGCGCAGCGTGTGGCCTGGGTGGCCGACCAGCTGCGGCCGGTGGCACGTCGCGAGCGCGAGGCCTTGCTCGACGCAGCACAGCGCTGGCAGCCGCCGCGCACGGCACTTACATCCGCGATGGCTGTGTCGGCGTCTCGGGCAGCGGCTGGCCGGTGAGCCAGTGGGTCGCGAGCGTTGCGATGTTCTTCGCTTGAGCCGCTTCCCACACCACCTCGGGCGGCACCACGCGCGTGCCGGGCGGTGACCCCGGCAAGAGTGCCGCCAGCTCGGCAGCGAACTGCGCCACCTTGGCAACGCGCACCGGCCGCTCGCGCTGCGGCACCATCATCTGCAGCTGCGAGATCATCCAGTGCGCGAGCCGCTGCGCCGGGTGGTCGTGGCGCACATCGCCGGGCGCTTGCGCCGAGCGCATGAACACCAGGTGCTCGAAGCCCAGCGTGGCGACGGCATGTTCATCGAGGCTCGCGAGGCCGCGCTTCAGCGCATCGGGCAAGCTGGCCTGGGCATGCGGCATCACGACAAGCAGGTGCCGCACACCGCGCGATTGCAGCCAGGCGGCCAGCGCAGGCAACTGCTCCGGCTGCGGCTTCATGAAAGCGTCTTCGCGACCATTGACGCCGCGCTGGCGATCGAACACCACGACGGCGGTGTGGTCGAGCGCGGCGTTCGCTGGCGTCTCCTCGCCCCACATCACCGACACCAGCCCGCGCAAGGCCGCCTGCACCGGCTGCGTGACCAACACGCTCACCTGCGAGAAATGCCGCGCACCCAGCAATTGCTCCAGCAGCGCGGAGCCGAGCGCGCCGCCTCCGCCGGCCACCAAGACACGCGGGCCGGCAGCGCGCCGGTGAACGGCAGGTGCGTGCCCGGCACGCAGGGCGTCATGGATCAGTGACATGACCACCAGTATCCCCTCGCTCTTGAAATGCACAGTGGTCGCCGCACCTTGGTGCGGGGGTAGCATGCGCCCTGCCACTTGCAGGAAGGACACACGATGATTCGCAGACTCTGGCTCGCCGCCTTCGCACTCGCCGCCGCGCTCGGGCTGAGCGGCTGCGGCTACAACGACTTCCAGCGGCTCGACGAGCAGACCAAGGCGGCCTGGGCCGAGGTGCTCAACCAGTACCAGCGTCGGGCTGACCTCATCCCCAACATCGTGGCCACCGTGAAGGGCGAGGCCAACTTCGAGCAGGAGACGCTGACGAAGGTGATCGAGGCGCGCGCCAAGGCCACGAGCATCCAGGCCACGCCGGAGCTGATCAACAACCCGGCCGCGTTCGACAAGTTCCAGAAGGCGCAGGGTGAACTGAGCGGGGCCTTGAGCCGCCTGCTCGTCGTCACCGAGAACTACCCCAACCTGAAGGCCAATGCCGCGTTCCAGGACCTGCGGGTGCAGCTCGAAGGCACAGAGAACCGCATCACCGTGGCGCGCAACCGCTTCATCAAGGCGGTGGCCGAATACAACGTGCTGGCACGCAGCTTCCCGACCAACCTCACCGGCAAGATGTTCGGCTACTCGCCCAAGCCCAGCTTCACGGTGCAGAACGAAGCCGAGATCTCGACGCCGCCGGCGGTCAACTTCGACAAGCCTGCGTCGAAGTAAGGTGACGATGCGCTGGCTGCTCGCTTGGCTGGTGGCGCTGTGGATGGCGCCGCTGCACGCGCAAGACGTGCTGCCGGTGCCGCCGCTGTCGGGCCGCGTGGTCGACACGACCGGCACGCTCACGCCGGTGCAGGTGCAGGCGCTCAGCGCCAAGCTGGCCCAGGTGGAGCAGGAGCGCGGCTCGCAGCTGGTGGTGTTGATCGTCCCCACCACGCAGCCGGAAGACATTGCCTCTTACGCCCAGCGCATCGGCGACGCCTGGAAGATCGGCCGCAAGGACGTGGGTGACGGGCTGCTGATCGTGGTCGCGAAGAATGACCGCGACATGCGCATCCAGGTGGCCAAGGGCTTGCAGGGTGCGGTGCCCGACCTGGCGGCGTATCAGATCATCACCGAGCGCATGGCACCTGCGTTCAAAGCGGGTGACTACGCGGGCGGCTTGAACTCTGCCGTCGATCGCCTCGCTGCGCGCATCGGCACTGAAGGCCTGCCCGAGCCTGCTGCGAAGAATGCGAGGCGCTCGTCTCAGCGTTCGGGCTTCGACCTGCAGGACCTGGCGATCTTCTTCTTCGTCGGCGTTCCCATCATCGGCGCGGTGCTGACGGGCGTGCTTGGCCGCAAGCTGGGTTCTCTTGCGACGGCCGGTGCGGCGGGTGGCCTGGGCTGGCTGCTGACGGCCAGCCTGTTGACCGCACTCGGTGCTGGCACGGTGGCGCTGGTGCTGGTCGGTCTATTCGGTGTCGGTTCGCGGCGGAGCGGTGGCGGCATGCCCATCATCTGGGGCGGTGGTGGCGGCGGGTTCGGAGGTGGCGGCAGTGGTGGAGGCGGCTTCAGCTCCGGGGGTGGTGGTGATTTCGACGGCGGCGGCGCCTCGGGGCGATGGTGAGCATGAAACGCCTGTTGCGCCTCTTCAAACACCGCTGGCTCGACGAAGCCGATGCACGCCGCGCACTCGGCGCCCCGGCGCTGAAGCAATTGCAGGAGCGCGTGGCTGCGAGCGAGCGTCTGCACAGCGGCGAGATCCGCCTGTGCATCGAAGCGAGCCTGCCGCTGTCTTACCTGTGGCGCAATGCGTCGGCGCGTGAGCGTGCCGTGACGATGTTCGGCAAGCTGCGCGTGTGGGACACCGAGCACAACAACGGCGTGCTGATCTACCTGCTGCTGGCCGAGCACGCGATCGAGGTCGTGGCCGACCGCGGGCTGAACCGCGTGGTCGATGCCGCGCAATGGCGTGCGCTGACCGATGGCATGGCCACGGCTTTCCAGGCGGGGCGCTATGAGGCCGGGCTCGATGCCGCGGTCGACGCCGTGGGTGCGTTGCTGACCCAGCATTTCGGGGTTGAAGGGCATGTGGCAAATCCCAATGAACTGCCCGACGCACCTGTGGTCCAGTAGGTGCACGCTGCCATCCTTTTGGAGAACCTGATGAGAAGCCGCCTCCCCCGTGTCTTGTCGTTGGCCGGCCTGCTTGCGGCGTGCGCCGCGGCGCAGGCTCAATCGACGCCGCCCTCACCGCCCATCAAGCCCGGCCTGTGGCAAGTGCAGACCGACAACGAGAGCGACGGCAAGAAGGCGCCAGACATGGGCGCGCAGCTGAAGACCATGTCGCCCGAGATGCGCAAGCGTATGGAAGACAACATGAAGCAGCACGGCATCGACATGAGCGGCGGCCCGGGCCAGATGAAGATGTGCATGACGCGCGAGTCGCTCGACGCGGGCAAATGGCAAGGCCAGCAAACCCGCTGCAAGACCGACTTCAGCACCGGTGGCAGTGTGTGGAAGTGGCACTCGACCTGCGACCAGCCGCCTTCGGTGACCGATGGCGAGGCGGCGTTCGCGAGTGCCGAGGCCTACACCGTCAAGAGCAGCACGACGATGACGATGCAGGGCAAGCAGCACCTGTCCAAGATGTCGCTCAGCGCCAAGTGGCTGGGCGCCGACTGCGGCGACCTGAAGCCGATCTCGCCGCAGACGCTCAAGCCCCCGGTGAAGCCTGCGGCCAAGCCTTGAGTTTCAACCGGCCATCGACGTCCACTTGCTGCTGTTCGCGGCCGACTCGATCACCTTCTCGATGAAGCGCACGCCGCGTGCGCCGTCGGCGAGCGTGGGGTAGTCGGCGTCCAACGGGTCGGCCGTGGTGCCGGTCAGGCGCGCGCGGATGTCGGCGGCCACGCCGAGGTAGATGTTGGCGAAGGCCTCGATGAAAGCCTCGGGGTGCCCGGCCGGGATGCGGATCGCGCGCTTGGCCGCTTCGCTCAGCCACGGCGAGCCGCGCGTCAGGATGCGCTTCGGCCCGTCGATCGGCGAGTGCACCAGCTGGTTCGGGTCTTCCTGCCGCCAGTCGAGCGAGCCTTTGCTTCCGAACACGCGCAGGCGGATGTCGTTCTCGCAGCCGGTTTCCACCTGCGAGGCCATCAGCACGCCGCGCGCACCATTGCTCAGGCGCAGCAGCAGGCTGGCATCGTCGTCGAGCCGGCGGCCGGGAATGAAGGCGGTGAGGTCGGCGCACAGGCTGTCGATGCCGAGGCCGGTGACGGTGCACAGCAGGTTCTCGGCATGCGTGCCCACGTCCGCCAGCGCGCCGCCGGGGCCGCTGCGTGCGGGGTCGGTGCGCCAGGCGCCGCTGCTGTCGCCGGTGGCGATCTGCGGCGCGAGCCAGCCCTGGTGGTATTCGACGATCACCTTATGGATGGCGCCGATGGCACCGGCCTTCACCATCGCACGCGCCTCGCGCACCATCGGGTAGCCGGTGTAGTTGTGCGTCACGCCGAACACCGTGCCGGCACGCGCCGTGGCCTGCAGCAGGTCTTGCGCCTGCGCGCTGGTGTGCACCAGCGGCTTGTCGCACACCACGTGGATGCCGGCTTCGGTGAAGGCCTTGGCGACCGGATAGTGCAGGTCGTTGGGCGTGACGATGGAGACGAAGTCGATGCGCTCGTCAGGCGACCGCTTCAGCTCGTCGTCGAGCAAGGCCTGCCAACTCGTGTGGTTGCGAGCGTCGGGCAGCCGCAGGTCGCGACCCGAGGCGAGCGCCTTGTCCGCCTGTGACGACAGCGCGGCCGACACCAGCTGCATCTGCCCGTCGAGCGCCATGGCGGCGCGGTGCACGCCACCGATGAAGGCGCCGCGGCCGCCGCCCACCATCGCATAGCGCAGGGCCCGGTTCGTTGATTCGCTCATGAAGACGCCTGCTTGTTCTTGGCGAAGGCGGCATCGAAGGCGCCTGCCGCCGGTTTGAAATCGAGCCGCTTGCAGAATGCGGCGCTCTCGGTGGCGCCATGCACGCGGTCCATGCGGCTGTCTTCCCACTCCACGCTCAGCGGCCCGGCGTAGCCGATGTCGTTGAGCGCGACGATGATGGATTCGAAGTCGATCATGCCGCGGCCCACGCTGCGGAAGTCCCAGAAGCGGCGCGCATCGCCGAAGCTGGTGTGCCCGCCGAACACGCCCACGCTGCCGTCGCCCTTGCCCCACCACACGTCCTTCATGTGGGCGTTGTAGATGCGGTCGGGGAAGCGGCGAATGAACTGCACGTAGTCCACGCTCTGGTAGGCGAGGTGGCTGGGGTCGAAGTTGAAGCCGAAGCGGCGGTGGTGCTTCACCGCGTCGAGCGCACGCTGGCTGCTGGCGATGTCGAAGGCGATCTCGGTCGGGTGCACTTCGAGTGCGAAGTTGATGCCGTGTTGTTCGAAGGTGTCGAGGATCGGCGCCCAGCGCTTGGCGAAATCGGCGAAGCCCTTGTCCCAGTACGCCTGCGAGGTGGGCGGGAAGGCGTAGACCGAGTGCCAGATCGACGAGCCGGTGAAGCCGGTGACGGTCTTCACGCCGAAAGCCGCGGCGGCGCGCGCCGTGTCTTGCATCTCGCGTGCGGCGCGCTGGCGCACGCCTTCGGAGTCGCCGTCGCCCCACACGTGGTCGGGCAGGATGGCTTCGTGGCGTTCATCGATGAGGTCGCACACCGCCTGGCCGACCAGGTGGTTGGCCATGGCGAAGCATTGCAGGCCGTGGTCGGCAAGTTGCTCGCGTTTGCGCTTCACGTAGTTCGGTTCGTTGAGCGCCTGCTGCACGTTGAAGTGGTCACCGCCGCAGGCGAGCTCTAAGCCGTCGTAGCCCATGCGCTTGGCCAGCGGCGCGAGCTCGGCGAGCGGCAGGTCGGCCCATTGGCCGCTGAAGAGGGTGACGGGTCTTGGCATGGCGACTCCTTGTAGGTACGACACCGGTTAAAGGAATGAAGCAAGCGAAGCGCCGCGACAGATCCGGCAACACCCGTGGAGCCAGCTTTGCTGGTCCGCCGGGTGGCGCCCCTTGGGGGCAGGAGCGAAGCGACTGGGGGGCTCACTTCAGAACGGCGAGTCAGGAAAGTAGAACTGCTTGGCGTTGTCCTTGGTGATCAACACCGAGGGAATGATGGTCGTGGCCGGCAGCTTGTCGTTCTTCAGGCGCGCTTCGGCGGTGAGCTTGATCGCGTCGTAGATGAACTTGGGCGAGTACGACACGTTGGCCTGGATGCGCGAGTCCTTGCCGTCCATCAGCGTCTTGATCATGCCTTTGGCACCGGCACCGCCGAACACCACCTTGATGTCGGTGCGCCTGGCCTGGTCGATGGCCTTGAGCACGCCCACGGCCATGTCGTCGTCAGCGGCCCACACGGCGTCGATCTGCTTGAAGCGCGTCAGGTAGTCCTGCATCACCTTGAAGGCATCGTCGCGGTTCCAGTTGGCGTACTTGGCGTCGAGCAGCTTGATGTCGGTGCTGCCCTTGATGGCGGCGTTGAACGCGTCCATGCGTTCGTTGTCCAGCGTGGTGGCAATGCCGCGCATGGCGACGATGTTGCCTTTGCCGCCGAGCGCCTTCACCAGGTATTCACCGGGGATCTTGCCGAAGGCGGTGTTGTCGCCGGCGACATACGCGTCTTGCGCGCTGGTGTCGGTGAGGCCGCGGTCGACCACCGTCACGTACACGCCCTTGCCCTTGACCTGCGCCACCGGCTTGGTGAGTGCGGCCGACTCGAACGGGAAGACGACCAGCGCGTTGATCTTGTTGGCCGTCACCAGGTCTTGCAGCTGGTTGGCCTGCTCGCCGGCGTTGGCGGCGGTCTTGATGGTGATCTTGAGGTCGGGGTGGGCTTTCTCGAGTTCTTTCTTGGCTTCATTGGCCCACCAGACGATGCCGCCGGTGAAGCCGTGCGTGGCGGCCGGAATGGCGACGCCGAGGTTGACCTTGTTTTGCGCAAAGGCGCCGGATGCAAAGCTGAGCGCGCCGGCCGCGGTGGCGGCGATGGCGAGCAGGCGAACAGCGAATTTCATGGTGTTGTCTCCGTTTTTTGATGGAAGGAAAGAAGTGCAGCCTGTCGCTGCAATGAGGAAACCAGGAAAAGCCGATTCATCGTGTTCACCGCTGACGCCGCTGCATGAAGGCCACGACGATGATCACGAAGCCCTGCACCGCCGCGTTGAGGTACACGCTGATGATGCTGGTGAGGTTGAGGATGTTGCTGATGACCGAGAGCAGCACCGCACCGACCACGGTGCCGGTGATGCTGCCCGCGCCGCCCTTGAGCGCGGTGCCGCCGACGATCACCGCGGCGATCGCCTCCAGCTCCCACAGCAGGCCGGTGGTGGGTGATGCCGAGCCGAGGCGCGGCACGTAGAGCAAGGTCGCAATGCCGACGCACACGCCGAGCAGCACGTAGGTGATGACCTTGATGCGGTCGACGTCGACCGCGGCATAACGCGCCACCTGTTCGTTGGAGCCGATGGCCTGCACGTAGCGGCCATAGGCGGTGCGGTTGAGGATCACGCCGCCCAGTACCGCCACGCCGATGAACACCCACACCGGCACCGGCACGCCGAGCAGGCTCGCGTAGTAGACCGGGCCGTAGGCGTCGGCCAGCGTGTTGTCGAGCGTGATCGCACCGCCGTTGGAAAAGTAGGTGAGGTAGGCGCGAAAGATGCCGAGCGTGCCCAGCGTCACGATGAAGGGCTCGATGCGGCCCTTGGTGATGAGCAGCCCGTGGGCCAGGCCAAACAGCGCGCCCAGAATCAGCGCGAAGCCCATGCCCAGCACCACCACGAGCACGGGCGAGGCGACCGAGGCCGCGATGGCGTTCATGAAGAGGATCACGCAGCCGGCGATCAGCGCCGCCATCGAGCCCACCGACAAATCAATGCCGCCGGAGATAATGACGAAGCACATGCCCACCGCGATGATCCCGATGAAAGCGGTGCGGGTGAGCAGGTTCATCGCGTTGTCGAGCGTTGCGAAGTCGCTGTTGAGCAGCGTGCCGGCGATGCACAGCAGCACCAGGCCGGCCACCGGGCCGAGTCCGTGCAGGTAGGCCTTCCAGCGCGCAGGCTGGCGGGCCGCGGCGGGCGCGTCAATGCGTTCCGGTGGCATGGGCGATGAGCTCCTCTTCGGTCAATTGCGTTGCGTCCAGCGTGGCCTGCAGGCGGCCGCCACGCATCACCACCACGCGGTGGCACAGGCCGATCAGTTCCATCAGCTCGGACGAGATGACGATCACCGCGCGGCCTTCGTGGGCGAGACGCTGGATCAGGAAATAGATGTCGCGCTTGGCGCCCACGTCGACACCGCGGGTCGGCTCGTCGAGCACGACCACGCGCGGATCGGGATGCAACACCTTGGCGAGCGCGAGCTTCTGCTGGTTGCCACCGGAGAGCGACGAAGCGGGCGCATCGAGGTTGCCGGTGCGGATACCGAAGGCGTCGACCGCGCGGCGCAAGGCCTGCTGCTCGGCCATCGGCTTGAGCCATGGGCGGGCGTAGCGAGAGAGTGCCATCAGCGTGAGGTTTTCGCGCAGGCCGAAGCGCACGTGCAGGCCCTTGCCCTTGCGGTCTTCGCTCAGGTAGGTGAGGCCTTGGTCAGCAGCCTCGCGCGGGTTGCGCAGGCGCACCGGCTCGCCGCCGATCTCGACTTGGCCCGTGCGGGGGCGCAGGCCGAGCAGGCCTTCGAACAGCTCGGTGCGGCCTGCGCCGACGAGGCCGGCGAAGCCGAGGATCTCGCCGGGGCGAACGTCGAAACTGATGTCTTCGGCCCAGCCCGGCACGCTGAGGTGCTTGGTTTCCAGCAGCGGCGCTGCGCCGGCAGGCGGTGGCTCCTTGGGTGGGAACAGATCGGCCAGCTCGCGCCCGACCATCAGCTGCGCCATCTGTTGGCGTGTGAGCTTGGCGGTGGCCTCGCGCGCGACGAAGCGGCCGTCGCGCATGACGATCACTTCGTCGGTGACGCGCTCCACTTCGTCGAGCTTGTGCGAGATGTAGAGGAGGGTCACGCCGTCGGCCTTGAGCTGTGCCATCAGCGCGAACAGGCGCTCGGTCTCGCCGGGTGTGAGCGTGGCGGTGGGCTCGTCCATGATCAGCAGGCGAGCCTTTCGCGCGAGCGCGCGAGCGATCTCGACCAGCTGCTTCTCGGCGACGATGAGGTGTTTGACCAGCGTGTCGGGGTCGGCCTGCAAGCCCACCTGCTGCAGCACGCGGGCCGACTCGGCGCGCATCGCGTCGTCGTCGAGCAGCCAGCCGCGCTTGCGCTCGTGGCCGAGGAAGATGTTCTGCGCGATCGTCAGGTCTTCGGCGAGGTTGAACTCCTGGTGGATCAACACGATGCCCTCGGCTTCGGCCGCGCGCGAGCCGCTGAAGCTCATGGCTTGGCCGTTGATGCGCATCTCGCCACCGCTCATCTGCTCGTAGCCGGCGAGGATCTTCATCAGCGTCGATTTGCCGGCGCCGTTTTCACCGAGCAGGCCGATCACGCGGCCGGGCTGCAGCGCGAAGCTCACGCCATGCAGCACCTGCACCGGGCCAAAGGCCTTGCGCAGATCGATGAACTCGACGGCGACGCTCATGACACGACACCTCGCGCCTTCATCGTCTCGTGCATCGCCAACACGCCGGCGCCGATCACACCGGCCTGTTCGCCGAGTGGCGTGTACTGGATCTCGAGGTGGCGTGTCGAGAGGGCGAGCGAGCGGTGGTAGACGCTCTGCCGCAGCGAGGCGAGGAACAGCGGGCCGATGCGTGTGATGCCACCGCCGATGAACACATGCGACGGGTTGAAGAAGTTGACGATGCTGGCCAGCATCTGGCCGATCAAGGCGCCTGCGCGTTGCACGATGGCGTTGGAGGCTGCGTCGCCGGCGCGGCTGGCCTGGCCGACGTCGAACGGCGTGATCGTGCCGCGCTCGGCCAACACGGCTGCGAGCATCGGGCTCTCGCCGGCCCGGGCGGCTTCGATGGCCTGCGCGGCGATGGCGGGGCCGCCGGCCATCGACTCCACGCAGCCGAGGTTGCCGCAGTGGCAGCGCGGGCCGTGCGGGTCGACGCAGATGTGGCCGACATCGCCAGCCGACCCGTTCGCACCGCGGTAGACCTCGCCGTGGCAGACGATGCCGCAGCCGATACCAGTGCTGATCTTGATCACCAGAAAGTTCTGCAGGCCGCGCTGCAGCCGCCACAGCTCGCCGAGCGCCATCAGATTCACGTCGTTGTCGACGAAGACGGGTGCGCTGTAGTCGGCACGCAGGTCGTCGCGGATGGAGAAGCTGTCCCACTCGGGCATCAGCGGCGGGTTGACGAGCTGGCCGGTCTCGAAGTCCACCGGCCCCGGCACGCCGATACCGATGGCGACGACATCGCGCGCGGTCTTGCCGCATTGCGCCAGCAGCTGGGCCATCAGCGCCCGTACGCGTGACAGCACCAGGCCCGGCCCGCGGCGCACGTCGGCCGCCTCGCGGTGGCTGGCGAGCACTTGCAGGTCGGGCGTGAGCACGGCCACCTCAAGGCCGGTGGCGCCGAGATCGGCGCCGAGCAGCACGCCGAGGCCGTGATGGAGCCGCAGTGTTTCGGGCCGGCGACCACCAGATGAGCTTTGCAGACCGGCTTCTTCGAGCAGGCCTTGGTCGAGCAGGCCGGCCACGGTGGCGTTGGCGCGTGTCTTGGAGAAGGCTGCCCGGTTGGCCAGCGCGTCGCGCGAAAGCCCGCCGCACCAGAACACGCTGTCCAGTACGGTCAGTTCACTGCCCGACAAGTCGGTCCAAGGGCTCACGCTCGTCTCCTGATGGCCATCTGACGTGGCTCGATCAGGGCATGCTAGGCGTCCGACTTCAGCCGGGCAAGATCAATCTTCGAACCATTTCAGGTCGATTGGCTTTTCACGGGCAAGAAAAAACCCGCAGCTGCAAAGCAGGTGCGGGTTCATCGTGCGGCAGCGAGCCGACGAGGTCTTACTTCTTCATGAAGCGGCGCAGCGCTGCCACTTGGGCGGCCAGCGCGACCAATTCGTTCTGGATCTTGGCTTGGTCAAGTTCGCTCTTGGCATTCTTCAGCGCTTCTTCGGCGAGCTTCTGGGCCTCGACGGCCTTGGCTTCGTCCAGGTCCTTGCCACGGATGGCGGTGTCGGCGAGCACGGTGACCGTGCCCGGCTGCACTTCGAGAATGCCGCCGGCCACGAACACGAACTCTTCCTGGTCGTTGTCAGCGCGCAGGATGCGCACCGCACCGGGCTTGATGCGGGTGATCAAGGGCGTGTGGCGCGGGTAGATCCCGAGCTCGCCCAGTTCACCCGGCAGAGCGACGAACTTCGCTTCACCGGAGAAGATGCTCTCTTCGGCGGAGACGACGTCTACGTGCAGGGTTGCCATGTGGTTTCCTTAGCTGAAAAAGAGGTCAGTGCAGCGCGGCGTGGCTTACTGAATCTTCTTCGCCTTTTCAAACGCTTCATCAATCGTGCCGACCATGTAGAACGCTTGCTCTGGCAGGCTGTCGCATTCGCCGGCCACAATCATCTTGAAGCCGCGGATGGTTTCCTTCAGCGGCACGTACTTGCCGGGCGAGCCGGTGAACACTTCGGCCACGTGGAACGGCTGGCTCAGGAAGCGTTGGATCTTCCGGGCACGGGCCACGGCCAGCTTGTCTTCAGGTGCGAGTTCGTCCATGCCCAGAATCGCGATGATGTCGCGCAGTTCCTTGTAGCGCTGCAGCGTGCCTTGCACCGCGCGGGCGGTGTTGTAGTGATCTTCGCCGACCACGTTCGGGTCGAGCTGGCGCGAGGTCGAGTCGAGCGGGTCCACGGCGGGGTAGATGCCGAGCGAAGCAATGTCACGCGACAGCACCACGGTGGAATCCAAGTGGGCGAAGGTCGTGGCAGGCGACGGGTCGGTCAAGTCATCGGCTGGCACGTACACGGCTTGAATCGAGGTGATCGAGCCGACCTTGGTCGAGGTAATGCGCTCTTGCAGCCGGCCCATTTCTTCGGCCAGCGTCGGCTGGTAGCCCACGGCGGAAGGCATGCGGCCCAGCAGTGCCGACACTTCGGTACCGGCCAGCGTGTAGCGGTAGATGTTGTCGACGAAGAAGAGCACGTCCTTGCCTTCGTCGCGGAACGACTCGGCAATCGTCAGGCCGGTCAGTGCCACGCGCAGACGGTTGCCCGGAGGCTCATTCATCTGGCCGTAGACCATGGCGACCTTGGAGTCTTCGAGCTTCTCCTGGTTCACGACGCCCGAGTCCGACATCTCGTGATAGAAGTCGTTGCCCTCGCGGGTGCGCTCACCCACGCCGGCGAAGACCGACAAGCCGCTGTGCGCCTTGGCGATGTTGTTGATGAGTTCCATCATGTTCACGGTCTTGCCGACGCCGGCGCCGCCGAACAGGCCGACCTTGCCGCCCTTGGCGAACGGGCAGACCAAGTCGATCACCTTGATGCCGGTTTCGAGCAGGTCTTGCGACGGGCTCAGCTCGTCATAGGCCGGCGGCTTGCGGTGGATCGACATTGTGAGCTCTTGGCTCACAGGGCCACGCTCGTCGATGGGGTCACCCAGCACGTCCATGATGCGGCCGAGCGTTGCACGGCCGACGGGCACCATGATTGGCTTGTCGGTGTTGCTCACCGTCAAGCCGCGGCGCAGGCCGTCAGAGGAGCCCAGCGCAATCGTGCGCACCACGCCGTCGCCCAGCTGCTGCTGCACTTCGAGCGTGAGGTTGGAGCCTGCCAGCTTCAAAGCGTCGTAAATCTTGGGCATTGCGTTGCGGGGGAATTCCACGTCCACCACCGCGCCAATGCACTGAACAATTTTGCCGTCAGCCATGTTCTTTCCTTTGAATTCGAAACTTGATGTTCTTCAGACCGCCGCTGCGCCAGCAACGATCTCGGACAGTTCTTTGGTGATCGCCGCTTGCCGCGTCTTGTTGTAGACCAGCTTCAGCTCGGCGATCACATTGCCGGCGTTGTCGGTCGCGGCCTTCATGGCCACCATGCGTGCCGCATGCTCAGACGCCATGTTCTCGGCCACGGCCTGGTAGACCAGCGCTTCGCTGTAGCGAACCAGCAGCTCGTTGATCACCGACGGTGCATCGGGCTCGTAGATGTAGTCCCAGCCGTGCTGGGCCTTGTCTACCGCCATGCTTTCAGAGGTGAGTGGCAGCAGCTGCTGGATCACTGGCTCTTGCCGCATGGTGTTGATGAAGCGGTTGTAGCAAACGTGCACCGCGCTCAGCTCGCCCTCGGCATACGCGTCGAGCAGCACCTTGACGGGGCCGATCAGCTTGTCGAGGTGCGGCTTATCACCCAGGTGCGTGACCTGAGAGACCACCGGAATGCCGACCCGGTTCATGAACCCCAGGCCCTTGTTGCCGATGGCCACCGATTGCGCCTTGACGCCTTTGCTCTCGTTTTCCTTGAGCCTGGCGGTGACCATGCGCAGCAAGTTGCTGTTCAGACCGCCGCACAAGCCCTTGTCGGTGGTGACGACGATGAAGCCCACGGGCTTGGTTGCGTCGTTGGCCACCATGAACGCGTGCTTGTACTCCGGCGTGGCTTGCGCCAGGTTGGCTGCCAAGCTGCGGATCTTGTCGGCGTACGGGCGGGCGTGGCGCATGCGCTCCTGCGCCTTGCGCATCTTCGACACCGAGATCATCTCCATGGCCTTGGTGATCTTCTTGGTGTTCTCCACCGATTTGATCTTGCCTCGTATTTCCTTGCCTGCTGCCATGACGGAGCTCCTTGATAGGTTGCGTCAGGGGATCAGGCGAAGGACTTCTTGAAGGCAGCGACCGCAGCGGACAACTCGGCCTCGGCTTCCTTGTCGAGTGCCTTGCTGTCTTCGATCTTCTTCAGCAGCGCAGCATGGCTGGACTTCAGGAACTGGTGCAGACCGGCTTCAAAGGCAAGGATCTTTTTCACTTCGATGTCGTCCATGAAGCCCTTGTTCACGGCAAACAGCGTTGCGCCCATCAGGCTGATCGGCTGCGGCGAGTACTGGGCTTGCTTCAGGAGTTCGGTCACGCGGGCACCGCGGTCGAGCTGCTTGCGGGTGGCTTCGTCCAGGTCGGAGGCGAACTGCGCGAACGCAGCCAACTCACGGTACTGTGCCAAGTCGGTACGGATGCCGCCGGATTGGCCCTTGATGATCTTGGTCTGGGCCGACGAACCCACGCGCGACACCGAGATGCCGGCGTTGATGGCGGGGCGGATGCCGGCGTTGAACAGCGAGGTTTCCAGGAAGATCTGGCCGTCGGTGATCGAGATCACATTGGTCGGCACGAAGGCCGACACGTCGCCGGCTTGCGTTTCGATGATCGGCAGGGCCGTCAACGAACCGGTCTTGCCCTTGACTTCACCCTTGGTGAAGGCTTCGACGTAGTCGGCATTCACGCGAGCGGCACGCTCCAGCAGGCGGCTGTGGAGATAGAACACGTCGCCGGGGTAGGCTTCGCGGCCCGGCGGGCGACGCAGCAGCAACGAGACCTGGCGGTAAGCCACAGCTTGCTTGGACAGGTCGTCGTACACGATCAGCGCGTCTTCGCCGCGGTCGCGGAAGTACTCGCCCATGGTGCAGCCCGAGTAGGCCGACACGTACTGCATGGCAGCCGATTCGGCGGCGGTGGCGGCCACGACGATGGTGTATTCCATCGCGCCGTTGGCTTCGAGTGCGCGCACCACGTTCTTGACCGACGAAGCCTTCTGGCCGATCGCAACGTAGATGCAGGTCATGTTCTGACCCTTCTGGTTGATGATCGCGTCGATGGCCACAGCGGTCTTGCCGGTCTGGCGGTCACCGATGATCAGCTCGCGTTGGCCACGGCCGATCGGCACCATGGAGTCAATCGACTTCAGGCCGGTCTGCATCGGCTGGTCGACCGATTTGCGCGCGATCACGCCCGGAGCGATCTTCTCGATCGGGGCTGTCAGCTTGGCGTTGATCGGGCCTTTGCCGTCGATCGGTTGACCCAGCGCGTTGACCACGCGGCCTTTGAGCTCGGGGCCCACGGGCACTTCGAGAATGCGGCCGGTGCACTTGACCGTGTCGCCTTCGGAGATGTGCTCGTACTCGCCCAGAATCACCGAGCCGACCGAGTCGCGCTCGAGGTTCAGGGCCAGGCCGTAGGTCGGTTGACCATCGGAGCCGGCGGGGAATTCCAGCATTTCGCCCTGCATCACGTCCGACAGACCGTGGATGCGGCAGATGCCGTCGGTCACCGAAACGACGGTGCCCTGGTTGCGGATGTCAGCCGAGCTGCCGAGGCCTTCGATGCGGCTCTTGATCAGTTCGGAAATTTCTGCGGGATTCAGGTTCATTGCTTTCTCCGGTCCGCGGGCTGCTGGAGCCTGCTGGTTCAGACGCTGTCGCTCACGGGGCTTATGCCGTCAGCGCCACCTTCATTTGTTCAAGACGGGCCTTGACCGAGGTGTCGAGCACCTCGTCGCCGACCACCACTCGGATGCCACCGATCAACTCGGGCTCCACCTGCACGCTCGCATTGAGCTTGCGACCGAAGCGCTTTTCCAGCGACCCGACGACCACGGCGAGTTGCGCCGCGTCGATCGGGAAGGCGCTGAAGACCTTGGCGTCTGACACCCCCGAGCGCGAGTTCACCAACGCATGGAACTGCTGTGCCACTTCGGGCAGTGCAGCCAGGCGGCCGTTCTCGATCACGGTACGCAGCAGGTTGCGGATGCTGTCCGACAGCGGTGACTTGACGACACCGGTGATGACGTCGAACACCTGTTGCGTGGCCGTCTTGGGGCTGTCGGCGAACTGGCGCATCTGCGCGTCGGCGGCGACACCGGCAATCGCATCGAGCTGCTCGGCGCTTTGCTTCAGGTCACCTTTGACGGCCACCTGGAACAGAGCTTCGGCGTAAGGCCGGGCGATGGTTGCAAGCTCGGCCATGGTCAGAGCTCGGTCTTCAGGCGGTTCAACAGATCGGCGTGAACGCCGGCGTTGACTTCCTTGCGCAGGATCGCTTCAGCGCCCTTGACGGCCAGCGCGGCAACTTGCTCGCGCAGGGCTTCGCGGGCCTTGATCGACTCTTGCGCAGCTTCGGCCTTGGCGCTTGCGACGATCTTGGCGCCCTCTTCGCTGGCGCGAGACTTGGCTTCTTCGATCATCGACTGGGCCAGGCGCTCGGCATCGGCGAGACGCTGCGCGGTTTCATTGCGCGCGGCCGACAGCTGCTCTTCGACGCGCTTGTTGGCGGCAGACAGTTCGGACTTGGCCTTGTCGGCGGCCGACAAGCCGTCGGCGATCTTTTGCGCACGCTCGTCGAGTGCCTTCACGATGGGCGGCCACACGAACTTCATCGTGAACCACACCAGGATCAGGAACACGATCAACTGCGCGATCAGCGTAGCGTTGATGCTCACGTTGGTGCCTCTAGGGGAAAGGACGAAACGAAAAGGAAGAGGTCGCGGCGGGGCCGAAACGACTTACTTCGGCAGGTTGGCGATCTGGGCCAGGAACGGGTTGGCCGTCGCGAACCACAGAGCGATACCGGTACCAATGATGAATGCCGCGTCGATCAGGCCGGCCAGCAGGAACATCTTGGTTTGCAGTTCGTTCATCAGCTCGGGTTGGCGGGCAGCCGACTCGAGGTACTTGCTGCCCATGATGCCGATGCCGATACAGGCGCCGACGGCACCCAGACCAATGATCAGGCCGGCGGCGAGGGCAACAAAGCTAATGACTTCCATGGTGACTCCTTTTGGGGTTTTGAAGAGAAAGAGAAAAACAGAAACGATCGCAAGCGAGGTTCAGTGAGCGTCGTGTGCCTGACCAAGGTAGACCAGGGTCAACATCATGAACACGAAGGCTTGCAGCGTGATGATCAGGATGTGGAAGATGGTCCACACCGTGCCCGCCACGAGATGCCCGGCAAACAGGGCGAAGCCCGTGCCGGTGAGGGCAAAACCGCCGCCCATCAAGGCGATCAGCATGAAGATCAGCTCGCCTGCATACATGTTGCCGAACAACCGCATGCCGTGGGAAACCGTCTTCGCGACGAACTCGACCATCTGGATGAAGAAGTTGAACGGATACAGGAACCACTTGTCGCCGAACGGCGCGGTGAAGAGTTCGTGAATCCAGCCGCCCAGGCCCTTGATCTTGACGTTGTAGAACAGGCAGAGTAGCAACACGCCAAGCGACAGGCCCATGGTGATGGACAGGTCGGCCGTCGGCACGGAGCGCAGATAGGGCAGGCCGACCGTGTGCTCGTTGACCCAGGGCAGCAGATCGACGGGCAGCATGTCCATCGCGTTGAGCAGAAAGATCCACACGAACACCGTCAGTGCCAGCGGTGACACCAGCTTGCGGCTTTGCGCGTTGTGGACGATGCCCTTGGCTTGGCTGTCGACCATCTCGACGAGGATCTCGACGGCAGCCTGGAAGCGGCCCGGCCTACCCGAGGTCGCCTTGCGAGCGGCCAGCCACAGCAGCCAGCAGCCGATGGCGCCGAGCACCACGGTGAAAAAGACGGAGTCGAGATTGATGACCGAGAAGTCCACCACCCCATGCTGGGGCTTGTTCTGCAGGTGGTGCAGGTGGTGAATGATGTATTCACCCGCGGACGGGGCGTGTTCGTGGCCAGCGCTTTCCATGCTCAATCCTGCAACCTTGTCCAAGTTGTTTTGTCAGTCACCGGCGGGCCCGCCACGCAAGCGCCAGCCAGTTCACTTTCATGCACACCACCATCGTGATCAGCAACGCTGGCCAGCTCAGTTGGGGTACCACTTTGGCGGCAATCACCAACAAGGCGATTGCCACCGCAATCTTCAGCATTTCCCAGAACATGAAACCGACGGCGGCACCCACCGGGCTTCTTGTTCCCCTGGTCATCCCACGGGCCATCAAGGCCCCTGGAAGCACCACGGACAGCGCACCGTAGAGCGCCGACCAGGCTGCCGAGCTGCGTTGCGTGATGACCCAGATGAGGGCGGCACACAACAAACCGACGAGGGCCTGAGCGCCAACCACGCGCCATGGGGACACCATCGGCAGCTTGGCTTTCAGGGCCTTCGCTTCTTCGGAAGTCAGCGCCTTGAAGGACGCGTCATCCGCCTCATCTGGCCCCCAGGCACGGCCCACGGTATTGGTCATGGCTTGGGTTACAGGCGGTTGCAGCAAAGCCTCGGAATTATACGTGGAAACCCCTGAGGCTCCGGAAGGGTCCAGGCGGGTGCTCTGAAGCCACACTGAAGCCTTCGGGTTGATGGCCCGATTTTGGAAGCTGACGCGAAGATGATCAGCCGAAGGTATTGGCTGGTAAGCCGGGCACGTCGACACGCATCGTGAGCACGCGGCCGGCGAGCGGTTGCGCCTCGAGTTCAGCCGCGGGCCGGTTCTCTCGCGACGTGGTGATGTAGAGGGTCTTCAGGTCCGGGCCGCCGAAGCACGGCATGGTGGCGCAGCGAACGGGCAGGCGAATCTCGCGATTCACTTTGCCGTCAGCCGACAGCCGCACCAATCGCTGACCTTCGAACAATGCGGACCAATAGCAGCCTTCCGAATCGACCGCGGCACCGTCGGGCCGGCCGCCGTAGGTCGTCAGGTCTTGCTGTGCTTGCTTGATGGGAAAGCTTGCGAACACTCGGCGCGGACCCAGCGCGCCGGTGGCCGCGTCGAAATCGAATGCGTAGATGGCGTGTGCCTTGGTGTCGCTGCAATACAGCGTGCGGGCATCGGGGCTCCAGCCCAGGCCGTTGCTGACGGTGATGTCGCCGACCATGCGCGCAAGAGTGCCGGCTTCGTAGCGATACAACGCCGCCAGCGGCGGATCGCGTGGTTCATAGATCGTGCCGACCCAGAAGCGGCCGTGCGGGTCGCACTTGCCGTCGTTGAAGCGTTCGTTGCGTGGGTCGTACGGCGGTGCGGCAAGGGCCGTGCGCTGCCCGCTGCGCGTGTCGAAGCGCCACAGCCCGTCGCGCATCGCAAGCAGCAAGCCACCGTCGCGCATGGGTGCGCAGCTCGCCACGTCAGTGTCGAACTGCCAGCGGTCGTGGTGCGACGTGGCCGGGTCGAAGCGGTTCAGTGCGTGGCCGGGGATGTCGCACCAGTACAGCACCTGCTCGGTCGGGTGCCACAGCGGAGACTCGCCCAGCAGCGACGCTGGTGCATCGAGCGCGGTGATGCGCTCGTCGGTCGGCGCGGCCATCACAGCGGCGACACGCCGATCTTCATCCAGGCTTCGGAGGCCTGGCCGGGATCGAGCGTGATCAGGCCGTGGCTGGCCGGATCGGCCATGTGGATGGCGTCGCTGACGTGGCTCACCGGCTCGACGCAGAAGTAGTCTTTGTCATGCGGCGTGTAGGCCACGAGGTAGCCCAGCGATGAAGTGAGCTGCAGCGAGAATTTCTCGTCGCGGATGTGAGCCGGCCCCTTCCAGCCTTCGAAGCAGTTGTCGAAGTTGAATTGCGACACGCCGCCATCGATGCCGTGCTGGGCCATCTTGTGGGTGGGCAGCTGTGTGGCGTCGGATTCCCAGCGGTCGGACAGTTCGATGTGAAGGCTGCTGCTGGCCCGTTTCGGGAAATAGGGGTGCCAACCCAGCCCCACCGGCTGCGCGATGTCCGCGGTGTTGGTGAACACGAGTCGCACGGCGAGTTGTTGCGGCGTGAGGTTGAAGTGCTGCTTGACCTCGAAAGCGAAGGGCCAGTGTTCGTCGGGTTGGTGCTCATAACGCAGCACCAGTTCGTCTGCGCTGAACGACACCACGTCCCAGGCGCGCAGCCAAGCCACACCGTGCACCGAATGCGGGTTGTCGCCGAAATTGGTCGCCGTCGTGTACTCCTTGCCCTTCCAGCGGAAGTGCCGATAACCCAGGCGGTTGGAGTAAGGCACCAGTGGGTAGCAGCCCGACGGCCGCGAACTCGTCAGATCGGCCGGCTCGACGGAGCGCAGCAGCGGTGTCGTGTGGTGCCACAGGCCCGCGATGGCGGCGCCGAGATCGGGGCGAACGGCAAGGCGCAACGCGCCGGCATGGAGTTCAAAGTGGTTGTTCGACGGGCCGGTCATGGGGTTCTGGCGGTGAAGGATCGGGGAGGCTGTGATCGTACGCGGCTCAGGTGCCGGTCTGCGTGCCGCTGGACAGCAGGTGCACGTGGTTGCCTCCGCCGGTGCGCAAGGCGGCGATGGCCGCACGGGCGCTGCGCATCATCAACCCGAGGTCGGAGCCGATGGCCACGTAGTCGAAGCCCGAAGCCCGGTACTGCGCGACGAGTTCGGGTGTGTCGCCGAGCGTTCCGATCGAGATGCCGAGGGCCCGGCAACGCTGAGCGGCCTGGGCCATCAGGTCCATCACGGCGGGGTGATGCGGCTCGCCCACATGGCCCATCGCGGCGGAGAGGTTGGACGGCTCGATGAAGAGTGCGTCGACGCCTTTCACCTGGGCGATGGTTTCCAGTCGATTGATGGCGGCCGGTGTTTCGAGCTGCACGATCACGCCGACGTGCTGGTTGGCCGTCTTCAGATAGTAGGGCGTGGTACCGAAGCGCGAAGCGCGGCTCATGCCGGCCACGCCGCGCTGACCGTCAGGCGGATAGCGCGTGGCGGCGACGGCGCGCTCAGCCTCGGCAGCGGTCTGGACCATTGGAAACAGCAGCGTGGCGGCACCTGCGTCGAGCACGCGCTTCACGACGACCGCGTCGTTCCACGGCACCCGCACCACCGGCAGCATCTTGGTGCCGGCCACGGCTTGCAGCAGGTGCGCTACGCCTGCTACGTCGAGCGGTGCGTGCTCCATGTCGATCACGCCCCAGTCGAAGCCGGCACAGCCGATGGCCTCGGCCACCAGCGGGTTGGCTGACAGGATCCAGGTGCCGATGGGCGCGTGGCCGCCCGAGGACTTGAGGAGTTGCTGGAAGGCATTCATCGCATCGGCCTCCTGTCGTGATGGCTAGTCGAGCTTGGCCCGCAGGTAGTGTGCGCCGGGAATCGGGTTGTAGTAATAGGGCGCAACGTCCTCGAAACCCAGAGTGGCGTACAGCTCGCGGGCCGATTCCATGTCGTCGAGCGTGTCGAGCAGCATGTGCGAATAGCCGGCGCGGCGGGCGTCGTCGAGCAGGCGCTGCGCCATCAGCCGACCCAGGCCGAAACGGCGGAACGCCGGGCGCACATAGAGGCGCTTCATCTCGCAGGCGTTGGGGTAGTCCACGTCGGCCAGCGGGCGGAAGGCCCCGCAGCCGGCCACGTCGTCGTCGACCATCGCCAGCAGCAACTGGCCGGAGGGTGGCGCGTATTCGCCGGGCAGCGTGTCCAGTTCGGCTTCGAAGCCCTGAAAGTTCAGGTCGACGTCGAGGCTGACGGCGTATTCGCGAAAGATCGATCGCGTGCTGGTAATCAGCTCGGTCGTGTCGACCGTGATCAGGCGTACTGCTGGGGTGTTCATTCGAGGCGGTATCTGTCTATGCACCCAGGCTCACCAGCCAGGCGACACCACCGGCGCAGGCGGCCAGCAGCGCCGCTGCAAGGCCGCGCGACATGGTGCTGTCGGTCGATGCCGGAATGTCGTCGGTGAGGGTCTTGTCGCCACTGAGCATTGGGCCGACCAGGTTCTGTCGCTTCTTGACGAAGTAGAAGACGATGGCTGCGATGTGCAGCACCACCAGCGTGATGATCAGCCACTGACCGAAGCTCTTGTGCCACTTGGTCAGCAGGTGGCTGGTGGCCTCGCTCACGAACTTGATCAAGGGGCCGGTGTTGGAAATCTCGTCGTCGGCAAACAGACCAGTGCCGACCTGAACGGCCAGGATGCCGAGTAGGCCGAACACCGACAACGCGCCGGTGGGGCTGTGCCCGACGTGGAAGTATTCGTTGCTTCGGCTTTGCCCGCGCAGGTAGCGCAGCAAGGTGGCAGGCGAATAAATGAAGCTCGTGAAGCGAGACCAGCGCCCGCCCACCACGCCCCACAGCAGGCGAAACGCCAGCAGCGCCAGGACGGCGTAGCCCAACCGGAAGTGCCACTCCATCGCGTTGCCGCCGATCTTGGCGCTGATGATCGAGGCGATGACGCAAGCGGCCAGCAGCCAGTGGAACAAGCGTGTGGGCAGGTCCCACACGCGGACTGGACGAAGGGCAGGTGGCATGGCGTTGAGGGAAGTGAATGCAGCGCAAAGATAACCGGTCAGGCTTGGCATGGCGAGCGTGTCGGGCTCCTCGTGTCGTGGTCGGGAATATTTGCCGATGACGCTGCGTACACCACGCAGGGCCGCATCGCCCTTGGTCCCGAGCTAACCACAACCCGCCAGGAGAACCCGAATGAAACGTCTGTTCCTTGCCATGGCTGCCATCGCAAGCCTTGGCACTGCGCTGCCCGCCGCAGCGCAATTCGCCAAGCCCGAAGACGCCATCAAATACCGCAAAGCTGCCTTCACGGTGATGGCGGCGCATTTCGGTCGCGTGGCAGCCATGGCCAACGGCCGCATTCCTTTTGATGCCAAGGCCGCGGCCGACAACGCCGAGATTGCCACCATGATGTCCAAGCTACCGTACGCCGGCTTTGTCGATGGCACGGACAAGGGCGACACCAAGGCCAAACCCGAAATCTGGACGGAGCGCGACAAGTTCAATGCAGCGGCCACCAAGATGCAGGACGAGATGGTCAAGCTGAATGCCGCCGCCAAGACCGGCGACGCTGCCGCCCTCAAGTCCGCGGCGGGTGATGTGGGCAAGGCTTGCAAGGGGTGCCACGACACCTACCGCAAGGAGTAGCTGTCGACAACAGCTCCACTTCAAAAAGGCCCGCTCAGTCGGGCCTTTTTGTTGGTGCCCATCGCTGCCAGTACAGCAAAACGCATCCGCTACCATTGGCGGCTGCTTTTCAAGCAGCTTCGCCGCTGGGCCTGAACACGCAGGACACCAGCCTGAAATTTGCCGGGCCCGGTGGCCCCACACGAGCCTTTTCGCATGACCTTGTTTCGCCTTCGCTCAGCGTCGCCCTTGCGGGCATTGGCCCTTTCCCTTTGCATGAGCCTGGGTGCCGCGGCGAGCTTTGCGGCCGACGAAGGGAGCAGTGGCTCCTTCAATGCACCCGGCTATTCGCCATCTGCCGGGGCCAGTGCGCCGGCCGGCAACGGCCAGCAGCAATCGCCAAACATGCAGCGCGGTGCCGCAGGCGGGGCCAATGCACAGCAGCGTGGATATGACCCATTGCAGCAGCGGCCCAACGAGACCGGACCGCGCCGCAACGAGCTGATTCCCGCGAAGCCCAACGAATTCCAGAAGTTCGTCGAGACGGCCACCGGGCGGCAGCTCCCGCTGTTCGGCGCCAGCTTCTTCGTCGATGCGGCGAACAGTTTTTCGACCGTCGACAACGTTCCGGTGTCCAGCGACTACACCGTCGGCCCGGGGGACGAGATCATGATCCGCGCCTGGGGCGCGATCGACGTCGACTACCGCGCGACCGTGGACCGCAATGGCCAGGTCAACCTGCCCAAGGTCGGCAGCTTCACGGTGGCCGGGGTCCGCGCTTCAGAACTCGAGCGGCACCTGCGTGCCCAGATCGGCCGGCTTTACACCAACTTCAACTTGAACGTGGCACTGGGCAAGTTGAGCGGAGTGAAGGTTTTCGTGGTCGGGCCGGCGCGGGTGCCGGGGGTCTACACCGTGTCGAGCCAGTCGACGCTGTTGGCGGCCGTGGTCGCGGCCGGCGGGCCCGGGCCGAATGGGTCGATGCGCAAGGTGCTGCTGCGTCGAAACGGCGCGGTGCTGTCCGAACTCGATATCTACGAATTCCTGGTGCAAGGCGACAAATCGAAAGACGTGCAGCTGGTTGCCGGCGACGTGGTGGTGTTCCAGCCCGCAGGCGCACGCGTTGCATTGAACGGGGCCCTGGACACGCCGGCGATCTACGAACTCAAGACGGCCCAGGAGCCGGTGCGCGACGTGCTGCGCTATGCCGGTGGAACCCCGGTGCTGACCAACCCGAACAAGGCGCTGGTCGAGCGCATCGACCCGACGAAAACGCCTGCGGCGCGCTATGTCGAAGAGTTCAAGCTTGACGACGCCGGCCTGCAACGGCCGCTGCGAGATGGCGATGTGCTGACGCTGTTGCCCATCTCGCCGCAGTTCGCCAACGCCGTCACGCTGAAGGGTCATGTGGCGCAGCCTCTGCGCTACGCTTTCATGCCGGGCATGCGCATCCTCGACCTGATCCCGAACAAGGACGCGCTGATCTCTCCCGATTTCTATCGGCGCAAGAATCTGCTGGTTCAGACCTTGGACGAGGAAGATTCTGCTGGCCGCGATATCGACAACGACAAGGACAACGGACGCATGGGCGATGCGGGAGGGCGTGCCAACGACAGGGCGCGTACCAGCACCGAGAGGGCGCGCCGTACTGAAGACCGGTCCGCCGTCGAACGGGCCAAGAAGGCGCCGGCTGCGTTGTTCGATGAGTTGAACTGGGACTATGCCGTCATCGAGCGCTTGAACGCCGACCTCAGCACACAAGTGGTTCCGTTCAACCTTGGCAAGGCCGTGCTGCAAGGCGATCAGACCAACAACCTCGAGTTGATGGCCGGCGACGTGGTCACTATCTACAGCCAGAAAGACATGCGCATGCCGGTGGCGAAGCAGACGCGCCTCGTGTCGATCGAGGGTGAAGTGGGTGCGCCCGGGACGTATCAGCTTTTGCCGGGCGAAACACTGACCCAGTTGATCGAGCGGGCCGGCGGTTTCACTCCACAGGCTTACGTCTATGGCCTGGAGTTCAGCCGCGAAGAAACGCGTCAGCGCCAGCGGGAGAACCTGACTGCGGCGATCACGCGGCTGGAGTCCCTGGCCGCCACGCAGACTGCGCGCGATGCTGCCAACAAGCGCGATGAAACGGCACCCGACCGCACGGCGTCGGTCAGTGCCGCGGCCACGCAAGCACAGATGACACGCCTGCGCAGCGTGCAACCCAATGGGCGCATTGCGCTCGAGCTGAGGCCGGAAGACACGGCAGCGGCCTCGCTGCCCAATGTGCCGCTGGAGCACGCCGACCGCATCATCGTCCCGGCCCGGCCTGGCTTCATTACCGTGGCTGGTGCGGTGGTGAACAACAACGCGCTGCTGTGGAAACCCGGGCGCACGGTGGGCGACTACCTGAAGCAAGCCGGCCTCGACGAGGCGGCCGAGCCGGGCAACATGTTTGTGCTGCATGCCGACGGCACCGTGAGCCACGCCGGTGATCGGCACGGTTGGTTCGGCTTCGGCCGGCTTGAGTCGCAACCGGTTCAACCGGGCGACGCGATCATCGTGCCGACTCAGCTGGACTTCGAAACCTGGGGTCGCGCGCTCGTTCGCAACCTGAAGGACTTCGGCCAGATCTTCTATCAGTTCGGCCTGGGTGCCGCTGCGATCCAGACGCTGCGCAACAACTGACCGAGGCGTGCATGAACAAGCTTGATCCCCACGCGTTGGTAGAAACCGAAGACGAATTGGATGAAGGCCCGGCTGTCGGGTTGCTGGACCTGTTGACTTGGCTGGGCGAGGGCAAGCGCGTCATCGCCGCGGTGACTGCGGCTGCCGCCGCTCTGGCTCTGGTCTACGCCCTTTTGCAGCCGCAGATATTCACTGCTCGAACGACGCTGCTCCCGCCAGGCAGCCAGCAACAAAGCACATCGGCGGCGGCACTCGCCGCTCTGGGTTCGCTGGGTGGATTGGCGGGTGGTATCGCCGGCAAAACACCGGATGAGCTGTACGTGAATTTGCTCAAGAGTGACACCGTGCAGCGTGCGCTGGCGACGAAGTTCGACTTGTACAAGCGCTATCAAGTTGAAACCTATGAAGTGCTTCGCAAGGTGATACCCCAGTATGTGCGCGTGTCTTCGGACAAGAAGTCAGGCGTTATCACGCTGGAGGTCGACGACAAGGTTCCACAGTTTGCCGCCGATCTTGCCAACGCCCATGCGGGCGAGGTGACCAAGCTGTTGTCTCGGCTCGCGGTGTCCGAAGCCCAGCAGCGCCGCATGTTCTTCGAGCAGCAGCTGAAGGACACCAAGGAGAGTCTGATCAAGGCTGAGCAGTTCTTGCGCCAAGTGCAGGAAAAGTCCGGCATGGTGGTGCTCGACCAGCAGGCGGGGGCCATCATCAAGGCGGTGGCCGAACTCAAGGCCCGGATCGCCGAACGTGAAGTGCGCCTCAAGGTGATGCGCACCAGCACCACCGCGGTGAACCCTGATGTGCAGTTGCTGAATTCCGAGCTGACCGCACTGCGTGCCGAGCTGACGCGCATGGAGTCGTCCACCGGCAGCGTGACCGCGGGTGGCGCGGGCAGCATCGACATTCCCGTGGGCAAGCTGCCGGCCGCGGCGATCGACTACGTGCGTGCAGCGCGCGAGGTGAAGTTCCAGGAAACCATGATGACGAGCATGCTGCGCCAGTTCGAGGTTGCGAAGCTCGACGAGGCGAAGGAAGGGCAGTCACTGCAGCAAGTCGATGTGGCGATGCCGCCCGACAGAAAGTCCAAGCCTGCGCGTGCCCTTATCGTGCTGAGTGCAACCTTCGCGGCAATGCTCTTGTCGTCTTTGTTCGTGGTGTGGCGCAAGTACCGTGCGCTGATGCGCGAACAAAACCCTGAAACCGCGCAGGCTTGGGCGCAGATGGCAAAGGCTTGGCGGTTGCGCGGCTGATCAGAGCCGCCTGCAGCGCGGCGTCATCGGGTGTGCGTGTACCTGGCGGGCACGACGGGCGTCACAGCACCAATTCACCCCGGATGCAGCTCACGCTGTGGCCGCCCACCCACAGCGTGTGGCCGTCTTGCTCGATGCTGATGCGGCCGGCGCGCCCCAGGCGCTGGCCCTGCGCCGCGACATAGCGAGCGGGCGCGAGGCCGGCACCGATCAGCCATTGCGCAAGCCCGGCGTTCAGGCTGCCCGTCACCGGGTCTTCGGGGATGCCAACGGACGCGGCGAAGGCGCGCACTTCGAACTGGCATTCACTGCCCGGTGCATGCGGCGCCACGACGCCCACCTTGGCCAAGGGCTTCAAGGCGGCGTGGTCTGGCTCGATGGCCAGCACCGTGTCGGCGCTGTCGAGCAGCAGGCCCAGCCACTTCGGTCCGTTGTTCAGCCATTGCGATGCACGCGCCTGATCGCGCCGCAACCCCAGCGCCGCCAGCACGTCGTCGAGTGTTGAACCGTCCACGGCCTCCATCTGCAGCGGCGGCGCGGCAAAGGCAGCTTGTTCGCCGTTCAGCCGGATGCGCACCAGCCCCACACCGCATTGCTGGACCACCATGCCACGTGCACGGGGCTGCCCGCCGGCGCCGAGCCAGGCGTGGCAGCTGCCGAGCGTGGGGTGGCCGGCAAAGGGCAATTCACCGCCTGGCGTGAAGATACGCACACGGTAGTCGGCGGCCGGGTCGCTGGGTTGCAGCAGGAAGCTCGTCTCCGACAGGTTGGTCCACTGCGCGAAGGCCTGCATCTGCGCGTCGCTCAGGCCGTCGGCGCCATGCACCACGGCCAGCGGGTTGCCGCGGAGAGGCTGGTCGGTGAATACGTCGACCTGGGTGAAGGCGAACTTGTTCATGTGGCTTCCTTGAGCGTTTGCGCCAGCATCTCGATGCCGCGAGTGATCTCTTCGGGCGAGACCGTCACGAAAGACAGCCGCAGCGTGTTGGCGCGAGCCTGGTCCGCATAGAAGGCTGCGCCCGGCACATAAGCCATGCCACGCGCCACTGCCTTGGGGAACAGCGCCACTGCGTCCATGCCGGCCGGCAGTTCGATCCAGAAGAACATGCCGCCGCGCGGTGTGTTCCAGCGGCAACCCGAAGGCATGTGGGCCTTCAATGCAGCGCTCATTGCATCGCGCTGGGCGCGGTAGCGTTCGCGGATGGTGGGCACGTGCTTGAGCAGAAAGCCGTCGCGGATCACCTCATGCACCACGCGCTGGTTGAAGCCTGGCGTATGCAGATCGGCTGCCTGCTTGGCCTGCAGCAGCTTGGGCCCCAGGGCCTTGGGCGCAACGACATAGCCCAGGCGCAAGCCGGGCGCGAGCACCTTGGAGAACGAGCCCAGGTAGACCGTGCCTTCCGGCCAGCGCGAGGCCAGCGTTGCCGGCGGCGGCTCGTCGAACCAGAGATCACCGTACGGGTTGTCTTCGAGGATCGGCAAGGCCAGCGCTTGCGCGGATTGGACCAGCGCATCTCGCCGGCCGGCGCTGATGCAGCGGCCGCTCGGGTTCTGGAAGTTGGGCAGGGCGTAGAGGAAGCGCGCGCCCCGGGCAACGCCCAGCCCATCGGGCACCGGGCCATCGTCATCGCAGGCCACCGACACGTATTCGGGCTCGTAGGGGTTGAAGGCCTGCAGCGCACCGAGGTAGGTCGGTGCCTCCACCGCCACCGTGCTGCCCACGTCGATCAGCACCTTGCCGGCGAGATCAAGGCCTTGCTGCGAGCCGGTGGTGATGAGCACCTGCGAGGCGTCCACGCGCAGGCCTTGTGCGCCGAGTTCGCCGGCCACCCACTCGCGCAGCGGGCCGAAGCCTTCGCTGGCTGCGTACTGCAGCGCTTCGCGCGGCTGGTCGCGCAGCACGCGGGCGGTGGCCTCGCGCATGGCTTCGACGGGAAAGGTGTCGGGCGAGGGCAGGCCGCCAGCGAGCGAAATGATGCCCGGCTGCTCGGTCACCTTGAGGATCTCGCGAATGATCGAAGGGTTCATGCGCTCGGCGCGGTGCGCGAGCTTCCAGGGCGGGGTCGTGTTCATGTGCTTGATGTTTCTTTGTAGAGACCAGGGCGGGCAATTTCCATGATGCGATCGGGAGACTTCGAGGGCGTGAAGCCGAAGCGGGCGTAGAGACTGTGCGCGTCGCGCGTGACGAGCATCGAGCGGCGCAGACCGGCAAGGTCGGGGTGCTGCATGACGGTCTCTATCAGCCAGACACCCAGCCCCTGGCCGCGCGCGCTTTCGAGCACGTACACGTCGCAGAGGTAGGCGAAGGTGGCGCCGTCGGTGATGACGCGGGCGAACCCGATCTGCTCGGCCGATGCATCGTAGAGCCCGAAGCACAGCGAGCCGCGGATCGACTTCGCCACCAATGCCGCCGAGATGCCTTCGGCCCAGTACGAACGCGTGAGGTAGGCGTGGATCGACTCGATGTCGAGCCGCTGGCGGTCGGTCGAGATCGTGAATCCGTTGCGGGCGGCCTCGAGCAGCGCGAAGCCGGCATGGTCTGTCATGAGGACACCTCTTTGAGCGGCCTGTTCGTGGGCATCTTCTTGCCCGCGAACACCGTGGCGATCACCGCCAGCGAGAACAGCAGTGTCACCGCATCCAGCCGCTCACCCAACACCGGCACGGCGAACAGCAGCGTCAAGAAGGGCTGGACCAATTGGACCTGACTCACCCGCATCGTGCCGCCCAGCGCCAAGCCGCGGTACCAGGCGAAGAATCCGATCCACATCGAAAACAGCGTGACATAGGCGAAGCCGAGCCAGGCCGAGGCGCTGACGGCTTGTGTGGGCCAGGCGAGCCAGGTCACCGGCCAGGTCAGCGGCACGCTGAGCACCAGCACCCAGCAGATGACGTGTTCGGCCGACCATTCCACCGACAGGCGCGCGCCGGCCACATAGCCCACCGACGCACTCAAGACGGCCAGCAGCAGCAACGCATCGGCACCGCTCACGCCCCCGCCGGCATGCAGGGCAAAGCCCAGCACCAGCGCGAACCCCAGCACGGCGCAGGCCCAGAACCCGGTCGAAGGCCGCTGCCGCAGCGCGAATGCCGCCACCACGGCCGTGCCCAGCGGCAAGAGCCCGGTGACCACCGCGGCATGCATCGCATCGACTTGTCGCAACGCCAGGCTCAGGAACAGGGGGAAGCCGATGACCGTGCCCAGCGCGCTGACCAGCAGCGGCACCAGATGCCGGGCCTTGGGCAAAGGTGCGCGCGTCAACAGCAGGTAGACCGCGCTCAGCACGGCCGCCAGCGCCGCGCGGCCGGCGGTCACGAAGAGTGGTGGCAACTGAGGGTCCGCCACCGAACCCACGGCCAGGCGTGTCATCGGCGTCGTCATGGCGAACAGGGTGACGCCGGCCAGGCCCAACCAAAGGCCTTTGGTTTCTGAGTTCATCGGGCCAGTTTAGAGTCTGTAACCAGCACATGGCCAGTACACTTGGCCGGCACATTTCTCGATCTGTATTGGTGATTGGGCCAGCACATGAACTCACCCCAGCCCTTGTCACGCCAGGCGGACGCCACCCTCACCGAGCAGCTGTCGGGCCGCTTCGCCGAGCACATTCGCCAGCACCTGATCGCGCCCGGCGCGAGGCTGCCCTCGGTGCGCGAATGCGCGCGCCGCCATGGTGTGAGCCCGTACACGGTGGTCGCCGCCTACGACCAGTTGCTCGCCCAAGGGCTGGTCGAGTCGCGCAAGCAGCGGGGCTTCTTTGTGCGCGATCAGCGCCGCAGCGTGACCCCTGTCGACGAGTCTTCGGCCCCGCCCGTTCGCATGGCCGCGCCGGTTAGCGCGACCATGCTGGTTCGCAGCATGTTCCAGCCGCCCGGCAGCCGGCCCATGCCCGGCCTCGGAACGCTGCCGATGGATTGGTTGGACCTGCCGATGCTGAGCACCGCCTTGCGCCGCGTCAGCGGTGCAGCGCAGCTCGGCGCGCTGTCCCTGCAATACGGCGAGCCGGCCGGCGACATGCGCCTTCGGCGCGTGCTGTCCTTGCGTCTGACGGACCTGGGCGTCAAGGCGGCGCCCGAGCAGATCATCACCACGCTGGGCGCGACGCAGGCGCTCGACATCGTCACGCGCAGCCTGCTGCGTGCCGGCGATTCGGTGCTGGTCGACGAGCCCGGCTGGTCGATCGAGTTCGCCCGCCTGGCGGCGCTCGGCCTGCGGGTGCTGCCGGTGCCGCGTGGCGACGACGGGCCCGATCTCGCGGTGATGCAGCGCCTGATCGAAGCGCAGAAGCCGCACGAACGCCCGCGGCTCTACGTCACCGTCTCGGTGCTGCACAACCCGACCGGTGCGTCGCTCTCGCTCGGCCACGCGCATCGCCTGCTCAAGCTCGCGCAGGCGCATGACTTTCACATCCTGGAAGACGACACCTACGCGCACCTGGCGCCGGCCCACCTGCCGCGCCTGGCTGCCCTCGATGCGCTGGAGCGCACGATCTACATCTCGGGTTTCTCGAAGATCCTGGTGCCCAACTGGCGCGTGGGTTTCATGGCGGTGCCACCCGGTCTGGTTGACCGCATGGTCGACACCAAGCTGCTGACCAGCCTCACGACACCCAGTCTCATGGAGCAGGCCTTGGCGCACTGCCTGGAGCAGGGCCTGTTGCGGCGCCATGCCGAGCGGGTGGTGCAGAAGCTCGACGCGGCGCGCGCACGATCGGTCAAGCTTGCCGAATCGGTGGGCTGCCGGTTCGCGGCGCCCCCGCGAGGCCTCTTCGGTTGGGTCGATGCTGGCATCGACACGGAACGTTTGTCGCATGCGATGGTCGATCAAGGGTGGCTCTTGGCGCCAGGCTCGCTGTTTCACGCAACACCGCGCCCAACCACGCTGATGCGCATCAACTTCGCGACCACGCAAGAAGCCACGTTCTGGCAGGCGCTGGAGCGCACGCGCGAGGCCATTTAGCCTTCTTTTTTTGGCGTCTTTGGGCGCCTATAACCCACCTCGTGGCCGGGTTGCATCTGACCCGGCGACTCGCCTACATTCACGCCTTGTTCTATGAGTTTGTTTGAACCCACCATCCCCTTTGGCGAACCCGAGCTCATGCGGGTGAGCGCGTTTCAGCGCTACCTCCATGAACCGGGCGGCCCGCGTGCGCGCGAGGTGCTCGAGACCGCCTCGCGTCAGCCGGGGCTCAGCCAATCGCTGCTGGCCGATCTGAGCCGTTTCGAGCACAGCGGCCAGGCCTCGGAGGCGCTCGAAGTGCTGGCTGCCTGCGTGCGCCATTCGGAGCAAGTGGTGATTCATTTGCAGATGGGTGACGCGGTGGTGCCGCTGACGGTTTTCGCCCTCGACCGCCTGGTGCATTGCCCGATCAGCCTCGACGCCCTGCTGTTCAACCGTCCCACCGAACTGCGTGTGCTGCATGTCGAGCCCGCCATCCTGCGGCCACCTGGCAACGAAGAGCTGTCGCTGGTGGGCGAAGACCAGCACTACCACTCGCTGCGGCCGGTGCTGTGGGAGCTGGCCTTGCGCGGTGCCCGCAACACCTTGCTGCCCGAGATCGCGGGTCACGTGGCCTATCGCGTTGCACCCGGCATCGACCTCGGTGTCTTGCGTGTCGCCGGCGCGTTGATGGCCGCGGTGCAACGGCTGCAGGGCGAGCGTGTCACCCTGCGCGAGATGGCCGACTGGCCGGGGCTAGACACCGAGCGCGCAGCGCGCCTGCTGAACGCGCTGTACCTGCAGTCCGGCCTGATCGTCAGCCGCACACGGCCCGCTGGTTTCAGCGAGTCGTGGTTTGGTCGCCTAGGCTAACCGATAAGGCCCCCCAGTCGCTCTCGCTCCTGCCCCAAGGGGCGCCGCCTGGCGGCCCGGCAAAGCCGGTTCCGCGGGCGTTGCTTGAAGGCGCTTTCGCTGCGCTCAGCGGGCTCCTAATTCTTCCCAGCGTTCCATTGCGGCAAGCAACTCGCCATCTAGGGCGGCGTAGCGCGTTTGTGCTGTGGCCAGCTTTTTCTTGTCGGCATAGACCTCGGTGCCAGCCAGCAGGTCGGCCAGTGTCTTTTGCTCAGCCTCGAGTGCTTCGATTCGCCCCGGCAGCGCTTCGAGTTCGCGCTGTTCCTTGTAGCTGAGCTTCGCTTTCTTAATGACCGGCGCGGGCGCCGCTGCGACTGCGGGGGCTGAGGGCTTGGCTGCGGGCTTCTCGCGCAGGCTGCGGGCGCGTGTCTGCTGCGCCTTCCAGTCTTCGTAGCCGCCTTCGTATTCGCGCCAGAAGCCTGGCGACTCGTCACCCTCCCAGGCGATGGTGCTGGTCACCACGTTGTCGAGAAAGCGCCGATCGTGGCTGACCAGGAACACCGTGCCGGGGTAGCCCTGCAGCAGTTCTTCCAGCAGCTCCAGCGTGTCGATGTCGAGGTCGTTGGTGGGTTCGTCGAGCACGAGCACGTTGGCCGGCAGCGCGAACAGGCGCGCCAGCAGCACGCGGTTGCGCTCGCCGCCGCTCAAGGTGCGCACCGGCGAGTTGGCGCGCTCGGGCGAGAACAGGAAGTCGTTGAGGTAGCTCATCACGTGCTTGCGCTGACCGTTGAACTCCACCCATTCGCTGCCGGGGCTGATGGTGTCGGCTAGCGTCGCGTCGAGCTTCAGTGTGCTGCGCATCTGGTCGAAGTAGGCGACCTCGAGCTTGGTGCCTTGGCGCACGTGGCCCGAGTCGGGCTTCAGTTCACCGAGGATGAGCTTGAGCAGCGTGGTCTTGCCGGCGCCATTGGGGCCGATCAACCCGACCTTGTCGCCACGCAGGATGGTGGCGGTGAAGTCCTTGACGATGACCTTCTCGCCGAAGCTCAGGTTCACATCGCGCAGCTCGGCGACGATCTTGCCGCTGGGCGCGCCGGAGTCGACTTCTAGGCGCACCTGGCCCAGCGAGTCGCGGCGCTTCTGGCGCTGGTCGCGCAGCACCTCGAGGCGCTGGATGCGGGCCACGCTGCGCGTGCGGCGTGCTTCCACACCTTTGCGGATCCACACTTCCTCTTGCGCCAGCAGCTTGTCGGCACGCGCATTGGCCAGCGCGTCGGACGCGAGCTGCTCTTCCTTCATGCGCTCGTAGGCGCTGAAGTTGCCCGGGTAGCTGCGGATGATGCCGCGGTCGAGCTCGACGATGCGGGTCGCCACGGCGTCGAGAAAGGCGCGGTCATGGGTGATCAGCATCACGCTGCCCTTGAAGCCGCGCAGCAGCTCTTCGAGCCAGGCGATGGAGTCGAGGTCGAGGTGGTTGGTTGGCTCGTCGAGCAACAGCACATCGGGCACCGCCACCAGCGCTTGAGCCAGCGCCACGCGCTTCTTCATGCCGCCCGAAAGCTGGCTGATCTCGCGCGTGCCGTCGAGGTGGAGCTGCGCGAGCGTGGTGTCGACACGCTGCTCCCAGTTCCAGGCGTCGAGCGCTTCGATGCGCGTCTGCAGTGCGTCGAGGTCGACGCCTTCTGCATGTTCTTCATAGGCCTGGCGCACGGCGCGGGCCTCTGCCACGCCTTCGCTGACCGCCTCGAACACGGTGTGGCCAGGCTCGAAGGTCGGTTCTTGGGGTACGTAGCAGATGCGCACGCCCTGCGTCATCTGCAGCAGGCCGTCGTCGAGCTTCTCAAGCCCGGCAATGATCTTCAGCATCGACGACTTGCCGGCACCGTTGCGGCCGATCAGGCCGAGGCGTTCACCCGATTCGAGCGAGAACGCCGCGTTGTCGAGCAGGGCCACGTGGCCGAAGGCCAGGTGGGCGTTGGAGAGCGAAAGGACGGCCATGGGAGTTTCTGAGCGAAACCGCCATTGTCGCGCTCCGGGGCCGCGCGCTCTGTGTCAGGGCTTCAGCGCCTGCTCCAGCGCGTCGACAAACATGCGTGCGACGTCGAAGCCGGTCTGCTTGGTGATCTCTTGAAAGCCTGTCGGGCTGGTGACGTTGATCTCGGTGACGCAGTCGCCGATGATGTCCAGCCCCACCAACAGCAGGCCACGTGCGGCGAGCACCGGCCCGATGGCTTCGGCGATCTCGCGGTCGCGCGATGACAGCGGCTGCGCTACGCCCTTGCCGCCGACCGCCATGTTGCCGCGGATCTCGCTGCCTTGCGGAATGCGCGCCAGTGCATGCGGCACCGGCACGCCGTTGATCAACAACACGCGCTTGTCACCCTTGACGATCTCGGGCAGGTAGCGCTGCACCATCACCGTCTCGGCGCCGTGCTTGTTCAGCGTCTCGATGATGCTGCCGAGGTTCAGCCCGTCGGGCCCGACGCGGAAGATGCCCATGCCGCCCATGCCATCGAGCGGCTTGAGGATGATGTCTTGATGCTCGGCGTGGAATTCGCGGATCTGCGCCGCATGGCGCGTCACCAATGTTGGCCCGATGAACTGCGGGAACTCGAGGATCGCGAGCTTCTCAGGGTGGTCGCGCAGGGCGGACGGCCTGTTGAGCACGCGCGCGCCTTCGCGCTCCGCTTGCCCGAGCAGGTGGGTGGCGTAGAAGTATTCGCTGTCGAAGGGTGGGTCGCTGCGCATCAGCACCGTATCCACATCGGCCAGCGCGATCTCGGCGCGTGCTTCGGCGGCAAACCAGTCGTGCGAGTCACCGCCGGTGAGGGTGATGCGCCGTACCTGCGCCACCACGCGACCGTCGCGCCGCCAGCTGAGGTCACGCGCTTCACAGGCCAGCAGCTGGTGACCACGCGAGGCGGCCTCGCGCATCATTGCGAAGGTGGTGTCCTTCTGGATCTTGAATCCTTCGAGCGGGTCGGCGACGAACAGCAGCTTCATGGCAGTCTCAAGCGAGGAGGGGCCGACACTGTTGCATAAAACCGCGCGAGCAACGCGAGTCGCCCATCAAGCCACGCCCCAGGCACGGGTCTCCCGGGCCGATGGGTGGCGACCCTTGGGGGCAGGAGCGAAGCGACTTGGGGGGGCCTAAATCTCGACTTTGGACCCGAGCTCGACGACGCGATTGGTCGGCAGGCTCAGGAAGTCGGCCGCGCCGCTCGCGTTGTGGTGCATGCTCGCAAAGAGCTTCTCGCGCCACATCACCATGCCTTTTCCGAGCGTGGGCATCACGATGTCGCGCGACAGGAAGTACGAGGTCTCCATGTCGTCGAGCTGCACGCCGCGGCCGCGCAGCAGCGCCAGGGCTTCCGGCATGTCGGGGTCATTCTTGAAGCCGAAGTTCAGCGTGACCTGCCAGCAGTCGTGACCCAGCGGGTCCATCTCGCAGCGCTTGTTGAAGCCGATCCACGGGACTTCGTGGTGCTTCACCGTGACGAAGAGGTTGGTCTCGTGCAGCACCTTGTTGTGCTTGAGGTTGTGCAACAGCGCGTTGGGCGTGATGCCCTGGTCGCTGACCAGGAACACCGCGGTGCCGCTGACCCGTGTGGGTGGGCTGACGAACACAGCTTCGAGGAAGCTCTTCAGGTCGATGGCGTCGTCGCGCAGGCGCTCGCGCATCAGGTAGCGGCCTTGTTTCCACGTCATCATCAGCATGAACATGACGCCGCCGATCGCGATCGGGAACCAGCCGCCCTCGAACACCTTCACGATGTTGGCCGAGAAGTACACCATGTCGACCACGAAGAAGAAGCCGGTGGCGGCAATGCACACCCACCACGGGTACTTCCAGCCGTAGCGGATCACGAAGAAAGTCATCGTGGTGGTGATGAGCATGTCGATGGTCACTGCGATGCCGTAGGCCGAGGCCAGCTTGCTGCTGCTGCCGAACACCACCACTGCGAGCACGATGCAACCGTAGAGGGCCCAGTTGATGAAGGGCACGTAGATCTGGCCGGTTTCCTTGACCGAGGTGTGCGTGATGCGAAGGCGTGGCAAGTAGCCCAGCTGGATGGCTTGCTTGGTGACCGAGAACGCCGCGGTGATCAGCGCCTGTGACGCGATGACGGTCGCGCCGGTGGCGAGCGCGATCAACGGATACAGGGCCCATTGCGGGGCCATCTCGTAGAACGGGTTCCTGACGTTCTCGGGGTGCTCGAGCAGCATGGCGCCCTGGCCGAAATAGTTGATCACCAGCGCCGGCATCACCAGGGTGAACCAGGCGAGGCGGATCGGCCGCTTGCCGAAGTGACCCATGTCGGCATAGAGCGCCTCGGCACCGGTAACGCACAAGACCACCGAGCCGAGCGCGATGAAGGCGATGCCGGGGTGTGCGCCCAGGAAGATCAGCGCGTACAGCGGGCTCAAGGCCCAAAGAACGTCGGGGTTGCTCGCGATGTGGACGACACCCAGAACTGACAGGACCGCGAACCACAGCGCCGTCACCGGGCCGAAGAGCTTGCCCACGCTGGCCGAGCCATGGCGCTGAACCAAAAACAGCGCGGTCAGCACCACCAGCGTCACCGGCACGATGTAGTGATGCAGGCCGGGCGCTGCGACCTCCAGGCCCTCTACGGCCGACAGCACCGAGATGGCTGGTGTGATGACGCCGTCGCCAAAGAAGATCGCGGTCCCGAAGATGCCCAGCAGCAACAGGCGCCTGCGCAGCACGGGTTTGTCTCGAACTGCCTGCGAAGCGAGCGCGAGCATGGCTATCAGGCCGCCTTCACCGTTGTTGTCGGCCCGCAGGATGAGCGCGACGTACTTGAGCGAAACAACGACCGTGAGCGTCCAGAACACCAGCGACAGCACGCCGTAGATGTTCTCCGGCGTCAGCGGCACGCGGCCGTGAGCGAAGACTTCCTTGAGAGCGTAAAGGGGGCTGGTGCCGATGTCGCCGTAGACGACACCAATGGCGCCAAGCGTGAGCGCCGCGAGGCTGGAGCTGGGACGATGAGGGTTCACAGTCGACCAAACCTGCGCAAGCGGCCTGGCTCAATCACAAAGAGCGGCCATTGTGCTCCCCGCTTTGGAGCTTGCTGTGCCAGGGTCGCGGGGTTCAGTTGCAATTTGTTGCAGTGCAGCAACGCATTGCAAAGAGGCCTCACTGGCTATTCATAGACCTCGGCATCGGGGTCGGTCGCTTCGAGTTCATAGCTGGCGGCCAGCATGGCCAGGCGCGCGATCACGCCGTACATGTAGAACCTGTTCGGTGCGCTGGCGCCAGGTTTGACGCCAGGCCGGGGCAGCTGGTTGGACTCGGCAAAGGCCAGCGGCACGAAGCTCGCCCCCGGAGAGTTCAGGTTTTCGTCGATGCCGCGCTCGGCGTTCACGCGGTAGAAGCCGCCGACGACGTAACGGTCGATCATGTAGACCACCGGTTCGGCGACCGCATCGTTCACGCGCTCGTAGGTCGGCACGCCTTCTTGCAGGATGACCTCGGTGACCTCCTGCCCGTCTTTGATCACGCTCATCTTGTTGCGCGACTTGCGGTTCAGGTCGACCAGCTCCTTCGCGTCCCGCACCGTCATGATGCCCATGCCGTAGGTGCCGGCGTCAGCCTTCACGATGATGAAGGGCTTTTCCTGGATGCCGTATTCCTTGTACTTGCGCTTGATCTTGCCCAGCAGCGCTTCCGCGTTGCTGGCCAGACACTCCTCGCCGACGCGGTCGTTGAAGTTCACTTCGCCACAGCGCGTAAACATCGGGTTGATGAGCCAGGGGTCCATGCCCAGCAGCTTGGCGAACTTCTTGGCCACTTCTTCATAGGCCTGGAAGTGATTGGTCTTGCGGCGTACCGCCCAGCCGGCGTGCAGTGGCGGCAGCAGGTATTGCTCGTGCAGCCCTTCCAGCACCTTGGGCAGGCCGGCCGACAGGTCGTTGTTCAGCAGGATGGTGCAGGGGTCGAAGTCCTTCAGCCCCAGCCGGCCGCGTGTGCGCACCAAGGGCTCGACGGTCAGCGACGAACCGTCGGGCAGGTCGATCTGGGTCGGCGCCTTGATGTTGTCGTCCAGCGTTCCCAGGCGCACGTTGAGGCCGGCCTGGTGAAAAATCTGCTTCAGGCGCACCACATTGCTCAGATAGAAGGTGTTGCGCGTGTGCTTCTCGGGGATCAGCAACAGGTTCTTGGCTTCGGGGCAGATCTTCTCGATGGCCGCCATCGCCGCCTGCACTGCCAGCGGCAGCATTTCGGGCGTCAGGTTGTTGAAGCCGCCGGGGAACAGATTGGTGTCGACCGGCGCCAGCTTGAAGCCCGCATTGCGCACGTCCACCGAGGTGTAGAACGGCGGCGTGTGCTCCATCCACTCGAGGCGGAACCAGCGCTCGATGGCCGGCAGCGACTCCAGAATGCGCTGCTCCAGTTCGTTGATCGGGCCGGTGAGCGCGGTGATGAGGTGAGGAACCATGATGAACAGGAGGCCCGAAAACGCCAGAGGAAAGGAATTCTAGGCACTTGGGGTTGGTTGTGCGGAGTGCAAGCGCCCCCAGGCCTCCGCGACGTGACAAACCGCCCACCCAGAAAAAAAGGCCACCTTGCGGTGGCCTTTTTGGTTTGGCGGAGTAGCGACTTACTGGTGGTAAGCCGTTTCGCCGTGCGAGGTGATGTCCAGACCTTCGCGTTCTTCTTCTTCCGGAACACGCAGACCGATCACCAGGTCGACGATCTTGAAGGCGACCACCGAGACCACGCCCGACCAGACGATGGTCAGCAGCACAGCCTTGAGCTGGATCCAGACTTGAGCGCCGATGCCGTTGGACGTCACCGAAGCCGTCACCCAGTCACCGACCAGGCCCGGGCCACCCAGCGACTGGGTGTTGAACACGCCGGTGAGCAGCGCGCCGACGATACCGCCGACACCGTGCACGCCGAACACGTCGAGCGAGTCATCGGCACCGAGCAGCTTCTTCAGGCCGGTGACGCCCCACAGGCAGGCGAAGCCGGCGATGAAGCCGACGATGATCGCGCCCATGATGCCCACGTTGCCGGCAGCCGGCGTGATGGCAACCAGACCTGCCACGGCGCCGGAAGCGGCACCCAGCATCGAGGCCTTGCCCTTCATCAGCGATTCACCGATGCACCATGCCAACACCGCAGCCGAGGTGGCCGAGAAGGTGTTCATGAAGGCCAGCACGGCGCTGTTGCCTGCTTCGAGTGCCGAACCGGCGTTGAAGCCGAACCAGCCCACCCACAGCAGCGAGGCACCGACCATCGTCAGCGTCAGCGAGTGCGGCGTGAAGGCTTCCTTGCCGTAACCCACGCGCTTGCCGACCATGTAGGCACCGACCAGACCGGCAACGGCGGCGTTGATGTGCACCACGGTACCGCCCGCGAAGTCGAGCGCACCCCATTGCCAGAGCATGCCGGCCTTGGAGTTCATTTCATCGACGACTGCAGCCGAGCTGTAGGCGTCCGGGCCCATCCAGAACCAGACCATGTGGGCGATCGGGGCGTAGCTGAAGGTGAACCACAGCGCCATGAACAGCAGCACGGCCGAGAACTTGATGCGTTCTGCGAAGGCGCCGACGATCAGGCAGCAGGTGATGCCGGCGAAGGTGGCCTGGAAGGCAGCGAACAGCAGCTCAGGGATGTAGACGCCCTTGCTGAACGTGGCGCCCATGGCGAAGGTGCCTGCGGTTGCGTCGAACATGCCCTTCATGAAGAGCCGGTCCATGCCGCCGATGAACTTGTTGCCCTCGGTGAATGCCAGGCTGTAGCCGTAGATCATCCACAGCACGACGATCAATGAGAACGTGACCATCACCTGCATCAGGACCGACAGCATGTTCTTGCTGCGAACCAGGCCGCCATAGAACAGCGCGAGGCCGGGCACCGTCATCATGATGACGAGCAGGGTGGCGACGATCATCCAGGCCACGTCGCCTTTGTTGGCGACGGGAGCCGGTGCGGCAGAAGCCGCGGATGCGGCCGCCGAGGCAGCGGCAGCCGGTGCAGAGGCTGCTGCCGGAGCCGAAGCGGCCATCGAAGCGGCTGCTTCAGGCGCAGAGGCCGCCTGCGAGAACGCGGCTCCGCTGAAGCCCAGGACCGACAGGCCCAGGACGAGGGTTGCAATGAGTTTTTTCATGGTTGGTTGTCTCTCTTCTTCGCGTCAGAGTGCGTCTTTGCCTGTTTCGCCGGTGCGGATGCGCACCACCTGCTCCAGCGGCGAAACGAAGATCTTGCCGTCGCCGATCTTGCCGGTACGGGCTGCGTTTTCGATGGCTTCGATCACGCGGTCGATGAGGGTGTCATCGACTGCAGCTTCGATCTTCACCTTGGGCAGAAAGTCCACCACGTATTCCGCGCCGCGATACAGCTCGGTGTGGCCCTTTTGACGGCCGAAGCCCTTGACTTCGGTCACTGTGATGCCCTGCACGCCGATGGCGCTCAGTGCTTCACGAACTTCGTCAAGCTTGAAAGGCTTGACGATGGCAGTCACCATTTTCATGGTCATCTCCAGAGGTTGTGGTGGTTAGAGGATGGGGTTGACCGCGCCGACGGCCATTGGAAAGAGAGTTTTCTTCAGCATTGGGGATCTCCGCATTCGACGTGGTTGGGTCGGAGCAACGATTTGCAGCTTTTGTGCCATGTGCCTTTTGTGGGCATGGCGCCCCAACTCGGTAGCTGCAATCTCAAGGCAGTGGCTGAAAGCGCCCTCATTGAGTGCTTTTTATCTATCGAACCGCCTGGCGCACTTGGGTGGTGCTTGAACTCAACGTGAACGGGGGCTGTCTCGGCCACCTCGGCCGGCGGCACAATGCCAGCCATCAAAAGAGGCGGGGCGACTTGGCCACTGTCTCGAATCAGGGAAGAACAAACATGTCACTCGCGGTTATCCGCAGCCGTGCGCTCGATGGACTCGACGCGCCTGCGGTCACGGTTGAAGTCCACCTCGCCAACGGGTTGCCCAGCTTCACTCTGGTGGGGCTCGCCGACACGGAAGTCAAAGAGGCCCGCGAGCGGGTGCGGGCAGCACTGCAAAACAGCGGGCTTGCCTTCCCTCACAACAAAAGAATCACGGTGAATCTGGCACCTGCCGACCTCCCGAAAGAGAGCGGCCGGTTCGACTTGCCGATCGCGCTGGGCATCCTGGCGGCGAGTGGGCAGATCGATGCGCAGCGCCTGTCCCGCTTCGAATTCGCAGGCGAGTTGTCGCTGGCGGGGGATTTGCGCCCCGTGCGCGGCGCGCTGGCCATGGGCCTCGCACTGCAGCGCTCCGCGAGCGACGCGCAACCGGTGCGGGCCCTCGTGCTGCCGCAAGAGAGCGCACAAGAGGCAGCACTGGTTGATGGGCTGGTCATCCACAGCGCAGGCCATTTGCTGGATGTCGTCCAGGCCATGCTGCCCGGCGACGCCGCGCTGGCGTCCGACCTGCCGCGTGCGAAGGCGGAGTTGGCGCCATACGTTGCGAGCGTGCCGGACCTGCGCGAGGTCAAGGGACAAAGTGCGGCCAAGCGTGCTCTCGAGATCGCTGCAGCGGGAGGCCACAGCGTGTTGATGGTGGGCCCACCCGGCACGGGCAAGTCGATGCTGGCTCACCGCTTTGCCGGCTTGCTCCCGCCGCTGTCGCAAGATGAAGCGCTGGAGTCGGCGGCCGTGTTGAGCCTGAACGGCAGCTTCACGCCGGAACGTTGGCGCTCAAGGGTCGTCCGTCAACCTCACCACGGGGCTTCTGCCGTGGCACTGGTAGGCGGCGGTTCTCCACCGCGCCCCGGCGAAATTTCATTGGCTCATCACGGGGTGCTGTTCCTCGATGAGCTGCCTGAATTCCCCCGCGCGGCGCTCGAGGCCTTGCGCGAGCCGATGGAAACGGGGTGCATCACCATCTCGCGTGCCGCCCGTCAGGCTGAATTCCCGGCGCGTTTCCAGTTGGTGGCGGCCATGAACCCTTGTCCATGCGGTCATCTAGGTAGCCCTTTGCGCGCTTGCCGCTGCTCGCCCGATGCGGTGCTGCGGTATCAGGGGCGCATCAGCGGCCCCTTGCTCGACCGCATCGACCTGCAGGTCGAAGTGCCCGCCGTGGCGCCACAGACGCTGGCCGCGGCGCCTGACGGTGAACCCAGCGCGCAGATTGCCGAGCGCGTGGTTCGCGCTCAGCGCCTGGCGTGGGCTCGGCAAGGCTGCAGCAACGCACAGCTCACGGGCTCCCTGGTCGACACCCATTGCAAGCTCGACGACGCAGGAACGCGCTTCCTGCAAGCAGCCGCCGCGCGCCTGGGCTGGTCAGCCCGCAGCTACCACCGCGTGCTGCGCATGGCCCGCACGGCGGCTGACTTGTCCGACAGCGCGGCCATCCAGGTCGCCCACTTGGCCGAAGCCATTCAATACCGCCGCGTTCTCGCGGCGCAGTGAAAGCGCGTCAGCTCTTGGCAGCGGCCAGGGGCTTGAGCTGGGAGCCTTCGACTTCGAAACGCGCCCCCACGGCCGGTGCCGTGCTTTGCGTGACGGTGCGGGTGCTGCCGTCATCCATGCGCATCTGCACGTGATAGACGGTGGTGCTGCGAACCTGCTTCTCCACTTCGTGACCGGCCAGCCCGCCGCCGACGGCGCCCAGCACCGTGAGTGCCTTCTTGCCGTTGCCGCCGCCCAGCTGGTGACCGACCACACCGCCCACGACAGCGCCGCCCACGGCGCCCAGGCCGGTGCCTTCTCCCTTGTGCTTCTCTGACTTGACGCTTTCCACCGTGCCGCAGTTGCTGCAGACCGATGCGGACGCTACTTTGGTGGAAGCGGGCTTCGATGCCTTGGCCGGCGTGGATGACGTCACCGTGGTGCTTGCAGGCGGTGGCGCCTCGCTCTTCGAAGCGGTCACCAATGAGGCCGCAAGCGCTCCGGCTCCCACCAGCCCCAAGCCTCCCAGCCACCAGACGATGGGCTTGGGCAGGGTGGATCGTTGAACGGCGCCCGGGGCCGGCAATTCGTTGGAAGAAACGGTCATCTCTACTCCTGTTGATCAAATTTGTTGGTTGAACATCAACCTGCGTTCATGAACCCCAGATCGCGCGTCGTGAAACTCGCGAGGTGAGGGAACACGGTCAAGGCATCGGCGTCGCTGATGCCGAACCACTTGGCCAGTGTCGCACCGAGCTGGTCGACCGAGGTGGTGGGCAGCAGCGCGCCGTTGCCGAGCTGGTCAGGGCTGCTGTCGAAATTGTTGTTGTTGGCGTTCTTCGCCCCCAGCACGGGGAAGTTGCCGTACAGGTCGCCGCCCTTGACGGCCCCGCCCATCACGAAATGGTGAGCGCCCCAGCCGTGGTCGGTGCCGTCGCCATTGCTGGTGAAGGTGCGACCGAAGTCCGATGCGGTGAAGGTGGTGACCTTGTTCAGCGCACCCATCGCGGCGAGTGTGGTGTCGAAGTAGCGCATGGCGTGCGCGAGGCGTGCATACAGATCGGCATGGCCGCGGTTCTGCGCATCGTGTGTGTCGAAGCCGCCCAGGCTCACGAAGAACACCTGGCGCTTGGCGGCCACGCCTGAAGCGGCGCTCGCGTCGATCATGCGGGCCACGACTTGCAGCTGCTGGGCCAGGCTGTTGAAGGCCTTGTTGCCGTTGAGCGGGTTGTCGTACTGCAGCTTCGGGTCGTTGTTGGCGTTGTAGGTGCCCGTTGCAGGCGCCGTGCCGAACAAGGGGTTCTCGGGCGCCTTCAACACCGTGCGCAGCGTTTCTTCGGCATCGATCGAGCGCGCCGAGATGGTCGCGAGATCGCTCTCGAACACATGGCCGCCACGCGTGGTCGTGACGATGCTTTTCATCGCCGTTCCCACGCCGGCGGAGCCATAGATCTGATTGGCATCGTTCGTCCCCATGCGGATCGCGCCGTTGGCGCCCACCTGGTACTGGCGCACCGTCTGCCCCGACAGCCAGACGTTGTTGCCCGAGGTCGAGATGGCGGTGAACACCGCGCGGCCGTTCTGCGCCATCAGCAGATCGCCCATCAGGCCGCCCCAGCCTTGCGTGGCACCTTCGGGCTTGAACGACTGCCAGGTGTTCTGCTGGTCGTTGTGCGAATACAGGTTGACCGGCAAGCCCACCGAGCGGGCGTTGTACTGCGCCTTGGTCGTCGGCACGATCAGCGGCCCGACGTTGGGCAGGATGGCCAGCCGCTTGTCGGTGTTGAACATCGTCTGCAGCGTGCCCATCATCGGGTGCAGCGCAAACGTGCGGCCTTGCGTGCGCGTCGGGTTGATCGGCAGCACACCACCCAGCCGGGCCGGCGAACCGGCGGTTGCACCGGTGTTGGCCATCGTGCCCGGCGCGAGCAGCGCGATGGAGTCGGGCGCCTGGTTGCGAACCGTCGTGTAGTTGGCCCACGAGTCGGTATCGGTCGGCAGCACCATGTTGATGGAGTCGTTGCCGCCGAACAGGAAGATGCAGACGAGCGCCTTGTAATCGCTGGCCGACTGCGCCGCCGCCGAGCTCATGGCCGAGAGGTTCAGCGCCAGCGGTGCTGCGGCGCTGCCCAGCGTGGCGGACAACGCGCCGGCATGGCGCAGGAAGAGACGGCGTGAAGCCATGTGTGTGCTCATGTGTGTTCTCCCGTTCGCATCAGCGCTGGACCTGGAACTCTGGCGAGACCAGGGTCAGGAAGATTGCGGCATTGACGCGGTTGCGCTTGGCGGTGTCGATCTGGGTTGCGTTGCCGGTGAGCGCGATGCTCGTGACGGCGCCGGTGATCAGCGTCTTCAGGGCTGCCGGCATGGTGCCGTACATCAGCTTCGCGTTCACGCGATCGACGAGGTCGGCGGGCTTGTCGGCCAGCGCCAGTTCGGGGCTGTAGTCGATCTGCACGTCGCGCCGGTTCAAGGGGCCGCCGCTCTGGCTGATGTTGCCTGCGACGGTGTCTCGCATGAAGTTCACGTAGCCGGCCGCCGTGGTCTCGTGCGAGATCTGCAGCTCGGGTGCTTCGAGCTTGGCGGCCTCGGTGGCCGAGCCGGGAGGCACATAGCCCGGCCGGTAGAAGTTGAACACCGTGGGCGAGCGCATCACCGTCTGCCCGAGCTGCGTGCCGGGGTTGTCGGTGGTGCCGATCTTGTAGTAGCCGCTGTCCGATTTGAAGTTGAAAGCGCGCATCAGCGCGGCCAGCCGCAGCACCGGCTCGCGCACCTTGCCCGACTTGGTGGACAGGGTGCGTGCCTCGGCGTGCGTGAGGATGGCCTTGACCACCGCCTTCATGTCGCCGCGCACGCCATCGCCGTTGTCGTTGAAGATCTGCGCCACCGCGCGTACATAGGCCGGGCTGGGGTTGCTGGTGACCAGGCGCTGGATCAGCTGCCGGCCGATGAACGGGCCGACGTTGGGGTGGTTGGCCAGCGTGTCCAGCGCCGTCTTGAGGCTGGTCGCGCCGTCGGTGCCGGCGGGGATCACTGCCGTCAGGAATTTCTTCTCTTCGGGCGAGTGGTACTGCGGGTAATTGATCATCGGCTTGGTCGTGCGTTCGGGGTCCGACTGGCCGCCGCTCGAGCCGTTGCCGAAGCAGGTGCTGTTGATGGCTGTCGGCGCCACCGGGCAGGCCCAGCTCCAGCCGGTGAAGACCTTGGCCAGCCCGGCGATGTCGGCCGGCGTGTAGGTCTCGGCCGGCACGCTGCCGTTCATCTTGACCGAGCCGTCGACGTTGAGCTGCAGCAGGCCGATGCTGAACAGTTGCATCACCTCGCGAGCATAGTTTTCATCCGGCACGCGGCCGGTCTTGGGGTCCGCCTTGCGATTGCCGAGCGAGGTGAGGTACACGCCCATCATCGGGTGCAGCGAGACGCTTTCGAGCAGATCGCGGTAGTTGCCCAGGCCCTGGGTGGCGAGCATGTCGAGGTAGTTGGCGGCGGCGCGCGGGTTGTTGCCCACGTTCCCGTCCTGCAGCGAGATCACGAAGATTTCCGACAACGCGAAGGCCACGCGCTGGCGCAACTGGTCGTCGCCGGCAATGGCGCTGCGCCAGAAGGAGAAGGTCAGGCCATCGCCGCCGATGGTGGTGGTGTCGGTGGCCCCCGGGGTTGCCTTGGCCGCGGCATCCAGTGTCTGCCAGTCGCCCTGGTGGCTCGATGCAGGCTTGCGCAGCTGCTCATCGATCCACTGGCTGTAGCCGAGGTCCATCACGCGCTGCACCGAGGCATCGGTGGGGCCGAAGGTCGCCTGCGTCAGGAAGCGCGCCGCAGCCTCGCGAGAAGCGGGAGCGTCCGCCCCGGCAGGCGGCAGGTAGGTTTGCTGCTGCTCCGATTCGCCTTCCTTGTTGCCACCGCAGGCCGACAGCGCGGCGATCACGGCAATCGTTCCGAGACCGCGCGCAAGGCGCCGAACCCACGCGTGGCCATCCGTCGGTTGATGAAGCTTGCTGTTCACGAATGCCTCCCTCGGCGTGTGCGACCTGTGGCCGACATTGTTCGAGGCAGAGGGGGCCGTTTACCGTGAATAGTTGGCGCTTCGGAAAGCGCTTACCTCTTGCAACGGGGCAAATGGTGACGATTCAAGCAGGCCTTGCGTGCAGGTGAATCGTCTGTAAGCGGCCGCAACAGCGACCCGCTTTCACGGCAGCGTCACAACAGCGATGCGAGCGAGCGCTGGGCCTGTTGTGTGTCGAGCTGGTTGCGCTCGGCCCAGTCTTTCAACTGGTCGTCGCCGATCTTGCCGACGTTGAAGTAGGTGGCCTCGGGGTGCGACAGATAGAAGCCGCTCACGCTCGCCGCCGGCGTCATCGCGAGGCTTTCGGTGAGGCCCATGCCGATGTCGGTGCACTGCAGCACGCGGAACATCTCGGCCTTTACTGTGTGGTCGGGGCATGCGGGGTAGCCCGGCGCGGGGCGGATGCCGCGGTACTTCTCGGCGATCAGCTCGTCGTTGCCCAACGTTTCTTCAGGTGCGTAGCCCCAGAACTCCTTACGCACGCGCTGGTGCATGCGCTCGGCGAACGACTCGGCCAGGCGATCGGCCAGGGCCTTCAGCATGATCGCGCTGTAGTCGTCGTGGTCGTCGAGGAACTGCTTCTCTTTCTTTTCGGTGCCGATGCCGGTGGTCACCGCGAAGAGGCCGATGTGGTCGGCCACGCCCGAGCCTTTGGGAGCGATGAAGTCGGACAGGCAGCGGTTGGGCCGCATCACGCCGTCGACGACGGGCCGCACGCTCTGCATGCGCAGGCCGCGCCAGGTCATCAGCACCTCGGTGCGCGATTCATCGGTGTAGATCTCGATGTCGTCGTCGTTCACCGTGTTGGCCGGGTACAGGCCGATCACACCTTGCGCGGTGAGCCAGCGGCCCTTGATCAGGCGCATCAGCATGCTCTGGCCGTCGCTGAAGACGCGGCGTGCCGACTCGCCGACGATCTCGTCGGTGAGGATGGCGGGGTAGGGCCCGGCCAGGTCCCAGGTCTGGAAGAACGGCGCCCAGTCGATGCACTGCGCGATCTCGCCCAGGTCGTAGTTCTTGAACACGCGCCGGCCGGTGAACTTGGGCTTCGGCGCTTGATAACCCGCCCAGGCGATCGGCGTCTTGTTGGCGCGTGCCTGTGCCAGCGTCACCAACGGCGTGGCCTTCTTGTTCGCGTGCTGCTCGCGCACGCGCACATAGTCGGCGTTGAGTTCGGCGATGTAGGCCGTGGCCTTGTCGTCGCTCAGCAGGTCACTGCACACACTCACGCTGCGGCTCGCGTCGGGCACGTAGACCACAGGGCCTTCGTAGTGCGGCGAGATCTTCACCGCGGTATGCACACGGCTTGTGGTGGCGCCACCGATCAAGAGCGGAATCTTCTTGATGCGGAAGTAGTCGTCGCGCTGCATCTCGCCAGCCACGTACTGCATTTCTTCCAGGCTCGGCGTGATGAGGCCAGAGAGACCGATGATGTCGGCACCCTCGACTTTGGCACGCGCCAGGATGTCCTGGCACGGGACCATCACGCCCATGTTCACCACTTCGAAGTTGTTGCACTGGAGCACGACGGTGACGATGTTCTTGCCGATGTCGTGCACGTCGCCCTTCACGGTGGCGATGATGATCTTGCCTTTGGCCTTGGCTTCCCCGCCGGCATCGATCAGCAGGCGCTTTTCTTCTTCGATGTAGGGCAGCAGGTGAGCCACGGCCTGCTTCATCACGCGGGCGCTCTTCACCACCTGCGGCAAGAACATCTTGCCCTGGCCGAAGAGGTCACCGACGACGTTCATGCCGTCCATCAGCGGGCCTTCGATCACGTGCAGTGGCCGCCCGCCCTTGGCCTTGATGGCCTGGTAGACCTCTTCGGTGTCTTCGGTGATGAAGTCGTTGATGCCGTGCACCAGCGCATGGCTCAGGCGCTCATTGACGGGCTTGGCGCGCCAGGCGAGCTTGGCGCTGTCGTCCTTGGCGGCGCCCTTGGCGGTTTCTGCCACTTCGATCAGGCGCTCGCCTGCATCGGGGCGGCGGTTCAGCACCACGTCTTCGACACGCTCGCGCAGCACGGGCTCGAGGTCGTCGTACACGCCCACCATGCCGGCATTGACGATGCCCATGTCCATGCCGGCCTTGATCGCGTGGTACAGGAACACGGTGTGGATGGCTTCGCGCACCGGGTCGTTGCCGCGAAAGCTGAAGCTCACGTTGGAGACGCCACCCGACACCTTGGCGCCGGGCAGGTTCTGCTTGATCCAGCGCGTGGCGTTGATGAAGTCGACGGCGTAGTTGTCGTGTTCCTCGATGCCTGTCGCGATGGCGAAGATGTTGGGGTCGAAGATGATGTCTTCAGGAGGAAAACCGATCTCGTCGACCAGCATGCGGTACGCGCGCTCGCAGATCTCGATCTTGCGTTCGTAGGTGTCGGCCTGGCCCTTCTCGTCGAAGGCCATCACCACCGCCGCAGCGCCGTAGCGGCGCACGAGCTTGGCCTGGTGCTTGAACTGCTCCACGCCTTCTTTCATCGAGATGGAGTTGACGATGCCCTTGCCCTGGATGCACTTGAGGCCGGCTTCGATCACCTCCCACTTCGAGCTGTCGATCATGATCGGCACGCGGGCGATCTCGGGCTCGCTCGCGATCAGGTGCAGGAAGCGAACCATCGCGGCCTTGCTGTCGAGCATGGCCTCGTCCATGTTGACGTCGATCACCTGGGCGCCGTTTTCCACCTGCTGGCGCGCGACCGCCAAGGCCTCTTCGAACTGGCCGTTGAGAATGAGCCGCGCAAAGGCCTTGGAGCCGGTGACGTTGGTGCGCTCGCCGATGTTGACGAACAGGCTGCCCTCGCCAATGAGCACGGGCTCGAGCCCCGAGAGCTTCATCGGCGGAACGGCTTGAACGGGGCGGGCAGCGGGCGTGGCGGTCATGGCGGGCAGACTCGGCATGCGCCGCGGTGCTCACCCGCGGCGCATGCCGTATCGGTGTGGATGCGGGGCATGCAGGGGCGAGCGTCGTTGCGAGCTTCCAAGCCTGGCGGTACCCGGAAGAGGTGGGCACCGTCGCAACGCTCCTTGGAAGCTGCCGATTTTAAGCGTGCGCGGCCCACTCCATCCGTGAAATAGGGCGGCCAGCAGCTCGTTACAACCCCGAGAGACCCCCCTGCCGTGTTCGGGGTGTTCAGCGGTTCCAATGACCGGCCACGACAAAATCACGAGACCATGCTGCAGCATCCCGTCCTGAGACTCGCCCTCCTCGCTTCCCTGCTGGCCGGCTGTGCCGCTCCGCCGCCCAAGGTGGTGCCGGTGCCGCCGGTCGTCACCTCGGTGCCGGGCTCGGCGCCCGGGCCCGTCTACGGGCAGGCGCCACCCACGGCTGCTGCCCGCACCTGGTCGCCGGAGATGGCAGCCACCGAACGCCAGCTCAGCGCCGCGCTCAGCGGCAGCGGCGTGTCGGTGGCCAAGACCACCGACGAGCGCTTGTGGATCACGCTGCCGGGCGACCTGGCTTTCCAGCCCAACCGTTCGGCGCTCAAGCCGGGTGCCACGGCCTTGCTCGACAAGATCGTCGTCTCGCTGCGCGGCTTGCCAGGCGCCGACCTGCGCATCGTCGGCCACACCGACTCCAAGGGCGCGGCGGCAGCCAACGACGCGCTTTCGCTCGACCGCGCGGCCAGCACGCGCGACTGGCTGGTGGCACGCGGCCTGTCGCCGGTGCGCATTGCGGTGGCGGGCCGCGGCTCACGCGACCCGCTCGGCAGCAACGACGATGAAGCCGGCCGCGCCAGCAACCGGCGGGTCGAGATCCTCATCGGCGAAAAGGCCAAGGTGGGCGCGTCCTCGGCGAAGTGAGGTTCGGGGGGGGGGGGCGGCGCCTCCGACTGGCCGGCTACCGCTCAGCTCAAGCGGCCATCAGCCCGCTGAACAAGGGGTCGTGGCGCGTGCGCGGGCGGTACGCCGCCACGCGCTTGGCGATCTCGGCGATGTGCTCCGGCGTCGTGCCGCAGCAGCCGCCGGCGATGTTCAGGAAGCCGGCCTTCGCGAACTCTTCGACCAGCCCGCCGGTGATGTCCGGTGTTTCATCGAAGCCGGTGTCGCTCATCGGGTTGGGCAACCCGGCATTCGGGTAGCAGCTGATGAAGGTGTCGCCGGCCACCTTGGCCAGCTCTTCGATGTAGGGCCGCATCAGCGCCGCGCCGAGTGCGCAGTTCAGGCCGACGGCCAGCGGCCTGGCGTGGCGCACGCTGTGCCAGAAGGCGCTCACCGTCTGGCCCGAGAGGATGCGGCCTGAAGCGTCGGTCACTGTGCCCGAGATGATCACCGGCAGGCGCTCGCCGGTGGCTTCCATCAACTCGTCGAGCGCGAAGATGGCGGCCTTGGCATTCAGCGTGTCGAAGATGGTCTCGACCAGGAACACGTCGGAGCCGCCTTCCAGCAGGGCCTCGGCCTGCTCGTAGTAGGCGTCTTTCAACGCGTCGAAGCTCACGTTGCGCGCGGCCGGGTCGTTCACGTCGGGGCTGATGCTCGCGGTCTTGGGCGTGGGGCCCAGGGCGCCGGCCACGAAGCACGGCTTGTCGGGCGTGCTGTATTTGTCGCAGGCGGCGCGCGCCAGGCGGGCGCCGGCCACGTTCATCTCGCGTGCCACGTGGGCCAGGCCGTAGTCTTCCTGCGCCACGCTGGTGGCGCCGAAGGTGTTGGTCTCGATCAGGTCGGCCCCGGCGGCGAGGTACTGCTCGTGGATCTCGGTGATCACATCGGGCCGCGTGAATTGCAGCAGCTCGTTGTTGCCCTTCAAGTCCTTCGGGTGGTCCTTGAAACGCTCGCCGCGGTAGTCGGCCTCGGTCAGCTTGTAGCGCTGGATCATCGTGCCCATCGCGCCATCGAGGATGGCGATGCGGTTCTTGAGGATCTGCGGCAGCGCGGCAGCGCGGGTGTAGACGGGAGCGTTCATCCCGTCATTGTAGAAAACGTGTCAATGGCCCCCCAGTCGCTGCACTCCTGCCCCCAAGGGGTGCCAACGCTGCGGCCGGGCGAAGCCCGTTCCGTGCGTTGTGGCTGGATGGGCCTCGCACTGCCTACGAGACCACCTGCGGCAGGGTGTCCCCGAACAGCGAGGGTCGGAAGTCGAGCGCGCGGGGGCCGTCGTCGTTCATGGCCCACAAGGCCAGCGCGGCGGCCGGCATGGGTTTGGCGAACAGGTAGCCCTGCAGCTCGTTGCAGCCGAGGCGGCGCAGGATCTCCTGCTGCTGCTCGGTCTCCACGCCTTCGGCCACCACCTTCAGGCCCAGTGCCTGCGCGAGTTTCACGACGGCGTCGACGATGGCCCGCGCGTCGGCGCTGGTTTCCAGGTCGAGCACGAAGCTGCGGTCGATCTTCAATTCTTCGGCGGCCAACTGGCGCAGGTAGCTGAGCGACGAATAGCCGGTGCCGAAGTCGTCGATCGAGAGGTGCACGCCCACGGCCGAGAGCTGTTCGATCATCAGCAGCGTGGCGCGCGTGTCGTCCATCGCAGAGGATTCGGTGATCTCGCAGGTCAGCAGCGAGGGCTCGACGTTGTTGCGCCTCAAGGCGCCGACGAGGCGCTCGACCAAGTCGATCTGGCGCAGCTGGTGCACCGACAGGTTGATGGCCACGCGCATGCGCAGGCCCTGGTCGCGCCAGATGCGAATCTGCCGGCACACGTCTTCGATCAGCCAGTTGCCCAGCGCGTTGATCAAGCCATAGCGTTCGGCCAGCGGAATGAAGATGTTGGGGCCGATCATGCCGCGCTGCGGGTGCTTCCAGCGCATCAGCGCTTCGGCGCCGGTGACCTGGCCGCTGGGCGCGTGGATCTTGGGTTGGTAGTAGAGCTCCAGCTCCTTGTTGGCGATGGCGCGCCGCAGGTCTTGCAGCAGCTCGACTTGCTCGCGCGCGCCGGCCACCATGTGGTCTTCGAAGAAGCGGTGCGCGCCGCCGCCGGTGCGTTTCGCGGCCCGCATCGCCGCCGCAGCGTGTGCGATCAGCTTGGCGGCCGACCCGTGCGCCGGGTACATCGCCACGCCCACCGAGCACGACATCGAGATCTCGTAGTCTTCGATTCGGCACAGCTCGTTCATGCCGCCGAGCACGCGCGTGGCGGCCTGCGCGGCCTCTTGCGAACCGGGGTTGCCCATCAGCATCAGCAGGAACTCGTCTCCGCCGGCGCGCGCCACGATGTCGCCCGGGCCGGCCAGCGCGCGCAGGCGTCGCGCCACTTCGCGCAAGACAGCGTCGCCGGTGCTCTGGCCGAAGGATTCGTTGACCGCCTTCAGCCCGTCGACGTTGATGAACAGCAGCGCCAGCTTTTGTTGCTGGCGATCGGCGCGGATCGCCGCGACCTGCAGCCCTTCTTCGAACATCGAGCGGTTGGGCAACTCGGTCAGCTTGTCGGTCTGGGCCGCGAGTTTGACCTCTTCGCGCGTGCGCTTGAGCAGCCGCCGAAAGCGTTCTTCGAGCAGCGAGATCATCAGCAGCAGGGCCAGCAAGGCCGGAACGCCCAAGGCGGCCAGGGCCGTCATCGTGCCCACGCTGATGCGGCTGGCCGCCAGCGACACCGAGAGTTCGGAGACCGACGCTGCGTACAGCACGCTCGCGTTGCCGATGGCGATGGCCGCACCCAGCCCGAGCGCTATGCCAGCCTGCCAGCCGAAGCCCAGATGGGCAGCACTGCGGCGCTGTATCGCGACGATGGACAGTGCCGCGCCGGCGCAGACGCAGGCCGAGGCCCAGCCGGCCGCCAGCAACAGCGCGTTCCAGTGCGTGGCCGGTGCGATCTTCAGTGCCCACAGGTTCAGGGCCGGTACGGCGCACATGCCGGTGCCGAGCAGCAGCGCGGCCATCACCACGCGGGCGGCGCCCAGGTGCGGCCGCGCCGTGAGGTGCACGCCGATCAATGAATTCACAAAGGCCAGTGCCAGGGCGCCCAGGGCGATGCCGGCGTCGTATCCCCGGGCAAACGGCAGCGGCTCGCCGGCCATCGCAATGAAATGCGTCGCCCAGATGCCGGCCGACAAGGCCAGCGAAGAGACGATCAGCGAACGCCAGACGGTGAAGCCGTGGCGCGACGATACGCCGCGCGCCAGGTCGAGCGCCACATAGGCGGCGAACATGGCCATGGCTGTGGAGGCAGCCCACAAATCTGCGCGGAACCTCCACTCGAGAAAAGTCTCTTGCATCGAACCCTCGGCCACACGGTCGTCCGGTATTTATCGGCTGAACGGCCACCGGCTTGAGCGCTGCGCCCGATCGTGACCGAAGTCTCGTTCAGTGCAGGAAGCCGATGTCGCGCCGGCGGCGCACCTCGGGCTTCACGCGGTGCTCGGCCTCGAGTTGCGACAGGAACTCGTCGGGCGAAAAAGCCTCGCCCAGCACATCGATCTGGCGCTTGACCGACGCGAAGTCGCCCGGCACCAACACGTCCAGCCGGTGCAAGCGCTCAGTCTGTTCGGCGTTCAGCAAGTCGGCATCGCCGCCCAGGGCCTCGGCGACGAACATGCGCTCGCGCTGCGCGGCAGTCAGCGGCATGAAGCGGATCTTGAAGGTGAAGCGCCGCAGCGCTGCTTCGTCCAGGTCGTCGAACAGGTTGGTGGTGCAGATGAACACGCCCGAGAAGCGCTCCATGCCCTGCAGCATCTCGTTGACCTCGCTGACCTCGTAGTTGCGCTCGGCCATGCGCCGGCTGCGCAGGAAGCTGTCGGCCTCGTCGAGCAGCAGCACCGACTGCTCGGTCTGCGCCTCGTCGAACATGCGCGCCATGTTGGTCTCGGTCTCGCCGACGTACTTGCTGACGAGGTCGGAGGCCTGGCGGATCATCAAGGGTCGCTGCAGCTGCTGCGCGATGTGCTCGGCCAGCGCCGTCTTGCCGGTGCCGGGCGGGCCGTGGAAGCACAGCGTGCCGTAGCCCTTGCGGCGCAGCGCCTCGATGATGCGCGGCAGCTCGAAGCGCGATTCGGTGTGCACCAGGCTCAGGTCGTAGTGAGTGACGACACGGCGCGCACCACGCTCGTTGCTGGCGCTGCCCAGCGCCTTGTCGGCATTGCCGAGCTGGCGCTCGATCAGCGATTCCATCGTCGTGCCCGCCAATTCATCGGCCGCGAGCTTGGCGAACTTCACCGCCGTGCGCACCTGTGCCGGCGTGAGCCCCTTGCGTTCGGCCAGCCGCGCTGCGAAGTCGGGCGACACGTTCACGCCATTGAGCGCCTTGGTCACCAGTGCTTCGCGTGCACCGGGCGGCGGGCTCTTCAATTCGAGGTGGTACTGGAAGCGGCGGCGAAACGCCGGGTCGATCTGCTCGATGCGGTTGGTGACCCAGATCACCGGCACCGGGTTGGTTTCGAGAATCTGGTTGACCCAGGCCTTGCCGCTCACGCTGCCCGAGAGCGCGCCATCGCCGGTGTCGAGCCGCGCCATCAGCTGCGCGGCATCGGTCGAGATCGGCGGGAACACGTCTTCCACTTCGTCGAACAGCAGCGCCACCTGCGGGCTGCTCTTCAGGAACACCTGGCTGATCTGCAGCGAGCGGTAGCGGTCGCGGCCGCTGAGCGAATTGCCGTCGCGGTCCGCGTACTCCACTTCATACAGCTCCAGCCCGGCAGCTTGCGCTGCCACCTTGGCAAGCTCGGTCTTGCCGGTGCCGGGCGGGCCGTAGAGCAGGATGTTGACGCCCAGTGCCTTGCAGCCCACCGCGTTGCGCAGCAGCGAGGTCAGCACCTGCTGGTCGACACCGACGAAATGAAAGTCTTCGGGGTTGAGCTCGCTGCGCGTGGCCGGGCGGGTGAACACCGCCATCAGGTCCGACGGGCCTTCGTACTTGCGCATCAGCACCGGCGGCAGTTGCTCGCTGACCTTCATCAGATCCGCCAGGTCGGTGATGTTGTGCTCGGAGATCAGGTTCTCGACCATGCCGGTGCGTTCGAGCCGCGAGCCGGCGCGCAAGGCCTCGGCCACGTCTTGCTCGTTGACGCCAGCCACGGCAGCGATGGCCGCATAAGCCTCTTGTGCGTTCGACACCTTGAACTCCACCAGCAAACCGCGCAGATCGCGTTGGTAGCGGGCCAGGGTGCCGTACAGCAGCAGCGCACGCTCGGCGGGGTTGAGCTGCAGCAGGCCGGCCAGCGCGTCGATGTTCTTCTCGACGAGGGTCGATTCCTTCTTCAGGCTGCGGTCAAGCCAGTCGGCGGTGGCGCCAAGCACGGCCAGCAAGTCCTTGGGGGCGTCCTTGATGTATTCGTCGATGTAGAAGAAAAGCGTGCCTTCTTCATACGGGCCGTTCCAGCCGCCGTGGCGTTGCATAAAAACGGTGTCGCTCAGGCCTTCGTGGTTGGGCCAGTGCTCGTTGCCCTTGCAGCGCACGTTCAGGAAGGTGCGCAGCCGCGCCAGCACGGTCGTCGGCCACACCAGGTGCTTGCCGGTCAGCGAGAGCAGGCCGTTCCAGTCGCGCCGCACATTGAAGCGCCCTGCATGCCGCACGGTCAGCGTGAGCACGAATTGCGAGCACATGCGGTCGAGCACCGGGGCCTCTTTCAGGCCCGGTGACAACACCACGCGTGCGTCAAGGTGAGGGGTCGACATCGGCACCTCCGGCAGGAAACCTCCGGGGCGATCTTGGCGCAGCGGCCCGGATGCGACAAGCCCCCATTTTGTGCAGGCGCATGCAAAGGTTTCCGCGGGGCGCGCAGAAGCGCTGGCGCGCGTGCCGCAATTCACGAGCGCGGCATGTGCCGCGCTCGGTGCTCAGTGAAGGATCAGCGGATGCTGCATCAGCGAGGTGTAGCGCTCGATGTAGTCGTCCATCTCTTCTTCGGAGGGCGATGTCTCGATCAGGGCCTCGACGCCTTCCTTGAAGCTTTCGGCCATGGCGCCTTCGATGAAGATTTCCTTGCGGGCGAACTTGTCGACGATCTCGTAGCCGCCGCGCGAAAGGGTTTCGCGGGTTGTGCTGGCCTCGGCGTCAGGGACGTCGAACTGCACCACAGCGAAGTTGTCCGAGTTGTAGAGCATTTGCATGAGCATCTCCTTCGCTGGTACTTCGGGACGGAGATGCCAGATTCAAGCCTGGATTCGGCCCTGTGGAGTTCGGGTCAGGAGGTCGGTTGCGCGGTCTGCAACTGAAGGTCGAGGGCCGAGTCGTCGCTGGACAACCGGGCGCGCACCGGCAGGTAGTGCAGGCTGGGCGCCAGCCACACCTCGACGCGGGTGTCGTGCGGCTTGCGCGGCTCGCGCAGCAGCTTGACGGCGCGCACGCTGGTGTCGCCGGTGCTCACGTCTTCAACGCCCTGCACGAGAAACGACCACACGTCGCCGTCGCCGCGCGCACCGGTCACGAACATCGCGACACGCTTGCCGGGCGCCACGCGCTTGGGGTCGGCCTGCGCGATCGCGGCGATCTGGATCATCCAGCTCAGGCGATCTTGCGCCCCGTCCATCAAAGGGTATTCGGTCGACGGGCCCGAGTAGCTGATCTTGCCGGCCGCGCGCTGGAAGTTGGCGGCCTGCTCGCTCTTGCCGCGGCGCTGGTCGGTGAAGCGCACCGGTGCGATCCCCGCCGCGTCGAAGCCGCCCTGGCTGGCCCAGGTGAGGATGCTGAAGCCCGCCACGCGCCCCTGCAACCGGGCCTCGTAGCTGTTCGCGGTGGGGCGCCATTGCAGTTCGCCGGTGCCGCTGAGTGCGCCGCGCCGCATGTCGTAGTGAAGCGTCATCGCGGGGGGCATCTGCGTGCGGTAAACCGGCACGTCGTCGGGCGTGTTCGCCACCGGCGTCGGCTCGGTGCTCGGCTGAGCCGGCAGCACGGCGGCCACGAGCATCGGTTCCGGCAAGGCAGGCGAAGGGGGCAGCTCAGGCTCGGCCATGGCGACCGGCGCGGCAGCGGGCACGCGGCGAGGTGGCGGGCTGGGCTTGGCGACGATCACCTTGGCCACAGGCTGCACGTCGAGCGGGGCCGGCGGCGTGACGGTGCGTACCTGCACCGCCGGCAGAGAACGGTCGGGCACCGTACCGGCGGCAAACGAGTCGGCCACGCCTTGCCACAGCGCCAGGTGCAATGTGGCCACGCCGAGTGCCACGGCCAGCAACCGGAGCCAGGGCCGGTGCGGGGTCGAGAGGGTGGCGGGCGAATGCATGCGTTGACAATAAGCGATACGGCCATCCTAGCGAAATGAGAAGACCATGAAACTTGCAAGCTACAAAGACGGTTCGCGCGACGGCCAGTTGGTCGTCGTCTCGCGCGACCTCGCCACTGCCCACTACGCCACCGGCATCGCCACACGATTGCAGCAGGTGCTCGACGACTGGAGCTTTCTCTCGCCGCAGCTCGAAGACCTCTACACCACGCTCAACCACGGCCGCGCGCGCCACGCCTTCCCGTTCGACCCCAAGATGTGCATGGCGCCGCTGCCGCGCGCCTACCAGTGGGCCGACGGCTCGGCCTTCATCAACCATGTGGAGCTGGTGCGCAAGGCGCGCAATGCCGAGGTGCCCGAGAGCTTCTACACCGACCCGCTGATGTACCAGGGCGGCAGCGACGACTTTCTCGGCCCCTGTGACGACATCGTCGTGCCCAGCGAGAAGATGGGCATCGACTTCGAGGCCGAGGTGGCCGTGATCACCGGCGACGTGGCCATGGGTACCTCGCCCGACGAAGCGCTCGAAGGCATTCGCCTGCTGGTGCTCGCCAACGACGTGAGCCTGCGCAACCTCATTCCGCCCGAGCTGGCCAAGGGCTTTGGCTTCTTCCAGAGCAAGCCGGCCACGGCCTTCAGCCCGGTGGCCGTCACGCTCGACGAAGTGGGCAGCGCCTGGAGCGGCGGGCGCCTGAACCTCGCGCTGCAAAGCACCTGGAACGGCAAGCGCGTCGGCCTGTGCGACGCCGGCCCGGAGATGACATTCCACTTCGGCCAGCTCATCGCCCACATCTGCAAGACGCGCAACGTGCGCGCCGGCAGCATCGTCGGCAGCGGCACCGTCAGCAACAAGGACTGGGCGCGCGGCTACTCGTGCGTGGCCGAGAAGCGCGCCATCGAGACCATCGAAAGCGGCGAGCCCAAGACCGAGTTCATGAAGTTCGGCGACACCATCCGCATCGAGATGAAGGGGCTGGATGGGCAGACCGTGTTCGGCGCGATCGACCAGGCGGTGGCGACACCCGAAAGCCCAGCCGTGCCGGAATGACGAAGATCAGGCCGCGCGCACGCTCGCCTGAGCAAACTCCAGGATCTTGGCGTTGTTCGCGGCTTCGGTGACCTCGATGTCCATGTCGCTCAGCTCGCGAACGATGTCGGCATAGGCTTGGTACAGCCGGGTGCCCGTGGCCGTCGGCCCTTCCACAGGCACCAACATCCCCGCAGGCAAGGCGCCCAGATGCTTCAGGCGCCTGAGCCGCCCGACCCACAAGTCGCCGTGCTCATAGACCTTGACCGGTTCATCCTGCGTCAGATCGAGTGGCTTGATGGCGGCCAGCACCCGGCCGTCACGTTCGTACACCAGTGGCAGCTGTACATGGAACTCTTCCGGGCCCACCTCGTCAGGCTCGAACACATGGGCCAGTTGCTTCGCCCTGAGAATCTTGTTCACGTGCCGCGTCAAGGCTTCTTCACGGCGCTGGGGCAGCCCTTCCCCATTGCGCTGCACATAGCGGCCAACCAGCCGGTTCAGATCAGCCTCCGGGTTGTCGGTCATCAGCATGCGCAACGGCGCATAACGAACCATGCTCTCGCGCGGCTTGGCCAAGTCTTGCAGAACCCGCAGCACCAGGTTTTGATCGCGCGCGCCGCTGTCGCCGATCTGCGTGCGGATGTGGCGCAACTCGGCCTCGATTTCGCGCCGTACGCGGAGAAACAGGTCGCCGGTGAACTCTTCAAAGAACCGGGTCACCCGGCCATAGCGCTTGATCAGCCGGAATTCGAAGAACCCTTGCTTCGGGCAGGCCAGCACCACGCCGATGTTGGCGAACTCACCCGCGTCCACCTGCGGTAGCAGGCGAACCAGCGTGTAGTGGGCGATGTCGCGTTCCATGATTTCGAAGGTATGTCGGGGCGTCAGGTCCAAAACCCAGGCTCGTTGACCCGTTGCAGCACGGCGAGAAACTCGCCAGGGCCGACGCGGGCCAAGCCGTCTTCGTCGACCACCCAATTCTGAGGCAGTTCCGCCCAGATGGTTGCAAACCCGGGTAGCAGGCTCGTGAACCGCTGCTCATAGTCCGCGCGCAGCAACATGTCGCTCCGGATTGCCTCGAAATCGGCGCGGAAGACATGGGTCTCCAGGAAAAGCGTCGAGTCGAAGCCCAGATCGAAGGCCATGTTGTGATCAATCACGATCGGGGCTTCGACATTGCTGTTCCACAGCAGGTTGGGGTTGCCAGACAGCACCCCCAGGGTGCGATCGGCGTTGAGAACCCACCAGTCGAAAGCCGCGAGGTCGCGCCGGAAGACCGATTCGCAGCGGGTCAGCAGCGAAGGTTCGAACTCTCGCGTGTGTTCGGCGATGTGTGAACCGAAGGCCAGGCCTGCCGCCAGATCATGGTCGCCGCGCTGCTTCAAGATCATCTCGAACCCTTCTGGCACTTGAACTTGCGCGAAGGGGGCGATGGGCAGGTTCAGCTGTGCTGCCAAGCGTCCGGCAACCCACTCGCAAACCAGGCTGCGCCAGCCGGCCCCACGGCTCTTGAGGTAGTAGCTGTGGCCGTCATCCGCCCCGCAGCGAAACGGGCGAGTCATGCCCTGTTCCGTTCGCTCCCAGATTTCAGTGATCGCGGGGTGTTGCAGCATCGTGTGGAGTGGCGTTCAGCCGATCTCGGCGACCAGCGCGTTGGTGAGTTGGCTTTGTGTTCGACGGGCCACGGCGAGCTGCTCGCGCAGTTGGCCGCAGAGGTGGCGGAGTCCTTCGATGCGGGCGACGATGAGGTGTTGTTCTGCGTGCGGCGAGCGCGGGCATGGTAGCAAGCACACCCGATGCGCGACACTTCTTCCCAATGAGTTCCGACTTCCCCCACACCCTCAAAATCGCTACCGTCTGGCTGTTGGTCGGCGTGGTCGTGTTCCTGGGCTTCCAGTTGTTCGAGCGCCAACAGCACGAGACGCGGTTCTCGGCCAAGGGCGAAGTCATCGAGATACATCGCGGGCCGGACGGCCACTACCACTGGCCGGGCAGCATCAATGGCATGGCAGTGGACTTTCTGGTCGACACCGGAGCCACCAACACGGCCATGTCGAGCGACATGGCGCGTGAGCTGAAGCTTGAAAGCCTTGGCACCGTGAAGTCGAGCACTGCAGGCGGTGTTGTCACCGGCAAGCGCGTGCGCGCCGACGTGGTGCTGCATGGCGGTGTCGAGGCCGAGCGGCTGAACATCACTGCGCTCGACGGCCTGAACGATGACCAGCCGCTGCTGGGCATGGACGTGCTGGGCCGCTTGCACTGGCAACAACGCCAAGGTGTGCTCAGCATCGATCTGCGCGGCGAGCGTTAACCGCACTACCCCACCTCTCTCATTGGAAAACGCCATGCGCTTCACGTCCCTGCTTGTTCGCTCTCGTTTGTGCCGCGCGGCGCTGGTGCTGGGGTTGTGGATGGCTGCCACCAGCGTGTCGGCACAAGACTGCCCGCCGCAGCCGCAAGCTCCCAGCGCGTCGCAGGTGCAGACCTACCTCAAGGTCGCGCGCGACCGAGGGTTCTTGTGGCGTATCGAAAAGGGTGGCCGCCGCTCTTTTCTCTACGGGACGGTGCACGTCGGGCAACCCGAATGGAGTTTTCCCGGCCCGCGCCTCACGGAAGCACTGCGTGCCAGCAGCGTGATCGCATTGGAGCTCGACATGCTCGACCCGAACATCATGCAAGGCATGCAGGCAGGGCTCTCGGCCGCGCCGCGCCGTGAATTGCCGGAGGCCATGGTTCAGCGCATCAAGGCGCAGATGAAGCTTGCTTGTCTGCCCGAGCAGGTATTCGGGGCGATGTCTCCCGAGATGCTGGTCACCACGCTCGTTCTGCTGTCAGCCCGCAAAGATGGGTTGGATGCTGCGTGGGGCATCGACGTGGTGTATGCCGGCCTGGCGCGTGGCATGAAGCGGCCCGTGGTCTCGCTCGAAACCCCCGAGCTGCAGCTCGGCTTGCTGCAAGGGGGCACAGCCGAAGAGACGCAGGGCCTGGTGGAAGACTCGCTCCAGGAACTCGAGGGCACCCGGCTGCGAACCATGATCCGTCGACTCGCGCAAGACTGGGCCGACAGCCGCTTCGAAGATCTCTCGCTCTACGGGCAGTGGTGCGAATGCCTGGACACGCCGGCTCAGAAAGAGATGTTCCGGCGCATGCTCGACGAGCGCAACCCGGCCATGGCCGACAAGATCGCCGCTCTGCATGATGAAGGGCGCAGCGTTTTCGCTGCGGTGGGCAGCCTGCACATGATCGGCCCGATGGGCCTGCCGGCGCTGATGGCGCGCCGCGGCTACAAGGTCGAGCGCATCGAGTTCATGCCCTGACGTGGAAGAGGCTCCTCGCGGAGCCTCTTCGTTCATCAGTGTCGGAGCGCCGGCATCAGTTGATGCTCAGCGTGTAGGTGCCTCCGGTGGTGCCGGTGCCGCCCGAGTAGAAGCGCACCCGCACGTAGTAGGTGGCTGCTGCAGAGCCGCTGTTGGTGACCGTCACCGAATCGGCCAGGCCGGTGCCCTTGACGCTGCTGCCCACCTGCGTGCCGCCGCTGTTGTAGACGTACAGGTCGTAGTCGGAGGTGCTGTTGGGCGTGAGCGTGGATGCCAGCGAGGCGCCGGCCGCGACCGTGACCTTGAAGTAGTCGGTGTCGGTGCTGCTGCTGATGGTGCCGCTGATGGTCGTGCCCTTGGTCACGGCCTGCGCCGCGCTGGTGCTGTTGTTCGGCTCGACCTCGTTGCCGGTGGTCGGCGGCGTGGTGGTGCCGCCGGCCGCGTCGACCGCTGCGCTGGCGTCCACGATGCCGGTGCCGCACTGCGAGCAGGTGGCCGGGAAGGCGCGTGTCGAGGCCTTCAGCCGCGTGGCGACTTCATCCGGCGTCAGCGCCGGGTTCTTGGCCAGCATCAGCGCCACCACGCCCACCACGTGCGGCGTGGCCATCGAGGTGCCCTGGTAGTAGGCGTAGCTGTCGGCGCCCGGTGCCGTGGTGCCGGCATTCAGGGTCGACAAGATGCCGTTGGCCGAGCTGGTGCGCACGTCGCCCCCCGGTGCCGCCACCGCGACGATGCTGCCGTAGTTGGAGTAGTACGCGCGCCCGCCGCTTCGGTTGGTGGCCGCCACGGTGATCACGCCCGAGCAGCTCGCCGGCGAGAAGTTGGCGGCATTGGCGTTGCTGTTGCCTGCTGCCACCACCACCACCGTGCCGCGGCTGCGTGCCGAGGTGATGGCGTTCTGCGAAGTCGTGTCGCAGGCGCCGCTGCCGCCGAGCGACATGTTGATCACGCGCGCCGGGTTGGCATTGGCCGGGACGCTTGCCACCGTGCCGCCCGAGGCCCAGACGATGCCGTCGGCGATGTCCGAGGTGTAGCCGCCGCACTTGCCCAGCACGCGCACCGGCACGACCTTGGCGTTGTACGCCACGCCGGCCACGCCGCTGCCGTTGTTGGTGACGGCGGCAATGGTGCCGGCCACGTGGGTGCCGTGCCAGCTGCTCGACTCGTCCTGCGCGGGAGAGCCGGTGCCGCATTCGCCGGCCACGACGGCGTCGCCGGGGTCTTGCGGGTTGTTGTCGCGGCCGTTGCCGTCGTTGGAGACGGCGGTGTCGATGATGAAGTCATAGCCCGGCAGGATGTTGGCTGCCAGGTCGGCGTGCGGGCGGTAACCCGTGTCGATGACGGCCACCACGACGCCCGTGCCGGTGGACTTGTCCCACGCGGCCGGCAGGTTCAGCCCGCCGGTGGCTTCGAAGTAGTGCCATTGCTGGCCGTACTGCGTGTCGTTCGGCGTGAACTGCGCCTGCAGGATGCGGTCGGGCTCGGCGTACTCGACGTTCGGGTCCGCGGCGGCGATGTCGCGCGCCAGTTGCTCGACGGTGCTTTGCGGCAGGCGCTGGCCCAGCCGCATCACATGGGTGTCGAAGGCACCCAGGCGCTGCAGCTGCAGCTGCAGGCCGAGGCGGGCGGCCACGGTCTGCGCGCTCCGGTGCAGCAGTGCGCGGTCGGCCGTGGTGGCGGCCGTGCTGGCACCCGCCGTGCCGCTGCGGTACTTGATGATCAGCCGGTCGGTCGGCACCTGCGCCGGGCTGGTTGCGGCCTGGGTGGCCGTGGTGGCGGCCGGTCCGCCGGCACTCGCCGCCAGCGGCAGGCAGGCCAAGGTCAGGGAAGTCAAGCCGGCCATCAACGCGCGGGTGGCGAAGAAGGCTCTGTCATGTAGTGTCATGTGTCATCCTTGTGAAGTGAACTATGGACACCGGACCTGGTTGGGTCCGTGCCGGGCCTTGAAGCGCCCGGCCGCGCAGGGTTCCCTAAAAGCGGCGGTTGCGCACCTGTCAATCCTTTCAGGCTGTTAACGGGTTTCGCCCCGCAGCCGGGCAAGGTGGGCACAATCGGTTGCACAAAATGTTCATGGGCACACAGGAGACAAGGTCATGGCGGACACATCGAACTTCACCAAGCTCGTTCCGGGCTTCGATTTTTTGCAGGGCTTGGTCAAGAACGCCGGCTCGGCCTTGCCCAACATCGGGCAGTGGGTCGCCCCCACGCTGAACCCCGAGGAGCTGGAGAAGCGCATCGAAGAGCTGCGCACCGTGCAGTTCTGGCTGGAGCAGAACGCCCGCATGCTCGGCGCCACCATCCAGGCGCTCGAAGTGCAGCGCATGACGCTGTCTACCCTGAAGACCATGAACGTGCAGATGACCGACCTGCGCGAGTCGCTGACGATCCGGCCCGGCGACGATGCGGCGGCCGACCCGTCGGCAGCCGCAAAAACGGCCGCGAAGAGTTCGCGCAAGGGCGCCGCAGACGCCACGCCCCCCGCCGTCGACCCGATGCAATGGTGGGGCGCGCTCACCAAGCAGTTCACCCAGCTGGCCGCCACGGCGATGAAAGACAGCGCCACCGACGCGGCCAAGAACCTGGCCGGCGCCATGATCAAGCAGTCGGTTGACGCGGCCGGCCAGACGATCAAGAAAGCCGCGGGCGTGCCGGCCAAGGTGGCGCGCAAGGCCGTAGCCGGTGCCGCGGCACGCAAGCGCGCGAGCCCGAAGCGGCCCTGACCCGAGGCGGCACCGCGCGATGAAGCTGTTTGCACACGCCCATGCCACGCACCCCGACTGGCGCATGGCCGTGGCCCTCGCGGCGGCGCAGATCGACGCGCAGCGCAGCGACCCTGCCGGCCGGCACATCCGCCAGCCCACGCTCGGCTGGGTGTATTTCAGCGACCACTACGCGCCGCAGGCCAACGCCTTGCTGGCCGACCTGCAGCGCCGCTGGCCGGGCACGGCCTGGGTGGGTTCGGCGGGTGTCGGCGTGGCGGCCAACGGCGTGGAGTACTTCGACGAGCCCGCGCTCGCGCTGATGCTCAGCGATTTGCCGGTCGACCAGTTCAGCGTGTTCTCGGGCGCGCGGCCGCTGTCGCAGGCGCCGAGCGGCTTCGTGCCCAACACCGCGCAAGTGCACGTCGACGCGCGCGCCGACGGGCTGGCCGAGCTGATCGCCGACATGAGCAGCCGCACGGCCACGGGGTATTTGTTCGGCGGCCTCGCGTCGGCGCGCACGCAGCCGCTGCACGTGGCCGACGGCGTGTTCGAAGGCGGCCTGTCGGGCGTAGCCTTCGGGCCGCAGGTGGCGCTGGTGTCGCGCGTGACGCAAGGCTGCCAGCCGATCGGCCCGGTGCGGCGCATCACGCGGGTGGAGCGCAACGTGGCCACCCTGCTCGACGGCGAGCCCGCACTCGACTGCCTGCTGCGCGACCTGGGCGTGAGCGGCCGCGAACCGCGCGAGGCCTTGCCGCGCATTCGCCAGACGCTCGCCGGCCTGAGCGACGGCAGCGATGACGCCCTGTCGCGCCCGGGCCAGTTCGGGGCCGACACGCGCGTGCGCCACCTCGCGGGCATCGACCCCGCGAATGGCGGCGTGGCCCTGGGTGATTCGCTGGAAGAGGGCATGCAGATCGCCTTCTGCCGCCGCGACACCGAGGCCGCGCGGCGCGACCTGGTGCGCATCTGCAGCGAGATTCGCGAAGAGGTCGAACCCGAGCACCTGCCGATCGAGACCGCGCTGGCCTTGCATGGCCCCGATGCCGAGCAGGCCCCACACCCGGAACGGCAGATCGCCGGCGCCATCTACGTGAGCTGTGTCGGCCGCGGCGGGCCGCACTTCGGCGCGCCCTCGGCCGAACTCGCGATCATTCGCCGCGCGCTCGGCGATGTGCCGCTGGTGGGCTTCTTCGCCGGCGGCGAAATCGCACGCCGGCACCTCTATGGCTACACCGGCGTGCTGACGGTGTTCCCTGCCTGAATGTGAGCCCCCCAGTCGCTTCACTCCTGCCCCCAAGGGGCGCCCGCCTGGCGGCCCGGCAAAGCCGGTTCCGCGGGCGTTGCTTGACGGGCACGTCGCTGCGCTTGTGCGGGCGGCGGTATCTGTTCCCTCGTTCATCACCAACCCATGCCGCCCACATCTGACGAACGCGTAGCGCGCCAATCCCTCGTGGTTTCGGAGCTCACGCCGCTGCTGCCGCCGCACGCCTTGCTGTGGCAGAGCGAAGACACCGCTCCATACGAATGCGACGGCCTCACCGCCTACCGCGAGCTGCCGCTCGTCGTCGCGCTGCCCGAAACCGAAGAGCAGGTGGCCGCGGTGCTGCGCGCCTGCCACAAGCTCGGCGTGCCCGTGGTGGCGCGCGGCGCAGGCACCGGGCTGTCGGGCGGCGCGCTGCCGCACCGCATGGGCGTGACGCTGAGCCTGGCCAAGTTCAACCGCATCCTGAAAGTCGACCCGACCTCGCGCACGGCCACCGTGCAATGCGGCGTGCGCAACCTCGCCATCAGCGAAGCCGCGGCCGTGCACAAGCTCTACTACGCGCCCGACCCGAGCAGCCAGATCGCCTGCAGCATCGGCGGCAACGTGGCCGAGAACTCCGGCGGCGTGCACTGCCTCAAGTACGGCCTCACGCTGCACAACGTGCTGCGCGTGCGCGGCCTCACCGCCGAAGGCGAGGCGGTCGAGTTCGGCTCCGAAGCGCTCGACGTGGCCGGCCTCGATTTGATGACGGTGCTGGTCGGCAGCGAAGGCATGCTCGCGGTGGCGATCGAGGTCACCGTCAAGCTGATCCCCAAGCCGCAACTCGCGCGCTGCATCATGGCCAGCTTCAGCGACGTGCGCCACGCCGGCGATGCCGTCGCCAACGTCATTGCCGCCGGCATCATCCCGGCCGGGCTGGAGATGATGGACAAGCCGATGGTCGCCGCCGTCGAAGGCTTCGTGAAGGCCGGCTACGACCTCGATGCCGCGGCCATCCTGCTGTGCGAGAGCGACGGCACGCCCGAAGAAGTGAGTGAGGAGATCGGCCGCATGCTCGACGTGCTGGCCGAGAGCGGCGCCACCCGCATGGAAGTGAGCCGCGACGAAGCCCAGCGCCTGCGTTTCTGGAGCGGCCGCAAGAACGCCTTCCCCGCCAGCGGGCGCATCAGCCCCGACTACATGTGCATGGACTCGACCATCCCGCGCAAGCGCCTGGCCGACATCCTGCTCGCCATTGCCGAGATGGAAAAGAAGTACATGCTCCGCTGCGTGAACGTCTTCCACGCCGGCGACGGCAACCTGCACCCGCTGATCCTCTTCGACGCGAACGACCCCGACCAGCTGCACCGCTGCGAACTCTTCGGCGCCGACATCCTCGAGACCAGCGTCGTGATGGGCGGCACGGTGACGGGCGAGCACGGCGTGGGCATCGAGAAGCTGTCATCGATGTGCGTGCAGTTCTCGCCCGCCGAGCGCGAGCAGATGCTGGCCGTCAAGCGCGCCTTCGACCCGGCCGGCCTGCTCAACCCCGGCAAGGTGATCCCCACGCTGGCGCGCTGCGCCGAGTACGGGAAGATGCACGTGCGCAAGGGGCTGCTTCCGTTTGCGGAACTTCCCCGGTTCTGACGCTGTCGTTTTGGTGTTCATCGAAAGCAGGTGCAAGCCATGCTTGCACCTGCTTCGTCAGCTACCGAACGCTTCTCTATAGGGGTTTACTTCATGCACCGGCCGCCAAGGTCAATGGCTGAATCCCTTGCCAAGTCGTGCCCGCAGTTAGAGCAGCGGAGCCTGCATTGAACCCGGCCATCGCAGCAACCAAGCCCTGTACCTGTGTATCCGTCAGGATCGACCCGTCGTTGAAGTGGAACTCCTCGACGTGATACTGGCTACCCAGGTACCAGTCTTGGATCACCAGCTTGTCGGCCGTGCCGTTGATGGCAGCTTCCAGGTTGTTGCCCACCTTCGTGTACTTGAGATCGGCCTGCGCGATGCCGGCTGCAAACTGCACCTGGTCTTTGACGCCCGAAGTACTGTCGCTGTCTTGCACAGTGTCTTGCCCGCCGCCATTGCCGAACAGGTAGATGTCCGCACCGGCGCCGCCGTTAAGGGCATCGTTGCCGGCACCGCCGTCGAGGCTGTCATTGCCTGTGCCCCCCAAGAGGCTGTCATCGCCGGCGTTGCCAAGCAAGGAGTCATCGCCGGCGTAGCCGGCAAGGTAGTCATTGCCGTTGCCGCCATCGATGGTGTCGCCCTGGGTGCCGCCATAGAGGGTGTCGTTGCCGTCCAGGCCGTAGATGCGGTTGCCTGCATCGTTGTAGCCGCTGATCGTGTTGGCCGAAGCGTCACCGGTGGTGACGACGTTGGCCAGGATGGCCGCGCTGTTCCAGATCACACCATCGCTGAACGTGATCTGCTCGATCCTGTAGCCCGGGTAGCTGGGGTCGAAGAATCCCACCACGCTGGCCTGGTCGCTGGTGCCGTACTTGAAGACCAGGTTGTTGCCCTTGCGCTCGATCGAGGTCAGGGTGGTGGAGGACACATCGGTGAAGCTCACCGTGTCGATGTTGCCAGCGGTGGTGTCGTAGTCGGTGATGCTGTCGATGCCGGAGCCAACAGAGAAGACATAGGTGTCGTTGCCCGAACCCCCGTCCATCGAGTCGGTACCGGCACCGCCGTTCAGGCTGTCATTGCCTGTGCCGCCCAAGAGGCTATCGTCGCCGGCGTCACCGAATAGCGAATCATCCCCTGCATAGCCGGAGAGGGAGTCATTGCCAGCACCGCCATCGATGGTGTCGCCCTGGGTGCCGCCGTAGAGGGTGTCGTTGCCGTCCAGCCCGTAGATGCGGTTGCCCGCGTCGTTGTAGCCTGAGATCGTGTTGGCCGAGGCATCACCAGTGGTGACGACGCGCGCCAGGATGGCGGCACTGTCCCAGGTCACGCCATCGCTGAACTTGATCTGCTCGATCCTGTAGCCCGGGTAGCTGGGGTCGAAGAAGCCCACCACGCTGGCCTGGTCGCTGGTGCCGTACTTGAAGACCAGGTTGTTGCCCTTGCGCTCGATCGAGGTCAGCGTGGTGGAGGACACGTCGGTGAAGCTCACCGTGTCGA
>Ga0307508_10000133_pt1 | contig 87867 bp, 84 predicted proteins | sample 9_EM_MG_FD_203089 | JGI IMG/M metagenome (GOLD analysis project Ga0307508, IMG submission 203089) | Populus trichocarpa ectomycorrhiza microbial communities from riparian zone in the Pacific Northwest, United States - 9_EM | ecosystem: Host-associated > Plants > Roots > Unclassified | place... | reverse complement strand
CGCGCCGCCATCGCCGCCGCGTGCTCGCTCACGCGATTCAACATCGTTCCCGCCATGGCTGCTGCGCATTGAAGTCTTTGCAGGAAAAGTCAAAACTCATCCGTTTAGGGACTAACGACCTGCGCGATAGCGGCACACCTCGACACCAGCAGGAAAGCAATTTCATGAGCAACGATTCGGGCGACATGACACAAAAGATTGATGCGCACCGAGGGCGGTTCAATCTCTACCTGTCTCGTGCCGTTGCAATCGCGGCTGCACTCATCGCGCGATTCACGGCAATTGACTGGCGTACTCCACTGGCTCCTTACAAGCCTGATCAACCACTTGCGCAACCATCACTGCGGACGTGGGCGGTGCGAGCACTTGTGGCCTTCGTGACCGGCGCGTGGATGACGTTCTTTCCGATATACCTCTTCGTCATCTACATGCTTCACGAGAAGTTCTTCTCATACGAATTTTTCTCCGAAGGAGTCTTCGGGCTCAAGACGTTTCTGTTCGTCGTGCTCATTCTTATGGTCGTTCTCGCGTTCTACATGTGGGGCTTTATTCTGACCGCCAAGCTCGGACGTATCCAGCACAGCAAGACAGGGCAATACGGTTCATACCGTTGGTTTACATACGGGTTGTTTGGGACATCCGTTCTGCTCCACTTCGTTTTGTATGACATAGGTTGGCGCACAGACAATCTTTCGAGATTGCCGGTTGTCAGCGTCTTCGGCTTTGTTCTCATGTTCGCTATGTCGTCATTTGTCGACGCGAACATCATCAGCAAACTATCAAATTGGATCCCTTCGGCTGTCTTCATTCTTGCCAGCGCGACCATCCCCGTACTTGACCAAGAAATGACGGCCGATCTTGTGGGACTCGGCCTCGCGAACTTCAACGTGGGTGGGGGAGTCACCGCCAGAGTGGTCCGGCTTGATGAAAAAGGCACTGTTGCCTATGAAGGAAAGCTGTTGTTACTCACGCCGCGCAACGCCTACTTTCGAGAAGGAAAGCGCGGTTATCGCGTCATCCAACAAAGCGACAGCGTGTCTGTTTCAGTCGGCAAAGGCTAGCCCATGGCGCAACATGGCCGGCGATCACCCGTACGAGAACCAAAGCAAACTCAGCCTGTGGGGCGCACTCACAGCCGAAAGCATGACTAGCGATCTCGCCAACTACCTGTCAGTCGCCTCGGCCGGCCTCTCGGCGGTAGCCGCCGTCTTCGCAGCTATTTGCGCGATTCTTAGTTTCCGCCTGGCAAAACGAATCTGGATCGAAGAGAAGTCTGACGAGCGCCTGATCTTCGAAAACATCTCGCACCCAGGTCTGCAAGATAGGCATCACGCACAAAGCGTCATTCAGATTCCTGTCTTCAACAAGTCGAAGCGCAAAGCGCATATCAGCAAGATCTCCGCCTACGACCAACGTAACAACGGCATCCCAATCGCTTGGTCAAGTGATATGGAAAGTCTCACGAGGTCAATGCATCCTTCAGACTCTCTGGGGGTTGTCGATTCGGCCACCATCTATATTCGCCGCACAGATGGTGAGCCTCTTGATTTCGCTCGAATATTTATCCGCCATTCTTTCGTCCATGGGGAGCAGGAACTCTTGTTCGATCAGTACCGAGCGTACAGGCGCTCAGTAGGCGCTCAGTAATGGGCATCGTCCTTGGGAAACACATCGACGAGTAAGGTCAGCGGCGCAGCGGCGGCGGGTGGTCGCCGCGCGTCGTCAGCTCGGGCGGCGGCAGGTCGCCGCGCTCGACGCGGTCTTCCAGCTCGCCGATGTGCGCGGCCAGCGTGTTGGTGCTCTGCTCGAGCCGCAATGCGTGCTCGTTCTGCAGCCGGTCGATGCGGGCCAGCACCTCGGCGCGCGTGTCGATCGACGATTTCGACACCCTCACAAGCTCACTCGTCAGGAAGCTGCGCAGCTCGACGAAGCGCGAGGCCTCAGCCTTGTCGGCCAGGTCGCGCTGCACCTGCAGCTCCTTGCTCATGCGGCGGGTGTCCATCAGCATCGTGGACTGGACCGAGATCGCCCACATCGTGAACAGAAGGGCGAGAAAGAACGACAGGCCCAGCATGACCAGGCCGAGCGGCGCCTGCACCGTGGTGAAGACCAGCGAGATGGTCGACAGCGCCGTGAAGGCCGGCCAGTTGATCAGTGCGAACAGGCCCACCAGGACCAGAACGACGAATAGAGAGATTGCGCGTGCCATGGGCGTCTCCTTGCCATGTGTAGGCACCCAGCCTAGGGTGCGCGGCGGCACGGCGCTGTAGGACACCCGCGTTTGTTCACGCGGGACATCCAGCTACGGTGTAGCGGCTAAACGGCCACGATGGTGCTGTACTTGGTGCGCATCTGCTCCTTGTGCAGCGCCTGGGCCTGCTGTGCGGCGCGGCAGGTCGGGCCGGCGAGCTTCGCTTCCATCCAGTCCAGGAATGCGCGGGTGCGGGCCGGCATCAGCCGCCGGCCGGGGAACACCGCCCAGGCCTGCACGGAGGGCAAGGCCCAATCCACCAGCACCGGCATCAACTCACCGCTGTGGACGTAGGGCTGGGCGAAATGGTCGGCCACGGTGGCGATGCCGGCACCGGCGCGCGCCAGGCGTGTGAGCAGATCGGGCGAATTGGCCCGGGCCCGGGTGGGCGGCACGCCTTCCCAGTGCGAGTCGCCTCGCGTCAGCGACCAGGGCAGCAGGTCGCCGCTGCGGGTGAGCAGGTGCAAGGCATCGTGCTCCATCAGCGCTTCAGGTTCGGGCGGCACGCCACGGCGTTGCAGGTAATCGGGCGAGGCATAGAGGCCGACGGAAAAGTTGGCCAGCGGCCGGGCGGCGAGCGAAGCGTCGTCGGCCAGGTCGCCCATGCGGATGGCCACGTCGAAGTTTTCGCCGATGAGGTCAACGCGACGCGGCGAAAGGTCCACCTCCAGCTGCACCGCCGGGTAGCGCACCATGAACTCCGCCATCCACGGGCCCATGAGGTTGGTGGCGAAGTCGGCCGGCATCGACACGCGCAGGCGGCCGCTCGGCTCCACCTGCCGGTGCTGGGCCAGCAAGGCGGCCGCCTCCACCTCGTCCAGCACATGGCGGGCGTGTTCGAGCACGCTGTGGCCGAAGTCCGTCACCGTGAGCTTGCGGGTCGTGCGCAGAAGCAGGCGCTCACCTAGCTGAGATTCCAGCGCGGCCAGGCGGCGCGACACCGTCGACTTCGGGATGCCCAGCCGGTCGCCGGCACGGCTGAAACTGCCCTCGTCCACCACCCAGGCGAAGAGCATGAGGTCGTTGGGTTCGATCTGGTTCATGGCAAGCCACCGTTCCTTGGGTGGAACGATGTTATCCATTTTGATGTCTTCCGGTTTGATTTCGGGATAACTACATTGGGCTCCATCGACAACGAATTCACCAAGGACGCCACCATGAACATCCTGCAAATCAACTCCAGCGCACGCACTGTGGGCTCGCATTCCACCCGCATGGCAAACGACATCGCCGCCCGCCTGCAAGCCGCCAACCCCAGCGCCGCGCTGACGCTGCGCGACCTGGGCCGCACGCCCCACCCGGCACTCGACGAAGCCACACTGCAAGCCCTGTTCACCCCCGCCGAGCAGCGCACGCCGGCGCAGAACGCCCGTGTGGCGCAAGACGGCGAGCTGATCGCCGAGCTGCAGGCCGCCGACGTGGTGGTGCTGGGTGTGCCGATGTACAACTTCGGCGTGCCCGCTGCGCTGAAGAACTGGATCGACGCCATCGCCCGCGCTGGCGTGACCTTCAAGTACACCGACAAGGGCCCCGTCGGCCTGCTGCAAGGCAAGAAGCTCTACGTGGCGCTCGCCCGCGGCGGCCTGTACCGCGACACGCCGGCCGACACCCAGGTTCCGTACCTGAAGACGCTGCTGGGCTTCCTCGGCATGACCGACGTCCAGTTCGTCTATGCCGAAGGCCTGGCCATGGGCCCGGACGCGGAAAAGAAGGCACTGGCCTCGGCTGACGAGCAGATCGAAGCCGTGCTGGCTTGAGCTCGATGAACCGCGGCTAGGCGGCCTCTGCCTCGCGCAAGAACAGCGCGGCATGCCGCCGCACCCCGGCCTCGATCGGCTCCCACACCTTGGCCGGGAAGTCGCGCGGCAGCAGTGGCCGCACCCGCTCCAGCGCCGGCTCCGCCTGCCGTACCAACTGAGTCATCGCCTGCCAGATGGGCGTGCCGCCGGTCTTCAAGGCCAGGTCATGCCAGTGGCGGGCTCGAATGCTGTCCAGCCGGTCGTGCGAGCTCTTCGAGCGCACCGCCATCGCGAGCTTGGCCTCCTGGTAGGGCAGCATGTGGGCGCCATGGCCGATCACCGGCCAGGCCGAAAGCACGTCGTACAAGGGCGTCGCGCCGTAGCGGCTGCCGAGGTACATGAAGAGCGAGAAATTCTTCGCGTGCCCGTCGGTCGCGGCCAGCAGCCAGAAGGCGAGTTGCGCGAGCAGGAACTGCTGGCGGTCTTCACGCGCCGAGTCGCTGCCACCCAGCACCTCGAGGCAGCGCGCCATGCCGGGGCCACCGTCGCTCTCGTACTTGCCGGTGGGTGGCGTGGCCGTCGCCTGGCACAGGTCTTCCTGCGGCAGGCGGGCGATCCAGGTGCCGTTGCCCATCCACTGGCGGTCGAAGCGCTCGACGACCAGCGCCCGCTGCTTGCCGAAGGTGGCCATCTTCGTGGCGGCCACCGGCAAGCCGAGTTCGCGCACGATCTGCGCGCACAGCCACTCGTTCTCGACCGAGTCGGAGAAGTCAGCGTCGTACTGCGTCACGGTCCCGAGCGGCAGCTTGAGGATGTGCGTGGTCGGTGTGGCGCCGACCGGCCGCGCCCAGCGGCCTTCCACGCGCAGCAGCGCCGTCTTCTCCTGCGCGCCGGCGATGGCGATACGAAGGTCCGGGCTCTCGCTGCGTGCGCCGAGCGCGGGGCTTCCCGTCAGCTCGCGCAGCAGCGTTTCGACCTCGGCCTCGCTGAGATCGGCGTACTCCAGGCGGTCGAAGCCGGTGGGCTGCGTTCCCTGCGGCAGCAATTGCACCGCGCCGACGCAATCGCGGCCGATGGCCGTCAGCAGATCAAAGGCGTCGGTCGAGCGTGTCGCGTAGCGCGTGCGGATGCGCCGGCGGATCACGTCGTTGTCGGGCAGCAGGTTGTCGAAGTAGTGGGCCACCGCGTCGCCGCGCACCTCGCGCAATGCCGTGATCGGCAATGACAGCGACAGCGCCCGTGCGCGTGGCGACTGCACCCAGTTCTTGTCGTAGGTGAGCACATGGCCGCGGTCGGTGGACCAGGTGGCGACGAACTCGCCGTTTATCCACACGTCCAGGCGCGGCATCAGGTGACAGCCTTGTACAGGCCTGGCACCCGCCGGTGGTCAGCGAGCTGGGACATGGCGCTGAGAGTGTGGTTCACGCCGAGATGGTATGGCGCCCGAGCGCTTTCAGACATCGCGCAAACGCGATGGTGGCAGGCGATAAGCGGCAGCGACAGGCCTCGCTTCAGGGCGATGTCGACGCCGTGGCATACCAATGCCTCAGCGCCTCTTCACGCAGCGTCTCACGGGCCGCATCGTCCAGCGGCACCCAGCGGCGGTGGCTGCAGGCCGCACGGGCCATGAAGTCGAGCCAGCCGACATGGGTGCGCAGCACGCGTTGCTGGCGGTGCTCGATCAGCGGGTTGAAGATGCCGTGGCGCGAGAACAGCTGGCGCGGGTTCTTCTTCACCCACAGCCAGGAGCCCATCTCTAGCGTGAGCGGGAGAAAGGTGCGTGCCGGCTGCAGCGCGGCGGCCTGCAGGTAGAGGTGATCCCACAGGTCACCATGCGCCAGGTACTGGCGGCTCTGCGGCTCCAGCACATAGCGGTGGTGGGTGTGCGTCTGGTCGAGGATGCCTTTCAGCGCCAGCAGCTCCGGCAAATGCGCGATCGGCGCGGCCGTGTGCGCATGCGGAAACCAGATGCGGTCGCGCACGCCGAAGCCCGAGTGGCAGTCCACCGCCAGGCTGAAGCTGCGGCTCAGCAGCTCTTCGTTCACCACCTGGCACAAAGCCTGGCTCTCGACCTCCATCGGCGCGCCCGCCGCGCCGCGATACCAGGGCAGGCCGGCGCTGAGGCGCTGGCCGCCGATCAAAAAGGGAACGCGCGCCACGGCATCGACCGGTGCATTGCGCATCAGGTCGACTCCCCGCGCATTGGCCCGCGTGCCACGCGCAATGCCCGCTGGGTTCACCAGCGGCATGAACACCATGCGCAGCGACTCGAGCTGGCGGTGCAGCACGCCGTCCCACGGCAAACGCATCACCAGGTTGCGCAGAAAGGCCAGCACCACCTCGGCACCGATGCGCTCGAGCCCATGCACGCCGCCGAAGAAGCCGATCGCCGGCACGTCGAGGCTGGGGTTGCCGAGCGTGATCGCGTGGACAGGGAAGCGCTGTGCACCGGCCTCGACCTCGCACACCACGCGCTGCTGCAAGTGCGCCCCGCCCAGGTCCAGCAGGTGTTGAAGCTCGACCAGTTGAGGAAGGGTGGAAGGGCTCACGAGGCGCAGGCAACGGACACCGCGCCAGCATACGCAGCGCATGTGACAACTGTGCGAGCGTGACACCAAGCCGTCACATTCACCGGCTACGGTGGCACCAGGTTCACCCCGGAAAGCCCGCCATGCAACGCAAACTCATCGCGCCTTCTGCACTCGCCATCGGCGGTGCCGTGCTGTGGGGCATGGTCGAGTTCGTGGCCTTGTGCCGCTCGCGCTGGTCGCAGCGCCTGCGCCTCCGGGCCTGAGCCGCTGCTCGGCGCTCTACTCCGAAACTGCAAGCCCCTTCGCCCATCGCAAACCGCCTTGCGGCCTAGCATCGCCGCATGACGCTTCCCCTCTCCGTGCTCGACCTGGTTCCGGTGGCCGCAGGCAGCAGTGCCGCCGAAGCCGCGCGCCGCACCGTCGACCTCGCCCGCCTCGCCGAAAAACTCGGCTTCGTTCGCTACTGGTTCGCCGAACACCACGGCATGCCGGCGGTAGCCAGCGCCGCACCCGAGATCCTGATCGGCCACGTGGCCTCGGCGACCACGCGGCTGCGCGTCGGCTCCGGCGGCGTGATGCTGCCCAACCACCCGCCGCTGCGCGTGGCCGAGGCCTTCCGCACGCTGGCTGCCTTGCACCCCGGTCGCATCGACCTCGGCCTGGGCCGCGCGCCGGGCTCCGACGTGCAGGCCACGCGCGCGCTGCGTGCCTTTGATGGCGAGAAGTTCCCGTCGCTGCTGTCGGAGCTGCTCACCTGGTCTGGCGAGAACGACCTGCCGGCCGACCACCCGATGCATGCGCTGCGCGCTATGCCCGACGACGCACCGCTGCCACCCATCTGGATCCTCGGCTCCAGCGGCGCCAGCGCGCGCATGGCCGGCCAGGCCGGCATGGGCTACTCGTTCGCGAGCCACTTCAGCCCGACCCCGGCCACACCCGCGTTCGACGCCTACCGCCGTGCCTTCGTGCCGACGGCCCAGTTCCCCGAGCCGCACGCCCTCCTCGGCGTGTCGGTCATCTGCGCCCCCACCGCCGAAGAAGCCGACTACCTCGCCAGCAGCATGGACCTGGCCTGGGTGCGCATACGCCGCGGCGAGTTCGCGCCGCTGCCCAGCCCCGAAGAAGCGCTGGCCTATCCGTACACCGAAGCCGAGCGCAGGGTGGTCCGAGACTTCCGTGCGCTCGCCATCGTTGGCACGCCAACGTTCGTGCGCGAACAGATCGAGGCCAAGGCCGGCGTCTGCCAAGCCTCGGAGGTGATGGTCGTGAGCAACCTGCCCGACCATGCCAAGCGGCTGCGCAGTTACGAGCTCCTGGCGGGCGCATTCACATAACGTGCAGACAGGCGACCGGTACGCTCGGTCAGCCCGGCAACTCGCGCGTGCCCTCGCACAGCGGTGCGTGAACGCAGCCCAGCACGCGCCGGTCGGCCTGCCCGGCCTGTGACATTACCCGCTCGACCATCGCCCCGCCGCACACCGGGCAGGCTTGGCTGCGCACGCGCCAGGCCGCCGGCGGCAGCGTGGTGTCGAGAAACGGGCCCTCGCGACGGATGACGACGGGCAGCGTCTTCTCCTCGCGCGAATACAGCAGGTCGCGCAGCTGCGTGCCGTCGATCAGCCGGATGTTGCGGCCCTCGCTGAAGCGCACCGCCTCGGGCGTGAAGACGCCGGAAGTCAGCACGAAACCGCCTGCCGCACCCCGTGCCGTCACCAGGCCATGCAGCTCGCGCAAGGGCGCCACGCCCACGGCCTTGGCGCGCCAGGGCTTGCAATCGACCAGAAACTGCTCGTGGCCGCGCGTCAGCACCATGTCCACCGCACGGCCGCCATTGCCGCCGGTTTCGCTGACCACATAGCCGCGGTGCCGAAACCCATCGGCCGCCATCAGCTCGAACTGATTCCAGCCAATGCCATTGATGAGCGCCACGCCACTGGGCAGCACCACCTCGGGCTTGGCTGGGCGCAAACCAAGCAGCCGGCTCACCGCGGCGACCCAGCCTTTCAGGAAGCTCTGCTGTGGAGCTGATGCCATCGACCTGCCGCTGACGTGGTGAAGAAGAAGCCGAGGCTACCCGAGCCGACCCCTGCCGACAATTCGGTGGACAACGTACAACAACACAGCAGGTGGCGTGCAAGGTAAGCAGTGACCTTTCCGTTCACCACGGCCGTCAAATAGGTTCAGTCCTGCGTGCCACCAAAGGCCGCGAAGACCTCTTCAACGAGGCGCTGCGAGCCGGTCAGGGTGAGCGTGACCGACCCGATGACAGTCTCCGGGTCGACGCGCCGGGCCGGCGGCCGTGGCTGGCGCGTAGTGTTGTGTGGCCGCCTGGTATCGCAGCGGGGGCAGCATCGAATCCCCGGACGCGGTCGGTGACGACACACACAGGCGGATCTCGTGGGGCAGGCCGCGCTGCCAGTCGGCGAAGCGCACGACCAGTTCCGCGGGCGGATCGCTCGGGAAATTGACTGGCAGCTCGCCGACCGCACGGCCATCGGGAAAGAAGAGGATCGGCCTCGGCATGGCCACCGTCACCGTGCCGCCGGGCTTGCCTGCGTAATAGGTGTCCGCCCACACCGACACCAGCAGCAGGGCCGCACGCCTGCCAGGCCGACCGATGCTGCAGACGCGGGTGAACTCCGCGAACGCCCCCCACACCGCCGGGTCGAGCCAGGATTGCTGTGTCGACGAGGGGGGCCTGCAGACGCGCTCGTCGGGCTCGAAGGGCCTCACCTCGGCGTGCGCGACTGCGCCCCACAGGATCAGCATGCAGACGGTGGCGGTTCGGGCAAGGGTGCGATGCATAGGCGTAGTTGACACGGACGGGCGATCCCCGCGGAACATACAGGTGCTCCTCGACCATCGCAACCTCCTCCCCCATTGCATCGTCGGTGCGGGCGTTCTCGCAACAGCACCAGCAAGGTCAGCGGCAGCGAGTCCAACGCACTACGGCCGCAACAACGACACCGGCAACTTCAGGTCGGCCCGTGCTGCCACCGCCGCTTCGCGCACACCGCAGCCGTCGAGGTGGTCGTTGACCAGGCCCATCGCCTGCATGAACGCATAGACCGTGGTCGGGCCGACGAAACTCCAGCCGCGCTTCTTCAGGTCCTTCGACATCGCGATCGACTCGGGCGAGGTGGTGAAGGTCTTCAGCACCGAAAGCGTCATGCGCTTCGGGCGCGACTTCGCCGGCGGCTCGAAGCCCCAGGCATAGGCCGCGAGCGAGCCGAACTCGGCGCGCAGCTCGATCACGCGCTTGGCGTTGTTGATGGTCGACTCGATCTTGCCGCGGTGGCGCACGATGCCGGTGTCGGCCAGCAGCCGGTCGATGTCGCTCTGCTTGAAGCGGGCCACGTGCTCGGCATCGAAGTTGGCGAAGCCGCGGCGAAAGTTCTCGCGCTTGTTCAGAATCGTGAGCCAGCTCAGCCCGGCCTGGAAGCCTTCGAGGCAGATTTTCTCGAACAGCCGCCGGTCGTCAGTGACCGGGAAGCCCCATTCGTGGTCGTGATAGTGCTGGTAGGCCGGCGAGGCCTCGCACCAGAAGCAGCGGTGCGCGCCGTCGGTGCCGGCGAACAATCCCGCAGAAAGTTTGGGTATGGACATGGGCTGCGACTCTACAGCCGGCCCGTGCAGCCCGGTGCGCCGCAGCGGCAGTGCAGCCGGCCCTGGTGGTGCGTCTCGCCGTAGTTCACGGTGATCTCTTCGCCCGCCGCCACGTCGCGCATCGCATAGAACTCCACGCGCCCCTGGCGAACCCGCAGCGAGGCATTGGGCCGGCACGAGTGGTTGGCAAAGCGCAGCGGGTCGGTTGAGTTCGACGCGTCGATCGCGCGCCGCTCCGACACCGCGATGAGCATGATGCGCGACAAGCCCTTGGCACGCGCACGCGCCTCTTGCGCGCTGATGGCCTCGCCGCGGATCTCGCCGATCTTGCGCCGCGCGGGAATAGCTTCGGCCGCGAACGCGCCTTGCCCGTCGATGGCGCTGGCGCGCACGTCCAGCACAAACTTCTGCGGGTTGCCGCGCGCCGGCTGACTCGCAGCGAGTGGCTCGGGCAGCGGCAAGAAACTGAGTCGGGGCATGGAAGCGATTGTGGCGTCAAGGCCGCCCATGCAAGCGATTAGCGCACTAAGTCACGCTTGCCCGCAGCCATCAGCGAACTGGCGCGCAGAACGCTTGCTTTTCCATACATGTCTCGCCGCTGCGACCGATAGCCTTGGTATCAAGATAAATAGAGGGAAAAACACCATGAACCGCACCCAGACACAGGCCGCCAACCCCCTGGCCTCCCGCTACCCCACCGTGAACAGCAACGACGCCATCGAATGGGAAGAGATGCCCTCGATCGCGCCGCGCATGGTGCAGATGGACCTGCGGCCCGCCGCGGCCAAGCCGGTGGTGATGCGCACGCAAGCCACCGACTTCAACACGGCCTGGGGCGTCACGATGCCAGCCCATCTGGAGCCCACGACGCAGCCCGCGACGTTCCACGAGGCCATTCGCGGCTTGGTGACGCGCGAGGTCGACGAGCCTGAGCTGTTCAAGCACTTTTTCGGCTGACTGGCCCCCCCAGTCGCTTCGCTCCTGCCCCCGAGGGGCTGAGCCCGGACACATCTTGTCCAGTGGACAAGATGTGCCTGGCGAAGGGCCGGGCGTCCTCGCCCGGCGCGGCCTGCAAGGCCCAACACTACGGCCGGGCAAAGCCCGTTCCGTGTGTCGTTGCTTGATGGGGCACTTCGCTTCGCTTGTGCATTCGTGGCTTGTGCGCTCTCGTGGGTTCAGAATCCGGCCCAACGCAGCCACCCCCGATCACCAATGGACATTGATTCGCTCGAGATTGCCAAGGACGAAGACGAAACTGAGCGCCCTGTGCGGCACCGCTGGCTGAACCCTGCGGTGGGCGTGGCCGTCGCGCTGCTCGCCACCTTCATGGGCATCTGCAAGGTGAAAGACGACAACATCGTGCAGGCCATGCAGCAGGCGCAGGCCGACAAGATCGACCACTGGTCGTTCTACCAGGCGCGCAACCTGCGCGAAGAGGTGGCCAAGGCCACGGTGGTGCAGTTGCGGCTGCAGGCTGCGGACCACGCGGCCGACAAGCAGACGGCGTATCAGGACGCCATCTCGCACTACGAGCAGCTCGCCACGGAGCAGGCCACGAAGAAAGAAGAGCTGCGCAGCCTGGCCGCCAAGGACCAGGAAACCTACGACGCGCTCAACTTCCACGACGACCAGTTCGACCTGTCCGATGCCTTGATCGCCATCGCCATCTCGCTGCTCGCCATCACCTCGCTCACGCAACTGCGCTGGCTCTACGGCCTGAGCATGGTGCCGGCCGCCTTTGGCGTGCTGATGGGCCTGGCCGGCCTGCTGGGCTGGGCCCTGCACCCGACGGTGCTGATCAAGCTGCTGAGCTAGCTGAGCTGGAGATCAGCGTCATTTGACGTAGGAGTGCTCCGACCTCAATCCGCGGAGCGGTCCCTCAGCTCTCGCGGCGCTGCGCGCGTACGCTTGGTCAACGCGAAGGCGCTTGGGTTCCAGGCGCTCTCTTTCGTCAACCTGAGCAAAGGAATCGTCATGAACAAGGATCAAGTCAAAGGCGCCGCGAAGGACGCCGCAGGCAAGGTGCAACAGAAGACCGGTGAAGTGATCGGCAGCACCGAACAGCAGGCCAAGGGCCTCGCCAAGCAGGTCGAAGGCAAGACGCAGAAGAACTACGGCGACGCGAAAGAAGTCCTGAAGGACGCGACCCGCAAGCCCTGATCGCATCGGACGGACGGCGGGCGCGGCACGGGCCGCGCCTGTTCGTTTGGGCCGGCAATTCACTCGCTTCCACCCATGAAAACACTGAGCTGCGAACGTTGCGGGCAGCGTGTCTTCTTCGAGAACGTCGCCTGCGAGAACTGCGGCGCCGCGCTGGGCTTCGTCCCGGAAGAAATGCGCATGGCCTCGTTCGACATCGGCGGCGACGGCAGCTGGCAACGCACCGGCAATGCCGACCGCGGCCTGCAGCCGTGCCTCAACTACTCCGAGCACCAGGTCTGCAACTGGATGGTGCCCACCGGCTCGGCCAACCTGCTGTGCCTGTCGTGCGCCACCACCTTCATCGTGCCCGCGCTGAGCAAGCCGGAGAACCTCGCGTACTGGCAGCTCATCGAACAGGCCAAGCGGCGTCTCTTCTACAGCCTGCTGTCGTTGAAGCTGCCGGTGCCCAGCAAGGCGGAAGACGCCGAACACGGCCTGTCGTTCCAGTTCCTCGAGCAGCTCCCGGCCCAGAAGGTGATGACCGGGCACGACAGCGGCGTAATCACGCTCAACATCGCCGAGGCCGACGACGCGCAGCGCGAGCAGGCGCGTGCGCATCTGCACGAGCCGTATCGCACGCTGCTCGGCCACTTCCGCCATGAGATCGGCCACTACTACTGGGACCGTCTCGTCGATGGCTCCGCATGGGTCGACGAATTCCGCACGCTGTTCGGCGACGAACGCGCCGACTACGCCCAGGCCCTGGCCGCGCACTATGCGTCGCCGGCAGTCGACTGGCAGCAGAACTTCGTCAGCTCGTACGCCAGCGCCCACCCGTGGGAAGACTGGGCCGAGTGCTGGGCGCACTACATGCACCTGCAAGACGGGCTGGAAACCGCCGCGGCGTGGGGCCTGAAACTGAACCGCGCGCTGCCCGGCGCTCCGCCGGTCGAAGCCAAGGCGATGGACCTCGCTGCGCCGTCCATCGAGCCCGCGTTGATCGAGCAGTGGCTGCCGGTGTCGCAATTCATCAACGCCATGGCACGCAGCCTGGGCTCCCACGACGGCTACCCCTTCGTCGTGCCGGCACCCGTCATCGAGAAACTTGAGTTCATCCACAAGGTGATCGGCGCCGCGGTACGCGGTGACGTGGTTATGCGCTTCTCTGCGGCCGAAGAGCCGGCCGAAGTCGGCTGATGACCACAAACGCGCACCGATGAAGGCGCCGGCTTTACGCCGACGGTTTCGGTGCGCGCAACAAGCCGTACCAATCGATTCGGCGTGTGAGCGCCATCACGGCAGCCAGCACGACGAACAACAGCACCGAGCCGATGACCAGTGCCGTCTGTTCCATCTGCAAAAGCGCATAGAGGGCACCGTACAGACCAGCCACGCCCGCACCGAACAGCATGCCGGCACGCCAACCACGCAACAGATGCGTCCCATAGAAGGTGAGCAGCCCAACGCACGCGATGCTGGCCACTCCGTACGACAGCGCGAACGACAGATGCTCCGACAAGCTGAGCAACAACAGGAAGAAGATGCTCAGCGCGCAACCCACCAGCAGGTACTGGATCGGGTGCACGCGCAGACGGCGCATCACCTCGACCATGGCCACGGCCACAAAGGTCAGCGCAATGAAGAGCAGGCCGTACTTGATGGCGCGGTCACTGAGCGAATACGGGTTGACCGGATCGATGAACGACACATTGAACGATTCGATGCCCTTGCCTTCGGCGGTGTCGCTCGTGCCGAGCGAAGCGCCGCGGGCGTAATCGAGCGGGGCTGTGGTGGCCAGCGACGACACCTGCCAGGTGGCGCTGAAACCTTCCGGTCGCACATCGCGCGTAACGGGCAGGAAGCGCCCGCCGAACGAGGGGTGCGGCCAGTTCGCGTCGAGCTGCACACGGGTGTCGTCGGCCACCGGGGCCATCGCGAAATCCGATGTACCCACCAGCTCCAGGCTCACTTCAATCTGGAGCGGCTGCTCGGACTGGCGCGCGGCCTCAGGCAGAACAGCGTGAAATCCCCGTGGGTTGCTCGCGTGCCCGGTGCCGGCCACAACCGCCAAGTTGTCGCTCGTCATCTGCACCCGTGCCAGACGAATTCCGCGCGCATCGCTCACGCTGACCATCAGCACAGGAGCGTGGCAACTCAATCGGCCGCCGACATGTTCGGCCTGCGGCCGCAAGGAAACGAGCGGCGCCCACTGCGCCTTGAGCAATGCCTTGGCCGCGTAGGTGTTGATCTTAAAGAGGCCGCGGTAGCGCGGCTCCATCGCCACTTTGGCCTGCACATCGAGCTGGCGCGGTATGGCGCTGAGGGTGAATTCGCGGCGACCGGTGGTGACCGTGCGGTCCTTGCCTTCGCCGCTGGTGGCATCCCACTCTTCGACGCAGCGGCTGTACAGCACCGGCCCGAGCAGCGCCTGACGGCCGGCCTGGCTTTGCTCGACGCTGGCCTCGGCTTCTCGGAAGCGTTGCTGTCGTTCGTCGGCCAGGTCGCCGATGCGCCAGAGCGCGAACATCAACAGGCAGACGATGACGAGAATGGCGAAGGCTTTCGCGACAGGGGGGTTGGCTTTCATGCAGGCTCCAGGGTTGAAGCGACGCAATGTCGCCCCCAGCCATGAAGTGCGAATGAAGCCTGTGTGAAGCGGCCGGCGACCCACTGCGCGGTCTGCAGCAGCCCAAGCGCCGCGTGTTCGGTCTTTATCGCACCGTGCCGGCCAGGATCGGGAACAGCTTGATCAGCCCGTCGGACATCACCTCGACCGCCAGCGCCGCGAGGATCAAGCCCATCAGCCGCGTCATCACGTTGATGCCGGTCTTGCCCAGCACCTTGGCGATGCGGCCGGCCGCGCTGAACGCCAGCCAGACCGACAGACCGATCACCACGCCGTAGCCGACCAGGAAGGCGACCTCCCACCAGTGGCGGGTCTTGTCGGCATAAATCACCATCGTCGAAATGGTGGCCGGGCCAGTGAGCAAGGGAATGGTCAGCGGCACGACGGCGATGCTGTCGCCGGCGTCGACCTTGTCGCGGCCCTCGGTCACGTCTTCCTTGCGGGTCTCGGCCGGCTGGGCATTCAGCATCTGCAGCGCCGAAATCAGCAGCAAGGTGCCACCACCGACCTGGAACGAGGCCAGCGAAATGCCGAAGAACTCGATGATCCGCAGCCCCGCCACCGCGCTGACCGCGATCACCACGAAGGCGCTGAACGCCGCCACGCGGATGGTCCGCTGGCGTTGCTGGCGCGTGAAACCTTCAGTGAAGTGGATGTAGAAAGGGATCACGCCAATGGGGTTGACGATGGCGAGCAGTGCGACCAGGGGCTTGTAGATGTCCATGGGGCATTTTGCTGGCTCGGGCCCGGCTGACGCAGATAGCGCAAACCCGGCAGCGAGATTTCTGCCCGTGCAGCACCCCGCTTTGGACGCTTTGCTCATTCCCGGTGCGGGATAAATGGAAAAACCCTGTGCGGGGGCCTCGTTCGCCACCCAAACCCTAAATCGACGGCTGATCGGACAAGCCGGCCGAACAAATTGTTCCGTCACGACGTCCACAAAAGTGAGGAAGGGCGCGCTTTCGATCATAGGGATGGCGCCTCTTGGCACGCACGCGTCCAATGCCCTACCCCGAAAACAACACTTTCCAGTTCGGGCGTATTGCAGGGCTTTCCACTATTTGCACCGCTTTGCTCAATTACTTGATAATGGAATTTCCCGGTATGGATGCAGCGCCTTCGCTTGAATGGTTCAGGATAGGTAAAAGCTCCACATTTGTTCTCTGTCTCTTCAGGAAAGAAAGGCGCTCTCCATGGGCAATAAACTTTACGTCGGCAATCTCGCGTACAGCGTTCGCGACGAAGATCTCCAGCAAGCATTCGCTCAATTCGGCACCGTCTCATCTGCCAAGGTGATGATGGACCGCGACACCGGCCGCTCCAAGGGCTTCGGTTTCGTGGAAATGGGCTCGGACGCCGAGGCCCAATCGGCCATCAACGGCATGAATGGCCAGGCCCTCGACGGCCGCGCCCTGGTTGTCAATGAAGCCCGCCCGCGCGAAGAGCGTCCGGGTGGCTTCGGCGGCGGTGGTGGTGGCCGTTCCGGCGGTGGTGGCGGCTTCGGTGGCGGCGGCGGCCGTTCCGGTGGCGGCGGTGGTGGTTTCGGCGGCGGTGGTGGCGGCTACGGCGGTGGTGGCGGTGGCCGCTCCGGCGGTGGTGGCGGCTACGGCGGTGGCGGCGGTGGTCGCTCCGGCGGTGGTGGTGGCTACGGCGGTGGCGGCAGCAGCGGCGGTGGCCGCGGCGGCTACTAAGCCCTCAGCCGAGCCCGCTTCTTCACTGAAGCGGGCTCAACAGAAAGCGGTGGATGCGCAGGCACCCACCGCTTTTTTCATGGCAGTTCGTAGGCGCCTGGCTAACTTTTGTCTGACGCGGCGGCCAAGCGGGCCGCACGCCGGCGACGCCACAACACACGAGCGCCCCACCCGGCGAGGCCGAGCATCAGCGCCCAGGGCAACACGGCGACAACAAAGCTGATCAAGCCGGCCACGCTGTAGGCCAGCATGCGCCCTGCCCCGCGGACGGCATCGCTCACCGGCGACCAAACTCCGGTTTCCATCACCGAAGGGCGGGCACTGAAGCTCAGCGTCACATGCACCTTGTCGGTCTGGTTGGACAAGGCCTTGCGCCGCGAGGCGAGGCTGTCGAGTTCGCTCTGCACGCGCACCAGCTCCCGCTCCACCTCGATCAGGTCCTTGAGCTTGGCGCCGGGCGTGCCCATCAAGCTGCGCAGGTGGTCGCGAAACTCGCTCATGTTCTTCAGGCGCGCGTCGGTGTCGATGACCTCGTCGGTCTTGTCTTCGGCCGTCTTGCTGTGCTGGCCCACGCTGCCGAGGGCGCTGACCTGCTTGAGGAAGGCGTCGAGCTTGTCGGGCGGCACGCGCGCTTCGAGTTGCGCGCTGGCCGGGCGGCGTCGGTCGTCACGCGTCAGGCTCGAGCCCAGCACCTCGCAACCGGCCGCCTCGCACGCTTCGTTGGCCTGGCGCCACGCTGTCTCGACGGCATCCGCCTCGGTCTGGATCTGAAGGTCGTGTCGCACGGCCAGATAGCGCCGAAGCGGCGCTGCCTGCGCATCCGCTTGTGCCAAAACATCGCCACGAGCCCGCTTGTCCATGGCGGCCGGCGCCATCGCCCTACGTGCCTCGGGCATGGCACTGTCGGCCGCTGGGTTCTTGCCGCACGCGCCGAGCAGCAGCAGGCAGGTCAGGGTCGAAGTGAAGAGGTATCGCATGGGGGCTCCGTGGAACTGTGATGCCTCTTCTACGCCGCAGCCGCGCCAACGGGGTGAAACGGTTGCCGCGCGGTCAGTCACCTTGGCGGTGCTTGCGCGGGCGCCCGGCCAGCACGCGGTCGAACAGCGCGTTGGGCAGGGCACGCAGCAGCTTGGCGACCACCCCCATCTGCCACGGGATCACGCGGTAGCTCACACCCGCAGTGATGGCACGGAAGGCCTTGTCGGCAAACACATCGGGCTGCATCAGGAAAGGCATGCCGTAGCGGTTTTCGCTCGTGAGCGGCGTGGCCACGTAGCCAGGGCCGACGGTCACGACCTTTACGCCGCTCGGCCGCAGCTCGCCTCGCAGGCTCTCGCAGTAGCTGATGACGGCCGCCTTGCTGGAGCAGTAGGCGCCATGCCCCGGCAGGCCGCGGATGCCGGCCACGCTCGCGATGCCGACCAGCGAGCCCGAACGGCGCGCGCGCATCGCGGCGATGAAGGGCTGGAAGGTGGCCGCCATGCCGATGTTGTTGGTTTCATAGGTGGCACGCATGACTTCGATGTCGTCAAGCACGGCCGTGTCCATGCCGATGCTGATGCCTGCGTTGGCGATCACCACATCGGGCAGGCCCTGCGCCTCGATGCACACCCGGCCGGCGCCGGTGATGGCGGCGATGTCGCGCACATCGGCACCGTAGACGGCAAAGCGCGCGGCATCCAGGCCTTGCGACTGCGCCCAGGCCTGCACTTCCGCGGCACGGCGCGCCACCAGCGCGAGCCGGTAGCCCGCCCGGTAGAAGCGGGCCGCCAGCGCCTGGCCGATGCCGCTGGATGCACCGGTGATGAAAACGAGCGGAGCGGCATTCATGGTTTTTTCACCCGGGGATCGAAGCTGGCGCGGGTGCGCCCGCGGAACTGGATCAGCCGGTCGAGGTGGCTGTACTCGATGCCGTCGGCCCGCACCTCGGTGCCGGCGCGCGTGATCGTCACCGGCAGGTGCGAACGCACGCGCTCGGTGTCGAGAAAGGCGTGCAAAAACTCGCCGCGGAAATTGATGGCCGGCTCGGTCGCGGTGGCTTCGGCCACGATCTCGGCGCCGCCCAGCAGCTGCACTTCGGTGGCCGCGCCGTTGGCGATGGCGCGGCGCGCGGTGGCCAGCGTGATGCGGCCGTCGGGGCTGACGGCACGCAGGCGCACGTTGTCGATCTCCACCGTGTCGGTGTCGGGAAAGTGGCGCAGCGCGTCGCCTTCGATCTGCGCGCGCAGCGGGCCTTGCGGCGTGAAGCGCTGCACCGCGAAGCTGTGCATCTCGTAGTCGGCCTCGTGCCGCGCCGGCGCAGCCGTACGCTCTTCGCCGGCCAAAGGCGTGTTCTTCACCAGCCACCAGGTGGCCAGCGCCAGCAGAGCCATCAGCAGGAGCGGCAGGTAAGCGGAGGCAAGCTGCAGCAGCCGCCAGCGCAAGGGCTGCTTCACGTGGGGCGCCGACGAAGCCGGTGCGGGCGGCGCCAGCACCGTGAGCTCGCTCAACGCATCGGTTTCAGGCACCGGCATCCAATGTGACGAGGTGGCTGTGCAGCAGCGGCGCGTAGCGGCCAGCCGCGGCGAGCAGCAGGTCGCAGCACTCGCGGGCCGCGCCGTGGCCGCCGCTCGCGGTGGTGACGTGGTGGGACACCGCTTTGACCTCGGCATGCGCGTTGGCAGGGGCGCAGGCGAAGCCGGCGCGGGCCATCAGCGGCAGGTCGGGCCAGTCGTCGCCCATCGCAGCCAGGGTGTCCCAGCTGAGCTTCAATTGCGCGAGCAAGGCCTCGGCCGCAGCCAGTTTGTCGTGCGCGCCATACACGGCGTGCGCAATGCCCAGGTCGGCCACGCGGCGGCGCACGGCCGGCGAGTCGCGGCCGGTGATGACGATGGGCGTGATGCCGCCTTGCGCCAGCAGCTTCAAGCCATGGCCGTCGAGCGTGCTGAAGGCCTTGAACTCTTCGCCGCGCTCGCTGATGTAGATGCGCCCGTCGGTGAGCACGCCGTCGACGTCGAAGATGGCTGCGCGCACCGGCTGCGCCTTCAGCAGCAGCTCGGGCGCAAACGACAGCACCGGCGTGATCGCGCGCATCAGATCACCTTGGCGCGCATCAGATCGTTGAAGCTCAGGGCACCCACCAGCATGCCGGATTCGTCGACCACCACCACGAGCGTGATGCGCGCCTCTTCCATCAAGTCGGCGGCCTCGACTGCCAGCGCCTGGGGACGAACGGTGCGAGGTTTGCGGTGCATCACGTCGTTCGCCGTCAGGCCGCGCAGGTCACGCCCTTGCTCGATGCAACGGCGCAGATCGCCATCGGTGAAGATGCCTCGCACCTTGGCCGCACTGTCGGTGACGATCGCGGCGCCCAGGCTCTTGGCGCTCATCTCTCGCATCACTTCAGTGAACGGAGTCTCGGGGTCGACACGCGGCAGCGCGTCGCCGGTGCGCATGAGGTCGCGCACGTGGGTGAGCAGCTTGCGGCCCAGGCTTCCGCCCGGGTGCGAGCGTGCGAAGTCTTCCTCCTTGAAGCCTCGCGCATCGAGCAGCGCTACGGCGAGCGCATCGCCAAGCGCCATCTGCGCGGTGGTGCTGGCGGTGGGCGCCAGCTTGAGCGGGCAGGCTTCTTGTTCGACGGCGCAGCTGAGCGCAATGTCGGCATGCTGCGCGAGCGACGACTCGGCACGGCCGGTCATCGCCACGAGCGTGATGCCCACGCGCTTGAGGGCGGGCAGGATGGCGGTGAGTTCGTCAACCTCACCTGAGTTCGAGATCGCCAACACCACGTCGCCGGGCGTCACCATGCCCAGGTCGCCATGGCTGGCTTCGGCCGGGTGCACGAACATCGCCGGCGTGCCGGTGGAGGCCAGCGTGGCAGCGATCTTGCGGCCCACATGGCCGCTCTTGCCCATGCCCATCACCACGACGCGGCCGGTGCAGGCCAGCATGGCCTTGACGGCTTCGGCGAACTCGGGGCCTTGGCGTGCTTTCAGTCCGAGCAGGGCCTTGGCCTCGATGTCGAAGGTGTCGCGCGCAAGCTGCAGCGCACGTTCGGCATCGAATGAAGTGGTGGGGGCGGCTTGAGCAGGCACGGCGCAGCGGGTTGCGTGAGAGGCGTCCAGTAGGATTCGATGATTGTAGGCACGCAGCTTGCGCGAACCGGCCCTCATGGCATCCACCCTCGAAATCGTCTTGCTGTACCTCATCGCCGCGGTGGCCGGCGTGGTGGTGTGCCGCTCGCTGCGCCTGCCGCCGATGCTCGGCTACCTGGCCGTCGGCGTGCTGATCGGCCCCAATGCACTGGCGCTGGCCAAGGGTTCGGCGGGCGTCACCTACCTGGCCGAATTCGGCGTGGTGTTCCTGATGTTCGTGATCGGGCTCGAATTCAACCTGCCCAAGCTCAAAAGCATGCGCAAGCTGGTGTTCGGCCTCGGGCTGAGCCAGGTGGCCTTGACGATTGCCATCGCCATCGCGGGAAACGCGGTTCTGGCATGGGCATTCAGTCTCGCCGGCCACCACTGGGGCCTGAGCTGGCAGAGCGCCGTGGCGCTCGGGGGCGCCTTGGCGATGAGCAGCACCGCCATCGTCGTGAAGCTGATGGCCGAGCGGCTGGAACTCGAGAGCGAGCATGGCCGCCGCGTGATGGGGGTGCTGCTGTTCCAGGACTTGGCGGTGGTGCCGCTGCTGGTGCTGATCCCTGCGCTGGGCTCGTCGCCCGAGAAGCTGCTCACCGAGCTGGCCTTCGCCGCACTAAAGGCCGGCGCGCTGCTCACAGTGCTGCTGGTCGGTGGCCAGCGCGTCATGCGCTGGTGGCTCACGCTGGTGGCGCGGCGCAAGAGCGAAGAGCTGTTCATCCTCAACCTGTTGCTGGTCACGCTGGGGCTGAGCTGGCTCACGGAGCACGCTGGTTTGTCGCTGGCGCTGGGTGCCTTCGTCGCCGGCATGCTGATCGCCGAGACGGAATACAAGCACCAGGTGGAGACCGATATCCGGCCCTTCCACGACGTGCTGCTGGGGCTGTTCTTCATCACCATCGGCATGAAGCTCGATGGCGAGATCATCCTCGACCAGTGGGCGCTGGTGCTGGTGCTGAGCGTGCTGCCGGTGGTGTTCAAGTTCGTGCTGGTCGCGGCACTGGCCAAGGTCTTCGGCGCGGCCACCGGCGTCGCGCTGCGCACGGGGCTGTACCTCGCACAAGCGGGTGAGTTCGGTTTTGTGTTGCTGACCCTGGCCACGCAGGAAAGGCTGCTGCCGGCGCACCTGCAAAGCCCGGTGCTCGCGAGCATGGTGCTGTCGATGCTGGCCACACCCTTTATCGTGATGTACAGCAACCGCATCGTGATGCGCCTGAGCGCAAACGACTGGCTGATGCAGTCGGTGGCGATGACCTCGATCGCCAAGCGCGCGATCAACACCGAGGCCCACATCATCATCGCCGGCTACGGCCGCAGCGGCCAGAACCTGGCGCGCCTGCTCGACGGCGAGCGCATCCCCTACATGGCGCTCGACCTCGACCCCGACCGCGTGCGCCAAGCCGCGGCTGCCGGCCAGAGCGTGGTGTTCGGCGATGCGGCGCGTCTGCAAAGCCTGATGGCCGCCGGCCTCGCACGCGCCAGCGCGGTGGTGGTCAGCTACCACGACACGCCCTCGGCGCTGAAGATCCTGCACCTGGTGCAGACGCATGCGCCCACCGTGCCGGTGATCGTGCGCACGCTGGACGACAGCGACATCGAGCGCCTGCAAGCCGCCGGCGCGACCGAGGTGGTCCCCGAAGCCATCGAAGGTTCGCTGATGTTGGCCAGCCACGCGCTGGCGCTGGTGGGCGTGCCGATGCGACGCGTGATCCGCGTGGTGCAAGACCAGCGCGATGCGCGCTACAGCCTGCTGCGCGGCTACTTCCACGGTGCCGACGACGACACGATCGACGACCTGCAGCAGGCCCGCCTGCTCAGCGTCAGCCTGCCCGCCGCGGCCGCCAGCCTAGGCCAGACGCTGGCCGACCTGGCCTTGCATGCGGTGGGCGTGAGCGTGGTGTCGGTGCGGCGGGCCTCGGGCGCCGTCACCAAGCCCGAGGATGCGTTGACCTTGAGCGCTGGCGACACCCTCGTGCTGTCGGGCCTGCCGGAAGCCCTGTCGTTGGCCGAAGGCAAGCTGCTCGGCCGCTCCTGAGGGCGTTGTAGTGGGCGCGGCACGGGTAGTGCCCGCGGCCCCACCGCGCGTTGTCGCCAGTTCAGGTGACCGGCGTCTGCTTGGCCATGTTGGAGCGCATGCGTGTGGCCATCACGCCACCGGCGGCGCGAATCAGCTCCAGCGCCAGGGCAGGCGAGCGCTGGGCAAGCTCTTCGAGCCGCGGCCCGCGCAAGGCCCAGATGATGGAAGGCGTCATCGCCTCGACGCTGGCGGTGCGCGGCCCGTCGATGAACAGCCCGGGCTCGCCAACCACCGAGCCGGGACGAAGGATGCTGATGCGGTTGCTGCCGGGCGGGCCGCCGGTCATGAAGACCTGCAGCGAGCCGCGGCCCAGGAAGTACATGCTGCGGTCGCTGTCGCCCTGCTTGATGACAAGGTCGCCGGTACGCACTTCATGCTGCGTCAGATAGGGGCCGATGGTGCGCCACTGGTCGGCATTCAGGCGTGAGCGGAAGGCGTCTTCGGTGTTGAGCGATTGAATGGCTTGAACCAGCTCGTTGAAGTCCATGATGGGTCGTTGCCGCGAAGTGAGAGGGCCGCGGGCTTTGAAGCACCGCTGCCGTCAATTATCGGCGCGCGCGATGCGCCTCACAACCCGGGCAGGCCAGAAGAACGCGCCCGGGCTACTTGCCGATACAGAAGCGGCTGAAGATCTCGCCAAGCAGGTCGTCGGACGTGAACTGCCCGGTGATCTCGGACAGCGCGTTGTGCGCCAGACGCAGCTCCTCGGCCAGCAGATCGAGCGCCGGCTCGGCCGATGCAGCTTGCGACTGGGCAGCGTCCAGATGGGCCCGTGTGCGTTGCAAGGCATCCACGTGGCGCGCCCGCGCGATGAACAAGCCTTCGGGTTGGGCGTGCCAGCCGGCGAGGCCAAGCAATGTTTGCCGCAACTCGGCCAGGCCATTGCCGGTCAGCGCCGACAAGACCGTGCCGGGCGTGTCGGGCGCCGACGCGAGATCGCTTTTGTTGAAGACGTGAACCACTCGTTCGGCGAGCGGCTCGAGACGCTGGGCAATCAGCGCGTCGCCGCGGTCGTAGCCGGCTTCGCCCAGGCGCGTCAGGTCGTGCAAAAACAGCACTGCGTCGGCGCGCGCGATCTCGTCCCAGCTGCGTGCGATGCCGATGCGCTCGACCTCGTCGCCCGAGTCGCCGAGCTCGCGCAGGCCGGCGGTGTCGATCACGTGCAGCGGCACCCCTTCGATCTGGATCGTCTGGCTCACCTTGTCGCGCGTGGTGCCGGGAATCGGCGTGACGATGGCCAGCTCGGCACCGGCCAGCGCGTTGAGCAGCGAACTCTTGCCCACGTTCGGCTGGCCGGCCAGCACCACCTGGATGCCCTCGCGCAGCAGCGCACCTTGCCGGGCTCGGTCGAGCACCGTGGCGACCTGGGTTGCGATGGCGTCAAGCTGGCCGCGTGCATCGGCTTTCTGCAGGAAGTCGATGTCTTCTTCGGGGAAGTCGAGCGTGGCCTCGACCAGCATGCGCAGCTTGATCAGGCGTTCGCTCAGGCCGTCGATCTCGTTCGAGAAAGCGCCTGTGAGCGAGCGGCTGGCCGAGCGTGCTGCCGCTTCGGTGCTGGCTTCGATGAGGTCGCTCACCGCCTCGGCCTGGGCCAGGTCGAGCTTGTCGTTGAGGTAGGCGCGCTCGGTGAATTCGCCCGGCTCGGCCAGCCGCAACCCGATGTCTCGCCCAGCCTCCAGGCAACGCGCCAGCAGCAGTTGCAAGACCACGGGGCCGCCGTGCGCCTGCAGTTCGAGCACGTCTTCACCGGTGTACGAATGCGGACCCAGGAAGTGGATCGCGATGCCCTGGTCGATGGCATGGCCCTGCGCGTCGACGAAGGACAGATAACTCGCGTGACGCGCCTTCAGCGCCTGGCCGCACACCGCAGTAATCAGCGACTGCAGGTCGCGCCCTGAGGCGCGAACAATGCCCACGGCGCCCCGGCCTGCCGCCGTGGCGATGGCAACAATGGGATCGTGGTGGCGCGGCAGCATGCCGGCGATTGTCTCTGACGCGCTCCCGAGCGCTGCCTCGGCGGCAGGCGCTCGGGCTCACAAGCGCGCTATTTGCCGAGCACGCCCAGCTGCTTGTTGATGATGTATTGCTGCGCGATGGCGAGGACGTTGTTGGTCAGCCAGTACAGCACCAAGCCGGCCGGGAAACCGAAGAACATCACCGAGAACACCAGCGGCATGATCCACATCATGCGGGCCTGCATCGGGTCTGGAGGCGTGGGGTTGAGCCAGGTCTGCAGCAGGCTCGACGCCGTCATCAGCAGCGGCAGGATGAAATACGGGTCCTTGGCCGATAGGTCGGTGATCCAGCCGATCCACGGCGCATTGCGCATCTCCACGCTGGAGAGCAGCGTCGAATACAGCGCAATGAAGAACGGCATCTGCACGAGGATGGGCAGGCAGCCGCCGAGCGGATTGACCTTCTCCTCGCGGTAGATGCGCATCATCTCCTGCTGCATCTGCTGCGGCTTGTCCTTCAGCCGCTCGCGCATTTCCATCACCTTCGGGTTGATGGCCTTCATCTTGGCCATCGAACGGTAGGCGCTGACGTTGAGCCAGTAGAACGCGATGCGCAGCAACACCACCAGCGCCACGATGGACCAGCCCCAGTTGCCCAGCAACGCGTGCAGCTGCGTCAGCAACCAGAACAGCGGCTTGGCCAGGATGGTGAGCCAGCCGTAGTCGCGAACCAGATCGAGGCCCGGCGCCACGTCTTCCAGACTCTTGAGCTTCTTGTCTTCTTGCGGGCCGGCGAAGAGCTGGGCATCCAGCGTCTTGGTCGCACCCGGCGCGATCTCGCCCAGCGGCAGGAACATGCCAACGGTGTACTCGTTGGTCGCGTTCGGCACCTTGTCGGCGAAGAACTCGCGCTGTTGCTTGCCACCCACCAGCCAGGCCGTCGCGAAGTAATGCTGGACCATCGCGACCCAGCCGTTGTCGGCGCTCTTGTCGAACTCGGCCTTGCCCTTGTCGATGTCCTTGAAGTCGATCTTCTTGAACTTCGATGCCTCGGTGTAGATGGCGGGGCCGGTGAAGGTGCTGTAGAAGCTGGAGCCCCCGGGAGGCGGGTTGCCGTCGCGCACCAGTTGCAGGTACAGGCGTGGGCTCAGCACAGCCGACGAGTTGTTGACGACCTCGTGCTTGACCTCGATGGCGTAGTCGCCGCGCTTGAAGGTGTATGTCTTGACGAGCTTGACGCCGCCAATCTCGGGCGACTCGAACTTCACCTGCAACTGCTTGGCGTTTTCGGCCAGCGTGCGTTCGCCCGGGACGAGTTGCATCACCGTGTGGTGCTCGGGCAGCGGGCCGGCGCCGGCCGCGGGCCAGAGGCCGGTGCGGGCAACGTAGTAGCGGCTGCTCGACTGGTCGAGGAGGACCACGTTCTTCTTGGCAGCCTTCGGGTCGACCGGTTCGTCGGGCTTGCCCTTGAACAGGTTCATCACGTGATCGACGACGTCGGTGTGCTGCTGGTCGTGTTGTTGCAGCAGCTCCAGACGTATCAGCTCGCCACCTTTGCTGTCCAGCGTGGCCTGCATCAGGTCGGTCGAGATGGTGACCTTTTCAGATGGCAGGCTGGCATCGGGCGCGCTGGCTGCCGAAGCAATCGGTGTCGCACCGGCAGCCCCGGTCGTCTGGGGTGCCGCAGTCGAAGCAGGGCCAGTGCTCGCAGGCCGGGTCACAGCCGCCGGGCTGAACATCGACGGGTGGCCGTTGCTTTTATTCCAGGCGTCCCAGAGCAGGGCGAGCGACATCAGGAACACCACCCACAGCAGGGTGCGGCGAATATCGGTCATGGGGAAGTCTTTTCGCGGGAGGTGGAAAGAGAAGAAAACAGGCCGCCAGCGCGCGCGGGCACCGGGTCATGGCCACCCTCGCACCAAGGGTGGCAGCGTGCCAGGCGGCGCAATGTCAGGTAGCTGCCGACACCGGCGCCATGCCGCTGGAGGGCCTGCAGCGCATAGGCCGAGCAGGTGGGTTCGAAGCGGCAGGAGCTGCCCAGCCAGGGGCTGAGAAAGAAGCGATAGGCCCGCACCAGCGCGAGCAGCAGCCACTGAGGCAGAGCAACCATCTGGCGGAGCATCGTGTCCTGCCGCTCAGGCCGACACGCGGCGTGCAGCATCGGCCAATACGCCGGCCAATTCGGCGCCGACACAAGCTCCCAATGCGTCTGAAGCCGCACTTGGAAAAGCAGCACGGTCGAAAGGCGAGCGAAGCCGAACCACCCACAGGCCAGGCGCCAACCCCGCTTGCGCCGACGCAGCAGAACGGATCTGGCGCTTGAGCAAGGTGCGCGTCACCGAACGGCGAGCGTGCCGCTTGGGCACCACCGCACCCAGCCAGCAAGTGCGCGGAACGGAGTCATCCACAGCTTTGCCCTGTTCGAGTGCCTGATCTGTTGACAACTCGGTGGAAAGCACCCGCGAACGGGGTTTCGCGGGTCGGCTGGGGCAGCTTTCGAGATAGTGCACCGCAAAGTGCACACTGCGCGCTCGGATGGGTGACCCCAGCACGCGTTCGAAATCGACGGATCGCACGATGCGACCGATCACAGCGTGACCGGCGGTGCGGCTGCGAGGCCGAGCGGCCTCAGACAGCCAGACGCTTGCGGCCCTTGGCGCGGCGTGCGTTGATCACGGCACGGCCACCGCGGGTCTTCATGCGGACGAGGAAGCCATGGGTGCGGGCGCGGCGGGTCTTGGAGGCTTGGTAGGTGCGTTTCATGATGGATCCTGCTGAACGGGGCTAAGCTCTCGACCGCTGCGCGCAGCATCATCGCCGCGGCCCGTCTCTTCTACTGCTACCCACCGTCATTGAACGTTCCCGAAAAGGGCTCCGGGAAACCCACTATTACACCAAAAACCCCTTTCAAAGTCAAAGACTTGCACGGCAGCATGCGCCCGCGCACGGCTATTGATCGGCTCGCCAAAACTGTGGATAACCATCTCTTTCCGATCCTTCGCGACGTAGAATCCCGCCGCTCCAAGAAGACTTTTCCACAATATGAGCGCTGATCTCTGGCAACGCGGCTGCGAACGACTCGCCGCAGAGTTGCCCGAACAACAATTCAACACCTGGATCCGCCCCCTGCCTGCTGCCGACGTCACCGACGACGACGGCGGCGACGGGGCGGTGGTGTCCCTGCGGGTGCCCAACCGCTTCAAGCTGGACTGGATCCGCAACCAATACGCCAGCCGCATCGAAGCCGTGCTGAGCGAACTCGCCGGCAAGCCGGTGCGCCTGGACTTGACGCTCGCGGCCCGCGAAATCACAGCTGTCCGCATTCCCACTGTCTCGGTTCGAACCAACGGGCCGGTGCCCGCCACGCAAGTCTTCAATGGCCATGGCCACAGCAACGGAGCTGGCGTGTCACCCACATCGGCCCGCTTGTCAGGTGACACCAATTCGGCCTCCTTGCCGCGCCACCGCCTGAATCCGGCACTCACTTTCGACACGCTGGTGCCCGGCCGTGCCAACCAGATGGCCCGCACCGCGGCTCTGCACGTCGCCGGCGCGCCCGGCCAGATGTATAACCCTTTGTTCATCTACGGCGGCGTCGGCCTGGGCAAGACCCACCTGGTGCATGCCGTCGGCAATGCGCTGCTGGCCGATCGCAGCGACGCCCGCGTGCTGTACCTGCACGCCGAGCAGTTCATCACCGACGTGGTGAAGAACTACCAGCGCAAGACCTTCGACGAACTGAAGGCCAAGTACCACCAGCTCGACCTGCTGCTGATCGACGACGTGCAGTTCTTTGCCGGCAAGGAGCGCACGCAGGAAGAATTCTTCAACGCCTTCGAAGCGCTGCTGGCCAAGAAGGCCCACATCATCATGACCAGCGACACCTACCCCAAGGGGCTGGTGGACATCGACGAGCGCCTCACCTCGCGCTTCGACGCCGGCCTCACGGTCGCCATCGAGCCACCCGAGCTCGAGATGCGCGTGGCCATCCTGATGCGCAAGGCCGACCTCGAAGGCACGCCGATGCCCGAAGACGTGGCCTTCTTCGTCGCGAAGAACGTGCGCGCCAACGTGCGCGAACTCGAAGGCGCGCTGCGCAAGATCCTGGCTTACTCGCGCTTCTCGCAGAAGGACATCAACATCCAGCTCGCGCGCGAGGCCTTGAAAGACCTGCTGTCGATCCAGAACCGCCAGGTCGGTGTCGAGAACATCCAGAAGACCGTGGCCGATTTCTACAAGATCAAGGTCGCCGACATGTACAGCAAGAAGCGCCCGGCCAGCATTGCCCGCCCGCGCCAGATCGCCATGTACATCGCCAAGGAAATGACGCAGAAGAGCCTGCCCGAGATCGGTGAACTCTTCGGTGGCCGCGACCACACCACCGTGCTGCATGCGGTGCGCAAAATCGCTGCCGAGCGCCAGAAGAACACCGAACTCAACCAGCAGCTGCACGTGCTGGAACAAACACTGAAGGGTTGAGCGCAATGTCAAGTCACAAGTCTGGGGACAACTTCATGACAACTCTCGAGCTGTCCACAGGCTTCGTCACTTGTTCAAAGTTGTTGTCTGCGACTCCCGTCTTTGCGGGGCATTCGCGCACAGGGTTGGCGGCAAGATAAGCGGTTGATGGAAAAGGGGAAAATGACGTTCTCCACAGAAAACGTCGTCCTCTACTAAGACGACTAAATTAAGAGGTTCACATGATTGTCTTGAAGGCAGCACAAGAAAAAGTTCTGAGTGCTCTGCAAGCCGTCTCGGGCATCGTCGAGCGCCGGCACACATTGCCCATCCTGGCCAACGTGCTGATCCGCAAGACCGGCTCGCAGATCGAGTTCACCACCAGCGACCTCGAGATCCAGGTGCGCACCATGGCCGACCTCGATGGCGACGCCACGAACTTCAGCACCACGGTCGGCGCGCGCAAGCTGATCGACATCCTGCGTTCGCTGCCGAACGACCAGATCGTCACGCTGAGTTCCAGCCAGAACAAGCTCACGCTGCAAGGCGGCAAGAGCCGCTTCACGCTGCAAACACTGCCGAGCGATGACTTCCCGCTGGTGCAAGAGGCCGCCGATTTCGGTCCCATGTTCAGCGTGCCGCAGAAGACGCTCAAGCTGCTGATCAACCAGGTGCACTTCGCGATGGCGGTGCATGACATCCGCTACTACCTCAACGGCATTTTGTTCGTGGCGGAAGGCAAGAACCTCACGCTGGTCGCGACAGACGGCCACCGCCTCGCGCTGGCGCAGGCCACGCTCGATGTCGAGATCCCGAAGCAAGAGGTCATCCTGCCGCGCAAGACCGTGCTCGAGCTGCAGCGGCTGCTGAAGGACGAAAAGGACGGGGACAACAGCGGGCCGATCGAGATGCGCTTTGCCGGCAACCAGGCCAAGTTCAGCTTCAGCGGCATGGAGTTCGTGACCAAGCTGGTCGAGGGCAAGTTCCCCGACTACAACCGTGTGATCCCGAAGAACCACAAGAACCACATCACCCTCGGCCGTGCACCGCTGCTTGCCAGCCTGCAGCGAGCCGCCATCCTGACCAGCGAGAAGTTCAAGGGCGTGCGTGTCAACATCGAGCCAGGCACCTTGCGCATCGCCTCGAGCAATGCCGAGCAGGAAGAAGCGAAAGAAGAACTCGAGATCGATTACGCCGGAGATGCCATCGAGATCGGCTTCAACGTCACCTACCTGATGGACGCGTTGGCCAACATGAGCGTCGAGATGGTCAAGCTCGAACTGCAAGACACCAACTCCAGCGTCTTGATCACCGTGCCCGAGCAGGCCGGATTCAAGTACGTGGTGATGCCGATGCGCATTTAAAACGGCCTCGATGGCCTCATCTGACTGAAAGCGGGCTCTGGCCCGCTTCAACGCTTTTACCGGGGCTGCAACGCAGTGGATGCAGCCCGAACCGTGAGCCTCTAGCAGCAATGACCGACGTGCAAAACCTCCCCGAAGACGACGCCGCCAAGAAAGCCGCCACGGCAGCCGATTACGCTGCTTCGAGTGCCGCCTATGGCGAAGGCAGCATCCAGATACTCGAAGGCCTGGAAGCCGTGCGCAAGCGCCCCGGCATGTACATCGGCGACACCTCCGACGGCACCGGCCTGCATCACCTCGTGTTCGAGGTGGTCGACAACTCGATCGACGAATCGCTGGCTGGTTATTGCGACGACATCGTCGTCACCATCCATTCCGACAACTCCATCAGCGTCACCGACAACGGCCGTGGCATCCCCACCGGCGTGAAGATGGACGACAAGCACGAGCCCAAGCGCAGTGCCGCCGAGATCGCACTGACCGAGCTGCATGCCGGCGGCAAGTTCAACCAGAACAGCTACAAGGTCTCGGGTGGTCTGCACGGCGTGGGCGTGAGCTGCGTCAATGGTCTGTCGAAGTGGCTGCGCCTCACGGTGCGCCGCGACGGCAAGGTGCACTTCATGGAATTCAAGCAAGGCATTCCGCAAGACCGCCTGCTCGAAAAGCGCGACGGCTTCGACGTGTCGCCCTTGAAGGTGATCGGCGAGACCGAGAAGCGCGGCACCGAGGTCCACTTCCTGCCCGACCTGGAGATCTTCTCCAACATCGACTTCCACTACGACATTCTGAGCAAGAAGCTGCGCGAGCTGAGCTTCCTGAACAACGGCGTGAAGATCCGCCTCGTCGACGAGCGCAACAACCGCGAAGACATTTTTGCCTATGCGGGTGGCGTCAAAGGCTTCGTCGAGTTCATCAACACCGGCAAGAAAGCCTTGCACCCCAACATCTTCGGCGCCATGGGCGAGAAGATGAGCGACCAGGGCACGACCATTACCGCCGACGTCGCCATGCAATGGAACGACGGCTACAGCGAGAACGTGCTGTGCTTCACCAACAACATCCCGCAGCGTGACGGCGGCACCCACCTCACCGGCCTGCGCGCCGCGATGACGCGTGTGATCAACAAGTACATCGACGACAACGACTTTGCCAAGAAGGCCAAGGTCGAAGTCACCGGCGACGACATGCGCGAAGGCCTGTGCTGCGTGCTGAGCGTGAAGGTACCCGAACCGAAGTTCTCCAGTCAGACGAAAGACAAGCTCGTCAGCAGCGAAGTGCGTGGCCCGGTCGAAGACGTGGTGAGCAAGGCGCTCACCGACTACCTGCTCGAGAACCCGGTCGACGCCAAGATCATTTGCGGCAAGATCGTCGACGCCTCACGTGCGCGAGAAGCTGCCCGCAAGGCCCGCGAGATGACGCGCCGCAAAGGCGTGCTCGACGGCATGGGTCTGCCCGGCAAGCTGGCCGACTGCCAAGAGAAAGACCCGTCGCTGTGCGAGATCTACATCGTCGAGGGTGACTCCGCCGGCGGCTCGGCCAAGCAGGGGCGCGACCGCAAGTTTCAGGCGATCCTTCCATTGCGCGGCAAGATATTGAATGTGGAGCGTGCCCGCTTCGAGCGTCTGCTGACCAGCAATGAAATCCTCACGCTGATCACCGCGCTTGGTACAAGCATCGGCAAGGAAGAATTCAACCCCGACAAGCTGCGCTACCACCGCATCATCATCATGACCGACGCCGACGTGGACGGCGCACACATCCGCACCCTGCTACTCACCTTCTTCTACCGGCAGATGCCCGAGATCGTCGAGCGCGGCCATATCTACATTGCCCAGCCGCCGCTCTACAAGGTCAAGCTCGGCAAGGAAGAGCAGTACCTGAAAGACGGTACCGAACTCGACGCCTACCTGCTCAAGGTGGCGCTCAAAGACGCCAAGCTCGAAACCGGTGTCGGCGGCGCTGTATTGCAAGGCGACACGCTCGACACGCTGGCCCGCCAATACGTGCTGGCCAACAACGTGGTCGACCGCCTCAGCAAATGGATGGATGTCGAAGGCCTGCGCGCCATGGCCAACGGCCTGGTGCTCAAGCTCGACACGCTCGAATCCGCTGAAGAATCCGCCGCCGCCCTCAAGGCCGCGCTGCACGATGCCGAGGTCACCGCCGAGTTCGACGCCCGCACCGACAAGCACATCTTGCGCATCAGTCGCATGCACCACGGCAACGTAAAGAGCAGCGTGATCACTGCCGACTTCGTGCACGGTGCCGACTACGAAGCACTGAGCACAGCCGGCCTCACCTTCAAGGGACTGGTCAGCGCCGAGGCTGTCGTCAAGCGCGGCGAAGGCGAAAAGCAGAAAGAAGCCAAGGTTGGCGACTTCCGCCAGGCCATGGCCTGGCTGCTGCAACAAGCCGAGTCCGCCGTCGGCCGCCAGCGCTACAAGGGTCTGGGCGAGATGAATCCCTCGCAGCTGTGGGAAACCACGATGGACCCAACCGTGCGCCGCCTGCTGCGCGTGCAGATCGACGACGCGATCGAAGCCGATCGCGTGTTCACGATGCTGATGGGCGACGAGGTAGAACCCAGGCGCGAGTTCATTGAGGCCAATGCTTTGAGGGCGGCGAACATCGACGTTTGACGGTGAGATTGCTACTTGAGACGTGGCTCTCGTCCTCGTTTGCTTGAGTAGCGGTCGGAGAGGGGTCGTGCAGGTCTTGACGGTCGATACCACCTGACGGCGGTGGTCTGCGACCCGCGCTACGCGATGGCTACCGGCAGTCGCAACGCGAACTTGCCGGCACCGCTCAGCGGTATGAACAGACGCTGGGTCGCGCGGGTGGCCGCCACATAAAACAGTCGAGCTTCGTCCGACTCATCTTGGTCATCGCCGGGCATCTGGCCAACACCTGAGAGGGCCACCACTGGAAACTCCAGCCCCTTGCTGACATGCATCGTGAGCAACTTGATCGTGTCGGCCAGCGGGTTGAATGTTCCTGATCCTTTTCTCACCTCGTGCGGTAGCTGCCGATGTCGAAGCACGGCGGCGCAACGCTCCATCTCCGTGTAGTGGCGACAGATGATCGCCATATCTCCCCAGGCGTGTCCCTCCTCGTGAGCGGCGCTCAACAGCTCGGCGATCTTGACGGCTTCGTCGCGCAAGCTGGGTAGACGAATCACAACGGGTTCATATCCGTCGCGGCCGCAACTGATCGGCTGCAGCAGAGGCACGCCATCGTCACTGCTGTCTTCGGCTTTCAGCAGGTCGGCCGCGACCATGCTCGCGGTCTGCAGGATCTGCTTCGTGTTGCGGTAGTTGATCTTGAGGACGGTCGTGCGCCCTTGGGCCTGTATGCCGACGCTTTTGAAGCTGAACTGCTGCGCGCGCCGACGCTGGTAGATGCTCTGCGCGTCGTCATACAGCAGCAGAAGGCTGTTTGTCGCCGGATCGACCATCTGAGCGGCAAGCTTCAACCACTGGGCTTCGAAGTCGTGCCCCTCATCGATCAAGACCGCTTGGTACTGGCCACTCGGGATCTGTTTCCGATCGACACCGCGGATCACACCGTTGACCATCTGGTCGAACATGCCCGGACCCTGCGCCGGCAACGGCTGCCCATAAGCCACCAACTGCTGTCGGCACCATTTGTGAAAATTCCGGACATGCACTTGCGCCGCCAGCCCTTTGGCCGTCATCACGGCATCGAGCTTCACGGCGAGTGGTTGGTTGTAGCAGAGCACCAGGATCGGCTTGGCAGCAGGTGATGCCTTTGCCAAGTATTCGGCCCGGTAGCTCAAAATCATCGTCTTGCCCGAACCAGCTACACCGTGGATGACGCGGTGCCCATCACCAAGGCTGCGCGCCAACTGCTCTTGTTGCAGGTCCATCACGCGCATGATGTCTGGTAAGTCCTCATCGGGTCCGTCGGCCGGTGGGAACAGCCCAGGCTGTGTGATGACACGCACTTCTGGAAAAAGGACCCAACGGATGCGGTCGATCTGCGGCACCGAGAGCACGCCACGCATCAGCGTCGGAAACATCGACCACAAGCGACTTTGGAAATCCTCCGCCTCCACTGTCGCCGTCATCTCATCGCTGCAAACCACCCGATGCGGTTCAATCGCATGATGAAGCTCGGCGGTTTCAAACTGCCTGCGCGTGATGTTGGTTAGCACAACGCCGTAGCTCCATGGGAAGGCCAACTTACCGCTGGAGTTGGTCAGTGGCTTGTCCATCGACAGGGCATCGACCACCTGGTGCGCGTAGTGCCTCGCTTGCTCAATGGGGTTCGGAAGCGTTTTGGGGATGCCACTGGCGAGGATCTCCCAAGTCTGTTTGGTGGCCGTGCGGATGATCTCAAGCCGCCAGTCCTTCACTTCCAGGATGAGCAGCCCTCGCCGGGGATGAAGCACCACGAAGTCAGGGTGCGAATGCTTGGGTCCGACGGGGACGTCATACCAAACGAGATAGTCGTCATCGAGTTTCTGCTCGATGCGCTCTGCTAGCCGTCGCTCGCCCTGGGTCATGCGAGCCACGCAGCTACTCAATGCGGGTATGACTGTGGCCATCTCGTTCTAGCGTGGAACTTCCTCGCGATACCTTGCATCGTGCCCAAGCTTTCGCCAACTGTCACGGAGGGCGGCTGCGATGTGCAAGTACCTCGCCTCGGAAGTCGGCGCTGCGGTACCAAACTTGATAGCCACGGCACGCCGAGCACGCTTGCTCAATTGGTCAATATATTGACCAAAACACCGCATTTTGGTTAATATATTGACCAGATGAATACGCCAGAAATCACCTCCGTCCTTGACCGCCAACTGCTGCTGCAACTGGGCGATCGGCTCAAGCGCCTGCGGCAAGCGCGGGGGCTGGGTACTGTCGAGACGGCCGCGCGCATCGGGGTCACCCGCAACACCTTGCGGGCGGTCGAGGCGGGCGATCCGGCTCCCTCTATCGGCACCTACCTGCGCGTCATGTCGGTCCTGGGCATTAGCGGCGAACTGGCGTTGCTGGCTGGGGACACTCTGCAGCCGCCCCTGGCGGACTCTGCCGCGGGGCGATCCAAGCGCGCAGCGCCTATCGTGCAGGTGCGAATCTCGACGGACGAAGCCGGGCACCGGCTTCAGGATCTGCAGAGTCTGGCGCTCCACGAAGAGGCTGTCCGTCTGGCCAAGGCCCACCCAGCCCTGGTGACACAGGCCCAGGACACTGCCAAGCGTTGGCTCGCCAGCGGCGACTCGCGCTCTGCCGGCCTGTGGCGCGAGTGGCTGAACATCCTGGGTGCGGGGACTTGGCGCAAGGTGCTCGGCCGCACGCGGCATGCCCAGCAGCTGCGGCAGGCATCGCCGCTCGTCACAGTCCTTCCGAACGAAGCGCGCCAGCGCATCCTGAAGCAAGTGAGCGACCTCAAAAAAGGGGTCGTGATCGAGGCCGCTCCAGGAGCGCCCCAGGATGAGGAAGACCGTGGGAGGGAAGCATGACGCGAGAAGAACTCGAGCACATCATTCGTGCCTGCGGCGACATCACGAACCAGTACGAGTTCGTGATCATTGGCAGCCAGTCAATGCTTGGTTCTGTGCCTCGCCCCGAAGAGGTGTTCACGGTGTCGATGGAAGCTGACATCTACCCGCTCCAGGCGCCAGAACTGGCCGACAAGATCGACGGTGCCATCGGCGAGGGCTCACAGTTCCACGAGACCCACGGTTACTACGCCCAGGGAGTGGGCCCGGAAACCGCCCCTTGCCCAAGGACTGGATGCTGCGCGTGCATCGGGTCCAGAACGGCAACACCAATGACCGAGTCGGTTACTGCCTGGACGTTCGCGACCTCTTCATCGCGAAGGCCGCTGCCAGGCGCGAGAAAGACAGGGACTTCTGCATGGCACTCCTTGAGCACGGCTACGTCTCGCTCGGGGAGGTGCTGGAACTGGCGCCATCCATGCCCATCGACGACAAGGAGCAGCGAACGCTGCGCGCCACGAAGCGCCGCTGGGCGAAGTCGCTGCGAGACGCTGGTCACAACGTCCCGGAGGCATGAGCGGAGCAAAATATTCCTGCCACTTAAACGTCTTCACATGAACTCTGCCGCCACCCCTGCACTCACGCCGTTCTCGCGCTACCAGAAGACCGTCGTCGGGATGCTGGCGTTCCTGCAGTTCGCGGTCATCCTCGACTTCATGCTGATGGCGCCGATGGGCGCGCTGATCATGCCGGCGCTGGCGATCGAGCCGAAGCAGTTCGGGCTGGTGGTCTCCGCCTACGCGTTCAGCGCCGCCGCGTCGGGGCTGTTGACGGCGGGGTTTGCCGACCGCTTCGACCGCAAGCGCTTGCTGCTGCTCTTCTATTCCGGGTTCATCATCGGCACGCTGTGGTGCGGGCTCGCGCAAAGCTTCGAGGCGCTGCTGATGGCGCGTGTCGTGACGGGACTGTTCGGCGGTGTCATCGGCTCGATCGTGCTCGCGATCTCGACCGACCTGTTCCCGGCTAGCATGCGCGGCCGTGTGATGGGCGTGATCCAGACGGCGTTCGCGGCGAGCCAGGTGTTGGGCATTCCACTCAGCTTGTACCTGTCGAACCGGTGGTCCTGGCACATGCCGTTTCTGGCGATGGCTGCCCTGGGCGTGGTCGGCGGGCTGGTCGTGAGCTGGCGCATGCAGCCGGTTGCCGAGCACCTGAAGCTGCCGCAGGAGCACAGCCCGTGGATGCATCTGCTGCACACGCTCGCGGTCCCGCGCCATCAGATGGCGTTTGTGACGACGGCGCTGCTGACGACCGGCGGCTTCATGCTGATGCCTTTCAGCAGTGCCTATGCCGTGAGCAACCTGGGCATCGGCCTGCACAGCCTGCCCACGGTGTACCTGGTCACGGGGCTGTGCACGATCTTCGTCGGGCCGATGATCGGAAAGGCTGCCGACACCGTGGGCAAGTTCCGCGTGTTCGTGCTCGGCACGGCGCTGTCGATCGTCATGGTGCTGATCTACACGCACCTGGGGCCGGTCTCGTTGTGGGTGTTGATCATCGTCAACGCCGTGATGTTCGTCGGGATCTTCTCGCGCATGATCCCGTTCCAGGCGATGGTCTCTGCCGTGCCCACCAGCGTTCAGCGCGGTGCCTTCAACGCGATCAGCGCCTCGATCCAGCAGCTTGCCGGAGGCGTTGCCTCGGTGATCGCCGGCCACATCGTCACTCTCGCGCCGGACGGCAAGCTTCAGCACTTCGACGTGGTGGGCTACATCGTCGTCGCGACGTCACTGGCGTCACTTGCGCTGCTCTGGCGCCTGCATCGCAACCTCTCGCCAAGCTAATCAAGGCCGCACGCCTTGAAAGCCTCTGCTTCGCACCCAGCTGAGCAATTCGATCGACTGCGCGCGAGGCGCCCCGTGCCCTTTTTCATCGTGATGGGCTTGATGCTGTTGCTGGTGGCCTGGCTGGCCGGCCAGCCGCTGCTGACCGAGCTGCGCCGCGCCCGCATCCGCCGCCGGCCGTTCCCCGCCGAGTGGCGCGAGATCCTGCGCCGCCGCGTGCCCTACGTGCACAGCCTGCCGGCCGATCTGCAGCTCCAGCTGAAGAAGCACATCCAGGTCTTTGTGGCCGAGAAACCGTTCATCGGCTGCGCGGGTCTCGAGGTCACCGACGAGATGCGCATCACGGTGGCGGCGCAGGCCTGCCTGCTGCTGCTCAACCGGCGCCGCTCGTCGTACTACCCGCGGCTGCGCCAGATCCTGCTTTACCCGGGCGCGTTTCTCGTCAACCGCGTGCACACCGACAGCGCCGGCGTGCTGCAAGACCAGCGCCGTGCCTTGTCGGGGGAGTCGTGGTCGCAGGGGCAGGTGATCTTGTCGTGGCAAGACACGGTGGACGGCGCCGCGGTGATCGACGATGGGCAGAACGTCGTGATCCACGAGTTCGCGCACCAGCTCGACCAGGAGAACGGCGAAGCCAACGGCGCGCCGCTGCTGGCGGGCCGCCGGCACTACGCGCGCTGGTCGAAGGTGATGGCCGCCGAGTTCGCGAAGCTGCAGGTGCAGGCCGAAGGGCAGGAGCCGAGCCTGCTCAACCACTACGGCGCCACCAACCCGGCCGAGTTCTTCGCGGTCGCGTCGGAGGTGTTCTTCGAGCAGCCGCAGCAGCTCGCCGCAGAGCACCCGTCGCTGTACCGCGAACTCGCCGGCTTCTACCGGCTGAACCCGTTGAGCTGGTAGCGGGCAGAAGTCACAACCGTCGCGCCCGGGGGGTTGCGATGCACTGCAGCAACCGGCGCGTGTTGTCACAAGCCAATCGAGGCAAGCGCGACTTAGTGCGCGCAAGGGTGTGGCTTGGACCGGCCAACGAATTGACGCACTCAGCAGGCGGACATGACACTTTCCGTACCCGAAAAACGCCACGGAAGCGCGCCATGAAACCACGTCACCGCACCACCGCCCAGCTGTCTGCAGCGTTCGTCCTGGGGCTGGCTGCGATCGGTGCGAATGCCCTCGAGCTGCGCGGGTTTCGTGGCGTGACCTGGGGCGAAGGCGCCAATGCGCTGGGCACCGCTGTCGCGACCCAGAGCGAAGGCGACGTGACTTGCTATCGGCGCGAGACCGAGAACCTGCTGTTCGGCGACAGCGCGCTGAACGGCGTGCGCTATTGCTTCCACCAAGACCGCCTGTTCATGGTCGCGCTCGATGCGGCCGTCGACGCCAAGGCCTTGTCGGCCGAGTTCCAGCGTGCCTATGGCCGCCCCGATGCGCGCCAAGGCCTGGCCGCGTCGTGGGGCAACAAGACCTCGGGTACCCACGCCGAGCTGGTCGCCCACGGCAAGACCACGGCGCGCCTGACGATCTACTCGAACAAGATAGAGCCGGCGGTGGCCAAGCGCATGCAGCTCGGGCCGGTGGAAACCACCAGCAGGACAGCCAGCAGCAACGTCACCTCGGCGCTCTGATCGCGCGGCCCCAATGCCTAACTTGCCGCTCCGAAGCTGATGCGGTAGCAGGCGCTGAACCCTGCCGGCGGCTCCGCCGTCGCGAAGCTGCCGTTGTGAATGGCGGCCACCTTGTCCACCACGCGGTGGCCCAGACCCAAGCCCAGGCTCAGCCCGCGTGACGCGGGAACCGCCGCGTCGTCTGCTGCCGCCGCAGCGCTGTCGCACACCTGCAGCCAGCGTGCCGATGCATCGAGCTGCACTTCGATCACGGTGCCGCGCGGCGTGTGGCTGAGTGCGTTCTCGATCAGGTTGCGCAAGGCAATTTCCAGCAGCACCGCGTGGCCCGTCAGCGAGAAGCTGCCGGCACTCACCAGCGCGAGTTCGTGCCCGCTCGCGAGCGCCACCTGGGCGTACTCGCCCACCACGCGGCGCGCCAGCTCGGCCAGGTCGAGCGGTTGTGCAGACTCGGCCATCTCGGTGCGGCTGGCGCGGGCCAGCGCCAGCAGGTGCGAGACCACGTGGCTCGCGCGCTGCGCGTCGTGCTCGATGCGTGCGAGCGCCTGAGCGCGCTCATCGTCATTGCCGGCACGGCGCAGCAGGCTGGCGTGCAGTGTCAGTGAAGCGAGCGGTGTGCGCAGCTCGTGCGCGAGCTCGCTGCTCAGGTCGCGCTCGCGCACCAGCGCTGCATGCTGCCGCTCGACCAGCGTGTTGATCGAGTCGACCACGGCCTTGAACTCCTGGTGCGGCTGCGTGCGCAGCGGCGCGGGCTCGTGCACGTCGAGAGCGCTCACGTCGCGCGAGAGGCTGCGCAAGGGGTTCAGCCCGCGCCGGATCGCCCAGCCCAAGGCCAGTGCCACCACAGGCAGCAACCAGAAGCCCGGCTCCGCCACTTGCTCGGCGATGTCTTCGGCCAGGTCATCGCGCTCGTGCACGCTCAGCAGCACCATCACCTTGCGGCTGTGGTCGACCGGGTCCCAGCGCGAGAAGGCACGCCAGGCTGTGGGCGGCGCGCCGAGCGACAGGTCGGCAAACCCTTCGTCGGCCGTGAACGCGGGCAGGGGCGCCTCGCCGGTCCGCGTCAGCACCTGGCCGTCTGCACTCCACACCACCGCGCTCATCGACTGCTGGTAGTCATGGCTCCTCAGCTCGGCGATCGCGCCGCTCGGTGCGCCCATGCCGCCATTGTTGTTTTCGTCGAACTTGCCGTCGTGCTGGCGCAGCAGCAGGTGGGCCATGCTTGCGAGGTGGCCGTCGGTCAGCTCGTCGGCCTCGTGCACGCCGGTCTTGAAGCCGACGACGATGAAGCTCACCCACACCAGCGCCAGCGCACCCAGCGCCCAGGCGAGCAGGTGCCGCAGCAGCGACTTCTGCCCCATCACGCTTCTTCCGCCGGCACGAAATAGCCCACGCCGCGCAGTGTGCGGACCACGCCCTCGCCCAGCTTCTTGCGCAGGTGGTGCACGTGGACTTCGATGGCGTTGCTCTCCAGCGCGCCGTCCCAGTTGTAGAGCCGCGTTTCGATCTGCGCGCGAGACAGCACGCGCGGGCGCACTTCCACCAGCGCCAGCAGCACCGCGAACTCGCGTGCCGACAACTCCACCGGCTGGCCGGCTCGCCGCACGCTGTGCGCGGCCGGGTCGATCTCCACGTCGCCGCAGCGCAGGGTGGCCTGCGCGCGCCCGCTCGCACGGCGGCGCAACGCACGCATGCGGGCGGCCAGTTCGTCGGGGTCGAAGGGCTTGGTGACGTAGTCGTCGGCGCCGTGATCGAGTGCGGCGATGCGCGAGGCCACCGCATCGCGCGCCGTCATGATGAGCACGGGGGTTTTCGAATCGGGCAGCTCGCCCGCACCGGCACGGCGCAGGCGGTGCAGCACCTCGTGGCCGTCGCCATCAGCCAGGCCCAGGTCCAGCAGCACGATGTCGAAATGGTCGGCGCGCAAGGCCGACCAGGCCGTCTCGACGCTATCGGCCACGTCGACCGCGCAGCCCTGCTGCCGCAAGTGGCCTTGCAGCCCCGCGGCGATGCCCTCGTCGTCTTCGACCACCAGTACACGCATGCCGCGCATTGTGCGACCGGCCGCTTGCCTGCGCGTGGCTTAAGCCTTTCTTAAGCAGCGCCCCGCACAGTCGTTCTTCACCCATGACAGCCCCTTTCTCCCAGCGGCGTCTCGCCGTCATCACCCTGGCGCTCTTGCTCGCGCTGATGGCGTGGGACGCCACCGATCTCGACATGCGCCTGGCCCACTGGTTCGGCACCGCGCAAGGCTTTGCGCTCACCGACAACTGGCTGCTCGAGAACGTGCTGCACGAAGGCGGCCGCAAGCTGAGCTGGGTGGCCGCGCTGGCGCTCACGCTGGCGGTGTGGTGGCCTTTCGGCCTGCTGCGCCGACTTGAGTCGCGCGAGCGCGTCCAGCTCATCGTCAGCAGCCTGGTCGCGGTGCTGGTCGTGTCGCTGCTCAAGTCGCTGAGCCCGGCGAGTTGCCCCTGGGACCTGTCGGCCTTCGGCGGCGTGGCGCGGCATTTGTCGCACTGGTCATGGGCGCGCGATGGCGGCAGCGGCCACTGCTTTCCGGCCGGTCATGCCTCATCGGGCTTCGCCTTCGTCGGCGGCTATTTCATCTGGCGCCGCCACTCAGCCCGGGTGGCGCGCAACTGGCTGCTGCTGTCGCTGCTGGCCGGCTTCACGCTCGGGTTCGCGCAGCAGGCACGAGGCGCTCACTTCATGAGCCACACGCTGTGGACCGGCTGGCTGTGCTGGAGCGTCGGTCTGGCGATCGACACCGGCCGCCGCATCCCGTTCAGCCGCCTGCAGGCTTGGGCGCGGCGCGGTCGACCCAGCCTGCCACAGCCAGTGACTGATCATCGCCCTGCTCACGCAGACCCCGCGACATCCCCTCCCGGTCGCTGAGCGGGCGGTTCTGGCTCATCTTCCACTTGCCGCGCAGCGAGTCGAGCGGGATCTCGATGCCGACGATGGCGCGCAGCATCGCCTCGATGTAGTCGCCCGGCGCATCGCCCACGGCCCAGGGTTTCGGTTGCGTTGCTTCATGCCGCTGCGTGAGGCGCGTGACGAGCTGGTGCACCCAGGCTGCGTCATCGCGCACGACCAGCTTGCCGCGGGCCTGCACGGTGATGTAGTTCCAGGTCGGCACGACCTTGCCGGTCTCGGCCTTGAGCGGGTACCAGTTCGGCGTGATGTAGGCCTGCGGGCCATGGAACACCACCAGTGTTTCCACATCGGTTCGCGCCTCGCGCCACACCGGGTTGGCGCGCGCCACATGGGCGCGTAGCACGCCCGGGCTCCCTTCTTCAGCGTCGAGCAAAAACGGAATCGGGTTCGCGTCCAGCCCGTTCGCGCCCTGCGTGATCAGCAGGCCCAGCGGGTGGTCGCGCACCAGCTGGTGCAGCAGCTCGGGGCGGGTCTCGTCGAAGTGGGCGGGTGTGTACATGGGGTCAGCCTGGGTCAGCCTTGGAAGACGGGTTCGCAGCGGATCTCGCTCTTCACCGAGTTGGCGATGAAGCACTCTTCATGCGCGCGGTGGTGCAAGTGGTTCAGCTCGTCCCGCGTCGGCTGCTTGCCGCTGAATGCCACCGCGGGCCGCAGCGTCACCAGCGTGACCGCCATCTGGCCTTGTGCGTTGCGGTCCATCACGCCGACGGCGTTGTCGAGATAGTCGTCAACCACCCAGCCGGCACGGCAGGCGATGTCGAGGAGCCACAGCATGTGGCAGCTCGAGATCGACGCGATGAACTGCTCTTCGGGGTCGACCGCCGCCGGGTCCGAGTAAGGCACGCGCACCGACAGCGGCGACGACGAAGCCGGCATCACATGCCCGCCGTCGAAATGGATCAGGTGGCGGCGGCTGTACTTCTTGTCGCTGAAAGGCTGGTCGCCGCGCTCCCAGTGAACGCTGGCGGTGTAGCGGTGGTCTGACATGGCTCGTGGACTTTCAGAGGCGATCGAGGTAGGTGAAGGTGCCGTGTTCGAAGACTTCCTGTGCGGCGTCGCGCGCTCCCTTCATCGCGGCACGGTAGAGCGATGTCGCGAGGCTGATGCGCTTGACGCCGGCCGCTTCAAGCTCGGCCACGCTGAATGATTTGCCCTTGATGCCGACCATGAAGTTCACCGGCTTGCTGAGTGCGGCGCACACGGCCCGCACCGTCGCGAGGTCGGGCAGGCCGGGGGCGAACAGCACGTCCGCACCGGCCTTCTCGAAAGCCTGCAGGCGGCGAATGGTGTCGTCGAGGTCCGGGTTGCCGCGCAGGTAGTTCTCCGAGCGTGCCGTCAGCGTGAACGGGTATCGGGAAGCACGCGCTGCGGCCACTGCAGCCGCCACGCGTTCAGTGGCGTGGCCGATGTCGTAGAGCGGCTTGGCGGCGTCACCGCTCGCGTCTTCGATCGAGCCGCCGGCGAGGCCGATGGCCGTGGCTTGGCGGATCGTTTCGGCAGCGTCTTCCGGCGTGTGGCCGAAGCCGTTCTCCAGGTCGGCCGAGACGGGAATGTCGACGCTCTCGACGATGGCCCGCGCATGCGCAATGGCCTCGGCGCGCGTGAGCTGCCCGTCCTTGCGGCCGAGCACGCCGGCCGCGGCGCCGCTTGAGGTGGCGAGCGCCTGGAAGCCCAGGCCGGCGAGCATCTTGGCCGAGCCCGCGTCCCAGGCGTTGGGCATCAGAAAGGCCTTGGCGTGCAATGACTTGAAGTGAACTGCCTTGTCTTGAGGGGTCATGACGGTGCTCCGAAGTGAGGCGCTGGATTGTGGAGACGGGCGTTGCCGAGGCTCGCCGTTTCCGGACGCCTGCCTCGTCGGTTTCCACCGGGCCCACATTGGCCCTTCATCGTAGACACTTGGGGCCTGTTCCAGGGAGCCAATTCCCCATGAAGCAAAGAGCCAATGCGGTCCCTCTGCGCCAGCAGGTCTACCTGCAGCTGCGCAGCGCCATCGAATCGGGCACCTTCGCCGCGGGCAGCAAGCTGCCGCCGTCGCGCGAGCATGCGCAGGCGCTCGGCGTGGCGCGCAACACCGTGCTGTGGGCGCTGGAGCGGCTGCGTGCCGAAGGCTACGTGGTGGCGCGCGTGGGCGACGGCAGCTACGTCGCCCCCGACCTTGCGGCATTGCGCACGCCGGGCCGCGCTTCGAACCGCAAGCGCAGCGCCGTGCTGCTGCCGGCTACCGGGCTGTCGCAACGCGGGCGCCTGGTCGCCGAGACCGCGTTGCGCTGGCGCCCGCCCCATGCGGCGACCACCGCCTACCGCATCGGCGCGCCGGCGGTCGATGCATTTCCCTTCGAGCTGTGGTCGCGGCTGGAGCGGCAACTGCCCGCGCGCGTGCGGCAGGACACCGCGCAGTACCTCGCACCGGCGGGGCACATGCCGCTGCGAGAAGCCATTGCGCAGTGGCTGCTGGTTTCGCGCGGCATCCGCTGCGAGCCGGAGCAGGTGGTCGTCACCTCGGGCTCGCAGCAGGCCATCGACCTGGTCGCGCGCCTGTTGCTCGACCCGGGCGACGAGGTGCTGGTCGAAGACCCCGGCTACCTGGGCATCCGCGCCTGCCTGGTGAGCCACGGCATTGCCGTGAAGCCGGTGCCGGTGGACGAGCAAGGCCTGTGCATCGCCGAAGGCGCGGCGCGCTGGCCGGGCGCACGCATGGCGGTGGTGACGCCCACGCACCAGTTCCCGCTCGGCGTGCACATGGGCCTCGCGCGCCGGCTCGAGCTGCTGGAGTGGGCGCGTGCGCAGCGCGCGTGGGTGGTCGAGGACGACTACGACGGCGAGTTCCAGTACGGCGAGCACCGCATCCCGGCGCTGTGCAGCCTGCCGCACGGCGAGCGCGTGCTGTACGTCGGCACTTTCTCGAAAACGCTGCACCCGGGGCTTCGCCTGGGCTTCATCGTGCTGCCGCCTGCCCTGGTGGATGCCTTCGCGAGTGCCAAGGCCCTGAGCGATCGCCACAGCCCCGGCGCGGCGCAGGAGGTGTTGGCGCGCTTCATCACCCAAGGCCACCTGCTGCGGCACCTGCGGCGCATGCGTGAGCTGTATCAGCAGCGGCAGGCGGTGCTGATCGATTCCCTGCGCAAGGCGAGTGGCGGGGCGCTGGTGCTGTTGCCGAGTGGGCAGGGGATGCACCTGGTGCACGAGGTCGGCAACGAGGTCGATGACACCGGGCTCAGCCGGCGGGCCGGGGAGGCGGGGGTGTATCTGGCGCCGTTGTCGCTTTACTGTGTGGAGGCGCAGAGAAAGGGTTGGGTGCTGGGGTACGCCGGGTTTGACGAAGTGGCATTGCGGTCGGCGGCCCGGGCCTTGGGGCCGCTGGTGCGCGGGCAGCCCTGCGCGCCGGCTCGGCTGGCTCGAAACCTGCAAGATGGGATTCCCGGATTCGCGCCCCATTTGCCATGAACACCCTCATCAAAGCCGTCGAAGTCTGGCTGCCCACGCCTGACCGCAGCCTGCTCGAGTTTGGTGGCGGCCTGTTCGGAGACGCGACCGGTTTTGGTGCGAGCAGCCGCTCCATGTGTTTCGGCCGTGGCGAAGGCCTTCCGGGCCGCGCCTGGTTCGACGGCCGGCCCATTGTGTTGAAGGAACTCGACGGCTCGTATTTCCGCCGCGCCAATGCCGCGCGCGAGGCCGGCTACACCTGCGCCATAGCAGTGCCGGTGTTCGTGGCCGAGCAACTCACGGGCGTGGTGGTGTTCTTCTGCGGCGGAGGCAGCGCCAACGACGGCGCCGCCGAACTCTGGCGCAACAACGCGCGCGTCACGTCCGACATGACGCTGGTCGACGGCTACTACGGCGGCAATGCGGCCGAAAGCTTCGAGCCCATCACCCGCGACGCCTACCTGCCGCGCGGCAGCGGCCTGCCCGGCATGGCCTGGCAGCGTGGCGCCGCCGTGCTGATCGACGACCTGGGCCAGGCCGGCAAGTTCGTCCGCGCCGACAGCGCAGCCGAAGTCGGCATCAACCGGGGCCTGGCTTTTCCCTGCAGCACGCCGAGCAGCGACGCCTACGTGCTGGCGTTGCTGTCGACCACGCAGACACCCATCGCCAAGCGCATCGAGTGCTGGGCGCCCGACGATTCGCGCCACGGCCTGACGCGCGTGTTCGGCTTCTGCGAAACAGAGGGGCCGTTGCGTTCTTCAGAAGGCGGCACGGTGCTGGCCGGCGCCATCGGCAAGGCCTTTGCGAGCGGTGTGCCGGTGATCAACGACATGGCCGGCACCGAGCCGGGCAGCGTGGGCCAGGCCGCCGAAGCGACGGGCCTGCACTCGCTGGTCGCCTTGCCCGTGGTGAACGACGGCGCGGTCAGCGAAGTGGTGACGCTCTACTTCTGAGCACCCGGGCGCTCAACGGCGACCCTTCAGGCCAGAAACTCCACCGCCTGCAACGACAGCAGCAGGCCCGCACCGATCACGCCCACCAGGGCGTGAATCTGGCGTGAACGCACCGCGCTCGGCACCGGGCGCTGCGGCCCGAGCACGAAGAGCACGAACGAAGCCGAGGCCGACAGCACGAACACCGTCGCGGCGATGAAGCCGAGCCACGATCCGTCGCCGCGCTGCGCCATCAAGCTCACGGCCTGGCCGAGAAACAAGCCCAGCCCCAGTGCGATGACGTAGCGGGTGTGGGAAGGCGAAGCGGGTGCGGTACGGCGGTTCATGGGTTGGAATCGTGTCACGGGAGCCCGGCAGGGGGTCATTGCAAAACGTGTCAATTGCCACGCCATTTCCGGCTTTGCGACGCAGCCGGAATCAGCTTGAAACGATCGGCGCATGTCGCGCATCGCTACCATGGCGCATGGCCTCCCCGCCCCTTGTCGACACGCCCGTTCTGGCGTTCAAAACGCCCAAGGCCTGGGCGACCTGGCTCGCCAAGCACCACGATCAATCCAAGGGTCTGTGGCTGCGCCTGGCGAAGAAGGATGCCGGCATTGCCTCGATCACCTACCCCGAAGCGCTCGACGTGGCGCTTTGCTACGGCTGGATCGATGGCCAGAAGAAGGGCGAAGACGATCGGTACTGGCAGCAGAAGTTCACGCCCCGCGGTGCGCGCAGCATCTGGTCGAAGATCAACTGCGGCAAGGCCGAGGCCTTGATCGAGCAGGGCCTGATGCAGGCGGCCGGGCTGAAGGAGGTGGAACGTGCCAAGGCCGATGGCCGCTGGGATGCTGCCTACACAGGCCAGCGCCAAGCCACCGTGCCGCCCGACCTGCAGGCCGCGCTCGACGCCAACGAGAAGGCGAAGGCCTTCTTCGCGACGCTGGACAGAGCGAACCGATATGCCATCCTCTTCCGCACGCACAACGTCAAGAAGCCCGAGACACGGGCCCGGCGCATCGCGCAGTTCGTCGAGATGCTGGCGAAGCACGAGAAGATCCACGCGACCTGAGAGGGCCCCCCAGGCCGACGACTACGTCGTCCGCCCCCCGCGTGCCTTGCTTCAGCGCGAGGCAGCCGAGGCGCTTGGGGGCACGGGCACCATCACGCCCGGCATCAGCGAGATTTCGTCCTGCACGCGAACACCGGTCACGTAGGAGCGGGTGTCACCAAAGCAGCTGGTCGGCATGCCGACCTTTTCGTCGTAGCTCAGCGAGACGCGCTTGCCCATCACGGCGGTGATCTTGTCGGCCACCGAATCGTCCCACACGGTGAAGACGAACTTCTCGGGCGCGGCACCGGGCATCGACACCAGCGAGAGTTCGCCCTCCCAGGTCTTGCACAGCCAGCCCTTCTTCGACAGCTTCTGCACCCAGCCGGCGCGCTCGCCGGTGGAATAGCTCCACTTCGACACCGCGAAGATCCACAGCGCGAACAGCAGCACGATGATCAGCGGCAGCAAAAGCCAGCGTGACAGGCGCATCAGAATCCTCCGTCGTTTTATAGGTACGCCGGTTTATAACCCACCCTCGGCGCACCGCCCAGCCTCACCGGAGCCATTCGACATGAAAGCCGTTGCCGCCACCCCGGAAGGGCTGGACAAGATCGACATCAAGATACTGCGCCTGCTGCAGGCCGACGGGCGCATCTCCAACCTGAAGCTGGCCGAGAGCATCCACCTCTCGCCGACGGCCGTGCTCGAACGCGTGAAGCGCCTGACGCGCGACGGCTTCATCCTCGGCTACGAGGCCCGGCTCAACCCGGACAAGCTGGGCGCAGGAATGATGGTGTTCATCCAGGTGGTGCTCGACCGCACCACGCCCGACGTGTTCAACGCCTTCAAGGCCGCGGTGCAGGTGCGCCCCGAGATCCTGGAATGCCACATGGTGGCCGGCGGATTCGACTACCTCATCAAGACCCGCGTGGCCGACATGGCGGCCTATCGCGAGCTGGTGGGTTCAGTGGTGTGGACGCTGCCCGGCGTGCGCGAGACGCACACCTACGCGGTGATGGAAGAAGTCAAGAACACCACCGCATTGCCGCTTTGAAACGCGCGGCGAACGCTTCGATCACCAGCCGCCGGGGCGGCGCTCCAGGTGGCGGAACATGATGCGGCCCTTGCTCAGGTCGTAGGGCGACAGTTCCAGCGACACCTTGTCACCCGCCAGGATGCGGATGTGGTTCTTCTTCATCTTGCCCGAGGTGTAAGCCACGAGCTGGTGACCGTTGTCCAGCGTCACGCGGAAGCGCGAGTCGGGCAGGACTTCGGTCACCGCACCTTGCATTTCGATCAGTTCTTCTTTGGCCATGGTTGTCTCCGTTGAGTTGGCATTGCGACGAACGCAAGGCCAAGGCGTGAGCCTTGTCAGAGACGGTTCGCGGGGTATGGCAGCGGACTGGTACAGGTGACAGGCGTCACTGCAGTCGGCTTGGGGGCAGGACCGCCGATTGTAACGCCCGGGCCAATCCCCTGCTTCACCGTTACCCCAGGGGCGCGAGCAAGGCCTGCAGGTCGTCGGGGCCGAACTTTTGCGACGACTCGCCGTCGTGCCCCAGCACGCCCTCGGCCAGCGAGCGCTTTCGCGCCTGCAGCGCGAGCATGCGCTCCTCAATACTGCCTTCGACCACCAGCTTGTAGACGAACACCGGCTGGTCCTGCCCGATGCGGTGGGCGCGTGCGGTGGCCTGCTCTTCGACAGCGGGGTTCCACCACGGGTCCATGTGGATCACCGTGTCGGCCGCGGTGAGGTTGAGCCCCAGGCCGCCGGCCTTCAGGCTGACCAGCAGGATGGGCACCTGCTGCGCCTGAAACCGCTGCACGGTCTCGGCGCGCCGGCCCACCGGCGTGCGGCCGGTGAGCGCGAGCCAGGGCAGCTGCAATGCGTCGAGCTCGTCTTCGATCAAGCCCAGCAGCTCGGTGAACTGCGAGAACACCAGCACGCGCCGCCCTTCGGCCACCAGCGCGGGCAGCATGTCGCGCAGCAGCTCGAGCTTGGCGCGCTCCATGGTCTTCGGCGTCTTGGCGCCCTTGACCAGCCGCGGGTCGCAGCACACCTGGCGCAGCTTCAACAGCGCGTCGAGGATGCTGATCTGTGCACCGTTGAACCCGCGCCGCTGCAGCAGTCGGCGCACGATCTCGTCGGACGCGACACGCACGCTTTCGTAGAGTTCGCGCTGGCGGCCTTGCAGCTTCACGTGCTTGATGACTTCGGTGCGCGGCGGCAGCTCGGTGGCCACGTCCTGCTTGCGCCGCCGCAGGATGAAAGGCCGCACGCGCTGGGCCAGCAGTTGCGCGCGCAGCGTCTCGCCGTTGGTCTCGATGGGCTTGCGCCACAGCCGCGCGAAGCTGCGCGCATCGCCCAGAAAACCGGGCAACAAAAAGTCGGACTGCGCCCACAGCTCGCCCAGGTTGTTTTCGAGCGGCGTGCCGGTGAGGCACAGGCGGTGGCGCGCCTGGATCTTGCGCACCGCGTTCGCGCTGCGGCCGACCGCGTTCTTCACCGTCTGCGCCTCGTCGAGGATCAGCAGGTGGAAGGGCTGCGCGGCCAGCGCATCGATGTCGCGCCACAGCAGCGGGTAGGTGGTCAGCACCACGTCGTGCTCGGGCATGCGCGCGAAGTCTTTCGCGCGGTCGGGGCCTTGCAGCGTCAGCAGGCGAAGCGACGGCGCCATGCGTGCCGTCTCGGCCTGCCAGTTGAAGATCAGCGAGGTGGGCAGCACCACCAACGCCGGGCGATCGAGCCGGCCCGCTTGCTGCTCGATCAGCAGGTGCGCCAGCGCCTGCGCCGTCTTGCCCAGGCCCATGTCGTCGGCCAGGATGCCGGCGAGGCGCTGCTCGCGCAGGTACTGCAGCCAGGCCACGCCGCTGAGCTGGTAGGGCCGCAGGCGAACACCCAGGCCCGGCGGCTCGGCCACCGGCTGCGGTGCGCCGGCGCCCTGCAAGCGCTGCGCGAGCGTGCGCAGGCCGGCATGGCCTTGCAGTTGCCACGCGCCGTGCGGCCCGGCGCGCCGGGCTTGCGTGTCCATCAGGCTCAGGCGCAGCAGGTCGAGGCGCTGCGCCTCCCACGACGACAGTGCGATCGGCCCGGCCGCGCGGCGCGGGTCGGTCAGCAGGTCGACCATCGCGCCGATGATGGCCTTGATCGGCGCCGCCGGCGCATCGATGCGCCGGCCGCCGGGAGCATGCAGGCGCACCAGCGAGTCGTCGGGAATCGCGGCGATCTTTCGCGCATCCAGCCAGCGGCTTTCACGCTTCAGCAGGTCGGCCAGCAGGGGCACCAGGTCCCAGGTTTCGCCGGCCACTTCGACGCCGAGCGACAGCATCCACGAGCCTTCGCGATCGTCCAGCCGCAGGGCTTCAACGCTCGGCCCGTGCGGGCGCAGCGGGCTCGCCACCTCCTTGCCCAGCGTTTCGCCGCTGACCGGGTCGACGACCAGCCGCCACGCATCGACCTGCAGCGTCTCGTGCGCGAAGCCCGGCCGCACGACGATGGACCAGCCCTTGGTTTGCCACTGCGGCACGACGTCCGCCCAGAAGTCGCCGAAGAAGTCTTCGCGCACCAGGCTCCACAGCGGGCCTGACACGGCGGCGCTACCGCGCCACTGCAAGGCATCGTGCGGCACGGGGTGCAGGCCGGCGGCCCACACGGCATCGAGCGCGTCGGCCTCGGCGCCGCGGTTGCGCTGCAGCCGCCATTCGCGGCCTTGCGCGTCGACGACGCTCTGCCGGGCCGGCGCACGGCTGTTCAGCACCGAGGTCGGTGCCGGCATCTCCCAGCGCTGGCCTGGCGCGCCTGTGTAAGTCCAGTCGATCTGCGCGATCGTGACCGAGGGTCCGCGTGGGCCGAAGGGGCCGGAAGGCGCCATGCCCAGCAGGCCGTCGCCACGGCTCAGGGTCTGCAGCGTCAGGCGGGGGCGGAAGCCCGCGGCGTGGGTGTCTTCGTGCTTGTCGAAAGGCAACTCAGCCGTCATGCAAGCCATTGTGCCGGCCGGCCCGTCGTTCAAAAATCACGGCGTCGCCCCATCGCGCGAAAGCCCTGCATGCGGACCGCCTTGTTACTCGTCACCAGTGCCATGTTGCCGCTCGCCGCATTTGCGCAGCAAGCACCCGAGCGCCGCAACTGGTTCGACGACCCGTTCTTCCAGGTCTCGGCCAAGGTGCCGGACTGCCCGGTGCCGGCCGGCCCGTTTCTTACCGACGCCGAGCGGCGCGTGCAGTCACACGGCCGCGCCGAGCGAGGCACCACCTGCTGGCTCGTCGGCAAGTGCGAGCGTGCCAACTCCTACGCGTACGACAAAGACATCGCCCAGTCCGTGCAGGCCGCATTCAAGGCCCGCAACCCCGCGCCGAGATCGAGCCTGTGGGTGACGGTGCAGCGGCGCATCGTGTACGTGGAAGGCTGCGTTGCCGACGCGCGCGATCCGCAGGTGGTGCCCAAGATCGAGGCGATGCTGCGGGCCGTTCCCGACGTGGAGCGCGCCATCGCCAACGTCTACGTCAAGGGGCGCGGCCGGCCCCACTACAAGCTGCTCGACACCCCTTGATCGCGTGCGGCCGGCGGGGCCTTGCATTGCCCCTGGCGCTCGAACCAATAGACCACGTTGCCGACCACCGCGATGCTGCCGGACACCACGGCGCTCGTGGCGGCCACCACGCCGGTGGCGACCAGCAGTGCCGCGCAGCCATCGTTCGAGCAGCCGCCGAAGTAGCCATATTGCTGCACCTCCAGCACCATCTGGCGGCGCAGGATCTTGCATTGGTCGTCGAAGACGATGTCGGTGCGCGGCACCACCACGCAGGCCTGTAGCGACAAAGCTGCCATCAAGGCCGCGGCATGTGGTTTCACGTAGAAGAGTCCAGGAGTCCGGTGGGTGAAGCGTGGTCTATTGCACAGCCTACCTGAGGCGCGCTGCGGCCTGCGAGGCTTTACACCACTCCGTCACGAAATGTAATCACAGCATCGAGGGGCGGACTCATACCATTTCGACATGCATCGGCTGCTGCTCGTCGAATCGTCTCCCACGCTGCGCCGCGGCATGGAGAAGCTGTTGCTGCGCCACGGCTTCAACGTGATCGCCGTGACGGCCGACGAAGCCGCGCTGGTCGCGCTCGAACAGGAAATCTCGCGCGGCCTGGGCACCGTGATCGTCGGCTGGTCGACCACGCCGGCACCCATCAGCCAGGCCCTCGCCGCACGCTTGCACAAGCCCGATTGCCGCCACGTGGTGCTGCTCGTGCTGGCCGCCGAACCGGCGCTGGTGGATGCGAGCCTGGCCGGTGCACGCGCCTTCACGCAGGTCAAGCGCCTGCAGCGTCCGTCCGAAGTGCCGGGCCTCGTGCGCGGCCTGCTGGCGGAGGTGGCGAACGAATCGCGCCCGCACGCCGAGTCGCCCACCGCCTTGAAGGTGCTGCTGGTCGACGACTCGCGCACCAGCCGCACCAAGTACCAGCGCCTGTTGCGCAGCCACGGCTATGCGGTAGCGAGCTGCGAGCACGCCGAAGCGGCGCTTGCGAAAGTGCAGGCCGAACGCTTCGACCTCGCGGTGGTCGACTACTTCATGCCCGGCATGAACGGCGCCGCACTGTGCCGCGCGCTGCGCGAGCTGCCCGCCACGCGCGACATCACGCTCGCAGTGCTGACCGGCTCGTACGAAGACGGCCTGATCAGCGACTGCCTCGAAGCCGGCGCCGCAGAGTGCATGTTCAAGAACGAATCGGACGAGCTCTTCATCGCCCGCGTCGACAGCATGGCCCGCCTGCGCGAACGCGAGCAGCGCCTGCAGGCCGAAGGCCAGCGGCTCGAACTCATCCTCGCGTCGGTGGGCGACGGCGTGTACGGCGTCGACCGCAGCGGCCGCATCACCTTCGTCAACCCGGCTGCGCTGCGCCTGCTGCAGTGCGAGCACGAAGACGAGCTGGTGGGCCTCTCGGCGCACGAACGCATCCACCATGCCGACGAACGCGGCCGTGCCATCCCCGCCGAGACCTGCTTCCTGCAACAGGCCTACGAGCTGGGCGACTCGCTGAGCAACTGGGAAACCGTGTTCTGGCGTGCCGACGGCGACCTGGTGAACGTGGAATGCACCGTGCGCCCGCAGCACCAGGACGGCGAATGCGTCGGCGTGGTCGTGGCCTTTCGAGACATCGCCGAGCGCAAGCGCCACGAGGCCGAAACGCAATGGCAGCTGCGCCACGATCACCTGACCGGGCTGCTCAACCGCCGCCATTTCGAATACATGCTGGAGCAGGAGATCTTCCGCCTGCGCCGCAGCACCGAGGAAAGCGCGCTGCTCTTCATCGACCTCGACCGCTTCAAGCACGTCAACGACACCGCCGGCCACGCCGCGGGCGACGCGCTGCTCGCCAGCATCGGCCGCAAGCTGAAGGCGCGTTCGCGCCAGTCGGACCTGGTGGCGCGCCTGGGCGGCGACGAGTTCGCCGTGCTGCTGCGCAATGTGGACGACGGCGGCGTGCTCGCGCTGGCCGAGAAATTCCGCACCATCCTCGACGAAGCCGCCTTCAGCCACGGCGGCCACGAGTTCGACGTGTCGGGCAGCGTCGGCATCAGCCGCCTGAACCGGCATTCGCTGTCGCCCGCCTACGCGATGAACTGTGCCGATGCGGCCTGCCACATCGCCAAGCGCCAGGGCCGCAACCGCATCCACATGTTCGACCTGGGCGGCGACGCCGGCGCGCTCGCGGCCTTGCAGCAGTCGTGGTCGGAGCGGCTGAAGTGTGCGCTGGCGGCAGGCAACTTCGCCCTGCAGTTCCAGCCCATCGTGGACTTGCGCCGCCTGCCGCCGAACGCCCTCGCCGGCAGCGACTGGCAAGACAAGATCGAGCAGGCGATGGCCCCCGCGCTCCATGGGCACGAGGTGTTCGTGCGCCTCGACGACGTCGAGACGCCGCTCGTGCCACGCGCCTTCATGTCGCAGGCCGAACGCTTCGAGCTGCTGCCGGCGCTCGACACCTGGGTGCTCAATCGCCTGGCCCTGATGCTGGCCGGGCAGGACCGGCGCACCGCCAGGCGCTTTCACATCAACGTGGCCGCAGCCTCATTGCTCGACGCCGGCTACCTGGCTCGCCTCACCGCGCTGCTGCGCGCCGGTGCCTTCGCGCCGCGCCAGCTGTGCCTGGAGATCAAGGAGAGCGAGGTCGCCGGCCACATCGCGCAGCTGCTGCCCATCCTCAACGAGATCACGCAGCTCGGCGCCGAGCTGATGCTCGACGAATACGGCCGCGGCTTCGGCGGCCTGGGCCACCTGCGCAGCCTGCCGATCAGCTCCGTCAAGCTCGACGGCAGCCTGGTGCAGACGCTCGCCAGCGACGAAGTCGGCGTGATGATGGTGCGCGCGATGACCGACCTCGCCCATGCGATGAACGTGGTCGTGATCGCCCCGCTGATCGAGAACGCTGCCGCGCTGCACATGCTGAGGAACGCCGGCGCCGATTGCGCGCAAGGCTTCGTGCTCGGCATGCCGCGCGACATGTGGGCCGAACTCGAAGCGCAGTAAGCCCGCGCCCTAACCTGAAATTCCTGCGGTATTTCTTACCTGCTGCATGAGGGGCCTCGCGCAGTTTTCCTACAAACGATGACGCCCTTGGCTGACTTGGCGCATTGAACCTTGCACGCCCAATCTCTGCGCGGAGGTCGGACATGAATGCATTGAATTCCAGAAGTCGCCTGGTTGCCACCTTGGTGGCCTTGATGCTGGGCGCGTGCGGTGGCGGTGACAAAACCGCGGACGAGCCGGTCGAACTGGCGGGGTCCACCACGCCGGCCGCGGTGCCGGCGGCCAACACCGACATGTCGATTCAAGCCGTGGTCGCCGGCAGCCTCAGCGGCACCGTCAGCACTGCAGCCAGCACCGCCAGCCTCACGAGTGCTGGCACGTCCGACTGGGCGCACTGGGGCGACGGCGTTCCCGGCCTCGTGCGCCGGTCCGGCGGCGGCGCCCAGATCGGCGCGTATACGCTGGTCGGCGGCGGCACCCCGGCGTCCTTCAACAACTCGCCGCGCACCCTCACCTGGACCAACGGCACGCCGACGGCGAGCAGCGCCGCAAACACCAACGGGCTGTACATGGCTGGCGGGGGCTACTCCATCACGCTGCCCGCGAGCACCGTGGCCCGCGTTGCGACGGTCTATGTCGGTGGCTGGAACTCGGGCGCCACGCTCACGGCGCACCTGTCCGACGGGTCGGCCGCCGACTATGTGCACGTCAACGCCGCCACCACCGGGATCTACGTTCGCACCTACGTCATCAGCTACAAGGCGGGCGCCGCCAGCCAGACACTCACGCTGACCTGGCAGCGCACCGCAGGCACCGGCAACGTCGACCTGAACGCCGTGGCCATGTCGCTGGCCGCGCCGAGCGGCGCCAGCCTGAGCGGCGTGGTCAGCACGGCCGCGACGTCGATCAACCTCAGCGGCACCGGCCTGACCGATTGGGCGCATTGGGGCGATGGCGGCGTGCCCAGCATCACGCGCAAATCGGGCGGCGGCAGTTTGATCAGCGCCTACACCGTGCTCTCGGGCGGCGCGGCATCGAGCTACAACAACGACCCGCGCGCCATGTCGTGGGCGGGCGGCACCCCCACGGCCAGCGCCACCGCCAACACCAACGGCGTGTACATGGCGAACGTCGGCAACGGCTTCTCCGTCAACGTGCCGGCCGGGCTGAGCCAGACCGCGGTGACGATCTACGTGGGCGGCTGGGCGTCGTCCGGCACGCTGCGCGCGCACCTGTCCGACAGCTCGGTGGCCGACTACACCAACACCACCGCCGTGGCGACGGGCCAGTACGTTCGCGCCTACACGATCACCTACGCGGCCGCCTCGACCGGGCCAGCGGCTGGTGCTCACCTGGACGCAGGCTTCGGGCGGCGGCAACGTCACCCTCAATGGCGTGGCGCTGGGCGTGGCCGTGGCTTCGAACCGCGCGCCGACCATCACCACGCCGGCAACCCAAAGCGGCACGCAAGGCACGGCCGTGACGCTCGGCATCAGCGCAAGCGATGCCGATGGCGACACGCTGAGCTACAGCGCCACCGGCTTGCCGGCAGGCCTCGCCATCAACGCTAGCACCGGCGTGATCAGCGGCACGCCCAGCACGGTGGCCAACTACAGCACCGCCGTCACCGTGAGCGACGGCAAGGGCGGCAGCGCTGCAGCCAGCTTCGCGTGGACCATCAGCGCCTCGACGCCGCCCACCAGCGGCTCCGGCCTCGATGCGCGGCCCAGCAACACGAGCTGCGTGGCGCCCGAGCGGCCCCAGACCGGCACCGGCGTGCAGCTCGCACGCGTGTTCCCGAACCTCAGCTTCAACCTGCCGGTCGGCATGTACCAGCCCTCGGGCGACAGCTCGCGCTGGTACGTGATCGAGCAGCAGACCGGCCTGGTGCGCAGCTTCCCCAACAACCAGGGCGTGACCAGCAGCCAGGTCACGACCTTCCTCAACATCTTCTCCAAGATCCAGACCGACTTCGAGATGGGCTTGCTGGGCCTGGCCTTCCACCCCAACTGGCCGAGCACGCCCTACGTGTACGTCTACTACTCGACGGGCAACAACCCGATCGAAAACCACGTCTCTCGCTTCACCAGCACCGATGGCGGCGCCACGCTCGACATCAACAGCGAGCAAGTGCTGATGCGACTGGTGAAGAACCAGAACGACCGCAACCACAACGGCGGCAACATCGTCTTCGGCCCCGATGGCTACCTTTACATCGGCACGGGTGACGGCGGTGGCGGCGGCGACCCGAACGCCAACTCGCAGAACCGCAACGTGCTGTTCGGCAAGATGCTGCGCATCGACGTGAGCCCGGCCACGGGGTATGCGATCCCGTCGACCAACCCGTTCGCAACGAATGCCAAGTGCACCAACGGCAGCGGCGGCGCGGCCTGCCCCGAGATCTACGCCTACGGCCTGCGCAACCCCTGGCGCTGGAGCTTCGACCGCAGCACCGGCGCCCTGTGGGTCGGCGACGTGGGGCAAGACCAGCGCGAAGAGGTTGACGTGCTCACCCGCGGCGGCAACTACGGCTGGCGCATCCGCGAGGGCAGCACTTGCTACAACGCGAGCAGCTGCGCCACCACCGGTGCCAACGGCGAAGCGCTGATCGACCCGGTGGTCGAGTACGACCACAGCGTGGGCCAGGCCATCACCGGCGGCTACGTCTACCGCGGCAGCAAGGTGCCGGCCCTGGCCGGCAAGTACGTGTTCGGCGACTACGTGTCGAGCCGCATCTTCGCGTTCACGCCGCCCAGCCCGCTGGTCGCTGCCACCCCGCGGGTGGTGCTGGCCGCCAGCAACGCGATCCTGAGTGCGCCGCAGAACATCACCTCGTTCGCGCAGGGCAACGACGGCGAGATCTATGTCGTGGGCTACGGCGGCGCGCTGTACCAGCTGCAGGCCGCAGGCGCTGCCGTGGACACCATCCCGACGCTGCTGTCGCAGACCGGGTGCGTGTCGGCGTCGAACGCGACGCAGCCGGCGGTGGGGCTCATCCCCTACAACACCAACGCGCCGTTCTGGTCCGACGGGGCCGACAAGCAGCGCTGGCTGGCCGTGCCCAACGGCACCTCGATCACGCCGCAGACCCCGGGCCGCTGGACGCCGCCGAACGGCACCGTGCTGGTGAAGAACTTCAAGCTCAACAACCAGCTGATCGAAACGCGGCTCCTGATGCGCCACCCCGACGGCGTGTGGGCCGGCTACACCTACGAGTGGAACGCCGGGCAGACCGATGCGACCAGGGTGGTCGGCGGCAAGAACAAGACCATCGGCAGCCAGACCTGGATCTATCCGAGCGAGAACGATTGCCTGCAGTGCCACACGCAGGTGGCCGGCCGCACGCTCGGCCTGGAGACCGCACAGCTCAACGGCAACCTGACGTATCCGACGACAGGCCGCACCGCCAACCAGATCACCACGCTGAACACCATCGGCCTGCTGAGCCCGACCATCAGCGGCACACCGGCCACCTTGCCGGCGTATGTGGACCCGCATGGCACGGCAGGCACCGTCGAGCAGCGCGCACGCGCCTTCCTGCATGCCAACTGCTCGCAGTGCCACCAGCCGAACGGGCCGACACCCGTGGCGCTGGACCTGCGCTACACCACCGCACTGGCGTTGACCGGCACCTGCAACGCCGCGCCGACCTCGGGCGACCTCGGCCTCACCAACGCCAAGGTGATCGCGCCTGGGGCACCCGACAGCTCGGTGCTGCTGTCACGCATCAACCGGCGCGACACCTATGCCATGCCGCCGCTGGGCAGCACGCTGGTCGACACGGCGTCGGTGGCGGTGGTGCGGCAGTGGATCCAGAGTCTCACCGGTTGCCAGTAGCTCATGCCTTGGCGGCCACCTACTTCGGCCGGTTGCTCCGCCCTCGTGGCACCGGCCGGCTGACCGGTGCCTCTTCTTCAGGCAGGCCCGTCGACACAGCAGGCGCCAGGAGCAATGAAGGCCGAGATGGCTTCCAGGTATTGACGCTGGGCGTTGTGGGAAAGAGCTTCCATTTCGGTACAAACTTTGTTTTCCGAAGTTATGCCGAAACTCCTTTCATAACAACGACTTAGTCTTCCTAAGATTGAGAAGAGAACGCCTACGCCCGCTTGGGAATTTCTAGCCCGCGGGCCACGGCCGGCCGCGCGACGAAGGCGTTCAGCACGCGCTGCACCTCGGGGAAATCGCTGAAGCCCACCAGGTCGCCGGCTTCGTAGAAACCGACCAGATTGCGAATCCACGGGAAGGTGGCGATGTCGGCGATGGTGTACTCGTCGCCCATGATCCAGGCGCGGCCTAACAGATGCTTCTCGAGCACGCCGAGCAGGCGCTTCGATTCGGCCACGTAGCGGTCGCGTGGGCGCTTGTCTTCGAAGTCCTTGCCGGCGAATTTGTGGAAGAAGCCGAGCTGGCCGAACATCGGGCCGACGCCGCCCATCTGGAACATCACCCACTGAATGGTCTCGTAGCGGCGCGCCGCATCGCGCGGCATCAGCTGGCCGGTCTTCTCGGCCAGGTAGATCAGCATCGCGCCCGACTCGAACAAGCCGAAGGGCTTGCCGTCCGGCCCGTTGGGGTCGATCAGCGCGGGGATCTTGTTGTTCGGGTTGAGCGACAAAAACTCCGGCGACATCTGGTCGTTGGTGCCGAAGCTCACCAGGTGCACTTCATAGGGCAGCCCGGTCTCTTCGAGAAAGATCGAGATCTTCACGCCGTTGGGCGTGGGCAGCGAGTAGAGCTGCAGGCGGTCCGGGTGCTGGGCGGGCCACTTCTTGGTGATGGGGAAGGCGGAAAGGTCGGTCATGGAACTCGGTGCGGCGTTGGGGTGGGGCATTCTGCGGCGCAGGCCGCGGCCCCGCCCGGCCCGCTCACAAAAGCCGCACTGGATGTGGGCCTCCAAGCTCGGGCGCCGATGAAATCGACCCGCTATCCGGACAGACGGTCAGCCCTTTTCACCCGGCAATTGATCTGTCTCAAAGACACGCCCGATGGCCATCGCGTCGCCATCAAGCTCGCGCCGCTCCCTTCCGACATCCTTCATATCGACGGCAATGGCCGGTCGACGACCCCGCGCTCGAAACTCGTTTGAAGGAATACCCATGGCAGTCCCCGCGCCCAACCACCCCTGCTGGAACCGCCTCGCCGGCGGCGCATTGGCACGTCTCAAAACTCAACACCTGGGGACGCAGCTGATGACAAAGCGCCTGGAGCGCAGCGCCGACCCGGTGCACCTGAAGGCCGCCGAAATCCACACTTTCTTCGCCAAGTGGGAACGCGCGCTTTCGGCCGAAATCCAGCAACTGACCGCCCTCTGAAAGATCACACCATGAACGAAATGATCACTGTCCAAGCCGCGGCCGAACTGATTCGCAGCGGCGCATCGCTGAGTCTGGCCGGCCCTGAATCGGCACTGGATCAACTGCCCCCCGGCAACTGGATCGGCGGAACCATTCCCTACTTCATGGTCGCTGCCGGTGGCGTGGTGGTGACCGAAGGCAAGGTGTTCGCCACCGACCTGACCAAGGTCGGCGCGATCAGCGTGGCCTGCTACGGCCCCGATGAACTGGCCGGCATTGCCGGCAACGCGCCGGACAACGGCTTTGCCGTCGCCATCATCCCTGCCGGCAGCCAATGCCACCAGCGCTTCGCTGCCGATGCGGCCAACTACGAGGGCGCTTTCTTGAAGCCCACCGTGGGCTGGATTGCCGGCGTGCACCTGTCTGACCTGGGCAAGGTCACGCCCAAGGTCTATGACGGCCGCACCGCCACCAAGCACGAAAACCACGCGGCCGTGGCCTATGTGAACCTGCCTGCCGACAAGCTGGTGACGGTGGAGATCGTCAACCTGTTCGAACCCGACAGCGGCGACCTGCTGCACTTCAAGCAGACCGGATTCGAAGTCACCGACTGCGAGGTCAACGGTGAAACCGTGAACTTCGCGGCTTACCTGCGCCAGCGCGGCCTGGAGCACGGCAAGTTGCCGCTGGTGGGCGACTACGCCGGAGCCCACGTCAACGCATCGCTGCAGAGCGTCGATGCTGCAGGCGGCAAGGTGGCCCTGTATGCGCCGGTGTTCTCCGGTGTCGACTACCGCTTTGCCAAACCGGTGGGCGACTATGCCGCGGCCTTCCGCCAACGCCTGGCGGTGCTGGACAACAAAGGCGCCGTGATGGCCTGCAACTGCATCTTGAACTTCTTGTTCGGCGAGCTGGAAGGCAAAGCCATCGGCGGCGTCGAAGGCCCCATCACGTTCGGCGAAATCGCCTACCAGTTGCTGAACCAGACGATGGTGGTCGTGAAGATCGAATAGGGATCAACCCACGCGCACCTTCGATGCCGACCGCTTGCATCATGAAGCGCTCGAACGCGGCGGTTCGCCGCTCCGCCTGCTGGCTCGTTCTCGTTTCTGCCACGTCGGCTGCCAGTGCAGCCGATCTGCCGGACATGGCGGACATGGCGCTGTCGGACGATGGCGCTTTCGTGCTGGATGTGCGTGCGGGAGTGGCCTGGCCGCGTTGCGTCGAGGGAACGGGCTGGAACGGCAAGACGTGTGTCGGTACGCCACTGCTGGTGAATCGCGCCGAAGCGATGGCATTGGCTCTTGATCGTGGGAAGGTGCGCGGCATGCATTGGCGGGTGCCGCGCGTCAAGGAGCTGCAGCGCTTGGTGCGCAAAACAGCGGCTCCGCCCGGCCTGGACCCCAGGCTGTTTCCCGCTGCGCCGCAAGACTGGCACTGGTCTGCCACGGCTGCAATCAGCACCGCCAAGGTCAATCAGTACGACTACAGCAACATCGTGCAAGGCCGCCGCGAGCAGAACGCCAACCACATTGCGCTTCAGCAAGGCTGGGCGGTGAACCTCGTGACTGGCGAGGCGCGCGGTGACATGGCCAAACAAGAGAAGCTCCCGGTGCGCCTGGTGCTTTCGCTCGACTGAATGGGCGCCGCCGCCGGCTCTTCGGTGGCAGGCAAGACACAGCGGCTTGCCGATCGCCGCGGCCTTTGCTCAAAGCGCCAATCCGATGTCCGCGCTTCCTATGTGTAAGCGCAGTGCCACGCTTGTAACACGGTAGGACTAGGGGTTCCCCCTCCCCCTAGTGGTAGGGGGGCAAGTTTCCTTGACTGAAGCGAAGTACCCCGCTCAGCATGTGCCTCCCGTAACCCCACGCTCAGCGCCCGTCGCGTTTATCCACGCGCGGACTGTCCCGGCTCAGCGCTTTGCTGAACCGGGTGGACTTGCCCCAAAAGGAGTGTCTCGTGTCTATCCGTTTCTCATGGAAAACAGCGCTGGCCTTGTCGGCCTCGCTGGTGCTGGCCGCTTGCGGCGGTGGTGGCAGCAGCTCGCCACAAGCCTCGCCCGATGAAGCTCCTCTCGCCGACCCCCCTCAGCGCTCGGCGCAGTCGGTGGCGGTGCCCGGCGGTTCGATGGCCGGTGTCCTCGACAAAGGCCTGGCCAACGCAACCGGTTCAGTGGACGTGTGGGTCACGCTGCAAGACGCCTCGGTGGCGTCTGCGGCTTCAAGCCTCCTGAGCAGCCAGCTGTCCACCAGCGGCCTCGAACAGGCGCAGAGCGTGAAGATGCTGCGCAGCGCGCCGCAGTCCGTGCGCACGGCCTTGCAGGCGCACCGCGCCAGTGTTCTGTCGCATCAGAACGCAGCGGCCAGCAGCCTCAGCGCGCTGGGCGCCAAGGAACTCGGCCGCGTGCACATGGCGCACAACGCCATTGCAGTGCGCGTCGATGCCGCCAAGCTGAGCGCGATCGCATCGCTGCCCGGTGTGGCGAAGGTACGCCGCGTGATGAACTACGAGATGAGCCTGTCCGAGACCGTGCCGTACATCGGTGCTTCTGCGAACCAGACTGGCGGTGCTGACGGCACCGACGTGCGCGTTGCGGTGCTCGACTCGGGCATCGACTACACCCACAAGAACCTCGGCGGCCCCGGCACGCCCGCAGCCTATCTGGCGGCCTACGGCACCGATCCGTTCGACACGCGCAATACGACCGTCGACCCCAGCGTCTTCCCGACGCAGAAGGTGGTTGGCGGCTATGACTTCGTCGGCGATCTGTGGCCGACCTTCGGTGACCGCACCGAAGACCCGAACCCGATCGACTTCCAGGGCCACGGCACGCACGTGGCTGACATCATCGCGGGCAGGAGCCTCGACGGCACGCACAAAGGTGTGGCCCCAGGCGCCAAGCTGATCGCCATCCGCGTGTGCAGCGCTGTCGCCACCAGCTGCAACGGCGTGGCGATCCTGAAGGGCATCGACTATGCGATCGACCCCAACGGCGACGGCGACCCCTCTGACGCGGTCGACGTGATGAACCTGTCGCTGGGCTCGTCTTACGGCCAGGCCGAAGACGACTCGACGCTTGCGCTGTCGGAAGCCGTAGCACTTGGTGTCACCGTCGCCGTGGCCGCGGGCAACGATGCGAACAAGCCTTACATCGTCAGCGCAGCGTCCATTTCACCCGCGGTGATCAGCGTGGCGCAGACCGCCGTGCCGAGCGCATCGCTGTACGGCCTGAAGGTCAACGCGCCGGCCGCCATTGCCGGCGTCTACAACAACACCGCCACGGTGGATTGGGCGCCGATCGCCGCGGGCTTCACCGGTGACGTCGTCGCCGTAGGCACCGCCTGCCCCGGCGCTGTGCTGCCCGATCTGACCGGCAAGGTCGCGCTGATCGACCGCGGTACCTGCTCGGTCAGCCTGAAAGTGGATCTGGCCGCGCTGGCGGGCGCCAAGGCCGTGCTGATCGGGCTCGTCGCACCCGGCGACGCCGTGGCGTTCAGCAACGGCGGCGGCACGCATTTCGTGCCCACGCTCGTGATCCAGCAGTCGCTGTCGCTGGCCATCAAGGCCAACATCGCGGCACCGGTGAACGTGTCGGTGTCGGATGCCACCAAGGTTGCCTTGGTCGGCAGCATGGCCAGCACCTCGGCCCGCGGCCCGAGCACGAGTTATCAGACCATCAAGCCTGAGATCGGTGCGCCGGGCGCGTCGGTGTCGGCCGTGGCCGGCAGCAGCGACGGACAAGAGGCCTTCGGTGGCACCTCGGGCGCCACGCCGATGATTGCGGGCTCCGCCGCCATCCTGATCGGCAAGTACCCGAACCGCACGCCGCTGCAGATCAAGTCGATGCTGATGAACAGCGCGAACACGCAGATCTACACCAACCCGGCGCTGCTGCCGGGCGTGCTGGCGCCGATCACGCGCATCGGCGCGGGCGAGGTGCGCGTCAACAAGGCGCTGGCCTTGAACGCCGTGGCCTACAACAAGGAAGACCTCTCCGCAGCGCTCTCGTTCGGCGCCCAGGAAGTCAGCAACTTCGCCGAGTACGAGAGGAAGCTGGTCATCGAGAACTTCGACAGCAAGGCCAAGACCTTCAGCATCAAGAGCGCCTTCCGCTATGCCGACGATGAAGCGACGGGTGCGGTGTCCGTCATCGTGCCGAGCAGCGTGAGGGTGGCGGCCAAGAGCAAGTCCACCATCACGGTCAAGCTGCGCGTCAACCCGCTCAAGCTGCCCGATTGGACGCTCAACGCCGGCGCGCTCGGCGGCAGTGGCAGCCTGTTCGACAAGTTCGAATACGACGGCTACCTGACCTTGAAGGCGGCGAGCGCCGAAACGCTCACCGTGCCCTGGCACATCCTGCCGCGCAAGGCGGCTGAAGCCGGCTCGGTGATCGCGCAGCGCTCCAACTGGCCGGGCGGCATCATCCTGCTGGCCAACGCAGGTGTGGCGCCGAGCGAGTTCGACGTGTTCGCGTTAACCGGCACCAGCCCCAAGTACGCCAAGGCCGACCTGCCGGCCCCGGGCGACAACTTCGCCGTGATAGACGTGCGTGCCGTGGGCGTGCGCTACTCGGCGGACGAGGGGGCCTTGCAGTTCGCGATCAACACCTTCGGGCGCCGTGCGCAAGCCAACTACCCGGGCGGTTTCGAAGTCGACGTCGACGTCAATGGCGACGGCGTGGCTGACTTCGCGATCTACAACACCGAGCAAGGTGCGTTCGCGAGCACGGGCATCAACGTGGTCAACGTGGCGAACCTGGCAACGGGCGTGGCGACGATCTACTACTACTCCGATGTCGACTTCAACTCGGCCAACCTGATCCTCAATGCGCCGCTCGCGGCGCTCGGGGTCACGCCTGACACGCAGTTGAGCTTCTCGGTGTACGCCACCGACAACTACTTCACCGGCAACATCACCGATTCCTTGCTCAACATGAAGTTCACGCCGTCCAAGCCGCGCTACGCGGTGAAGGGCAATGCGAGCGGCATCGTGAAGGGCTATCGCCTCGGCTATGTCGACACCCTGGCCGTGGCAGGCGGCAGCACCGCATCGCCATCGCAGACCGGCTTCCTGGTGATGAAGCGCAGCAACGCCGGCAGCGAAGCCGACGTGCTGGTGATCAGGTAGCACCGGAGAGTTTCGCCATCATTTGAGTTTTCCTTGATCGACACGGGCCGCCATTGCGCGGCCCGTTTTTTTGGCGCGCCAGATGCCGCAGCGCCTGATGCCGCGGCCGCATCACAGCCACCGAAAGCCACGACTTCACAAAACTACAAGCGAACAACACAAATGCGAATCGTTCTCGTTAGTGTTAGACTTATTGAATCGGCGCTGCCCATGCGCCTTCGCCGCTGCTCGGTCCATTCGCGATGTCGTCTTCTCCCGCTGCCACTGTGGCGCCACACGCTCCCGCTCCCTTGGTGTTGCGGCGCCCCGCGCCTGCGCCCGATGGCCTGAGCACGGCACAGCGCCGGGGCGTCATCAGTGTGATCGCGGTGGCGCACGTCGGCGCCATCTGGGCCGTGCTGCAAGTGCCCGCCGTGCGCGAGGCGGTGATGGAAGCGGCGCCGATGTTTGTCGAGCTGCTCGCGCCGCCGACACCGCCCGCCCCACATCCTCCCCCGCCGGTTCAGCCCGTGGTCAAGGCCCTGCCGCCGGTGGTGATCGCAGCGCCTGCGGCCGCGCCATCACCGGCCGCGTTTGAAGTGGCGCCTCCGCCTGAAGTGCCGCCACCGCCAGCCCCACCCGTGCAGGTGCAGCCGGTCGAGGCGCCGCCTGCTCCGCCGGCTCCTCCGAAGATGATCCCGGCTTCGGCGCTCCAGTATCTGGAAGCCAACCCGCCCGAGTACCCGCGTGCGTCCAAGCGCCTGAACGAGTCGGGCACCGTGATGCTGCGTCTCTACATCGACGAGCGCGGCCTGCCGGCCACCGTGCAGATCAGCCGCTCGTCGGGCTCGTCCCGCCTGGACGACGCCGCGCTCGCTGCGGTGAAGAAGTGGCGCTTCAAACCCTATACCGAGAACGGCCAGCCCATGGCGGGCTGGGCCGTGATCCCTGTGATTTTCGAACTGGAGAAATGACCGTGGCGACTCCCGATACCGCATTGGGCTTCGGCCACTTCATCATGCAAAGTGATGTGGTGGGCAAGACCCTTCTCGTGATCCTCGTGCTGATGTCGGTCGCCTCGTGGGCCATCATCGCGCTCAAGGGCCTGACGCTGATCGCACGCAAACGCCGCAGCGAAAGCTTCCTCAACTTCTTCTGGAACGCGACCTCGCTCGACGCGGTGTCCGGCGAGATCAGCACCCACGGCGCCAACGACCCCTTCTCGCACCTCACCAGCCATGCCATGCATGCGCAAGCGCACCACGCCAAGTACGGCGCGGCCAAGCTCGAAGAAGCAGGCACCGCCGGCGACTTCGTCACCCGCACCATCAAGAAGGTGCTCGACGAAGAGACCACGCGCCTCGAGAACGGCCTGGCGATGCTGGCCACGGTGGGGGCCACGGCGCCCTTCGTCGGCCTGTTCGGCACCGTCTGGGGCGTGTACCACGCGCTGGTGGCCATCGGCGTGAGCGGTGCCGGCACGCTGGACAAGGTGGCCGGCCCGGTGGGCGAAGCGCTCATCATGACCGGCCTCGGACTCGCCGTCGCGATCCCTGCCGTGATGGGCTACAACTGGCTGACGCGCTCCAACCGCGTGATCCTGTCCAAGCTCGACGCCTTCGCCTACGAGCTGCACACCTTCGTGTCGATGGGCCAGCCGCTGAGCAGCGACACCGGTGCGGTGCCCCTGCAGACCGTGCGCGCTCCGTCGCTCGGCCGCCCGCGCGCCGCCTGAGGAGAAGACCATGGCCTTCGCAAGCTTCGACAACCGCAACGCCGGCGCCCCGATGGCCGAGATCAACATGGTGCCGTTGATCGACGTGATGCTCGTGTTGCTGGTCATCTTCATCGTCACCGCACCGCTGCTCACGCAGGCCGTGAAGCTGGAGCTGCCCAAGGCCAACGCGCAACCCAACATCGTCAAGGCCGAGAAGGTCGAGTTCGCGATCGACGCCAACGGCCAGCGCTTCTGGAACGGCGAGCCGGTCGACCGCACCGAAGCCGCCAAGCGCTTCATGGACGAAGGCAAGAAGCAGCCGCAACCCGAAATCCACCTGAAGGCCGACCAGAGCGTCGCGTACCGCAACGTTGCCCAGACGCTTGCGGACGCCACCAAGGCGGGGCTCACCAAAGTGGGCTTCATCAGCGACCCGGAAGCACCCTGAGCCATGGCCACGCCACCCCAACACCCCTCCGCCTTGCCGCCCGCGACCGTGCGGCCGACGCAACAGGCCAGCGCCTCTGAGCCGGTGCACCGAATCTCCAGCGACGAGCTGCTTGCCGGCGCGCTCGAGGTGCAGATCGAGCACCGAGGATCCTTGTACCGCTTGCGCCAGACCTCGCTCGGCAAGCTGATCCTCACCAAGTAGCGCGCCCAAAACTTTCTTTGCGAGGCGCCGCCGTGCGGGCGGCCTCGCCCGCTCTCATCACCCCTGAGCCAGCCTTCGCCAGCCGCGGAAACCTTGTCACGTCATCACAAATCTGGAGAAGAACTTGGCCTACATCAAGAGCCGCAAGCACGCGGCGCCGCGGCAATCCACCTTGAGCAGCACCGCAGCCATCGGCCTGATGGCCATGGCGTTGCCCGTTGCTGCGCAGAACGCCGAGCCGCCGAAGAAGGCCGACACCGCTCCTGAAGTGACGCTGCCGGCCGTGAAGGCCAAGGCCGCCGCGACGCCTGACGTCGACTACAAGGCCGACACGGTCGCATCGCCGAAGTTCACGCAGCCGCTGGTGGACACGCCGCAGACCATCTCCGTCATCAAGAAGGAGCTGCTGCAACAGCAAGTGGCGACCTCGCTCTCGGAGGCGCTGCGCAACACCCCGGGCGTGACGCTGCAGCTGGGCGAAAACGGCAACACCACGACCGGTGACTCGATCTTCATGCGCGGCTTCGACACGACGAACAGCATCTTCGTCGACGGAATCCGCGACCTGGGCAACGTCTCGCGCGACATGTTCAACATCGAGCAGGTCGAAGTGGTGAAAGGCCCGTCGGGCTCCGACAACGGCCGCGGCGCCTCGTCGGGCTATGTGAACCTGGTCTCGAAAGTGGCTACGCGCGAAGCCTTCAACAACGGCAGCCTTTCCGTCGGAACGTCGAACCGCGTGCGTGCCACGGCGGACCTGAACACGCCGCTGGAACTCGGTATTCCGGGTTCGGCGCTGCGCTTGAACGTGATGGCGCAGGACTACGGCACACCGGGACGCGATGACGTCAAAAACAAGCGCTTCGGTTTCGCGCCGTCGCTGGTATTGGGAGCGGGTACGCCGACGCGCGCCTACTTCAACTACCTCTACGTTGACCAGAAGAACCGGCCGGACGGGGGCGTGTCGACCTATGGCCTGCCGGGCTATGTGGGTGCCACGGGCCCCGCGGTCGACCGGTCGAACTACTACGGCTCACTCGACGACTACGACGACGTGACCTTGCACATGTTCACGTCGCGCATCGAGCATGAATTCAAGCCCGGCACCATCTTGCGCAACACCACCCGGCTCGGCCACACCGAGCAAGACTATGTGTTGACCGGCGTGAATGGGATCAACCCCACGGGTAGCGGCTTTGTGCTTGGCGATCCTTCGACCTATACGGTGGTTCGCAGCCGCCAGGGCCGTCACCAAACCAACGAAATCCTGACCAACCAGACCAACCTGTCCACAGAGTTCGCGACCGGCAAGGTGAAGCATTCACTGTCGACCGGTGTCGAATTCATCTACGAGCGGCAGAGCCAGGCAAACGCACAGACGCTGACCAACGCCACGCTGCCAGCCTCGCTGCAGCAGCCCGTGGCCAACCTGTACAACCCGAGCACGGGCGATACCTTCCTCAGCCCACCGTACAAGGGCGCTTACACCAAAGGCAACACCTTGAGCGCCGCGGTCTACGCTTTCGACACGCTGAAACTGTCGGAGCAGTGGCTCATCAATGGCGGCCTGCGCTGGGAGAAATTCCACACCGAGACCAATGGCTCGACCTTCACCGCGGCGACGGCCACCGCGTCCGAATCGCTCGTGCAGAACGCGCCGCTCAGCGTGACCGACAACCTGCTGAGCTGGAAGCTCGGTGCGGTGTTCAAGCCGGTCGCCGAGGGCAGCGTCTACGTCAACGTCTCCAACTCGTTCCAGCCGCCGGGCGGCACCAACTTCGCACTGAGCAACTCGAACAACAGCCAGTCCCGCACCGACCTGGAACCGCAGGAAGGCAGCAACATCGAGCTGGGTACCAAGTGGGACGTGGTGGGCGGCAAGCTGGCCATTACCGGCGCCATCTACCGCAGCGAGAACAAGAACGAGCTGGTGTCGGACGGCGCGGCCAATCCCACCTTCACCCAGATCGGCAAGCGGCGCGTCGACGGCATCGAGCTGGGCCTGGTAGGCCAGGTCACGCCCGAACTCAACCTGAATGCGGGCTTCGCCTACATGGACCCGACCATCATCCAAGGTGCGAGTGGTGCCAGCGCCACCACCGGCAGCGTGATCGTCTTCTCGCCCAAGGTGACCTTCACCTCGTGGGTGAGCTACAAGCTGCTTCCCGCCCTGACCCTGGGCGGCGGCGTGCGGTACATCGACACCGTGGCGCGCACCAGCAGCCAGGCAACGCCGAGCAACCTGCCCGGCACCGAGTCCTACTGGGTGGCCGATGCGATGGCCATCTACGACATCAGCAAGAACGTGTCGCTACAACTGAACGTGAACAACCTGTTCGACAAGGAGTACGTGGCCTCGGTGAACAGCGGCGGCTCGCGCTACACCCCGGGCCAGCCGCGCAACGCTTTGCTGACGGCCAACTTCAAGTACTGACCTCAACGAAAGCAGCAGACGGAGGCTGGAAATGATGCTTCACGTGCCGAATGTTCTGACGCCGAACCAGGTGGCCGACATCCGCAAGGCCATCGACACGGCCGACTGGGCCGACGGGCGAGCGACCGTCGGCGAGCAAGGCGCTCGCGTCAAGCTCAACCGGCAGCTCCCGGAAGCCGGTGAGCTGTCGCGCCGCCTCGGCGCCGTCATCTTGACGGCGCTCGAGGCGAACCCCTTGTTCGTCTCGGCCGCGCTGCCTCACCGCTTCGTGCCGCCGCTCTTCAACCGCTACGAAGGCGGCGAGCACTACGGTCTGCATGTCGACGGCGCGGTGCGCGGCGTGCCGGGCACCAGCCTGCGGCTGCGCACCGACCTCTCGTGCACGCTCTTCCTGTGCGACCCCGACGACTACGAAGGCGGCGAGCTGGAGGTGATGGACACCTATGGCGCGCACGAGGTCAAGCTCCCCGCGGGCGACCTGATCCTCTACCCGTCGAGCAGCCTGCACCGCGTGCTGCCGGTGACGCGCGGCGCGCGTGTCTGCTCGTTTTTCTGGCTGCAGAGCATGGTGCGTGACGACGGCCGGCGCTCGATGCTGTTCGACCTCGACCAGACCATCCAGCGCCTGCGCGCGCGGCATGGCGATGACGCCGAAGTCGTCTCGCTCACCAGCACGTACCACAACCTCCTGCGCATGTGGGCCGAGGTATGACGACGGCCCCTGCGGGCAACCCGCAACGCCGCGCCTACTGGCTCAAGACGCTTCATCAGTGGCACTGGATCAGCTCGGCGCTGAGCCTGCTGGGGCTGCTGTTGTTCACCGTCACCGGCTTCACGCTCAACCACGCCACGCAGATCGAATCCAAGCCGCAGGTGAGCGCGCGCAAGGCCCAGCTGCCGCCATCCTTGTTGACTCTGATCGCGGCGCCTGCGGACGCCACGGGCAAGAAGGAAAGCAAGCCGCCGCCGGCACCCTTGCCATCCGCTCTGGCTGCATGGGTCGCTTCGGAACTGAAGATCGAGGTGGGCAATCGCCAGGCCGAGTGGTCGCCCGAAGAGATCTACCTCCCGCTGCCGCGCCCCGGTGGCGACGCCTGGTTGCGCATCGCCCGCGACACCGGCGAACTCGAATACGAACGAACCGACCGCGGCTGGGTCTCGTACCTCAACGACCTGCACAAGGGCCGCAACACCGGCACGGCCTGGAGCTGGTTCATCGACCTGTTCGCGCTCGCCTGCCTGGTGTTCGCCATCACCGGCTTGTTCATTCTCAAGATGCACGCAGCCAACCGGCCCAGCACCTGGCCGATCGTCGCGCTGGGCCTGGTGCTGCCGCTGCTGCTGGCCATTCTCTTCATCCACTAGATCTCACCGACCCTCTTACTGACCCGAAGGAACCATGATGCAACTACGCTATTCGATGGCCATGGGGGCCGCTGTTGCGCTGGCCGCGCCTGCCTTCGCGGCCGATGCCAGTTTGAAGCTAGAGCTGCCGCGGCTCACCGTCGCCGAGTACCACAAGCCTTACGTGGCGATGTGGGTCGAGAAGGCCGCCGACCAGAGCTTCGCGAGCAACCTGGCCGTCTGGTACGACATCAAGAAGCGCGACAACGGCGGTGCCAAGTGGCTGAAAGACATGCGCCAGTGGTGGCGCAAGAGCGGCCGTGACGTGCAGATGCCGGCCGACGGCGTGAGCGCCGCAACGCGGGCGCCCGGCGAGCACGTGATCGGCCTCGATGTGAAGGCGCTGCCGCCCGGCTCGTATCAGCTGGTGGTCGAAGCGGCACGCGAGAACGGTGGCCGCGAGGTGCTGCACGTGCCCTTCGACTGGCCCGCCAAGAAGGCCCAGACGATCAAGGCGCAGGGCGAGCACGAGCTCGGCGCGCTGTCGCTGGAACTGAAGCCCTGAGCCGCAAAGGAACATCGCGATGAACGCTTCCCGCCTCTCCCTGTCCTTCCCCCTCGCCTTGCTGTCGCTGGCCGCGCTGCTGCCCTCCGCGGCGCACGCGCACCGCACCTGGCTGCTGCCTTCCGCCACCGTGGTCAGTGGCAAGGAGCCCCAGGTGTCGGTCGACGCCGCCGTGTCCGAAGACCTGTTCGAGTACGACACCAACTCGCTCGCGCTCGACGGCCTGAGCATCGTCGCCCCCGACGGCAGCAAGCTCAGCGCCGAGAACCTCGGCACCACGCGCCGCCGCAGCAGCTTCGACGTGAAGCTCACGCAGCCGGGTACCTACCGCATCGTCAATTTCAACGAGACCGCTAGCGCCAGCTACAAGATCGGCGGCGAGACCAAGCGCTGGCGCGGCAGCCTCGACGCACTGGCCAAGGAAGTGCCGGCCAATGCCGAGGAGCTGCAGGTCACGCGCATGCAGAACCGCGTCGAGACGTATGTCACCAATGACAACAAAGCCGATGCCAAGGCCGATCCCAAGACCGGCAAGGCCTTCACGCCGCAAGGCAGCGGCCTGGAGCTGATCCCGCTGACGACGCCCACCGACCTGAGCGCGGGCGACAGCTCGAGCTTCCGTCTGCTGCTTGACGGCAAGCCCGCCGCTGATGTCGACGTGACCATCCTGCGCGGCGGCAACCGCTACCGCTACAAGCTCGGCGAAATCGCGTTGAAGACCGATGCGCAGGGCCAGTTCAGCGTCAAGTGGCCCGAGGCTGGCCGCTATTGGATCGGCGCCAGCGCAGGCGGCCGAGGGCCGGGCGGCACGGTGGCGCAGCCGGCGCGTCGCGCCAGCCTGAGCGCCACCGTCGAAGTGCTGCCGCAGTAAGCCGAATCGGCATGGGCTCGCCGTCGGCAGCGGCCGACTCTCTCGTGCGTGTGCTGGTGCCGCACGCGCTCGATGCGCGCGCGCCGGCACTCGGCGGGCACGTTCACGCGTTGGCGGGCCGCACCATGGGCACCACCTGGTCGGTGAGGCTCGTCGGGCCGCGCGCGCTGAAGCTCGATCCCATCACGCAGGCCATCCAGTGCGAGTTCGACGAGGTCGTCGCGCAGATGAGCCCGTGGGAGCCCGACTCCGACATCTCGCGCTTCAACCGCGCGCCGGCCGGCAGCTGGCACGTGCTGCCGCCGGCGTTCTTCGAGGTCTTGCAGTACGGGTTGACGGTCGCGCGCGACAGCGGTGGCGCCTACGACCCGACGGCCGGCGCGCTGGTGGGCGCTTGGGGTTTCGGGCCGCAAGGCCGGCATGACGAACCCGGCTTCGCGCCGCCCTCACCCGCGGCGATTGCGGCTGCGCGCGCTTCGAGCGGCTGGCAACACATCGAGGTCGATGCATCGACGCGCCGCGTGCGGCAGCCGGGCCGTGTGCAGCTGGACCTGTCGGCCATCGCCAAGGGCCATGCGGTGGACCGCGTTGCGCACATGCTGGCGCAGCGTTTCAAGGTCGAAGATGCGCTGATCGAAGTCGGCGGCGAACTGCGCGGCAGCGGCATCAAGCCCGATGGCCAGCCTTGGTGGGTGGCCTTGGAATCGGCGCCGCAGCTGAATGGCAGCTCGTTGAGTGTCGACGCCAGCCTGCCGCAAACACGCATCGCATTGCACGGCCTGTGCGTCGCCACCTCGGGCGATTACCGGCGCTTCTTTCAGCGCGGCGGCGCGCACTACCCGCACACCATCGACCCGCGCAGCGGCCAGCCGATCGCGCACGGCCTCGCGCTGGTGACGGTGCTGCACGAGAGCTGCATGGCGGCCGATGCGCTGTCCACCGCACTCACCGTGCTCGGCCCCGTCGACGGGCCGGCCTGGGCCGAGCAACGCGGCATCGCGGCGCTCTTCGTCGCGCGCCGGCCCGATGGCAGCCTCGAAGACCGCATGAGCAGCGCCTTCGCGGCGCTGGCATGAACCCGCCGGGCGGCCCCCAGGGCAACTACGAAGTGCGCAGCACGAAGGCAACCCGGTGAGCGCCTTGAATCTGCTCGACCCTGGCGCGCTGCGTCTGCTGGCCGCGGCGGCCGTGCTGCTCATGTATGCCGCGCTGTGCGGATTCATCTACCGCGCCGAGCGAAGCAAACAGCAAAAGTCCGAACAGGATGCCGCCGCGCTCGGCGCCACCGCAGAAGGCGTCACGCCCATCCTGGTGGCTTTCGCCAGCCAGACCGGCTTCGCCGAACAGCTGGCGTGGCAAAGCGCGCGCCTGCTGCACACGGCCGGCGTGCCGGTGCGCGTGCTGCCGCTTGGCCAGCTGTCGCTCGATGAACTCGCGCGCACCGAACGCGCACTCTTCATCGTCAGCACCTACGGCGAGGGCGATGCACCCGACAACGGCGCGCGCTTCACGCAGCAGGCCATGGCGGCCGACGCGAAGCTGCCGCAACTTCATCACGCCGTGCTCGCACTCGGCGATCGCAGCTACGCCAACTTCTGCGGCTTCGGACGCCGCCTCGATGCGTGGCTTCAGGCGCGCGGCGCAGGCGCGCTGTTCGAGCGCATCGAACTCGACAACGAAGACGCCGCCGCCTTGACGGCCTGGCAGCACCAGGTCGCGCACCTCGCCGGCACCACCGACCTGCCCGATTGGCAGGCGCCGGCATTCGAAGGCTGGCAGCTCATCGAGCGGCGTGTGCTCAACGCCGGCAGCGTCGGCGCACCGGTCTGCCATCTCACGCTGGCACCGGCTGCTGGTGCTGCGCTGCCGCAGTGGGAGGCCGGTGATCTGGTGCAGGTGCGTGCCCCGGGCGATCCGGCGCGGCCGCGTGAATACACGATCGCGTCGGTGCCCGCCGATGGCCACTTGCACCTGCTCGTGCGGCAAGAGCGGCATGCCGATGGCAGCCTGGGTTGCGCCTCGGGTTGGCTCACCGAGCAGGCGCTCATCGGCGACATCGTGCCGCTGCGGCTGCGCGCACACAGCAGCTTCCACATCGGCGCCAACGCGGCGCGGCCGCTGGTGTTGATCGGCAACGGCACCGGATTTGCCGGCTTGCGCAGCCACCTCAAGATGCGCGCCGCAGCGACGCCGAGGCCGCCGGCCTGGCTGCTGTTCGGTGAACGGCAGTCGGCACACGACCGCTACTTCGGCGACGAGATCGACGGCTGGCTCGCGCAAGGCGTGCTCGCGCATGCCGACCTCGTGTTCTCGCGCGACCAGGGGCAGCGTCTCTATGTGCAGCACCGCGTGCTCGAGCATGCGCAGCGGTTGCGCGAATGGGTTGCCGAGGGTGCGGCGATCTATGTGTGCGGCAGCCTCGAAGGCATGGCGAGCGGTGTCGATGCGGCACTCGCCGAGGTGCTCGGGGTCAATGAACTCGCGCTTCTCGCGGACGCGGGACGCTATCGACGCGACGTCTATTGAGCTGCTCTCGCGCTGCAAGAAGCGCACTGCAGTGACGTGCCGCTGCGACAAAAGCGCACTTCACCGGGCATGAATGCGCGATTTACCTATGAAAACTGCTTCTCAATGCAGCACTCTCGCAGTAGTATTCGCTCCGCACGTGGTCCATGGAGAACAGAGAGTTCATGCGGCTCTCACCCAACACGGGCACATCAACAAACTCTTTGATGGAGAAATTCAAAATGGCAACTGCGAAGAAAGCTGCGAAACCCGCAGCAAAGAAGGCCGCCCCGGCTAAGAAGGCCGCTCCGGCCAAGAAGGTAGTGGCGAAGAAAGCTGCTCCCGCGAAGAAGGCCGCTCCGGCCAAGAAGGCGGCTCCTGCGAAGAAGGTTGTTGCGAAGAAGGCCGCTCCGGCCAAGAAGCGCACTCCCAACGCAGCCTTCATGAAGGCAATGACCCCGAGCGCACAACTGGCTGCCATCATCGGCTCCACCCCAGTGCCGCGCACGGAAGTCACCAAGAAGGTCTGGGAGTACATCAAGAAGAACAGCCTTCAAGATTCGGCGAAGCGCACGATGATCAATGCCGACGCGAAGCTGAAGGAAATCTTCAAGAAGGCCCAAGTCTCGATGTTCGAGATGACCAAGCTGATCAACGGTCACCTGAAGTAATCCAGGTTCTGCTGATCAAAAAAGCCGGTGCAGTGCACCGGCTTTTTTTATGACTCGCACGGCCGCACGGCCTTCGATACCTCAGTCGAACGGACGCGAGCGATGGCAACGGTGTGCGAGCGAAGCAAAGCACCCATCAAGCAACGACCCGAGCACGGGTCTCCCGGGCTCAGGGTTGGGCCTTGCAGGCCGCGCCGGGCGAGTACCGCCCGGCTCTTCGCCAGGCACATCTCGTCCTCAGGACGAGAGTGTGTCCGGGCTCAGCCCCACGGGGGCAGGAGCGATAGCGACTGGGGGGCTCAACACCTTCCCGAGTCCATCAAGGATGTGCGCAACGTTGATCGGCTTGGTCCAGTAGCCGTCGAATCCGGCCGCCAGTGCAGCGTCGATCTGCGTCTGCATGGCGTCGGCCGACAGCGCGATGCAGCGCAGGCCGCTGCTGTGAGCGTCGGCGCGCAGCGCGCGAATCAGCTCCAGCCCGCTCATGTCGGGCAGGTTCATGTCGATCAAGAGCAGGTCGTAGTGCTGCGCCCGAACCGCGACCAAGCCGCTGTTGCCGTCGGTGGCGACCTGCAGTTCCCACTGCGGCCGCGCCCTGAACACCTCTCGCATCAGCAGCACGTTGAGCGGTTCATCCTCGACGTAGAGCACCTGCCGGCGCGCGGGTGCAGGCATCGCGGGCGCCGTTTCCTGCGAGTCGCTGCCGAGTTGCGGGGCGTTCGGCGCGGCGCCCGCGGGCAGCAGCAACGTGAAGATCGAGCCCTTGCCGAGTTCGCTGTGCACGCGCAGTTCGCCGCCCATCGAAGCGGCCAGCTCGCGTGCGATCACGAGCCCCAGGCCCGAACCTTCGATCCGCCGCTGCTCGGCACCGAGGCGGTTGAACGGCTGGAACAGCAGCGCCTGCTGCACGTCGCTCAGGCCATCGCCCTCATCACTGACGGCGACCTGAACGCGCGGGCCGCTGCGCGACAGCGCCACCTGCACGGTGCCGGCAGGCCGGTTGTATTTGATGGCGTTCGACAGCAGGTTGAGCAGCACCTGCTCGACCGCGCGCGCATCGCCCTGCGCCCACAGCGCACGCCGCGGCGGCATCACCAGCTTCACGCCGGCGCTGTCGGCCAGCGGCTGGATCAGCGAGAAACAGGCGCCCAGCGTGGTGGCCAAGTTGACCGGCGCGCGCTGCAGCGAAAAATCTTCCTGCTCGATGCGCGCGAGGTTGAGCATGTCGTTGATCAGCTCCAGCAAGTGGCGCCCCGCGCGCAGCACGCTGTCGAGCCGCCGCGCTTGGTCAGGGGCCAGCGGGTGGGTGCGGTCGATCGCCATCAGCTGCGCAAACCCGAGGATGCCGTTCAGCGGCGTGCGCAGCTCATGGCTCACGCGCGACAAGAACTCGCTCTTGGCGCGGCTGGCGCGCTCGGCCGCCTCTTTGTCGTTGCGCAGCTGCTCGTGCGCGGCCTGCTGGGTTACGTCGCGGCAGGTGCCGACCATGCCGTTCACGCGATCGTCGTGGCCGCGCGTGCAGCGCGCAAAGATCTCGAGCGTCGCTTCGATGCCGTCGGGCCGCAGCAGGCGGTAACGCGTTTCCAGCATGCCGCCGGTGGCCAGTGTGTGATCGAACAGCGCCTTCACCGCGGGGCGGTCGCCCGGGTGGACGGCAGCCAGCCAATCCGCCAGCGGATACAGCGTTTGCGGAAACGGCAGCCCATGGTTGGCGCAGGCCAGGGCATCGAGACCGACCATGCCGCTCTCGAGCTTGAGTTCGGCAATGCCGATGCCGGCTGCTTCGGCGGCCAGGCTCCAGCGCTCTTCGCTGCTGCGCAACGCGAGCTCGATCTCCTTGCGCGCCGTCACGTCGGAAGAAAAGCCATGCCACAGCGTGCCGCCTTCGGGGTGGCGTTCCGGCACGGCGCGGGTCTCGATCCAGCGCGTGCGGCCATCGTGGACGATGCGGAACTCGCGTTGCCACGGCACCATCGCGCGAGATGCGGCTATCAGGCTGGGCGCATAGCCGGGCACGTCGTCGGGGTGGAGCTGGCGCTGCACCATGCTGCGCTCGCCGCCATCGCCGTCGCGCGGCGGCTCGAAGCCGAACAGCTCGCGCGACGCGTCGCTGGTATATGTGTAGCGGCTGCTGCCATCGGGCCGCATCCAGAGCTGGAAGATCACCCCCGGCACTTGCGCCGACAGCTTGCGCAGCAGCTCGGCCTGGCTGTGCGTGCGCTGCTCGGCCTGGATGTGGGCCGTGACGTCGCGCGCCGTGCCGCGGTAGCCGCAGAACCGGCCTTGCGCATCGAACACCGGCACGGCACTGCGCGACACCTGCAGCTTGCCGAGCGGTGTGTGCTTGTCGGTGATCACGCGGGTGATGGGCAGGTGCTGCCGCAGCAGCGTGTGCAAGGTCTGCCCACCGGCGAGCGGCTCGCCCAGGCCGTCGAGCATCGGCATGTCGGCGATCGCCTGGCCTTTGAGTGCGGCCGGCGCCAGTCCCGTCACCGCTTCGAACGTGGCCGAGACCCAGAGGTAGCACAGCCGTGCATCGGTCTCCCACATCCAGTCGCCCGAGGCGCGCGCAAAGTCGAGCAGGCGCGCATGTTCTTCGTCGGGGTCGGAGGCGATGGCTTCCGATGCATGCAGCGTCGCCAGCCTGTGAGATTCGTCAGCGGGCAGAGACGCAGGCGGCATGTCTTGGCAACGGCGAAACCAAAACACCCATTATCAGGTCGTCGATTTGCAACTCAAGCGTGGATTGCCCGCGGTCGGCCCGGCTGCGCCGAGGGCGTTCAGCAGCTTTGCGTGCGATGTTCGGCACGGCGTTGAAGTAGCCGTGCGCGTCTTCCACCGCGAGGTTGAATCATCGAGGCGATGAAGACCACGGTGCGCTGAACGGTTAGATCAACGCAGCGGCCGCGCGCAGGCGGCTCGCTGTTGCTACCAGCCCGTTGCGCTCAAGAGCTTGTGCAAACTCTTCCGAGTTGAGCGTCGGGTTCTTCTTGCGGGCACGCATGTCGCGAAATGCCGCGAGGGCGCTGAACTCGTCGAGATCGAGTTGCGCAACCAGAAAGTCGTCGGGGTGGATGGCTTCGATGCCGTATGACTTCAGGGTCTCTGCGGGAAAGTCTTTAAGGTTCGATGTGACGATGCAATCGGCATGGCCGACGATGGCCGCAGCCAGCACGTGCGCGTCATCAGGATCAGGCAAGCGCAGGCTGGGTGCGATGGCTTGCCAAGCAAGGTTCGAGATTTGCCAATCGGGCAAGGCTGCACGCATGTCATCGCGTCGCAACTGCAAGCGGCCCCGCAGCTCTGGGCGTGCGCGTTCGAGGTTGCGTAGCCATTCTTCTTCAATTGCGATGGTCCATTTGGCTGCATAGAGGCCCGCCGCGGCCAAGCTGATGAGCGAGTCGGCAACACTCACGAGGTACAGGACGCAGGCGTCCAGTACTGCCGTGAAACGCGCGTGGCCCGCCACCTCAGTAATCCAGCCCGAGTTCGGCAGCGTTGTCGGCCAGACGCTGCAGCGCCTGCTGCTGTGCGTGCATCTTCTGGGCGTATGACATCAGGTCCTCGAAAGCGATGCGACGATGGCTGCCAACCTTGCGATGCGGGAGGCGCCCTTCCTCGATCTCCTTGATGACGAAAGGCCGGGAGACGTTCAGGAAGTTCGCGGCTTCTACAGTCGAAAGCTCGCGTCCGGCCGGCATGACGGAGAAAGGCTGGCGCTCGCTCAAAGCACCGAGCACTTCAGCAATGAAGCGCAGCGTCTTGGTGGGGACAGAGATGGACGGTGCGTCACCCGTGTCGCTGGTTAGCGTGATCGCAGCGGCGCGGGAATGGTCGAGCGACTCGACGATGAAGCGTTGTGCGAGGCGAGCCATTTCCGATTCTTCGGCAGTCATGTCTGGCGGCGCCAACTTCCGGACTCTTTGGAGATTGGTCATGGAGGTGTGTCCCCTTTTCAAGGCAGATCAGATGGAGCATCTCTATGCCATAAACGCAATAAGTGAAGCGGGAATTACCCACAGATTGCGCACTCTCTATCCACAGAGTTGCCCACAACCGATCCCGGGCTCAGCTCAGCAGCGGCTTCAGGTAGTGCCCGGTGTAGCTCGCGGCGTGCGCGGCAATGTCTTCGGGCGTGCCTGCGGCCACCACCGTGCCGCCGCCGGCACCGCCTTCGGGGCCCATGTCGATCACCCAGTCGGCGGTCTTGATCACGTCGAGGTTGTGCTCGATCACGACGATGGTGTTGCCGGCATCGCGCAGCTGGTGCAGCACGCGCAGCAGCAGGTCGATGTCGGCAAAGTGCAGGCCGGTGGTCGGCTCGTCGAGGATGTAGAGCGTGCTGCCGGTGTCGCGCTTGCTCAGCTCGAGCGCGAGCTTCACGCGCTGCGCCTCGCCGCCCGACAGCGTGGTCGCGCTCTGGCCGAGGCGGATGTAGCCCAGGCCCACATCAAGCAGCGTCTGCAGCTTGCGCGCGATGTTGGGCACGGCGTTGAAGTAGCCGTGCGCGTCTTCCACCGTCAGGTTGAGCACCTCGGTGATGTTCTTGCCCTTGTACAGAACTTCCAGCGTCTCGCGGTTGTAGCGCTTGCCGTGGCACACGTCGCAGGGCACGTACACGTCGGGCAAGAAATGCATCTCGACCTTGAGCACGCCGTCGCCCTGGCAGGCTTCGCAGCGCCCGCCGGCCACGTTGAAGCTGAAGCGGCCCGGGCCGTAGCCGCGCTCGCGTGCGGTGGGCACCTCGGCAAACAGCTCGCGGATCGGCGTGAACAGGCCGGTGTAGGTGGCCGGGTTGCTGCGTGGCGTGCGGCCGATCGGGCTCTGGTCGACGCTGATGACCTTGTCGAACACGTCGAGCCCTTCGATCGCATCGTGCGACTCGGGCTCGGCATGGCTGCCGTAGAGCTTGCGCGCCACCGCGGCGTACAGCGTGTCGTTCACCAGGGTCGACTTGCCCGAGCCCGACACACCGGTCACGCAGGTGAGCAGGCCCACCGGGATCTCGGCCGTCACGCCCTTCAGGTTGTTGCCGCGCGCGTTGACGATGCGCAGGCTTTGCGGCTCGTCCATGTCGGCCAGGCGGTGGCGCTTCGTCGGCACTGCGATCTTCAGTACCTGCGACAGGTAGCGGCCGGTGAGCGACTCGGCGCTGTCGGCCACGTCTTGCGGCGTGCCTTGCGCGATCACATGGCCGCCGTGCACGCCGGCGCCGGGGCCCATGTCGATCACGTGGTCGGCGGCGCGGATGGCGTCTTCGTCGTGCTCGACCACCAACACACTGTTGCCGATGTCGCGCAGGTGGCGCAGCGTGCCGATCAGGCGGTCGTTGTCGCGCTGGTGCAGGCCGATGCTGGGCTCGTCGAGCACATACATCACGCCGGTAAGGCCCGAGCCGATCTGCGACGCGAGGCGGATGCGCTGTGATTCGCCGCCACTCAGCGAGTCGGCATTGCGGTCTAGGCTCAGGTAGTTGAGGCCCACGTCGTTCAGGAACTTGAGCCGCGAGCGGATCTCGCGCACCACCTTGTCGGCAATCTCGGCCTTGGCGCCTTTCAAATGCAGCGATTCGAAATACGCCAGGCACTCGCGCAGCGTGAAGTGCTCGACGCGGTAGATCGGTTCGCCCTGCTCCTCGCCCTCGCCTTGCAGGAACACGTGGCGTGCTTCGGTGCGCAGCCGCGCGCCCTCGCAGTCGGGGCAGGGCTTGGCGGCCTGGTAGCGCGACAGGTCTTCGCGCACTGCCGCCGAGTCGGTCTCTTTGTAGCGGCGCTCCAGCGTCGGCAAGATGCCTTCGAACGGGTGCTTGCGCTTCACGCTGCGCGTCTTGCCCTTGGCACCCTCGGCCTCGTAGACAAAGCTCACCTCCTCGTCGCCCGAGCCGAACAGCAGCACCTCGCGGGCCTTCTTCGGCAGGTCTTCGAACGGTGTGTCGATGTCGAACTTGTAGTGCTTGGCCACGCTCTCCAGCAGCGAGAAGGTGTAGCCATTGCGCCGGTCCCAGCCCTTCACCGCGCCGCTGGCGAGACTGAGCGACGGGAAGGCGACCACGCGTTCGGGGTCGAAGGCCGTCACCTGACCCAAGCCGTCACAGGTCGGGCACGCGCCGACCGGCGAGTTGAACGAGAAGAGCCGCGGCTCCAGTTCGCTCAAGGAGTAGCTGCAGATCGGGCAGGCGAACTTGCTGCTGAAGAGATGTTCTTTTCCGCTGTCCATCTCGAGCGCCATCGCACGGCCATCGGCAATGCGCATCGCGGCTTCGAAGCTTTCGGCCAGGCGCTGCTGCAGGCCGGGCTGCACCTTCACGCGGTCGATCACCACGTCGATGTCGTGCTTCTCGGCTTTCTTCAGCTTGGGCACGTCGGCCGCTTCATACGCTGTGCCGTCCACGCGGAAGCGGATGTAGCCCTGCGCCTGCATGTCGGCGAAGAGCTCGGCGAACTCGCCCTTGCGGTCGCGCACCACCGGCGCGAGCACCATCAGCTTGGTCTCTTCGGGCAGCGCGAGCGCGGCGTCGACCATCTGGCTCACGCTCTGCGCCTGCAGCGGCAGGTGGTGGATGGGGCAGAAGGGTGTGCCGGCGCGCGCGTACAGCAGCCGCAGGTAGTCGTGGATCTCGGTGACGGTGCCCACCGTCGAGCGAGGGTTGTGCGAGGTGGCCTTCTGCTCGATGCTGATGGCGGGGCTCAGGCCCTCGATCACATCGACGTCGGGCTTGTCCATCAGCTGCAGGAACTGCCGCGCATAGGCGCTGAGGCTTTCCACGTAGCGCCGCTGGCCTTCGGCATACAGCGTGTCGAACGCGAGGCTCGACTTGCCCGAACCGCTGAGCCCGGTGATCACCACCAGCTTGTTGCGCGGGATGTCGAGGTCAATGTTCTTCAGGTTGTGCGTGCGCGCACCCCGGACGCGAATCATCGGGGCTTCGATCGAAGCCTCGGTGGCGGGCGTCTTGTCGACAGGTGGTTTGGCGGGAGAGCGGGGTGGCATGAAGACGCGGCGCGAAACCGAACATGATAGCGACGCGCAGTGCCACGGCTGGTGACATGGCACAGGGCGCCGTCATTCCCTCCCGGGCGAAGCCCGGCCCGCCTTCAGGCCACCGTGCCCTCTGAAACCTCCAAGGCGGCGTACCGGTACTTCACATCGCCGCCGATATAGATCACGCGCGGGTCGGAAGGGCGTGTGTTGTCTGTGGCAAAGCCTGCGAGCGAATCATGCACGTACAGGCTGAAGAACTTGTAGGTGTCCGAATCCGGGCGCATCGGCTCGTTTTTCCCTATGACGATTTCATAGGCTTCCAACAGAGCCTTGTAGTGCGGGCGCATCCGCTTTTGCGGATCTCTCTTGTGTTGAAACTGCAGCCATTCGGCATCTTGGAGTAGCCAGGCGTCGTAGCGATCCAGGTTCTCGATCAACTCGCTGTCGTCGGCTGCGCCGTCTACCCTGGCCTGGGCCACGCGCCATTTGTCATACGCGTCAGCCTCCTGTGCTTCCAGCTTGGCCACTTTGTCTTTCCACATTGGCGTCTGGTTCGCATAGCCCGGGCTGGCGCGTGAAGCATCGAGCGCTTGTTGGGCCCCTTCGCGTTGAGACGACGCCATGGCATAGGCCGTGCGCTTCTCGGCGGCGTCCTTCTCCAGTCCATCACGCGTCTGAGCAAATGTCTTCTCGTTGTCGGCAATCCTCTGCTGCTCTGGCGTCAGGACGCGAGCCTTCCATGCGCGCGGCACGTGCTTGCCCGCGTTGGCCGGATTGGAGCGCTCCAATGCTACGGTGAGCCGGTACTTCCAGTACTGGTGCATGTGTGCCAAGACGACGGACCCGAGCGCTTGTGCGCCGTTCACCTCGGCCATGTATTTCTGCCACAGATCAAACATGTCTGCATACGCTTTCGAGCCTGCGGCATCGAGAGCAAAGTCCTTCTTTTCATAGGCTGACAACAATTGACCCAAGTCGCGCAGCGGCACCCCAGCTTTCACAGCATGGCTGAGCATCACGCGCAGCGGCACGCGCGCAAGTATTGAACTCCTGCCGCCTTCGCCCTGCCTGTAGCCGCCGCCTACGTCGGAGTGCACACCCGGAAAGACCATCTCCGTCACGCCCTGTGGGTAGCTCGTGCCATGCAAGGCGCTGTCAAGAGGGAACGAATTGCGAATCTCGTGCCCTGCGACCAGGTGAACACATCGGCTCACGACTTCAGCAATCTTCAGGTCGTCGGCCCAGTCGGCGTGTCCATCAGAAATGCCCGGTGAAGGGTCAGCACCGGGTATGCCAAAAGCAAGGCTCGTCAGATCGTCCTGACCCAGCCCTCCGGCCCCTCGCCATGTGTTCTCGTTGCGCCGCGAGCTGGCAAAGTTGTTGGCCGCCATGGGCAGGCCAACCGATGCAACAGAGTCAAAAATGCCCAGGAAGTACACGTCGATCGGGTAGCTGCCCTGGAGCACCTTGCCCGAACTTCCCATGACACCCGCCCGCACCTTGCAGTGCCCCCGCAGGCCGGTGCACGACTTGTACAGGTCGCGGCAAAAGGCGCGGGCAGACGCGGCTCCACGCGAGAACCCGAACACGGCAAGGCGCACTTCGACGATGTGGCTGCTGTTGTCTTTGGCGCGCTGTTCGGCAGCGTGCAGGATGGTCGCGAGTTCTTTGAATGCCCAGTCCAGGCGCTCTTGACCGTAAGCACCGGCACCCTTGCCCGTCTTGGTTCCACCGGGGTCTTTCACGTCCTTGAAGTAGGTGCCCAGGCCGGGGATGTAGCGTGCAAAGGTCAGAGACTTTTCGTCATCCAGGGGATGTGCCCGGAACAAGCGAGCAACGTTGCTGTGTTCGTCCGTTGGTGTATCCGCATCCAGGTTGTTTCCAGTTCCATCGAAGAAGAAGGACATCGTGATTCGCTGCTCGCAACCCAACGTAGTTCTCTTTGCGTCACAACCTACCGCATTGGCCGTGGTCTCTGGCATCGGGTTGGACGGGCCAACGGGCCGCTCGGTAGGCTGCGTTCGAAGCTCGGCAATTTCAGCTCCGCTCTCTCTATTGCGCAGGGATTGGCTCAATGGTTTGGTTTGGTCTGTCATGGCCCGCACTTTGAAAACTTGTTGTCGTTGTTGACGTTGCCCGATGCTTTGCGCTGAACGTAGTTGAAGCGATCCAATTTGATTCGGGCCTCCGAATCGAACGGCGCGATGGCCACCTGGATGGTGCCGTCTTGATAGAAATGCACGTCAAAGGCGTAAGGGTCTGCCGGGACAGGGCCGTCGAGTAGTACGGTCTGTTTGCAGTACGGAACGTCCCCGTCTCGCTTCCAGGAAATCTCGACAGTCATCGGAAGAGCTGTACCTCCCGGGATTGGTGCGCAGCACGTGCCTTTGCCACCACCGGCATGCTGCCTTGAAACTTCAAGGTTGCCCCCTCCGGCACCGTTCACCGCAAAACTGTCGATGTAGGTGTCGGTGTAGTTGTAGCCGCGGATCGTCAGCCCCTTCATGTCCTTTGGTGTCGAGTGCGGCCCGGTATAGAGCGCTACCCCATTGAACATCGCCTTCTCGAACTTGCTCGGGTCGAAGTTCTTCACCGCGTCGGGCACTTCGGGCTTTGCTTTGGGTTGCCCGCTTGCTGTGCTGTCGCAGCCGACAAGCATCAAGACAATGAGGCTCAGCGAGACGAGTACCCGAAGGGCCTCTGATCGCCTGATAGAAGTGGTTCGGTTCGTCATGGTGAGCAGTTGAAGGCCATCAAGTCAGGCCTGGGTTGCGGGAAGCCGCAGCCTTGTTCCTGGCTCGAAAGTAGAGAACGATGAACGTCACAGACAGGGCGAGAGCCAGCACCGGGGTGGCGGCCAAAACGAAGAAAAGTGCACCGTACCCACATGCTCCCTCGGAACCCGAGCCAAACCATGAACACGGCATGACGTTCAAGGCGATGTACCCGGCGCAAGCCGAGACCAGTACCGCAAGGACGATGAGACCGGTGACTGCAAAAAACACTTTAAGCATTGGCAACTCTGGTTGTCTTGACGATCGTTTCGAGGGTTCGGGCAACTCGCACGTTCACGCGAGCCCAGACTTGTTTTTTTCGACCTCGGCGATGGCTTCCCGCAGATTGAACTCTCCACGCTTGACCGCTGCCAGCAGCGAATCCCACGGGGCCTGCGATTCAAAGCCCTCTCCCAGCAGCAACGCCAGCGTGCAATACGAAGCCAGGTCTGGTGTGGAACTCAGGCCCCACTGACCGGCGGTCACAAACTGGCGCTGAACTGTCGGGTGCCGCGCCGGATACGGCATGTCCAGCAAAGGTTCAAGCTTGTTGCGCGTCAACACGTCGATGACGGCATCAACCTCACCAGCTTGAATGAGGGCGTTCTGCTGCGCAGCCGAAAACTGCAACGGCGGAGTGAAGACGTCAGCAACCTTGCTCTCTGTACTGAATGCCTGGACGAGCCTGCCGTTTCGATCCGCATAGCGCCACTGGCTGGCGCACGAGAAAAACGCAGCCAGTTGCGCAGACGTGAGGACGCTCATCAACGAAGCCAGGATTCGTGTGTCGAAGTAGCGCAGCAACACATCGAAGTTGTCTGGGAGCTGGGCTTCGCACCGCGCCGTCAAAGCGTTTGCGATGTCGTGCAAGGGCAGGTCGCTGTCGATCACGCTGAGGGCGCTTGCATAACAACCATCGTCACACAGTCGGCGCAGTGCGCGCGCTTTGGCTTTGTCCGAGAGCCCGTCACCCAAACGAACAACAAACGGGGTTGCGGTGTCGCAGCAAGCGCCAGGCTCCTGTCTGAGAAGAGGGTGCTTCTCAAAGACTGCCAATCCTTCGATGGGCTTCATGCGATCCGAAAAAGCCGCTTGATTCACCAGCAGGTAACGATGCCCGTCATGCGCGACCGGTTGCAACTGTTCAATGTCGCGCCAAAGCGGAGAGTGCAAGTCGTCCATGGTCACCGCGGCGCAAAGGCCGACCCTGCTGCTTGGGCCTTGAGCAAGCACGCGATGCAAACGCTTCCGGGCAACCCTGGCATGGTGTAACTCTCACTGCCCGGCCCGATAAACCTCTTCTGCGCCGCATGCACCGTGGCCTTGCCCGGGCAGGACGGAATGATCCCCTCGGCCGAGATCACCAGCTTGGCCCCACCCAGGGTCTGCAGCGTGATCTTGATGGCTGCCGCCCACTCCACCGCCCCCACCGCGCTCTGGATGTTGACCAGCCCCTTGGCCGCCACCTGCACCTGCCCGGCCTGGGCCTGCAGCTGCACCGGCCCTTGCCCCGCGATCATGCTCAGGCCCGTGCCCTTGGCCCCTGTGCCCGCTTGCACGGCCCCGGCCAGGATGCCGATGCTCTGCCCGGTGTTGACCCGCATCTGG